>Ga0105046_10002962_pt1 | contig 26884 bp, 25 predicted proteins | sample MAT03_FD_78385 | JGI IMG/M metagenome (GOLD analysis project Ga0105046, IMG submission 78385) | Freshwater microbial communities from Lake Fryxell liftoff mats and glacier meltwater in Antarctica - MAT-03 (megahit assembly) | ecosystem: Environmental > Aquatic > Freshwater > Ice > Liftoff... | reverse complement strand
TAAATAATTGCTTCCCCTGTTGAAACACGGATAAATCCTCAGCAGATGGTTCTAACCGATTTATTCTTGTTTAATTCTTTTTCATTATCACTTCCCTCAATGCGCAAAATCCGCCTCGAAGTTTCCTTTGATCCTTTCTATTGATGGATTAAAATAACCAAATTTCAGCTGCGGAAATTCTTCTGCAATCAACTCCATCATTTGTTTTACGCCCATACATTCACCAGTGTCGGTTACACCAATTTTGCCTAGGTACCAATCCGGATCAATATTAAAATTGCGCCATTGGATCATACACAAATCCGTTTCTCTGATCAGCTTTCTGAGCGCTTCGTATTCTTCAATACTATCCGTCATACCTGGAAACACAAAATAATTAATGCTCGTCCATGCTCCAAAACTGCGGGCTACTTTCAAACTTTCTACAATATCACCGAAAGTATAGTTATTGGGCCGGTAATAGGGCGTGTAAATATGTTCCCGTGCAGAGTTGGTGCTCACCCTCATGCTGTTTAAACCTGCTTCACACAAGGCTCTCACCGCATCTGGCTTACTGCCATTCGTATTAATGTTGATACTACCCTTGCCAGTATGCTTTCTGATTTCAATGATCGCTTCCTGGATGGTTTCCCACATCAACAAAGGTTCGCCCTCACAACCCTGACCAAAACTAACCAACGGAAAAGGCGCTGATTCCAAATGGGGAACCGTAAACTCAACGATTTCTTCTGCCATTGGTTTAAAGGTTAATCGATCTTGTGTACTCACAATCGTTTCTTCGATTGGTTGAAAACTAATACAACCAATGCAGTTGGCATTACACGCGGGCGATACGGGCACCGGACATTCCCATCTTCCCAAAGCAAAATTTCTTGCTGCCGGACAAGTATACGTCATACAGCAATTTTCCATCAAATGTTTTACCAACCTGTTGTTTGGATACGCTTCCAGCAAACGGTTTGCACCTTCTTCAATTTGTTCGTCGTCATAACCAGTAGCCTCCTGGCGAATATCTTTTTCGATCCTTACTGCCGGCACGTATATTTGATCATCCAACCAACCCGCTGCTGTGTAGCAAAACAAAGGCAAGGTTGGTGCATCTTGTTTGGTTTCGTAAGCCGCCATATAGAGCCCGGTATGTGCTGGCGGAATAAAAGCAGCCACCGCCCAACCCAATTCGCAGAGCCGCATCTCCCCTGTTTCTACATCAATTCCAATCCCCCTGCGTCCAGGTAATTCATACAACTGTCCGCCTTCTGGTAATGCGATCCACTCATCGGTTGGAATGGGCAAAGCATCCCAGCCACTTCTGCCAGTAACGTACAAACTGGTATCTTCAAAAATATTGCCTTTTCCGTCAGAATATAAAATATAAGGAGAGTCGTTAAGTGCTTGCATGCTTGCAAAATTAGTTGTTTAAATAAAGCTACGCAGTATTTTCCCCGATAGCATGCTGATTTGTTTCAACACCCGATTTGTGCAGACATTCTGCACAAAAGCTATTGAACGCTGCTTCATTGATGTCTGCAGCTACCTTTTGATCGAGTGTAACCTGCAACAAATGATTGTCTTTTTTCTCTACAGTTAAGATGCCATCTTTTAAAATTACCCATTCGATTGTTTCCCACGGCCAATTGGCGCCAGTTAAAGATGGGTAGTGAATAGCTTCTTCATTCACCATAATCATGGGCTTTTTATGAATGATCATGCCCATCAAAGCAAATACCAACAAAGGTAATCCCAGCCAAAAATTACCGGTGATGAACCAAATAATAGCGCAGATTCCAAAGCTGATCTCTATCCTAAATGCCGATGCGTTTTTTTTGTTGTTCCTAATGGCATATAGGATGAGCGAGCCTGTAGCCACCAATGCCCCCATCAGCAAAATACCAACACCTTGCTGGCTTTGGAGATAGGCATACGCAAATGCCAGCGCGTTAATGATAGCAATAATTAAAGTGACCAATTTATAGGTGGTCACTTTTTCGTTGGGTATTTCTATCGAATAATGTTGGGTCATACCGGGTTGCTCGATGACAATAAATTACACAATTTGTACAACACCCTTGCCCCCACGTTTTCATCCCATTCGTTGTTGCTCACCCCTACTTCATTTAAATCAAATGCGATGATTTTTTTACCGGATTGCACCACTTTTTTCAATAAGTAAAAAATTTGTTCAGCTTCAAATCCTCCCTGCACGGGTGTTCCGGTATGTGGGCAAAGTTTTGGGTCTAACCCATCAATATCAAAACTAACATAAACAAACTCAGGTAGGTTGTTCACAATATCATCCACAATACTTTTCCATGTTTCACCATCGTATTGGCGTTCTTTTATGAGGTTATCAAAAAAGGTAACCACCCTACCATTACTGTTCTGGATAAAATGTAATTCTTCGTCGCAAAAATCGCGGATACCCACCTGCACCAATTTAGATACCTCCGGAATTTCATTCAATACATTGTACATAATGGAAGCGTGAGAATAGGTGAAACTTTCATAAGCCTCTCTCAAATCGCAATGTGCATCTATTTGCAAAATACCAAAGGATGGATATTTTTCTGCTACTGCTCTAATAAAACCAAAAGGTGTACTATGATCCCCTCCCAACAATGCCACTAATTTGCCCTTTTGAAAAAGATCCCTGGTTTGTTCATACACCCAATTGTTTAAAAAAATACTGCCAGCATTGATCTCTTTAAGCGACTTACACATAAATTTGTTCTCTTCCAGTATTTCACCATGAGATATATAATTGATGTACAACTCCGCTTCTTTGCGTAGGTAATCGCTTTTGGTCAGTACTTTTTTATCTACAGAACGCATGTAAAACCCCTCTTTCCACATCCCTACCATGTCTGGGTCAAATAAATCAACCTGCAAACTTGCGGAAAGAATATGCTCCGGAGCCCTTGCTGTACCTGCGCTGTAGCTCACCGTTACTTCCCATGGAACGGGAACGATGATGAGTCTGGCATCTTCTTCTGTAGTGGGAAGTCCAAAAATATTATTGTCTGGGTTACCTACGGAATTGGGGTCGTACTGTGACAAGTCTACCATGATTTTGCGCGCTTTTTTTTGCAAATATAGTAGCAAATTCCTTTCGTTGTTATCTTAAAAAGAACGTTAAAATTCTAAAAGCAAGCCTTTTTAGATTAACTTTGCGGTGTTAAAAAAAATAGCAGCAAACATCTAACTATTTCATCCTCCCTTTGTTAATTAATTTGCTGATCCTATTCAACGAAATAGATACCATTAATTAAATAAAAGATGAAAAAAACACATATCATTATATTGGTCGGAATTGCAGCTATGATCGTTGGTTTACTGGCCTATTCTGTTGATTTCTCAACTTACGATACCGTTGCTTCGGCCAAACAAAAGCCCGGAAAATATGTACACCTCATTGCAAAGTTGGATAGGAGCCAACCAGTCGAATATGACCCTATTAAAAATCCGAACTATTTGTCTTTCCATGCTGTCGACAGTTTGGGCGGACAAACAAAAGTGGTGTACCGTAACAGCAAACCGACCGATTTGGAAAAAAGTGAACGCATTGTGATGAAAGGAAGTATGGAAAATGGACATTTTGAATGCAAAGAAATTTTGCTGAAATGCCCTAGTAAATACAAGGATGATAAAGAGCAACTACAAAAAAGCGTTGACAACACTACCACTACCTCATACTAATCTTGCTAATCTAATTTTGCGCTGATGAATTTTATAGGAGAAAACTTATTACCCGGACAGATAGGACATTTTTTTATTCTTCTTGCTTTTGTGGCTTCACTCATCTCTACTATTTCTTATTTTAAAGCAAGTTCCAATAATCAGGCTGCGGATAATACCGCCTGGCTCAAATATGCACGAGGAGCCTACATTACTCAAATTATTTCTCTGATCATTGTTTTTGGCATCATTTATTATATATGTGCCAATCATTTGTTTGAATACATGTATGCCTACAAACATGCATCGCTGGAATTAGAACCAAAATATTTACTGGCTTGTATCTGGGAAGGACAGGAAGGAAGTTTTTTGTTGTGGACCATTTGCCATGCTATTTTTGGAGGTATCATTATTGCTGCCAGAAAAACAAGCATGGTCAAAGGATATGAACCAGCACTGATGACAGTACTGAGTTTGGCCCAGGCATTTTTATTGTTCATGGTATTGGGTATTTATGTAGGAGACGCGAGAATTGGAAACAGTTTATTTACCCTCACCCGAAATGAAATCGCAGCCCCCATATTTTCGCAACCCAATTATTTATCTTTTGTAAAAGATGGGATGGGCTTGAATGTGTTGTTGCGCAATTACTGGATGGTGATTCACCCGCCGGTATTATTTTTGGGTTTTGCTTCTACCCTGCTCCCCTTTGCTTTTGCGTACGCCGGCATCCGCTCAAAAAAATACGGAGAATGGGTGAAACCAGCACTCCCTTGGACGTTGATGAGCATTTGCATCCTTGGTGTGGGAATTATGATGGGTGCCAAATGGGCTTACGAATCGCTGAGCTTTGGTGGATATTGGGCATGGGACCCGGTAGAAAATGCTTCATTGGTTCCCTGGCTGATACTGATAGCCGGATTGCATACCATGGCCGTTTACAAAGCCACGGGCCACTCGCTCAGAGCAACTTATCTGTTTGCTTTTTTAGGTTTCTGTTTTGTGTTGTACTCAACATTTCTTACTCGCACCGGCGTACTGGGCGATACTTCTGTTCACTCTTTTACAGAAGGCAGCAAAACCATTAATTATATGATTGGCAGTTTTGTGCTGGCGTTTACCATTCCTTCTTTGGTACTGTTGGCCATCAACTATAAACATATTCCCGCTGTTGTAAAAGAAGAAAATACCAACTCCCGGGAGTTCTGGATGTTTATTGGCTCGTTGGTTTTTTTCCTAAGTGCATTGTTCATCAGTGCCAAAACATCGGTACCGGTGATCAATTTTGCGTTCGGCACTAAAATAGCACCGCCCGAAGACGTAGAATTTTCTTACAACAAAGTGGCTGCATTGATCGCCATTATGATTGGGTTACTGACGGCTGTAACACAATACCTTAAATATAAAACGACCGATAAGCATTATCTGCTTAAAAAAATTGCACTGCCTACTTTAATCGCAGCGGTGATCACAGCAGTGCTGGTATTTGTGTATCCCATCACTTATTACAAACATGGAGCTGGTTTTCTGGGTGCCATTTATGTAGCCTTGTTTGCAGGCATTTACTCCATAGTTGCCAACGGTATGTATATCTGGACGGTGATAAAAGGTAAAGTACTTTCTGGTGGTGCATCTATTGCTCATGCTGGTTTTGCGCTGATGATGGTAGGTATGCTGATCTCTTCTGGTAACAAAGATGTGATCAGTAAAAGTATCGTAAATGGGATCAACATGCCTGCCGGCGAAGATCCGATGACCAAAGAAAAAGACGACCCCAGAGAAAACCTTACGCTAATCAGAGATGTGCCTACCATCTTGGGCGATTATGAAGTGACTTATACAAAGGATTCGTCTGGTAAAGAAAAAACAAGGAAATTCTTTAAACTGAATTTCGAAAGAAAAGACAAAAACAAAAATGTGAAGGAGCAGTTTGTGCTGGAACCAGATGTATATGTGATGAAAGACAACAACATGAGCAGTAACCCAGATACGAAATCGTATTTGACAAAAGATATTTTCACCTACATCTCCTACGCACTCAATGACGAAGCAAATGAAGATACGGCCCAGTTCAAAATAGTAGAAATGCATGAGGGCGATACCGCCTATTACGGTAACGGCTACATGATTTTGAACAGCGTTGAAAAAAATCCGAATAATATTAAATATCAATACAAACCTACTGATGTGGCTTTGATGGCAAATTTAACGGTGGTGAGCAAAGACTCTATCCGCTACACAGCCATGCCATTGATTGAAGTAGATTCATTAGGCATTATCAACAGAGATGATACCTTATACGCCCAGAACCTGTTCTTAAGGTTTGCCGGCGTGGCAGAAAATCACCACATCAAAATAGGCATCAAAGAATCAGAAAAACTAATCGATTTCGTAACCGTAAAAACCTATGTTTTCCCTTATATCAATTTGGTTTGGTTGGGGTTGATAGTAATGGCGATGGGGCTCACGATGAGCATGGTTCATAGAGGCAAATTTTCAAAAACACAAACAGCCGTTACTCTTTCTCTTCTTTGTGTAGCGCTGGTGTATATGTTTTTGTTCGCCAATAACTAGTAATTTTTTTGGTACTCATAAAGCCCCGGTGTTATAAACGCCAGCGCTTTTTTCTACCTACGGCCGATCAAGTCTTCAGGACTATCATTGCACAGTATGCAGCAATTTAAGAGTCGTTTTGGTCTTATTTGCAATAAAATATGCTTTCCGCAGGTCACTTTATATAAACGGTTGTATTAATAATAAACCCTTTCCTTTAAATTTACATTAGTAAAAAGATGTATCGCACTATCTACATATCAATCCTACTCACTGCTTTATGGATGCTGGCTGGCATCTCTGAGTTGTATGGACAGGACAGTCGATACGGAACAAATGATACCATTGTTTCCAGGGCCATCGTTTACAATGGCGATACCATTGAGTTAAAAACCCTGGAAAACGTACATTTATATGTCAGGCTCAACGAAGCTCAGATGAGCGATCGGGCGAAATACAACCGCTTGCGCAATGCAGTGTACGTAACCTATCCCTATGCACGAAGAGCAGGTATTATTATGAATGACATCAATGTCAAACTGGTCAATATTTCCTCCAAACCAGAACGTAAAAAATACATACAATCCAGAGAGAAGGAACTGAAAAAAGAATTTACCGTACCCCTTACCAATTTATCTGTTTATCAAGGTAAAGTTTTGATGAAACTCATCAACAGGGAAACTGGAAACAACTGCTACGAAATCCTCAAAGAATACAAAGGATCGGTGAATGCAAGGCTTTATCAGACGGTAGCTTTTTTCTTTAACAGTAATTTAAAGCAAGCTTACGATGGTCAAAAAGATGATCAATTGGTTGAAAAGTTTGTGAAAGAAGTGCAACGTATGCATGGTTATCAGGACATTTCTAAACCTATGGTGAAAATATCTGCTATGTGAAGAGGCACTTATCCACCAAAAAATAGCACTTGTGATCTTCTAACTAGCCATATTCTCCCCATTTAAGTGTAATTTGCAGCGCAAAGTTTTTTAATAAATGATGAAGATAGATATCCTTGCTTTTGGATCACATCCCGATGACGTAGAATTAAGTTGTGCAGGTACATTATTGGTAGAGAAAATAAACGGCAAAACAACCGGGATCATAGATCTTACACAAGGCGAACTAGGTACCAGAGGCACTGCAGCCACTCGTAAAACGGAGGCGGAAGCTGCAGCAGAAATATTACAGGTTGATGTGCGTGAAAATTTAGAAATGGCTGATGGTTTTTTTTTAAACGATCTTGAACACCAAATAAAAGTTATCGAAGTATTGCGAAAATATCAGCCGGAAATTATATTTTGCAATGCACCGCATGATCGTCATCCGGATCATGGAAAAGGCGCTAAACTGGTTTTGGATGCAGCATTTTTATCTGGTCTTCGAAAAATTGAAACAACAGATAAAAATGGTTTAAGTCAGGAGCCGTGGAGACCAAAATATGTTTTACAATATATCCAGGATAGATTTATTCAGCCCAACTTCGTAATAGATGTTTCAGCTGTATTTGAAAAGAAGTTAGAATCGATCAAAGCATACGGTACACAGTTTCACAATCCGAACCTGAATGAACCTCAAACCTATATTTCAACACCCGACTTTTTAGAAAGTATTATTTACCGGGCTAAAATGATGGGAAAAATGATAGGGGTTAAATATGGAGAAGGTTTTATTTCTGAAAAAATGATCGGCCTTAAAACCGTGAATAATTTAATTCAAGAAAATACTTAATACAAAAATATGAACATGAGCAGCACATTTGTAACTCCGAAATTCAGAAATCTGAATCGTTCCAATTTTCACCAGGAACTAAAAAAACGCGTTAACAATTATTTCGAACAAAACAATATCTCTGCCACGGGTAACTGGAGCCTATATTTTAAAGCCATCCTGTTTTGGACACTTTATGTAGCCTTATATGTTCACGTGGTATTTTTTACTCCAGATAACAATTGGATTGCACTGGGAGAATGTTTATTGATGGGCGGGCTAACCGCGGCCATTGGGTTTAATGTGATGCACGACGGCGGTCATGGTAGTTTTAGCAAAAGTAAATTTTGGAATAAAATTGCAGCCTACTCTGTAAATGCATTAGGTGCCAGTGGCATCATGTGGAACAACAAACACAACATTATACACCATACATACACCAACATTGATGGTGTGGATGATGATATCGAGATCAAACCCATGCTTAGAATGTGTGAAACCCAAAAGAAATACAAAATTCACAAGTATCAACATATTTACGTTTGGTTTTTGTACACTCTACTCCTGATCATCTGGGTGTTTATGACCGATTATAAAAAATACTTCCGGAAAAAAGTTGGTGTGGTACCTATTAAAAAAATGAGTTCATTCGATCATTTCGCTTTCTGGATCGCAAAAGTAGGTTATATGATAATGATGGTGATTCTTCCAATTTACATGGTAGGATTTGTTAGCTGGTTGGTAGGATTCTTAATACTTAGCATGTTTGCAGGATTTGTATTGAGTATCGTATTTCAATTGGCACATACTGTAGAACATACCAGTTTTCCAGAACCTATAGAAGGTACCAAGGACATTGAAAATGAGTGGGCGATTCACCAATTGGAAACCACTGCGAACTTCGCTACCAAAAATAAATTAATTTCATGGCTGGTTGGCGGATTAAATTTTCAAATAGAACACCATTTGTTTCCAAGAATATCACATGTGCATTATCCACAGATCAGTAAGATCATCAAAGAAACCTGCGAAGAGTTTAATGTGAAATACATAGAATTCAAAAGAATGCGGCAGGCAGTTGTTTCTCACGCCCTCCACCTTAAAAGAATGGGAACTGCTTAAAAGTTGCCCTTTTAATAATTATAAGCCTGTGGATCATCTTCACAGGCTTTTTTATGATATAGGAATTAATAGTTCTTTTAAAGTATAAAACGGATAACCGTAAATTTGCATCCAATCACCCACAACATGAGCGACGAAAAGAGTTTAAATTTTATAGAAGACATTATTGAAGCCGATCTGGCAGCAGGAAAATACACATCCATTGTTACCCGCTTTCCACCCGAACCCAATGGCTATCTCCACATGGGACATGCTACCGCCATCTGTCTCAATTTCGGACTTACCAAAAAATATTCGGGATACACCAATCTTCGGTTTGATGATACCAACCCACTTACAGAAGATACAGAGTATGTAGAAAGTATCAAGGAAGACATCAAATGGCTGGGCTTTGAATGGAAAAATGAATTGTATGCCTCTGACTATTTCGATACCTTATATGACTACGCGGTGCAACTGATTAAAAAGGGATTGGCTTATGTAGATGATAGCACCTCTGAAGAAATTGCCACACTTAAAGGAAGTCCAACAGAAGCCGGCAAAAACAGTCCTTACCGGGATCGTTCTATCGACGGGAACCTGGATCTTTTTGAACAAATGAAAAATGGTGAGTTTGAAGATGGGGCAAGAACACTCAGAGCGAAAATAGATATGGCGCATACCAATATGCTGATGAGAGATCCCCTGCTCTACCGCATCAAACATGCACAGCACCACCGCACCGGCGATAAATGGTGTATTTATCCAATGTATGATTTTGCACACGGGCAAAGCGATAGTATCGAAAATATCACCCATTCTATTTGTACCCTCGAATTTGTGCCGCACCGGGAATTGTACGATTGGCTGATTCAACAATTAGAAATTTTTCCGTCTCATCAATATGAGTTTGCCCGTAGAAATTTATCTTATACGGTCATGAGCAAACGAAAATTATTACAACTGGTGAACGACAAGCACGTAAATGGTTGGGACGATCCTCGTATGCCCACCATCAGTGGAATGCGACGCAGGGGTTTCACTCCCGCCAGTATTCGCAAATTTTGCGATACGATTGGTATTGCTAAAAGAGAAAATATTGTTGACTTCAGCTTGCTGGAGTTTTACCTGCGGGAAGACCTGAACCAAACCGCGCTGAGAGCTATGGCTGTATTGGATCCTGTAAGATTGGTGATCACCAACTTTGAAGCGGGTGAAACCATTTTATTGAATAGCGAAAACGGTCCGGATGAAGCATACGGACACAGAACTGTTCCCTTTAGCAAAGAGCTATGGATTGAAAGAGAAGACTTCATGGAAGTTCCTGCTAAAAAATGGTTCCGATTGGCACCCGGAGCAATGGTGCGATTAAAGAGCGCTTTTATTATTCGTTGCGATGAATTTATAAAAAATGAAAATGGAACCGTGCAAGAAATACATTGTACCTATTTTCCGGAAAGTAAAAGTGGAGAAGACAACAGCGGCTTGCAGGTGAAAGGTACCATTCACTGGGTGAGTGCGGCAGATGCCATTCAAGCAGAAGTAAGATTGTATGATCGTTTATTTAAAGTAGAAAACCCTTCCAGTGAAGAAGGTGATTTTAAAGATTACATCAACCCTGATTCGTTGATCACCATTAACGCATTTGTAGAACCTTCCTTAAAAGAAGCCACCCTCAACAGCCGCTATCAATTTTTACGCAAAGGATATTTTTGCCTTGATAAAGATAGTACTGAAAATAAACTAGTGTTTAACCGAACGGTTACTTTAAAAGATGCCTGGGCAAAAGAAGTAAAAAAATGATCGCATTCTGCGATCATTTTTTGGTATAAATTAAATTCCAACAGCACATTCAGATAAAATAAAAATAAATCAGGTGTAAAGACGTTAATCCTTTTTTCGATCCGTTTGAGATAAATTCACGTCGGGAAACAACGAAATGGCGAACATGCCCAATGATAAAAATACAAGGAGAAAAATACCTGCTTTTTTTTCCGGGCAATAAGCATTGTAGCAGGATGTGTAAAGGATATAAGTTTTAATAGCATAGGCCACCATGATACCAGCAATGAACCAATGGGTTCTTTTGGCCCACAGTTTCGGGGTTAGTATTAAGAGCAGTGATATAACGGAAAAGAAGATAAAATACTTTCCCGGACTGCCATATGCACCTTTCTCAGAAAAAAAACCCGTAAAATTTTTTTGCACATCTGCATGGTAGGTCCACGGGATAAAACAAATTATTATCGTTGCTATACAAACCGACACCCCTACCCATTTATTAATTTTCATAACTGTTTTCTTTTTATAGCTTTTTTCTTCTTTAACCGATGCGCCCGGTTCAATGGGATTCTATCAAAACCAACTGTTAAACAACACAGCCTTTGAATTGTTGGCGATAACCTGGTTAGCCTTTACAACGAATAATTCCGATCGCAAATATACTCCATTCAATTTAGTGGATGGTTTCTTTCCCCTGGGGGGGATTCTTTGGTTAGATGAATACCGACAGATGAGCCGCAGCAAAACTTGTAGGAATGTGTGGTATCAATTATTGATACAGCATTACCCGTTCGACAATGTTTTAGAGATATTGATAAACCAGGCTTTTATAGCCGGTAACAGTGCAGCCGCCAACCCTACAACGATGGCGAACAGCGATAAGTACAACTCTTCTTTTAAAGGTAACATCCATTCTTTAAAAACAAGGTTGTAATCTTTTTCAAACCCTCCGGCAAAAAAGAACAAAGCCAGGCGGCTGAGCAAAAGTCCGGATATCATCCCTGCGGTACACAAGATCAAACCTTCGGTGAGTACCAGAAAAAGCAACTTTAATTTAGAAGCACCCATGGTACGCATCAATGCCATCTCATATTTTCTTTCTTTAAGCGAGTTATACAATGCTACAAAAACACTTAAACCGGATAAAACCATGATCCCCCAACCCATATTTTGAAGGGTCGTAAATCCCACTCCAAGTAAACTGAAAAGGCGGTTCATTTCAATGGCAGGCATGGCGGCCATCATATTTGTTTGTTCACTGATTACACGTGGTAGCTGAATATTGGCCAAGGGTGAATTGAATTTTAATAACACGGCAGTGATCTCCTGATGCACTTCATCTGGTTGCTTTTCTTCGTCGTCTTCGGTTTTAGTTTCTTGTGGTGAATGATCCGATGTTGCATCGTGCAAGTTCCAAACACTTTCCATATTACACACGATCAAATGATCCAACACAGTACCCGAAGGTTGTAAAATACCCTTTACCAAATAGCCATTGTTTTTATGCGCACGTCCATGTTTGCTTTTTCCATGTGTACTAAAAAACTGCATGCCTGTATCTAGTTTCAACGCAGCAGCCACTTTGCTACCCAACACCACTTCAAAATCTTTTTGGTTGAGTTGACCTTTGCTCAGTTTGCCATTGTAATGTTCAATGTACAATTGGTTGGTGCCAAGTATGCTATATTCTTCATAAGAATCGCCATAGGCAAGCGGTACGGCTTTTTGCACAAAAGGATGTCGCATCCATTTTTGTGCTTCTTCGTAATCAATATTTCCGGTAGGCGAATCGATATGATAAACTGCAGATAAAATCAATTGTAGCGGACTACCCTTTGCACCCAACACCATATCAATGTTTTGTACACTGGTCGAAAATTGTTTTTCAAGCTGCTGTTCAATGAGCAACAACAGCGATATAATTGCAACACCTGTAGTTAATAATACCCAACATAAAAAAGAACTCAGCCTGTTGTGAAACAGGTTTTTCCAGGCCATCATTGTTATCATAATAGTTCTATTGTTTGGTGAAACAATTGTTTTAAGCGCTGATCGTGCGTTACAATAATCAACGCAGCATTGTTTTTCGCAGCTTGTTCTGCCAGCAGCCGGGCTACTGTTTCGCAGTTATGGTCATCCAAACTTGAGGTAGGCTCATCTGCTAACAATAATCCAGGCTTATTCATCAAAGCCCTGGCGATAGAAGCTCTTTGTAACTGACCCTGACTCAATTTCGACGGTTTTTTGAGTGCCTGTTCTCCAATGCCCAACTGCTGAAGTAAAGAAGTTGCAACAGATGGTTCGATTTTTTTATTCGCCAGCGATGGTGCAAGCGTAAGATTTTGAAGCATGTTGAGTGACGCTACAAAATGGGGTTGTTGAAAAATTATACCGATGTTGGCTCCCCGAAATTGATCGAGTTCACTGCTGTTGAGGCTGGTAATAGCTGTTCCACTAATGGAAATGGTGCCAGCCGAAGGTGGTAACAAACCTCCCAATAAATGCAGCAAAGTAGTTTTGCCTTTCCCTGAAGATCCGGTTACCAGGAGCACTTGTCCATTGGCGCAGCGAATATCTGGAAATTTAAAGTGAAGTCCTGGGTAAAAAAATTCCAAATCAGTTGATTCGATCATAGCGTTTGTTTAAATCTACAGTAGCAACAGGCATCCGTTTTTATCTATCCTCGGGTATCATCCTCTTGTAACAGCCGAGGCATGACGTTAATCTGCTGAAATCAAGCTGCTTACTTGCCACCCAACATTATTGCGAAAGTATAAAAACATGGGCTACAAAAATAAAATGGCTAACCAGCGCACAAAACCACCACACTCTGCGCGTTTGGAGGTGCAGTTCCAATTTGTGAGAACCGGTGCAATCAAGAAGCATTTATGATTCCTATAAGTAAAAACAGTCCTACATTTGTTTCACAAATTAGCGCAATCATTACTACTTTATACCTACAATAATATGTTCAAAATTTTTTATGCTTTTTTTTTCTTCACATTACTCACTTCTTTTAAAGGGGACGTACAAACCCCTTTGGACTTAGAATGGGAAACCTTGGCCAATCTCGACTTTAAGAAGAAATGGAATGAAGAATACAAGATGAATATTGAAATTCCAGTTTTTAGCAACGATATTAAAAAGTTAGCTGGCAAACCCGTCAGCATAGCTGGTTTTTTAATACCGATAACCACCTATGGTAATGAATATGTGCTGTCGCAAAACCCTTATGCCGGCTGTTATTTTTGTGGCAATGCTGGGATAGAATCGGTGATGGATCTTAAATTTAAGAACAATGCCATCCGGTACAAACTAGATAAATATGTTGTATTGCAAGGTACCCTTCAGCTTAACGACAAAGACGCCACCAAATTTATTTACACGCTCAACAATGCCATAGAAGTGAAGTAATCAACCATTACGAATACACGGTTCCCTTTTAACTTCCTGCATACGGGTATTTTGATAAAGGAATTTTCGGGAGCCTTTATCACTTCAGGTTTGCAGCAAACCATTTTAAATTTGATTTTGAGAACAGCTCACATTCCTATATATTTATATGAAAACGCAATTGTTCTCGTTTTTTAAACCAATTATTTTTTGAGGATGCCGGACATCAAAAAACACCCCATTATTTGTTTTGGAGAAATTCTATGGGATATTCTTCCAGAACAGGAAGTACCGGGTGGCGCTCCGATGAATGTAGCATTTCACTTAAATCAATTGGGTAATGCTACTGCACTTTTTACAAGGGTTGGCATAGATGACAGAGGAAAAGCGTTGCTGAAAATATTACATGAAAAAAAAGTGGACACCGGTTTTATTCAACTAGATTATACAGTGCCCACTGGTATTGTACACGCCAACAGAAACCAATATGGTGAAATGACGTACGAGATTGTAGCCCCGGCTGCCTGGGATCATCTTGAATTTGATCCCGATATGGAAGATGTAACCAAACAAGCACCCTATTTTGTATTTGGCAGTTTAATCAACAGGCATAAAGATGCTCGGGAAACCCTCCATCAATTGCTGGAAATAGCCCCTGTAAAAGTTTTCGACATCAATCTCAGGCATCCGTTTTACAAAAAAAATATGTTGTCCGAGCTACTTCAAAAAGCCGACATTGTAAAAATGAATATTCATGAAGTGGAATTGGTCACTGGCTGGTTTGGCAAGTATAAAACCACCGAAGACCGGATGCAGTTTATTCAAGATCAATTTAAAATTCCAGTAGTGATCGTAACAAAGGGTGAAAAAGGAGCCGTTGTTAATTATCGCGGGGAATGGTACCAAGAAACTGGCTATACAGTAACGGTACAAGATTCCATTGGCAGCGGTGATGCATTTTTAGCTGCTTTTCTTTCAGAAATAGCTGCCAACAAAACACCAGACATTGCCCTTCGATACGCCGGTGCTTTAGGGGCACTAGTGGCATCCAGAACTGGTGGCTGGCCTCCATATAATGTGGAAGAGATCGATTCACTTATTCATCAACAAATAGCAGCTTTAAAGAAGCCTGAAAAACGGTAGATAAAATAAAAGGACCACCCAATGGATGATCCCTTTCTGAGGTCCCTAGCGGATTCGAACCGCTGTAGAAGCTTTTGCAGAGCTTTGCCTAACCACTCGGCCAAAGGACCTTTTTATATCCGTTTTAATTACAAATGATATTGTTTAAAATCGGTTGGCAAAAATAAGGGATTTTTTTATTAGAAATTCTAATTACTATGAACGAAATTGGGCTTTCTAAATTTGTAGTATGAATGTTATCCCAGCTTCAGAGCTCATCATCAACGATAGAGGCGCTATTTACCACGTGAATTGCCGGCCAGAAGAGATCGCTCATACCATCATCACCGTGGGCGACCCAGACCGGGTAAAGGAAGTGAGTAAACATTTCGACAGCATAGAATTCAAAAACCAACACCGCGAATTTGTGACCCATACCGGCTATATCGGTAAAAAAAGATTGTCGGTCACCAGTACCGGCATCGGTCCCGATAACATCGATATCGTCATGAACGAACTCGACGCATTGGTAAACATCGACTTCCAAACCCGTACCATCAAAGAAAAGCTAACAGCGCTCAATATTATACGGGTAGGCACTTCCGGTTCGCTACAAGCCGCCATTCCTGTTGATAGTTATGTGGCCAGTACCCACGGATTAGGGCTAGATAACCTGATGAACTTTTACCAACACAGCAGCAACGAAGAAGAAAAACAATTACTTCATTCTTTTAACACTCACACACAATTGCACCACAGTGTTACTTCACCCTACATCACCGGTGCTGGCGTAAGCCTGCTCAAAGAATTTGTAAATGGTTTTCACCAGGGAATTACCGTTACCTGTCCTGGCTTTTATGGTCCACAAGGAAGAGTGCTACGAATGGGTTTAACACAACCCCAACTAATTGATCGTCTAACAAGTTTTAATTTTGGACAACACCGCATCAGCAATTTCGAAATGGAAACCTCTGCTATTTACGGCATGGGGAAAGTGTTGGGTCATCATTGTTTGTCGCTCAGTGCCATCGTTGCCAACAGAATCAGCAAAGAATTTAGCAAAGATGGCGCTAAAGCTGTGGAAGGATTAATAGAAAAAACATTGGAAATCGTTGCAAGCTCCATAGAATGATTCGTAAACAAGAACACTGCACAAATTAACATTGACATTTAAATAATAAAGTGAGTCAGATATGAATTTTTCTTTTTACAAATACCAGGGAACGGGAAATGATTTTGTGATATTAGACAACAGGGAGCAACAATACAACGACATCACTTCAAAACAAGTGAAAGCCATTTGTCACCGCAGGTTTGGCATAGGTGCAGACGGACTGATGTTGTTGAACCTGAAAGAAGGATATGATTTTGAAATGATCTATTACAATGCAGATGGCAACCCTAGTACTATGTGTGGGAATGGCGGCAGGTGTCTGGTAAAATTTGCCTATCATATGGGCATCCATAAATTTACATATAAATTTTTGGCTATTGATGGGGAACATGAAGCTGAGATCGATAAGCACAATCATATTCGACTTAAAATGCAAGATGTGACTTCTGCGGATTTGCACTCTTCCTACGCCATACTCGATACAGGTTCGCCGCATTATGTAAAATATTCAAATAACGTAGCGGAAGCCACGGTTTTGGAAACAGGTAGACAAATCAGGAACAGCCAGCCTTTTGCAGAGACAGGTGGCATCAATGTGAATTTTGTAGAAAGCACAGGGGAAGACAGTATTTTTGTAAGAACCTATGAACGAGGGGTTGAAGCGGAAACCCTCAGTTGTGGAACCGGGGTAACAGCAGCATCCTTGATGAGTGCACACAATGAAAGAGGTTTCAATCGGGTAGAAGTGAAAACCCAAGGCGGATTTTTGAGCGTAGAATTTAATAAAATTTCTGAAGAAGTATTTACTGATATCTGGCTCTGTGGGCCGGCAACATTTGTTTACAAAGGCGAAATCGACATCACATTATGATCCATTCATTTAAGATTGAAGAACATAAAACCATTGCAGTAGATAAACCTGCTGCAGGAACCTGGGTGAATGTACTGCCTCCTTTGAAACAAGAAGAGTTCACAGAACTCAGTAAGGCCTTAGAAATCCCCATCGACTTTCTAAAAGATTCTCTCGATATTGACGAGCGAAGCAGGTATGAAGAAGAGGATGATGTAAAGTTGATCGTGATCAAAACCCCTACAGAAAATAATTCTTTTAACGAAAGTGACGCGTTTTATATCACCATTCCCATTTGTATTATTCTCAATAATTATCAGATTGTAACCGTTAACTCTTTTGAGAATGAAGCCATCAAAAAATTTCTAAATAGCTTTCAAAACAGAAGACCCGATAAGATGAACATGATGGTGTTAAAAATTTTTGAAAAAATTACTACTAACTTTCAGGAACATCTAAAAGAGATCAATCAGAAAAGAAATACACTCGAACAAAAATTATATGCATCTAACAGGAATGAAGAATTGCTGCAGCTATTGCGTATACAAAAAAGTTTGGTGTATTTCGTTACAGCACTCAGAAGCAACGAACTGTTGATGATGAAACTAGCGAGAACCAAATTTTTAGGCCTCAATGAAGATGAACAAGATTTTTTAGATGATCTTGTCATTGAAACTTCCCAGGCCTTGGAAACCGCACAAACCTATACCAATATACTGAGCAGCACCATGGATGCTTATGCAAGTATCATCAGCAATAACCAAAACCAGGTGTTGAAAAGATTGAGCACACTTACTATCTTTCTGAGTATACCAGTTATCATCGCTAGTATTTACGGCATGAATGTTCCGCTGCCTTTTCAGGATTCTCATTTTGCTTTTTGGTTACCACTTTCTTTGTCATTGCTTATACTGGCCTACGTTTTGTACTACTTTTTCAAACAGGTAAAAAAATAATATTTAGATGTTTACCATAAGAGTGTACGGTATTTTGATCAATGAACAAAAGCAAGTACTAGTGAGCGACGAATACATTCTGGGTAATTTCTATACCAAGTTTGGCGGCGGTGGATTAGAATTGGGAGAAGGTACGCTCGACTGCCTGAAACGAGAATTTTTAGAAGAAATGAATTTGAGCGTGGATGTGTTGGAACATATATACACCACCGATTTTTTTCAGCAAAGTGCATTTAATCCTGAACAACAGATTATATCTATTTATTATCTGGTAAAGGCTTTGGAAGTTATCACAGCCCCACTGAGGAAAACCCCTTTTGCATTCGATGAAGCACAATTGCAGTTTATCAAAAATGGACAAGCCGTAGAAACATTTCGTTTTATCAACTGGAATGATTTTTCTCCTACCTCCGTCTCGCTTCCGATAGATAAAGTGGTAGCAGCCATCATCAAAGAAAAATATTAACATGGAAAACTTATTCCAGCATGAGATAATTTTAGAAAACGAGAGAGCCAGATTGGAACCCCTCCACATGGAACACATCCCTCATTTATGGCCCATAGCTGCTCATTCATCATTATGGGAACATACCAGCGCTAAAATAAAAACAGCCAATGACTTTGCGTCATATATGCAAAAAGCGATGGATGAAAAAGGTACGGGACTATCCTACCCTTTTGCCATTTATGACAAAGAAGCAAACTGCTTTGCAGGCAGTACCCGCTTTGGCAACATTAGTTTACCACACCGGAGAGTGGAAATTGGTTGGACCTGGTACCATCCCTCCCTTCAACGCAGGGGTTTAAACCGTTCCTGCAAAGCGCTGCTTTTAGCGTTTGGTTTTGAAAAAATGGGATTTGATCGAATAGAATTTAAAACATCCCTGACCAACACCCGTTCTCAAACTGCCATTCAACAAATAGGGGCCACGCAGGAAGGCATCCTTCGCAATCACATGATCAATGATGATGGCAATAGCAGAGATACTGTTTATTTCAGTATCTTGAAACACGAATGGCCTTCTATTAAAACAACAAAATTTTAATCAGGATGATGCACACAACCTTGAATAAAAAAAATAATTACTGCTTTTTCATTTCCTTTGTTTTGCTACTCAGTTTGCTATTTATCTCCTGCAAAGAACCCACTGGAAAAACAGCAGCAAGCGTTCATAGTAATTATTTTGTCGGAACCGATAGTGGCGTACAAGCAGGCGGTGCAAAGATGGTTCCGGTCAGTACACCAAAAGGGACTTTTAATGTGTGGACAAAAAGAGTAGGCAATCACCCGACTATAAAATTGTTGTTGCTTAATGGCGGGCCAGGCGCTACGCATGAATACTTTGAATGTTTTGAAAACTTTTTTCCAAAAGAAGGAATCGAATTTATTTACTACGATCAACTCGGTTGTGGCAATTCCGATGACCCAAAAGACACGAGCCTGTGGGATTTGGATAGGTATGTAGAAGAAGTAGAGCAGGTAAGACAAGCAATGGGTTTAAACAAGGATAATTTTTATTTGCTCGGACATTCCTGGGGAGGCATTCTGGCCATGCAGTATGCCCTCAAATATCAACAACACCTCAAAGGGTTGGTGATCAGCAATATGATGAGCAGTTGCCCGGAGTATAGTAAATATGCCAACAATGTATTGGCCAAACAATTTGATCCGGCTATTTTAGACAGCATCCGACAAATAGAAAAAAACAAAGATTTTCAGAATCCGAAATACATGGAACTCTTGTTGCCGAATTTTTATGCTAAACATATTTGTAGAATTCCGCTAGATCAATGGCCCGAACCCCTTAACCGTTCTTTTGCAAAAATGAACCACTCGCTCTACACTACCATGCAAGGACCCAGTGAATTTGGCATTTCGGGCAAATTAGAAAACTGGGATGTATCTGCACAATTACCACAAATTAAAACCCCCACCCTCAGCATTGGTGGCACACACGATACGATGGATCCTGAACATATGAAGTGGATGAGTACGCAACTCCCAAAAGGTCAATTTTTACGCTGCAACAAGGGAAGCCACATGAGCATGTATGATGATCAGGAAGTGTATTTCGAGGGGTTGATGCGGTTTATGAAAGAAACCGATGTTGCAGCGAAATAAAAAATTCTATCAGCCATAAGCCGGATTCTGTTATTCGCACATTGCTGTGAGAACGGTCATCATTTATCTGGCCCATACATTACTGCATGGATCTTGCTGCCTACCCTTCCCTGTAACAACCGAAGTTGTACGTAAACGAGCCGCTTACCCTATCCAATCGTAAAGATCGAATAAACCGGGATATACATGGCATTACAGCACACAAGGTTTACCCATATAGAAGGTTACCCAACTATACCGTGAGCTTTTACCTCACATTTTCACCCTTACCCTGGTAAAATACCAAAGCGGTTATTTTCTGTGGCACTTTCTCTTTTACTGCCTGCGCAATAAAGCCGGCGCTTAACCGGTGTGTTGCCCTTTGCTGTCCGGACTTTCCTTTCCGAAAATAATCGGAACGATGACCGGCTGATAGAACTACAAAAGTAGGTATAATATCTTCAGCGCTACATTGGGCAAAATTTATGAAAGCTTTCAAGTGGGCATACCCGCTAGTATCGATTTTGCTGCCATAAAATTTCCTGTTATCTTGTTGCGGAAACGCAAACATGCATCAAGTAAGAAATCATTTTATTGGAATAGCCATCGCTGTAGCTTTGTTTGTGCTGTTTTATTTTTTTAACCCATTGAACCTGTCTTTTACCCAAACAAAAGTATTGGCAGTTGCCGCCTTCATGATTGCCCTCTGGGTCACCGATGCTTTACCGATGCCAGTAGTGGCACTCTTACCCATGGTATCTTTTCCCTTACTCGGAATTGCTAGTGTTCAGGAAGCTGCGTCGCCTTATGCCGACAGAATCATCTTTTTATTTTTGGGTGGTTTTATGCTGGGGTTAGCCATCGAAAAATGGCAGTTGCACAAAAGAATTGCGCTCAACATAGTAAGGGTTACTGGCACCAGTGGCAATAGGATCATTCTTGGTTTTATATTGGCATCCGGTTTATTAAGTATGTGGCTAAGCAATACTGCCACCACCATGATGATGTTTCCCATCGCCGCTTCTGTGATTGCTGTAATGAAAGACAACCACAAGGGCGAAGGTAATATCAAGTACTTCTCTATTTGCATTATGCTTGCCATAGCCTATAGTAGCAATTTTGGGGGCATTGCTACCATTATTGGCACGCCTCCCAACGTGGCCTATGTAGCTCAGTTAGAAAAATATTATGGTTATACTTTTAGCTTTAGTAAATGGATGATCATTTGTTTGCCACTTGCCATTTTGTTGCTGTTTACCTTATATTTTGTGATGACCAAAATTTTGTATCCAAATAAGATACCATCCAGTGAAGCTACGAATGCACTCATCAAAAAAGAATTAGCCGATCTGGGAAAAATATCTACCCCTGAAAAAAGAACTGGAATTATTTTTTTGATGACGGCTTTTCTTTGGATCTTCAAAGATATCCTCAACGCTACTGGCTTCGTTAAATTAGATGACACGATGATCGCTTTAGCTGGGGCGACGTTGCTTTTTGTAGTGCCCTCTGGAAAAAAAGATGCTGATTTATTTCTGCTGAAATGGGAGGACACCCAAAAAATGGCTTGGGGCATTCTTATTTTATTTGGGGGAGGAATTTCATTAGCAAGTCAGCTTGAAAAGGCAGGTCTCATCGAAATGACGGGGAAAACTGTTGCAACCTATGCGGGCGACAATCTTTTTTTACTCATCTTCTTCATTGCTTTGATGTCTATTTTCTTGAGCGAAGTGATGAGCAACGTTGCACAAGTAATTGTTTTTGCACCTGTAATCGCTGGTATGGCAGATGCGTTGCAGCTCAACCCTATCCTATTGGGTTTGCCCATGGCACTTGGAGCTAGTTGCGCCTCTATGCTTCCTATGGGAACGCCCCCCAATGCCATTGTTTTTGCGAGTGGTCACTTAAGATTAAAAGATATGGTGAAAACCGGGTTTGTAATGAACGTAGTAGCGGTAATATTGATCACTTTGTTTTGTTACTTCCTGGTACCATTGTTGGTTCCCTCTGTAAGATAAAATTAGCGTATAAGCGTAACCGTGCCTTTGTACTTTCTAGGCTCCTTGTTGTTGCTTTTATATTGAATCAAGTACACATAGGTTCCTTTTTCTGCAGGTTGCCCGTTCAGCGTTCCATCCCAACCTCTATTTCGTTGTGAGGACACAAAAATTTGCTGGCCCCATCTGTTGAACACCACAAAACGGTACTCAGTAATTTCTTGTTGGATAATTGGCCTGAATATATCGTTGAGGCCATCATTGTTTGGCGTAAAAGCAGACGGAATATTAAAAGGAATACAATTCATCAACGTCAGCACTCTTGTACTATCTGTTCCTTCACAACCCTCTACCGTAAACACTTTTACAGAATATACACCTATTGTTCTAACATTTATCAAAGCGGTGGAATCGCCGGTACTCCAAACATAACGATTGTATCCTGGTATAGATAATTCGATGGCATCACCTTCACAAAGCTGTAGTTCTGAAGGTAACAACTGGTTGGGCACACTCACCAATCTGGGAACCATTAAACTATCTCTCGAAACACATCCGTTGGATCCCGTTACCCTCACCCAATATAACCCGGCACTATTGATAGAAATGGCAGGGCTTACTGCACCATTACTCCACACATAGTTGTTAAAAATTCCTGGATGTAAAAGGGTACTAGTGCCTGTACAAATATTTCGATCGGCTCCCAGATCTGGCCGGGGGGAGGGCAGTACGTTTAGTCTGGTCACCACCAAAGAGTCACATCCCGCTATATTTTGTAAAGTATCTGTATAAATACCTGTGATCGTTTGAATGGCACCACCGGCTACATAACTTTCACCGCTGCAAATCGTAACATCCATTTCAGTAATAAGCCTAGCAATGCTCAATTGTAGTGTAATGATACTATCACAGCCGGCAGCATTCTTCAACACCTGGGTGTAAATACCCGAGGCGCTGTAAGTTTGTCCATTCAAAAGATAACTGTTGCAGGTAACAGCGTTAATGGTGGTAGTGCTGATGGCTTCGCACTGACTGATCTTTTGAAGAAACGCATCACTTTCGCCACGACTCGTCAATTGTATACCGCCGGAATATGGATCAAAAGACGCCACTCTTAAAAAATTACCGGTGATGAAAATATTTTTTTGCGGATCCAAAGAAATGGATTGTGGGCCATCGAAACCAGTTCCACCTAAAGCAAATCCAAATATGTAGTTGCCAACTGCAGATAATTTTGCAATGAAAATATCCAGGGAACCCGCGCTGGTAAGATTCATAACTGCTGGACCTGGATCCACATCCATTGTTTCAGCAAAAGTTCCGGCAATGTACACCTGCTGTTGAGGATCTACGGTAAGGTGTACGCCATTTACAAAAGAGCTGCCCCCAAAGTTTTTTGCCCAAACAAGCGCACCACTGGCATCCATTTTGAAAACCAACGCATTCACCAACCCCTGCGAATTAATAGAAACATTGGAACCAGTGGGATCTATAGTAACCGCATTGTTAAAAGTGCCGATACAATATATATTTTCCGCAATGTCTACTTCCAAATCAAATGCCTGCACGTTGGTTGAACTTGAGAGTGTTTTAATCCAAATAAAATTACCAGAAAGGTCAAGTTTTAAAACATACGCGTTAAAATCTGCGCCTGTGGCTGTTACCTCAAACACTGATGCAGAGGGATCAAAATCGGTAGTTCCCAAAAAATAACCAGTCGCATACACAAAACCTCCCGCTCCTGCTTTAAGTGAAGCGACCCCCTGAAAAAGTGTACCGCTGATCTGTTTGGCCCACACGTAATTTCCGTTGTTGCTTAGTTTCAAAATAAAGGCATCTTCCTCACCTGCAGATGTAAGCTCTGCAATTCCTGCGTTGGGATCAAAATCTACGGTGAGACGGAAATAACCACCCACATATACATCACCATTACCATCCACACTTATCGCATTACCTCTGTCAAACAAGGTACTTCCTAATCTTTTTGCCCATACAAAATTCCCTGCAGGATTGAGTTTAACGATGAAAGCATCTTCATTTCCTGCAGATATAAGATTAAACACTCCTGGGCCAGGATTAAAATCGCTCGTACCAAAAAACACCCCTGTTATGAATAAATTTCCAGCAGCATCCATCGCAATACTATTGGGAACATCCAAAAAACTCCCGGAAAACTGCTTGGCCCAAACAAAATTCCCGTCCCGATCGTACTTGGCTACAAATACATCTTCTTCATTATTGGGGGGAGAAGTCATGTTGAACACACCTGGACCAGGGTCAAAATCAACGGTTCTGGAGAAGAAACCCGTTACAAACACATTACCTGCGGCATCAGTCATCAGATCCCTGCCACCGTCATAGCTTTCAGTGCCGATTTGATGTATCCACTCGGGAGTTACCGATTGGCTTTTACCATACAGGCAACTTAACACACAACATATGAAGAATAATTTTACCATTTGAAGATATATTCACTCAACTAAATACGACAAAACAAGTACATAGGTTGTTCGATGAATGAGAACAAATTCTTGTTTTATGCTTTAACGGGAGTTCCTTTTTTTATTGAAGACCCCCAAAAAAATAAGATGGATAGAAATCCAAACACAAGCAACAATACAATGCTGCTAATAGCTACTTTTTCATAACCATGGTTAAATGCATCTAAGAAGGGATAAGGATACCAGTTAGAAAAAGCTCCCCGCAGCATCACCCAAATTAAGTAAACGAATGGGTACCAAAGGCTATTGGCCATATTGCTCCACTTAAAATTAATTTTTGGAGCAAACCACCACCAATACAATAAAAACAGCAATGGCATCACCACATGCAGCATTTCGTCAACCAGTTTTTGCCACTCTACGGGTTCCCATAAAGATCGGAGCACCACATTGTAAACAATACCCACCACTAATATATAGACCAATAGCGCTGTTTTGACAGCTGCGGATTTCCAAAATTTCATTTGAGTGCCAGCAGTAAAAGCGTTGGCGAAAAAACATATGCTAACCCCAATATTACTCAGTATTGTAAAAAAACTAAAAAATCGAATGAAAACCTCGCCTATAGAGGTAGTTCTGGAATTTATAAAAAGAACAAATTGTAAACAAACTGTAAGTATTCCTGCAATAGCGCCTAATACTGCGAATGCTTTTTCCAACTTATGTTGTTGCACCATTTAAGACTTTTGCGTTAAGTTAATAAATTTTAGGTCAATAAATCGTTTAGTCTTTTGTATTTTTAGCCAGTTAGGACTAAAGTCTTGAATCGTGACAAATACCAACCATTCATTATGGAAGAAATTTTACAATATAAATTGCTGGATATCGGAAAATATCATATCACTGTGTTGCAAATCCTGGAAGTGATTTTGGTAATTGTAGTGGCTAAATTATTTACTTGGGTATTTTCGCGTGGCATTCAAAAAACCAGCAAAATTGAAGCAGGGGCTAAATATTCCATTACCCAGTTGGTAGGATATATCATCACCGTCTTCGCCATGTTTATTTTGTTGAAAGTGTTGGGCTTCGATATTTCATTGTTGCTGGCCGGTTCTGCTGCTTTATTAATAGGTATCGGATTTGGATTGCAACATCTTTTCAACGACTTTATTTCTGGCATCGTAATCTTGTTTGATGGCACCATAAAAGTAGATGATGTGATTGAAGTAGATGGAATTGTGGCCAGGGTATTGAAGATCAATCTCAGAACTTCTAAGGTACATACCAGAGATGATAAATACATTGTATTACCCAACTCTGTAATTACCAGCAACAACGTTATCAACTGGACATACTTAGGCACAACATCCCGTTTTGAAGTAAGTATTGGACTATCGTACGATGCAGACATGGCGGAGGTAACTAAAATAATGACCAAAGCTGCCTTGCAAACCAACGGAATTGTAGCAGACCCTCCACCTTCCATACGTTTGATGAACTTTGGAAACTCTCAGTTAGAGTTTGTGTTGATGTTTTGGACAGACGACGTTTTTAGGGTTGAAAAAACAAAAAGTGAATTAAGGTTCACCATGTTGAATCTGCTAAGAGAGAAAAATATCAACATACCCTATCCTCAAATGGTCATTCATGCTGCGAAAGATTCGGCTAACAATAAAATACCGTAAACAGCCCTATACTTTTTATGAGAAACAGACGAAAAGATATTAGTAGCATAATTTGGAGAAATTATTTCGGACCAGCGGGTTTCGCAACATTGAACGATGCGCGGCGATTTATTGCGTTAAGAATTGCTGCGAAAAAAATTGCAACAGACTTCTTTCTAATTGCTATTGGGATTTTATCGGCAGGTTTTGGTTTAAAAGGTTTTTTATTGCCAAACAACTTTTTAGATGGAGGTGCTACAGGAATTTCATTGCTTGCCAGAGAACTTACTGGAATGAGTTTTGCCTTATTATTGGTATTGGTGAATCTTCCGTTTATAATTTTAGGACATGAAATTATTGGAAAACGTTTTGCCTATAAAACAGCGATGGCCATTGTTGGCTTAGCTTTGGTAGTTACGTTTTTACCCTAC
>Ga0105046_10002961_pt1 | contig 26888 bp, 23 predicted proteins | sample MAT03_FD_78385 | JGI IMG/M metagenome (GOLD analysis project Ga0105046, IMG submission 78385) | Freshwater microbial communities from Lake Fryxell liftoff mats and glacier meltwater in Antarctica - MAT-03 (megahit assembly) | ecosystem: Environmental > Aquatic > Freshwater > Ice > Liftoff... | reverse complement strand
GTCGCCTGGCCGGAGAAACCGGAGGAGACCTGATGGATCAGGATCTTCGAGTTCGGCAGCGACATACGCTTGCCTTCGGCGCCACCGGCCAGCAGCAGGGCACCCATGCTCATCGCGATACCGACGCAGATCGTCTGGACATCGGGCTTGATGAACTGCATGGTGTCGTAGATCGCCAGACCGGCGTAAACCGAACCGCCCGGGGAGTTGACGTAAAGGCTGATGTCCTTCTCCGGGTCTTCCGACTCGAGGTGCAGGAGCTGCGCCACGATCAGATTGGCGATGTCCTCGCTGACACCGGTGCCGAGAAAGATGATTCGCTCGTTGAGGAGCCGGGAATATATGTCGAACGAACGCTCGCCACGCGACGTCTGCTCAACAACCATGGGGACAAGTGGACTCATTGCGGCGAGTTTATAGATCGGAGTCGGCGGGCTGTCCGCGCCGAATGCTCACGGCGGGGATCAATGGTTGTGACCGTGGTGGTCCCAGAGCTTCTCGACAGCGTCTTCAGCCGACATCGGGACCGCCTTGGCACTTTTGGCGATCGTGTCAATCGCCTTGCGGACCCGGATGTCGGCGGCGACCATCTCGTGCCGTCCGTCACGCTTGAGCCGCTCGAGCAGCTTCGCCGCGGTCATGCGCTCCTGGGCGGCCACCGGTTCGAGTTCCTCTTCGATCTCTGCGTCGCTGACTTCAAGTCCCTCCGCATCGGCGACGGCTACCAGCACCGCTTCGCGCTTGATCTCGCGCTCGGCGTCAGGCAGTGACTCTTCGACGATCTCGTCGCGGGTCTTGCCCTGCATCTGGAGGTAGGTGTCGGGGTTCATGCCCTGCTGCGCCATCTGGCGCTCCACCCGGTCCCAACGCTCCTGCCCGCGAGCCAGCCTGATCTCATCCGGTAGGTCGACGGTCGCGTTGTCGACGGCGGCATCGACAGCGGCGATCCGGAAATCCTGTTCGACCCTGGTTTCGGCGGCTTCGGACATCTTCTCGCCGATGTCCTTCTTCAGTTCCTCGATGGTGTCGAACTCGGATGCTTCGGAAGCAAAGTCGTCGTCGAGTTCGGGCTGCTTTTTCTCCCGCACTTCCTTGATGGTGACCGCGAAGACAGCATCCTGGCCGGCGAGTTCCTGGGCCCCGTACTCCTCGGGGAACGTGACCTTGACTTCGACTTCGTCACCAGCCTTGGCGCCGATGATCTGCTCTTCGAAGTCATCGATCAGCTGGCCGGAACCGATCTCGATCATGTGGTCGGTCGCGGCACCACCTTCGAACTCGACCCCATCGAGGCTGCCGACGAAGTCGACCAGTACGTGGTCACCGTCCTTTGCTTCCCGTTCGACCGTATCGAGGCTGGCCATGCCTTCAGCCAGTTTGTCGAGCTCACGTTCGATGATGTGACCGGGGGCGACCGTATCGGGCTTTTCAACTTCGAGATCGAGGTACTCGCCAAGTTCGGCTTTGGGCCGCACGCCGACCTCGAACTTGAACTCGACCGGCTCACCTTCGGAAGTGGGGGCGCTGATCACTTCGACGTCGGGGTTGCCGATCGGCACCACGCCCGAGTCGTAGACGGCAGCCTGGTACCACTCGGGCAGGGCGTCACGCAGAGCCTCTTCGAACACCGATTCGAAGCCGAGGCGCTGAATCACCAGCGACGGCGGGGCCTTGCCTTTGCGGAAGCCCGGCAGGCGCATCTCACGCGCGAGCCCACGGGCTGCACGCTGGGTCGATACGGCTACGTCTTCGGCCGAAACCACGGCCTCAACGCGAACACACGAATTCTCAAGTTCTTCTACGGTCGTCTTCAAGATGGGTCTGACCCTAGCGAGTTCGGAGCGGGTTCACCCCTCGCGTCTGGCCCTCCACAGACTGAAAAGAGCTTTGGCGAAGTCGAGGAAGAAACCGGCGAGGCGGCCGACCGGACCGGTGACCAGCCAGACCCTGAACGGCGCCCTCTTCACTTGATCGTCCCGGCCGATTCGGCCTCGGGCATTTCGTTACGCGTCGCGTCGGACGTGAATTCACCGGCGAGGATGCGTTTTTCGAGCAGGTCACCGTGACCGGCCATCACCGCGCGCTCGGCCCGGGCTTCGTCCAGGTCCGCGCCCTTGAGGTAAGCGAGGTCGAGCAGTTCCTGCTTCTTCATGCTCTGCCTGGCCGACTCGAAGTAGGTGAAAGCAAGCACCCCGAGGATCAGGAAGGTTCCTTCGAGCATCATGATCACGCCGGCGGTGCTCTGGTCCTGGATCGCCGAGATTCCCCATTTGAGCTGGCCTTCGGCGTAGTTGTCGTAGAGCGTGATCTGGGTCCACATCAGGATGTTTCCGAGGACTGCGGCCGTGAAACGCACAATCACCGTGTAGACGATCTTCCACCCCGGACCAAACCACTTCGGGGTCGGCAGTGGCCCGAAGACCGGCATCCACATCAGGCAGCCGAAAACGAGGAACATTCCGTGCTCGAGGCCATGGATCAGAGCGCCGCCGTAAGCGGATTCATAAAGCACCGGGATGTGCCAGACGAACAGGTTGATCGCCCAGAGAGGGAACGCGACGAAAGGGTTGGCCAGCACCTGGAGCCGGCCGATGTAGGGCAGCGCAAGGATCGGCTGCATGATCGAACGGGTTAAGCCCAGCACGAGAAAAAGGGAGGCGATGTCGCCGATGATCAGGTGCTCGATCATGTGTGCGATGACCAGCTCTTCGGCCAGGTAACCCCAGGGGCTGAACAGAACGAAAGCTGCCAGGAAGAGACCCACACCGAAGCAGACCTGGCGCCAGAGCGGCACGGGCCGACCGGCCCAGGAGAGGGTCATCGCCCGATGCCAGTAGAAGACAACCGCTGCAGTCAGCGGGATCAGTTCGAGGCCGGCCACCACGGCGGGGCTCAGTGCTGCGAGAACCGGTGTGATCGAGGGAATCACGGCCTTCCAGCGTAGCTACCCCGCCACTCCTGTGGACCGGAGCTCGCGGCGCTGGTATTTTGGACTCGCGGGTGAGTAACTGCCAGAAGCACACCGCGACCAGACCCACAAAGGAGACGCCGATGTCATCAAGCGAGGGAATCCTATCCAGCGACAACACCGAGAAGCAGGACGAAATCGTCCAGCTGCTGACCAAGGCTTACTGGATGGAGATCGAGACCGTCATGAGCTACATCGCCAATTCGGTCAACCCCGACGGGATCCGCGCCCAGGAGATCATCGAGTCCCTGAAGGCCGACATCGTCGAAGAGCTCGGCCATGCCCAGCAGTACGCCGACCGGATAAAGCAGCTTTACGGCGTCGTTCCCGGGTCGATGGACTTCAAGGCGGAGCACACTTTTCTCCAGCCGCCTGAGCACCAGACCGACATCGTCCACGTAATCAAGGGGGTCATCGAAGCCGAGACCGGCGCGATCGAGTTCTACGAAAAACTGATCGAAGTGACCGACAAGGTCGACCCCGTGACCCAGGACATGGTCATAGCGATCCTTCGTGACGAGCAGGGGCACCGGCGCCTGTTCGAAGGCTTCCTGCGTGAATACGAAGCGGAAGGCCTGGCCTGAAAACCTCGCCCTTCCCGCCGATCGGAAGCTACGGCTTTCTTTCGGACTGCAACACATCAGCTCTGATTGCGCCTGACGGCTCAGTCGAGTGGCTGTGCGCGCCGAGGTTCGACTCCCCCAGCATTTTCGGGGCGATCCTCGACCGCACCGCCGGCCACTTCCGTTTCGGCCCGAAGGGCGTTTCGACCCCGCTCAGCCGCCGGTACGAACCGGGGACCCTGGTGCTCGAGACAACCTGGTCGACCGACACTGGCTGGGTCGTCGTGCGTGACGCCCTGACCATCGCCGAGTGGAGCCCGTCGGGCGGTGACGGGGATACCGGCATCAGCCATGAAGCCGATTTCAGCCTGGTGCGGGTTGCCGAATGCATCGAAGGAGAGGCCGACCTCGAGATGGTCTGCTCGCCGAGGTTCAACTACGGCGCCGAATCGGCCGTCTGGGTGGCCGGCGAATTCGGGGAGGCGACCGCCCAGGCCGATCAGTATGGGGCGAAAATCATGCTGGCGACAGATCTGAACCTCGAACTCGCGCAGGGCCGGACCACCGGCGCCCTCCACCTGAAAGAAGGTGACCGGGCTTTCTGCACGGTCGCCTGGTCAACCGGAATCGGTGCCCATCCCCGCAGCGCTCCGGAAGCGGTTGAAAGGCTCGACACCACCCAGGAATACTGGCGTGAATGGCTGGTCCAGGGCAGCTTCCCCGACCATCCCTGGCGGGCCTACCTCCAGCGCTCGGCCCTGGTCCTGAAAGGCCTGATCTACGAGCCGACCGGCGCGATGCTCGCCGCGGCCACCACCTCCCTGCCGGAAACCCCTGGCGGTGAACGCAACTGGGACTACCGGTACAGCTGGATCCGTGACTCGACTTTCGCGCTCTGGTCGATGCATTCGCTCGGATTCGACTCCGAAGCGCGGGGGTTCATGAGGTTCGTGCGGGAACGGGTCGAAGAATCCGACGGCGACCTGCAGATCATGTACGGCATCGGCGGTGAACATGACCTCACCGAGAGCACGCTCGACCACCTCTCCGGCTACGAAGGAGCGAAGCCGGTGAGGATCGGGAATGGCGCTTTCGACCAGCGCCAGCACGACGTCTGGGGCGCCCTGATGGACGCGATCTACGTCCACCGTCTCGCGCTCGGAGCTGACGCTGCCACCGATGAATCGAAACGTCTGATCCGGAAACTTGTCGAAGCCGCAATCGCCGCCTGGCCGGAACCGGACCAAGGCATATGGGAGACCCGCGGCGCGCCACAGCATTACGTTTCATCGAAGCTGATGATCTGGGTTGCGGTCGACCGGGCTGCCCGCATGGCGATCAAGTACGGCAACCCCGAGCAAGCTGCCGAGTGGAACCGGATCGCGGACGGCTTCAAACAGGAGATCATCGAGAAAGGTGCCCGGGACGGGGTCTTTCGCCAGCACTACGAAACCGATGCTCTGGACGCCTCGGTGCTGCTGATGCCGCTGGTCAGATTTCTGCCACCCGATGACGAGATGATCAAGGCCACGGTGCTCGCCGTGCGCGACGGTCTCGACGACCAAGGCATGGTCCTGCGCTACATCCCGGAAGAGACAGACGACGGACTGTCCGGCCAGGAAGGCACTTTCCTGATCTGTTCTTTCTGGATGGTTTCCGCGCTTTCCGAGATCGGACATATCGATGTAGCACGCAAACTCTGTGAACGGCTGATCAGTGCCGCCGGGTCACTTGAGCTCTATGCCGAAGAGATCGACGCTTCCAGCAACCGTCACCTCGGAAACTTCCCACAAGCCTTCACTCACCTTGCTTTGATCAACGCGGTTTCGCACGTGATCGCTGACGAGCAGCGTGAGCGCCAGCCCGGCACGAAAACCGCTGTCTTCTCGGAGATGCGGGACTGAATGTCCGGGTTCGATCCCGACCTGATCCGGTCAAACATTCAGGCAGTACGAGCACGCATGAATGCTGCTTGCGATGCGGCTGGACGCGATCCGGAGGAGGTCCGACTGCTGCTTGCGACGAAGACCCTCGGACCGGAGCCGGTCCGGGTGGCGATCGAAGCCGGTGAGAAGCTTGTCGCCGAGAACCGTGTTCAGGAGGTCAGACCCAAGTTCGAAGCCCTGCAGGACCTCGAATACGAACGCCATTTCATCGGGAACCTGCAGTCGAACAAGATCAATGCCCTGGTTCCATACGTCAGCTGCATCCAGTCCCTGGACCGCCTTTCATTGGCAAAGAAACTTCAGGCGAGGCTCGAACGCGACGGCGAGCAGCGGGATGTACTGCTTCAGGTGAACACCTCAGGCGAAGAGAGCAAGTCGGGACAGGACCCCGAAAACCTGGCCGATTTCGCCCGTGAAGTCAGCCAGATGGGCAATCTGCGAATCAAGGGTCTGATGACGATCGGCCTCTACACCGAAGACAGAGAACTTGCCCGTCCCGGCCTCGCCCGTCTACGCGAGCTGCGCGACGAAGTCCGGCAAATGAACCTCGATGGTGTCGTCATGGACGAACTCTCGATGGGCATGAGCGGTGATCTGGAAGTGGCGATCGAAGAAGGCTCAACCATCGTCCGGGTGGGTTCGGCGATCTTCGGTGCCCGCCCCGCCCCGGCCTGAAGCGGCGATAGTGAATGGCCTCGAGACCGGGCCCGCGCTCAATAGCGGACCCGGTCCGAGACCACGCCTTTCTTCAGGTCAGACGGTTCGTTTCCCTCTGCCCGTAACTGCGGGCCAGATGAGCAGAACCAGTCCGATCACAATCAGGACGATTCCGAGTCCCCAATGGACGAGGATCGCCAGGACGATTCCGATAACTATGAGTAGCAGTGCAATGGACATGGCAATAGGATACCCGCAGACCGCTGAATCAAACCAGCCAAGTCAGAGGTCGACCAGGTGGAAAGCGTGGGTCGCCCCGCATGCATCGTGTCCCGCTCGGAGATCAGGCCGCAGGTGGCGCTGCCAACAGCACCGGTAGCGGGCCGGCATCGACCTGGTTATTCGGCGGAACTCAGAAGCTCTGCCGACTGGGCGCGGACCTTCTTCTTCACCACCGGGCTCCAGCCGAGCAACAGGCCGGTGGTCCCGAGGGCCATCCGCGACCACTTCCAGAAGTCGAAAATGTCGTTGTGCTCGATTATGAGCCCGTCGCGAAAGGTGAAGCTGGCGTCGATCTCGTTGACAACCTTGCGTCCGGTCCGGGAGAAGGTATACCGGGCCGTCCAGTGGGCCGAGCCGCTGTCGCCTGCGGCCGCGTGTTCCCCGAGTTCGATCTGGAGATCATCGGACCTGGTCAGCAGGACCCGCCACATCTTCATCACTTCGGGACCGTTGAGGTCGGTGAAAACCGGGTCGGAGAAATGGGCATCGCGGTGGTAACAGGTGGCCATCGTGTCGGCGTCACCCCGGCCAAAAGCACCATAGAGGCGGTCGATCACTTCAACATTGCCTGAATCGGTGCCGCTTTCAGTGGTCATCTGGACAATCTATCCGCGATCCAGTCCGGTTCGCCGGGTTGCGTCCCTGACCTCACCGATGAGTTCTTCGAGCACGTCTTCGAGGGCGACCATGCCGACGGTGCTGCGATCGTCCGCGACCACGCGGGCCAGGTGGGCGCCGGAGCCCTGCATCGTCTCGAGGATCGAACGAAGCGGGTCACGCAGCCGGACGGTCGGCAGGGGGCGAACCCAGGACTCGGCGATCGGCCGGTTGCGGTGCCTGTCCTTGAACTCGAGCGCATCCTTGAGGTGCAGGTAGCCGATCATGCCACCGTCGCGTTCGACCGGGAAACGGGAGAAACCCGTCCGGGCGGCCATCACTTCGACTTCGGCCGGGGTCACGGTCACCGGAACCGTCTCGATGGTTTCGAGCGGCAGCAGCACCGAGCGGGCGTCGCGTTCCTCGAACTCGAGAGCTCCTGAGAGGAGGTGGCTTTCGTGGGCGTCCAGGAACCCTTCCCGGCGGGACTCTTCGACCAGTCCGGCGACTTCATCCCGGGTGAAGGCACTCGCCACCTCGTTGCGGGGCTCGACCCCGATCAGTCGGAGGAAACCGTTGGCGCTCAGGTTGAGCAGGGCGATCGCCGGATAGAGCATCCGGACCACGATGGTGAGTGGCAGGGCAAGGGTCATGGCCGAGCGGTCGGGCCTGGCCAGGGCGATGTTCTTCGGCACCATCTCGCCCAGGATCACATGGAGCGGAGCGACTATGGACAAGGCGACTGCGACAGCAACGGGATGAACCAGGAGGTCGGGAACCCCCCAGGATTCGAAAGGCCCCTCAAGGGCATGGGCGATCGCCGGCTCGGCGAGCGCACCGAGTCCCAGCGTGCAGACCGTGATGCCCAATTGGGCACAGGCCATCATCAAGGAGACGTTCTCCATCGCCTTGATCGTGACTTTGGCGATCCAGTTGCCTTCTTCGGCCCGCGGCTCGATCACCGAACGTCGGGCTGAGATCAGCGCGAATTCAGCCCCGACGAAGAACGCGTTCAGGAAAAGAAGCATCACCGAGATCGAAAGGGCAAGAACCGGACTCACGATTCGTCCTCTTTCCCGGGCTCAGGTTCGAAACGGACCAACCGCACACGATCGATCCGCAGGCCGTCCATGCGCAGCACCGTCAGCTCGACCTCGACGCTCTTTCCGTCGGCCTCGTTTTCCGCCTCGATGCGGACCGTGTCGCCGCGACCGGGGACCCGGCCGAGTTCCATGGCGATCAGGCCGGCGATCGTTTCGTAGTCTTCGTCCTCTGGAAGCTGGACGCCGGTCTTTTCGGCGATCTCGTCAGGACGCTGAAGCCCGGATATTCCCCAGGTGTTCTGGCCGATCGACCGGACGGGATCTTCGCGTGGATCGTGTTCGTCACGGACGTCACCGACGATCTCCTCGATCAGGTCCTCGAGCGTGACGATGCCGTCGAAACTGCCGAACTCGTCGACCACGACAGCGATCTGGAGACCGACCTTGCGCAGCTCGGTCAGCAGCGGGTCGAGTTCCATGGTCGACGGGACCAGCACCGGATCGGCCATCACTGCGCGTACCTCGACCTCGTGCCGGCGGTCGTAAGGGACACCAACCGCGTGTTTGACATGCACGATGCCTTCGACCGCTTCGTCGCCTTCGGTCACGACCGGGAAGCGGGAACGACCGCTCTCACGAGCAGCCTCGATTACCGACATCACAGGCGCGTCGGGCGAGAGGATCTCGACCCGTACCCGTGGGGTCATGACGTCATCGGCCCGGCGTTCGCCGAACTCGAGCGACTTCTCGAGCAGGGTCGCGGTCGGCAGTTCCAGGGTGCCCTGCTGCGCCGAGCGCCGGACCAAAGAGCCGAGTTCTTCCGGGGAACGGGCGGAAGCCAGTTCTTCCTGGGGTTCAATTCCCATCCGGCGCAGGATCGCGTTGGCCATGTTGTTCGCTCCCCGAACCAGCGGTCCGAACAGGGTGGTGAATCCGCGATGAAAACCCTGGACCGCGCGGGCGGTCTCCAGGGGCCTGGCGATCGCCAGGTTCTTCGGCACCAGCTCGCCGAAAATCATGGTCAATACGTTGGCGAGAGTAAAGGCGATCACCAGGGAGACACCGGTCACTGCTCCGTCGGAGATACCGATCGATTCCAATGGGCCGTCAATCAGGCCGGCGATCGCCGGCTCCGCCATGAATCCGATCGCGAGGTTGGTGACTGTGATTCCGACCTGGGCCGCGGACAGCTGGGTGGACAGGCTGCGCAGGGCGCTGCGCACGCCTTGTGACTTTCGGTCACCGGACTCCGCTGCTTTGTCGACGGACGACCGGTCGACCGTGACGAAAGCGAATTCGGCAGCGACGAACGCACCGCAGGCGAGGATCAGCAGCACAGAAACCAGTACGAGCACAAGCTCGACCATTAGGAAAGCGCCCCCTGACGGCAGGTCAAGGTGCGCCTGGGACTAGAGCCGGGGTCGTCGTCCATCCACGGTTCCGTGAGCGATCATCAAGACCACTAAGACTACCTGTCAGCTACGGATACCATGCCCTGGTGGCACGAGTCCTGAAAACTTCCCTGCTGACCGTGCTTTTCGGCTTTCTGCTATTCGGCGTTCTGGCCGGCCCGGCCACGGCCGTGGCTCCGGTCCCGCGGGTCGATGGCAACCTGATCCGTGACGCCCGGACCGGCAAGGAGTTCGTTCCGCACGGGGTCAACTGGCCGAGTTTCGAGTACGCCTGCCAGCAGGGATGGGGTTACTCGAATCTCGGGGCGACCCCCGCGACGGCTCAGGCCATGCTCGAATGGAACATCGACACGGTGCGTATGCCGCTCAACCAGGACTGCTGGCTGGGTGAGGACGGGATGCCGAAAGCCGCTCTGTTCGACCCCTTACCACTCACCCCCGACGGCTACCGCAACGCGGTCGAAGAGTTCGTGACCGACCTGAACGATGCAGGCATCGTGGTGATCCTCGACCTCCATTGGTCGGCCCCGCCCGGTTACGTCGCCGATGGCCTGCGGCCGATGCCGGACTCGCGTTCCGACGAATTCTGGGTCAGCGTGGCCGGGCGTTTCAAGGCCAACCCGGCTGTGATCTTCGATCTATTCAACGAACCGCATTCACGCTGGGATCCCAACCGGCCGAAGTCACCCCCGGGTTCCGGCATGGGCTCCTGGGACTTCAATCTGACCTGGGAAGGATGGGCGAACGGCGGCCAGACCGCAACCAACCACGCCGACACCGAGTACCCCTTCACCCGGCCGCGATACGCCACCACCGGGATGGCTGCCCTCGTGGAAGCCGTGCGATCGACCGGTGCGCTCCAGCCGATAATCCTCAGCGGCCTCGACTACGCCAATGACGTCTCCAGATGGGATGACTTCGCCCCGGATGACCGGCAGCTGATCGCCGGTTTCCACAACTACCCCGGCCAGCGCTGCAACAGTGAATCCTGCTGGATCACCGAGGTCGCGGAACTCTCTACCCAGGTGCCGGTGATCACCACCGAGTTCGGCCAGAACGACTGCCGCAGCGACTTCGTCCGCTCCTACATGGACTGGGCCGACGATTTCCATATCGGCTATCTGGCCTGGGCCTGGTGGGACCTCGACCTGCCCGGCGGAGCTCCCTCCTGTACCAACTTCGCCCTGATCGACGACCTCGACGGCACCCCCACCCTGGATTACGGTGCCGCCTTGCGTCAGCACCTGGTTTCGCTGCCGCCTGAGCTGCCGGAGGTAAAGCAGGTGCCGAAACGTGAGCCTCAGCTGAGAATCACCAGCGCCTGGTTCAGGAAAGGCCGTCTCCACACCGTGATCCGGCTCGACCCGGACGCCACCGCGCCGGTCAGGGCATCGGTAAGGCTCAAGCGCAGCAGGATCAGGGGCAATCCGTCCCGAAACAAACGTCTGAAGGTCGTCAGGTTCGGGCTGCAACCCGCCGAAGGCACGGCAACGGCCAGCCGGAAGATCCCGCGACTCTGGGTCCCGGTCCTGATCGACGCCCGTTACCCGGGCGATGAGAGACTTCTGCCTGACCAGTCAATCCGTCGAACGAAAGTAGTCCGTGAGCGCAGACGCTGATCGTCCCACCAGGATCCTGAGAGACGATCTTGCGGAGCTGAACCATCGCCGGGATCTGACCGAAGACGCTGCCAGGCCCGAGGCTGTGGAAAAGCGACACGGACTGGGTGGCCGCACCGCCCGGGAGAACCTCGATGACCTGGTCGAACCCGGAAGTTTCGTTGAGTACGGTCGGTTTGCGGTCGCGGCACAGCGCGGCCGCCGCGAGATGCAGGACCTGATCGAACGGACGCCGGCCGACGGAATCATCGGCGGCACCGCCCGGATAAACGCCGAGCTGTTTGGCGACAGCAGCGCCTGCGCCGTGTTGTCCTACGACTACACGGTGCTGGCTGGAACCCAGGGTTCGCTCGGCCACCTGAAGAAGGACCGGCTGTTCGAACTGATCGAACGCATGAAGCTGCCGACTGTCTTCTTCGCCGAAGGTGGCGGCGGCCGGCCCGGCGACACCGACTACCCGGTCGTCTCGGCCCTTCATGTGCGGGCTTTCGCTCTCTGGGCCGCCCTGTCCGGGGTCGTTCCACGGATCTCGATAGTGGCTGGCCGCTGCTTCGCCGGCAACGCCGTGATCGCCGGCTGCTCCGACCTGATCGTCGCCACCAGGAACAGCTCACTTGGAATGGGTGGCCCCGCGATGATCGAGGGCGGCGGTCTCGGCACCGTCCACCCCGACGACGTCGGCCCGATCGACATGCAGACCGCCAACGGCGTGGTCGACGTTGCGGTCGAGGATGAAGAAGAGGCCGTCGCCGTGACCCGCAAGCTGCTCGGGTTCTTCCAGGGTGACACCGACCCGGGACAGGCACCGGACCAGGAGCTCCTGCGCGAGGTGATCCCCGAGCGGAGGCGGCGTGCCTACGACGTCAATCCGCTGATCGAAGGCATCGCCGACCTCGATTCGACCGTTTTCCTCCGCCCGGATTTTGCGCCCGAGCTGGTCACGGCTTTATGCCGCATCGATGGCCGGGCGGTAGGTGTGATCGCCAACAACCCGATGCACATGGCTGGGGCGATCACCAGTGACGGCGCCGACAAGGCTTCCCGTTTCCTGCAGCTCTGCGACGGTTTCGGGATCCCGATCCTTTCCCTGGTAGACACGCCGGGAATGATGGTCGGGCCGGAAGCCGAGAAGACCGGCCTCGTCCGGCATTGCTCCCGTCTGCTCGTCACTGCCGCCGGAATCGAAGTGCCTTTCGTGGCGGTGATCCTGCGGCGCGGTTACGGCCTCGGTGCCCAGGCGATGGTCGCCGGCAGTCTCCACGAACCACTTCTGACCGTCGCCTGGCCCGGCGCCGAGCTAGGCCCGATGGGACTCGAGGGTGCTGTGCGCCTCGGCATGCGTCGTGAACTCGAGAAGATCGAGGACGCTGATGAAAGGGAGCGCAGGGTACGCGAACTGACCGAGATGGCGCTTGAGAACGCCAAAGCCCTGAATGCGGCCACCCTGTTCGAGATCGACGACGTGATCGACCCTGCCGAAACCCGCCGCGTGGTCAGCGCAACGTTTGCGGCCGCATCCGGGTCACTCGATCAGAAGTCAGGTAGACGGTTCATCGATACCTGGTAAAGCCGGCTCGGCAGGCTTTACGAGCAGGGCCGCCACCAGGAAGCAAATGGCACCACCGAAGGTTCCGAGGTTCACCCACTCGGCACTGAGCGGGTTGCTGGTTGCCGGGGATACGAAAGCGGCGATTGCCGATGCGCCGAACAGGACTGCACCCGCGAAGTTCAGCCAGGTACTCCACCAATTGCGCACATCCGGGTCCCAGAGGCGCTCGGTGTGAGTGGTCGCCGCCACCGCCAGACCGGCCGAGACCAGGAAGCAGATCGAGCCGAGCGCATCCGGCCTCCAGACCCGCTCCTGATACTGGGCAACGCCGGAGTTGAAGAAAAGGGCGGCGAAAGTGGAGACATTGAAGAAAAGCGTGCCGGCGAACTGGACCGCCGCCGACCACCAGTCATCCCAGTCGGACTTCGACTTCCAGGCACCACTGCGCCAGCGACCGGTAAGCCTGAACTGGATAAAACCGCCGGCCGTGAAGAAAATCGAACCGACGAAGAAAGTGATGTTGGTCGCGGTCTGGCCGACCAGGTCCAGATAACCCGGACAGGCCCCGATCGCGAAGCAAAACGAACCGATCGCGAAACCGGTGGACTCGCGGCGAAGTCGAAGAATCCTGTTCAAACAGAAATCCTCAGGGAGCGGTCCACCTTGATCACGGACAGCATCATAGTTCCGAAACTGGACGCTCGTCACATGCCCTGACGGCTGCCGTGGGTACTCTGAATGGCAATTCATGGACCCCGCAAAGAAACTGGATCTGTACGGACAGCCCATCTCCTACCGGGAAATGGGCGAGGGTCCCGCGATCATCCTCGTCCACGGGATCACTTCGAGCTCGAATACGTGGAGCAAAACGATGCCGCTGCTGGCCAGGGACCACCGGGTGGTCGCGTTCGACCTTTTCGGCCACGGCGAGTCCTCGAAGACCGTCAAGGACTGCTCACTCGGAGCGTACGCCTCCACCCTGCGTGACCTCACCGTCCTGCTGAACGTCCCCCGGGCCACTGTGATCGGGCATTCCCTCGGTGGCGGCATCGCGATGCAGTTCGCGTACCAGTTCCCGGAACGCATTGAGCGCATGGTCCTGGTCAGCGCCGGCGGCCTCGGCCGTGACGTCAACCTCGCTCTGCGGGCGGCCACGCTGCCCGGGTCGGAGCTGGTGATGCCGCTGATGTTCTCGCAGCCGATGCGTAACGCGGCGAACAAGGCGGGCAGCATGCTCTCCAGGATCGGCATCCATGGGAACGCCGATATCGAAGGGATCAGCGAGGGTTTCGCGTCGCTCGGCGACACCGCGACCCGGCGCGCCTTCATCCAGACGATCCGCGCCGTCGCTGACGCCACCGGCCAGAGGGTCGACGCACTCGACCGGATCCACCTGACAGAGCTGCTGCCGACGATGCTGATCTGGGGCGGACGCGACCGCATCATCCCGGTGAGCCACGCTCACGAAGCGGCGGAGCTGATGCCGGACTGCCGCCTGGAGATCTTCGAAGACTCGGGACATTTCCCGTTCAACAACCACCCGCACCGTTTCGCAGACGTGGTCAGTGAGTTCATGAGGGACACGGCCCCTGCCGACATCAATGAAGAGCACATGCGGGAACTGATCGCGCGCAGCGCGATGGAGCAGGCGGCAAAGGACGCGGCGTGAACGACGAGGCGGCCACCGACCCGGACGGGATCGCCGAGCGGGTCATCGAAGCGCTCGAGACCTATCAACAGCTTTCGATCGACGTCATCGCCAACCACGCTGACAACCCCGAAGGCGCGGTCAAGGGCCTGGTCAACCTCCACCTCGACTGGACCGAACAGAACCGTGAGACGGCGGTCCTGATCGCGAAACACCGCAACGAAGTCATGGCCGGACCCCACCGTGAACGCCTGGTGGCAAGTAACCGCGAATTCTTCGCCTCGATGAAGGCCTGGATCGAACGCGAGGCAGGTACCGGAAAGCTGCCGGCCGTCTCTTTCAACCTGATGCACGCCGTGGTCTTCGCCCCGGCCCAGGAAGTCGTCAAGCTCGGCCTGTCGGGGAAGCTGAAGAAGCCGCTCCAGAACTATGCGGACGCCCTCGGAGACGCTGCCTGGGCCGGCCTGAAGTCTCTCCCCGAGCGATCCCGCGCCTGAGGGCCTTCAGCTGTTGACTGGAGCCAGTTCCGGCCGTTTCGCGTAACGACCGTCACCGGAGGAGCGGCCGGTGATCCGGCGGCCGATCCAGGGCAGGAAGAAGGCCCCGACCCACCGCAGGTCCTTCGCAGTTCGGGCGAAGACACCCGGTTCGCTCATTGGCGGAAGCGCTTCCAGCCAGTCTTCGCGCTGCTCCCCGATCAGTGAAGCCATCCCGGTGCCATCCCCTGCGGGTCCGGATAGGTGACCGTCAGTACAGTCGCCCCGGTCCGGTCAATCTATCCGGCTTCTTTGGATTCGCCTTCAATAGTGCCCATCGCCGGTCCGGCCGAAAACCCGTGGACCAGGATCGACACGCCCACACAGGCGATGATCGTCCAATAGATCGTCGAGATCTCTCCCACGGAAAGTACGCCGGCGTTGATTGCCACGGCGGCGTAATAGAAGGAACCGATCCCCCGGATGCCGAACCACCCGATCAACCGCCGTTCGTGGTGGCTCACCCCCGACCGCGTGAATGCTGCCAATACGGCAGCCGGCCGGATGATCAGCAACAGGACCGGGACCAGAAGCCAGCCGGCGAGGCCAGGCGCCTGCAGGCCAACCAGGGTCACGGTGCTGCCGAGCAGAAGGACCATGCCGAGTTCGGTGATGTTTTCGAGAAAATCGGCCCCACTGTGGACCCGGTCGTGGGCTTCGTGATCCCACTGATAGCGACGGAAAGCAAGACCACCCGCGAAAGCAGCCAGGAAACCGTACGCCCCTGCGATCTCGGCCACACCGTAAATTGCCAGCACCGCCGCCAGGGCCAGCCAGCCGTCGAACTCCCGCTTGAGCCAGCCGCGATCGCGCAGGTGATCCGAAGCCCAACCGATCGCCCAGCCGCCCGCAACGCCGACCAGCAGGCCGACCGCAATCGCATAGAAGACGTCGGCGGCGAGCCAGTTGCCGAACCAGCCCCAGCCCCCTTCGCCGGCCATGAATATCCCGAGGAAGACGAACGGAAAGGCCAGCCCGTCATTGAAGCCGGCTTCGGAGGTCAGGGCGAAATGGGTCTCGGGACCATCTCCCTCTCCGGGCGGTCCCACCTGAACGTCCCGGGCCAACACCGGATCGGTCGGGGCGAGGGCAGCGCCGAGGATGATCGCCGCGCCCAGTGAGAGGCCCATGAAGACGTTGGCGAAAAGGGCGACCGCACCGATGGTCAGCGGCATCACGATAACGACCAAAAGGAATGTTGACTTCCACTTCCGCCAGCCGAGGCGACGGTCGAGCCGAAGGCCGGCACCGAACAGGGCGACGATGACCGCGAACTCCGTGAGGTGCTCGATCACCTTCGAGTCGTCGATCGGATCGAGCAGGTCGACACCCAGCAGGTGGAGGCCCGCCGAAGCAAGTGCTCCGAGCAAGAGGTAGACGGCCGCAGGGCTGAAAGCGCGTTCTTTCTGGCTGGAGAGCGCCCAGATCGCCGTGAACAGGACCAGGCCTGCGAAGGTCAACCCGATCGCGTACGGCTCCGCGAAAGAAAAACCGGTCGAGGCTGATACCGGCAGTTGGATGGCTTCGGGAAACTTCACTCAGAGGAAGTTTCCCTGAAAGACCGGTTCAGGATCCCGGTGGCAGGCTCGCCCCTGCATGATGGCAGGAATCGGATAGCGCCTTGCGCATGGATTCGAGCAATCCCTGGTCGGTGTTCTGCCTCACGCGGCCGGAACGACGGTCGACCAGATTGTCGACCTGATCGGGATCCCGGGTCATGTCGTAAAGCTCGTACTGGGGCGGCTCGTTTCCGGTTTCGTCGATGTAAACGGCGAACATCGCTTCGGCGGAGCGCACCGCACGAATCCTGTTCGGTGGCGCAATGACGTCCTCGAAGGCACTGCCCGACTGGTGGTCGTCGAAGGTGAACAGGACTTCGTCCTGGACCGAGTCGGCCGGTGTCTCGTGCGCCGCGATCGGATCGAGGTTCACCATCGTCTCCTCGAGACGCTTCCGGTCCGGAGATGCGGCCCCGGCGAGAACCGGCGTCAGGTCCTTGCCCCGCATCCCGTCATCTTCGGTCGCAACCCCGGCCAGTACACCGAAGGTCGGCAGCAGGTCGCAAAGTGACACCGGGGCGGAACTGGTGGCCGCTTCGGGGAAAAGGACCGGATTCGAGACGATCAGCGGTACGTTGATCGTCTCGTCGTAGGCGTTGAACATCTTCTGGCGCATTCCACCGTGGGACATGCCCATGTCTCCGTGGTCGGAGGTCTTGACGATCACCGTTTTCGAACGCAGGGAATCCGGGTCGTCCGGGTCTCCCAGAGCATCGATGATGCGACCGACCTTGGAGTCGGCCAGCCGGTGGAGGTGGGCGTAGAAACGGCAATAGCCGACCTGCTGTTCCCGGTTGAGGCCGCCGAGGAAGCTCGACTGTCCCATCTTCATGATCGCGTGGACCGTTGGCTTGTCCTTCAGGTTCTCGTCGACGGAAGGTGGCAGTTCGATCTGGTCGAGGTCGGCCCACTCCGATTCGTCATATCCGCCTTCGGCGAACGTAGCCGGATAACCGAGGACGTCGTGAGGGTTGACCAACGAAACGATCAGCGCCCACGGTTCGGGCGGCGGATCACTGAGAAACTTCTCGGCCTGCCGGGCGAAATCTTCGTCGAAGCCTTCCTCCGACCTGCCGGATCCCCGTCCGCCGCCGAAGTGAGTCGGGTCGAGATTCTCGCCGGCATCCGGCGGCTCCCAGGCTTCGAAGCCGTAATGGCCTTCGAGGTGGCGGGTGTCGGCAGGACCCCACTCCTCTTCGACCGGCTGGGTCAGGTGCCACTTGCCCTTGAGGACAGTCCGGTAGCCGCCACGAGCAAGCACGGTGGCGAGGTTCGGGGTGTCCGGGTCGAGCACGCTTTCGTCCTGGCCGCCATCGGGCCGACGGGTCGCGCCGTGAAGCACCGTCTTGAATGCCGACCCGGCAGAAATCTCACCACGGCGAACGGAAGCAATCGCATCCTTGATTGCGCGGCCGGCGTACTTCATGTCCGGCTTGGCACCCCCCTGGGTGAGGGTCAGGTCCACCCCATGCTCGGCCGGCCAGCGGCCGGTGAACAGGGAAGCGCGACTCGGAGAGCACATGCAGGAAGCAGCACAGGCTTCGGTGAAAGTGACGCCGGTTCGGGAGAGCTCGGTATCGGCCGGCAACAGTTCTTCCAGCCAGGCGGGATCTTCCGGCCAGTGGCGGACCTGCCGCTGCTGGTCGGTGAGGATCAGCAGCAGGTTCGGCGGCGGTTTTGATCCTGTGCCGGCCGCGGCTCCGCTCATTTCCACTTGAAGGGACAACCGTGGGACTGGAAGTCTTTTTTGCTCATGTAGGTGCCGTCGGGGTAGTACTCGCCCATCTTCTGGGCTGCGTCGAACGGTGAGGTCACGTTCCAGACGGAACGCTTGAAGTCAGTGGCCGGCAGGACATTGCGGGTCAGCAGCTGGCCGGCGTCTGTCCGCCCGGCTCCGTCACCCTCGGGATCGGCCCGCAGCCAGGCGACACCACACTCACGCTTTGCGTTCCAGGGCCTGACTTCGGCCTTGGTCACCGCGACGACGTACTTGCGTTTCTTGCCTTTGACCGGGATCTGTTCGTCGAAAAGACAACGATAGGTCTTGGTGGTGGTCAATGCCTGGATGCCGCAGAGGTCCCACTGGACGAGCTGGCCTTCCTGCGTTTTCTTCTGACCGTTGAGCGTCTTTGGTGTGGTCGGCGCGCGACCGTGGATCGCGAGCACCTGGCCGTACCTGAAGCTGTAGGCACCGGTCATGTAACGGGCATCGTTGTTGTTGTACTGGGTTCCGACCTCAGCCGAGTTGGCTGCCCATGCGGCCTGCTGCTGCTCAAGCGAACCGAACCTCGCGAGTACGTTCGGCATGTTGAAGTACTTGTAAAACCTGAACTCAGGCTCGGCCGGGTTGGTTGCCGGGTCCTTGCCAGGAGTGTTGACGAGGCTCTGGAAGAGGGCCGGGGACATCAGGTTGGAGGCGTAATCATGCGACGACGCCATCTCGCTACAGAGATCCTTGCCGGTCAGTACGGTGCCGTCGGCCAGCTTCAGACTCGGTTTCGGAACCCCGGTCCCGCCGGCCAGGGTCCGGCCGCGATCCGGGATGTAAACGCGGTAGATGATGTCCTGGAAAGTGCCCGAAGCAGGTGCCGCATACAGCGTGTTTCGGGCCGGACTCGCCGGAACCACCTCGCCCCTGACCTTGATCGTGAAGCTGCGGTTCTTCGCCGAGCGGTTCTTGCCGGGGCGGCTCGGGTTGATCGAGCCACGGTCGGGCCTGATCTTCTGGTCGCTCAGCGAACTGGCGGATGCGCCGCTGCCTTCATAGGCGTTGAACGACGAGTAACGGGCGTGAGGGAATCGGCCCTTGAGGGTCAGCACGGCTCCGGGAGGTGTCTTGAACTTGGCACCCCAGTAGGTGATCTCGGTACCGGGGTAAGCGACGTTGGTCTTCGGGTTGGAGGCGCTGAAGGGGCCGGTCCAGAAGCAGCCGACGGTCGGCAGTTCGTTGGGGTTGTTTTCCACGGTGTCACCCGTAGCCATGGCGACGCCCTGCACAGATAAAAGTGCCAGGCACACCACGATTGCAACCCTCCTTATTGCCACCATGCAAATAAGAATAGCAGCGTCAGGTCTTGCCATCCGGCTCCTTCACTGACAGAATCGGGGGTGTCGCGAGGGGATTCGCGACATCTCACACCAAGCACGCAGCAGGGAGACACTTGTACGCCTCAAAGACTTTTCGCGTCTGGATGACTGGTTTCATGGCTATGGCAGTTACGACAGCGCTCTGGGCGGCACCCGGCCAGGCCTCGGCGGACGTGCTCACTTTCGGTTTCACTGGCGAGGAACAGAGTTTCGTGGTGCCGGCCGGGGTCTCCAGCATCGCGATCGAAGCCACCGGAGCCCCGGGCGCGCGCGGTCAGGACTTCTCCTTCCCAGGACCCGGGGGAGTTCGTGGGCTCGGCGCGAGAGCCCGCAACGTGCTGGCCGTAAACCCCGGCCAGGTGCTTTACGTGAACGTCGGCGGGCCAGGCCCGGCCGGCGGTTTCAACGGTGGGGCCCCGGGCGGTGGCGGCAACGTCTTCCAGGGAGGTGACGGTGGCCACGGCGGCGGTGCCACCGACCTCAGGACCTGCGCCACCGGAGCCCCCCTGTGCCCGGGCGGTGGCGACACCCTGGGCTCGCGCCTGGTGGTGGCCGGCGGTGGTGGTGGCGGGGGCGGCGGAAACGGCGGACAGCCGGCGGCCGCCGGGATCGGTGGATCCGGCGCTGCCGGCGGAACCAGCCTCGGTGGTGACGGCACAGCGGGCGAGTCCTTTCCGTTCTCAGGCCTCGGGGGTCAGGGCGGCCAGGACGCTTCGGCGGGGACCGGCGGAGAGGGTCGAAACGGCCAGCAGCCAGGTGCCGACGGCAGCGGACCCGACGGTGGCCCTGGTGGTGGCAATAACGGCAACTCGGGAGGCGGAGGTGGCGCCGGAGGCGGCTGGTTCGGCGGCGGCGGTGGTGGTTCAGGCTTCGGCGGTGGAGGTGGTGGAGCCGGATCGAGCCACGGTCCGACCGGCACTACGTTTGCGACCGATGCCACTGGCACTCCGTCGCTTGTCGTTTACATGGCCGAACCGACGGTCGGCACCGGTCCCGCTCAGGGCACGACCCAGAACTCAACCGAGCTGACCGGCACCGTGAACCCACAGGGGCAGGAAACCTCCTGGCATTTTGAGTACGGGACCGACACCAGCTACGGCCAGAGTGCACCGCTGGTGCCGGGCGACGCCGGGGACGGCCTCTCTGGAGTCCCGGTTTCGACCGTCATCAGCGACCTCGAACCGGGTACCACCTACCACTTCCGCCTCGTCGCAACCAATGCGATCGGGACCAGCGCCGGGACCGACCGGACCTTCACCACCGCCCCGGAGCCGGACCCGCCGGCTGTCGAGCCGCCGGTCGTCATCACCGGGGGCGCCTCAGGCGTCAGCGAGACCGGAGTCGAGCTCAATGGATCGGTCAATCCGCGTGGTGAAGAGACGACGTGGTCCTTCGAATACGGCCGGACCACGGGCGAAGTGACCGCAGTTCCGGTTACGCCTGTGAGCGCCGGTTCGGGAGGCATTGCGGTTCCGGTCGTGGCCGACCTGAGCGGGCTCGAAGCGGGAACCACCTATCAGTACAGGCTGGTCGCCGAAAACGTCGCCGGACAGTCCGAGGACGACTTTCGTTCGTTTACGACCCGCGTGGCACCGGCGCCGCCGGTCGCCGAGGCGGACCTCAGGGTCAGGATCGACATCCAGACCCACCGCCCACGAAAAGGCTCCCGGCTCGACTTCAGGATCACCCTGAGCAACAGGGGCCCCGGACCGGCACCCTCCGGAGTCATCCGGGCCACCCTTCCCGGCAAGGTCCAGTTCCGCTCAGCCAGCGGAGGCTGCGGCGGTAACGGGGCCAGGGTGACCTGCCGGCTTGCTTCGGCACTCGCCACCGGCAAGAGCCGCTCGGTCACGATCCGTACCCGGGCGGTCAGGGCCGGCAAGCTCCGGATCAAAGCAAGCGCATCGTCCGCCGTACCCGATCCGGGTGGCGCGCGGGCCTCGGCAGGCTCACGCATCCGCCGTTAGGGACAGCTTGGGTTCAGCCGGATCCTGGCGCCCCGCCGGTCCCTTCTTGCCCCGCCTCGGGCCAAAGCGAGGCGAACCGTTCGGCCAGGGCGGTGATCGTGAGGCTCGGGTTCACGCCGAGGTTCACCGGGATCGCCGAGGCATCCATCACGAACAGGCCGGGATGGCCGTGGACCTCGTGGCGGGAGTCGATCACCCCGTCTTCCGGGTTGGCCGCGATCACCGCTCCACCGAGGATGTGGGCTGTGACTGAGCGCCCACCCAGGCTCTCGACCAGCAGGTTCATCGGCAGCCCGCCGGAGGAATCGGCGAACGCACGGGCAACGTCGTTCGCGGCCGGGATGTAGCTCGGGGCTTCGTGACCGGCAACCGGACTCGACTGGAGCACCTTCTTCCAGGGACGGATGCGGGACCTTCGCAGCCCGAATCGCAGTTCGCTGTCGACCTCCTGCATCACGGTCAGGGCGGTCAGGCGTTGCTCGAAGTTGCGGGCGAAGACCACCCTCCCGGTCGTGACCGGGTGCCGCAGCATCGAGACCAGCGTCCGCAGCGAACGTAGTCCCGGCCGTTCGCCATCGACCAGCGGGCCGACCTGCCAGCGAAGCATCTTGCCACCACCCACGTAACGGTTCTGGGTGATGTGGGTGCGGGCATCGGGCCGGAAGTCGGTCGAGATTGCCGGACCCCGGCTGAGGTCGGCATCCGGGTCGGCTTCGAGTACCGCCGATACAGCTTCGGAATTCGTGCGGACCCGGTCGCCGAGCCTCCCGGATACCCGTGGCAGGGTCCCGGCCTCGTCACGACAGCGCATCAGCAGCTCGAGCGTGCCCAGCACGCCGGCGGCCAGCACGACCTTTCCCGCCCGTACCGTCTCATCCCGGCCGCTCTTCCAGGGGTGGGTGGTGGCCAGCTCGTATCCGCCCTCCGGCCCACCCAGCGGCCTGATCGAGGTGACCTGGCGCTCGGAATGGATTCGGGCACCGCGGCGTTCCGCCAGGTAGAGGTAGTTGAGGTCGAGTGTGTTCTTCGACCCGTATGGGCAGCCACTGAGACATCCGCCGCAGAGCACGCAGCCGGTTCGGTCCGGGCCTTCACCGCCGAAGTAGGGGTCGGGCACCGTCCTGCCTTCTTCACCGAAATGAATGGCCAACGGCACCGGCCCGAAGTTCTCCTCGCCGCCGACCTTGCGTGCCGCTTCACGCAGGTGCTCGTCCATCTCGCCGGTGAACGGGCTCGGGGTCCGTCCGAGCATCCGGGCCGCCTCATCATAAAACGGGTCCATAACCGACTTCCAGTCAGCCTCCCCTTCGCCCCATGCAGGGTCATCGAAGACCGCAGGCTCCGGCTCCAGCAGCACTCCGCCCCACACGATCGAACCGCCACCGACCCCGGCCGCACCGATGATGCCTACGTCACGGAACACCTTCTGCCAGAAGAAGCCGTGCATACCCGCCGGTGGGTCCCAGAGGTGGGCGCGCAGGCTGCGCCGGGCCCGCTGGATGTCGGCGGGCCGGAGACGGCGACCCTGCTCGAGCACCAGGACGTCGTATCCCTTCTCAGCCAGCCGCAGGGCAGTGACCGCTCCACCGAAGCCGCTGCCGATCACGGCCACGTCACAGTCGAAGGTCGAAGTGCGAAATTCCGGCTTGTGCGTCACGAGACGATCAGGATCACGGCGGCAAAGTATGTGCCGATCGAGAGCAGGTCCTGGATCAGGGTGGCCAGGGGTCCCGAACCAAAGGCCGGATCAAGCCCCAACCTTTGGAAAAAGGAAGGCAGTGCGAGGGCGACCACCACCGCAACTGCGGCACTTGCGAACAGGGCGACGGCTACCGCCAGGGCAACTTCCGCGTCACCCCAGACCACTAGCGAGAAGGCGAGGAAAGACAGGCCTATGACGATCCCCATCAGCACGCCGGTGATCAGTTCGCGCGCGAGGATGCTGCGTGTCGTTACCCCAACCGCAAAGGCCCGGATCAGGACGGTTTGCGTCTGCGACCCGACGGCACCGGCCATGTAGACGATCGCCGGAACGAACAGTGCGATCAGCACGTTCGATTCAAGAGTTTCTTCGAAGGCTCCCATGATCAGCGCCGACACCATCGCTCCCAGCAGTCCGACTATCAGCCAGGGAAGGCGGTGCCAGAGCCGGCGGGCGACGGTCTCCTCTGCGGCCCGTCTCGACTGTGCTGAACCGGCCGTGTAACCACCGATCCGCGCCAGGTCCTCTTCATGCTCGGTGAGCAGGACAGCAAGCATGCTCTCCGGCGATATCACTCCCCGGAACTGCCCGGCGGATCCGGCCACGACCAGGCAACCGGCACCGGCTTCGATCATTCTGTGGGCTGCCAACTCCTGGTCTGTGTCTTCTGCCACAGTTGGCGGATCTGGAACCATGATCTCATCCACTCGCTGACCGTCAGTGCTGGCGAGCAGGCCCTCCAGAGAGATCAACCCAACCGCGTCGGAACCATCCAGAACCACCACATGGTCAGCGACGTCGAACCTCTTGCCGGCGAGCCGGGAACGTACGTCGCTTACGAGTTCTTCGCGCATCGCGGTGGGAACCCTCATGGTCCCGTGGAATACCGCCAGCTGCTCGGAGTTCGGGGCGTCTGACGTCAAGGGACTTCGAGGCTACCGCACGCCGGCCGGGATCCCGGCAATCAGTCCGCTGAAGATAAAGCCGAAAGGAGCAGCAGGCAGACGACGGCGCCATGGCCGGTCCAGACCAGGGTCCGGACCCAGCTGATCCTGATCAGGCGAATGCCCAGCTCCCTGCTGAGCCCCTCCCTTCCGATCCGGCCGTGGGTCGGCGCGGCCGCGGCCGCTGTCAGAAGCCAGGTGGCCCCGGCGAGCAAGGCCCCGGCGATCGCGAGACCCGCTTCACCGGCCGGGGGATCGGTCAGCAACACGAAAGAGCTGACGAGTTCGACCAGCATCGGCGGCAGAACCACCCAGGTGGTCCGGTTCGAGTGGCGCTCGTGATAGTCGGGGAACTCGGTCCCCCCTACGAACGGAAACAGCGGATAGTGGACGACCTGCACGAACCAGGTGAGGCCGACCATGAAGAATGTGGAGGCCGCGTTGAGGACCAGGACTTCGGTCATTTCACGTTGAGCCCGCGTTCCCGCATGTCGTACCGGACCTCGCGCCGGTTGTCGGCCAGGGCTTCCATGACCGTCTCGACGAGCAGGTCGACGTCAGCCCCTTCGGGCATCGCCGGCGGCGAGCCGGCCAGCGCACGATCGGCGAAACCGGTTTCCATGTGCCCGGGACTCACTTCGAGCACCGTCGCAAGATCCTTGCGGCGCTCCCGCCGGAGCGCCGCGAGATACGCGGCCAGAGCGGCCTTCGAAGCCGAATATGCAGCCATGCCGGCGGTCGGGAACTCGGCCACGACTGCTGTGACGGCAACTACCGCGCCACCGGGAGCCAGCTCGTCGAGAAGGACGGAGACAAGTTCCATCGGACCGGTGGCGTTGATCCTCATCAGCCCGGTCTCGATTTCGTTGCCGATCTCACCGACCGGGCCGAACGCGACGGCGCCGGTTGCGATCAGGAGACCGTCAAGTCCACCAAGTTCATGCACGACGGCCGACGCGGCAGCTCGTACCGACCCCGGATCGGTGTAGTCCAACGGGATCGCCGGGCAGTTCAGCTCCGCCGAGACCCGGCTGAGTTCGGCGTTGTCGCGGCCGGTGATCGCCACGGTCGCACCGCCGTCCAAAAGTGCCCGGGCGAACTTCTGCCCGAGGAATCCAGTTCCTCCAGCGACCAGAAAACGACTTCCAGAGATATCCATCCATCAAGGGTAGCTGCCGCCCTGCGGCGGTAGGCTGCTCGCCGAGATCATCGCCGCGACCGTGCTCTGTGGAGAACTTTCGCTCGGTTCGGCGGTCGTCGCCGACGAATGGGTGTCCTCCCACGACAGGCTCGGCCGCAACCGCTGAGGGTTCCCGTTACTCCGTCCTGCCGGGGTGCGAACATGAGTTCGTGACTCCGGGCCCTTCGATCATGCACGCCGACCTCGACGCGTTCTACGCGTCGGTCGAACAGCGTGACGACCCTGCCCTGAGAGGTTTGCCGGTGATCGTCGGCAGTGGTGTCGTGCTCGCCTGCAGCTACGAAGCAAAGGCCCGCGGTGTGAAGACCGCCATGAACGGCGGTCAGGCCAAACGCATCTGTCCGGAGGCGATCGTCGTGCCGCCGAGGATGTCGGCCTACACCGAAGCCAGCCGCGCGGTCTACGAGATTTTCGAAGACACATCACCGGTGGTCGAAGCACTCTCGATCGACGAAGCCTTCCTCGACGTCAAAGGTCTCGAACACATCTCCGGGACCCCACGCGAGGTCGCTGTCAAACTCAGACAGGACGTCTTCGAGAAGGTCGGCCTGAAGATCTCGGTCGGCCTTGCCCGGACCAAATTTCTGGCCAAGGTTGCCAGTGGTGCATCCAAGCCCGACGGCCTGCTCGTAATCGAAGAGGACGGTGAGAGAGATTTTCTCCACCCCTTGCCGATCGAGAGCCTCTGGGGAGTCGGTCGGGTCACTTCGCAGAAGCTGCATTCGATGGGAATCCGGACGGTCGGCGAGATCGCTTCCTGCCGTGAAGAAAGCCTGGTCGCGGCACTCGGGCCCTCGGCCGGGCGTCGGCTGCTCGACCTGGCCAACAACCGTGACCCCCGGCAAGTAGAGCGGCGGGAACCGCGACGTTCGATCGGAGCGCAGAGTGCCTTCCAGAGCGGCTCACGAAGCCCGGAAGAACTGGACAGCCTGGTCGCCGCACTGGTCGACCGGATCTGCCGCCGGTTGAGAAAGGCCGAGAAGGCCTGCGGTTCGGTGACGGTGGGTTTCCGTTTCGACGACTTCTCCCGGGCAACCCGGTCCCACACCTTCGGCGGGGCAACCGACCGGACCGAAACGATCCTCGGCGCAGTCAGGGAATTGGTCAACGGAGTCCGGCCCACGATCGCCGGCAAGGGCCTGACCCTGATCGGGGTGTCGCTCGGCAGTCTCGAAGCCGACGACACGGTCCAGATGGAATTGCCGTTCGAAGGTGGCGGGGAGTCCGCCGCCCTCGACGCTGCGGTTGACGAAGTTCGGGAAAGATTCGGCGCGGGTGCGATCAAGCGGGCCTCGCTGGTCGACCGGGACGGTGGCGTCACGGTCCCGCTATTGCCTGACTGACAATAAACCTGAAAGACTGGGGCAATGACAGTCGATCCCGTCGCAGACGACATCCGCAAATTCGTAGCCGAAGATGATGGTCAGCCGATCGTCATGCTTAACCTGCTCGCCTTTGACGGCGATGAAGGTCGGGCCACTTACACCGAATACGCCGGCAAGACCGTGCCGCACCTGCAGCGGGTCAAGGGCGAGGTCCTGTACTTCGGATCGGCCCAGTCCCCGCTTGTGCCTGACACCGAGACCGAATGGGATGCAGTGATTCTGG
>Ga0105046_10002960_pt1 | contig 26888 bp, 32 predicted proteins | sample MAT03_FD_78385 | JGI IMG/M metagenome (GOLD analysis project Ga0105046, IMG submission 78385) | Freshwater microbial communities from Lake Fryxell liftoff mats and glacier meltwater in Antarctica - MAT-03 (megahit assembly) | ecosystem: Environmental > Aquatic > Freshwater > Ice > Liftoff... | reverse complement strand
CGAGGCCGCACGAAGCCGCCGCCGGGTTGACCTGATCCCGCCGGAGCATTCCGCGGGCATCACGACGGCATCGGCGTCAGGCGAGCGGCGGCCTGGTGGCTTGAGCGACGCCATCCCGAGGAGTTCGCGACGCATCGCCGAGAGATCAAGCACCTCAGCCGGGCCCTTGTCGAGCTCGAGCAGCGACTTGACGCACTGACCCGCGGCACCGGGTTCCGCAACAACGATGGCGTGGTGGCTTTCGATCCCAAAGAACCATCCGGGTCAGGAGGACATGAACGCGGTTAGCTCGCATCAGGCGAACGGCAGGACTTGATTGACCTGCCCTTCAGCTTGGGCCCGGCCGCGTTGACTGTGGATGAGGTAAGAAGGGGCTGATTTCCATTCCACGTTCGCGTCTCCGACGAACTATGGAAAGATTCCATAGTTCGCATCGATCGGAGCCGCGACCAGCGAGTGCCGAGGTAAGCGTGAAACTCTTCGAGTTCAACGGGTTCTGTCAGTACACCCGATAGGATTTGAACCTATAACCTATGGTTCCGAAGACCATTGCTCTATCCAGTTGAGCTACGGGTGCAACGCTCTCGCGTCATTGCAATTTAGGGAATCACCCTTACCTGGGGCAAGGTGGTTTTGGAAAGTCGTCGCGCCGAAGGCCCTTTGGCAGTACAAGGCTTGCCGAGACGCCACGAAGCAAACCTCCAGGACGAGCGAAGGATATTGCGTTGCCTTCTCGAGGAGAATCGTTCCATGAGGCCTTGCGTTTGGGGTCCGCGTGAAGGGTCTATCCAACAGCGATCCCGGGGGTGTCCAGAATGCCTGCGACCTGTGAAAATAGCTGCCTGGAGGGTTGGCCGAGCGGTTTAAGGCAGAGGTCTTGAAAACCTCCGTAGGGTTATGCCCTACCGTGAGTTCGAATCTCACACCCTCCGCTCATTCGACGACCGATGTCACGCCACGAATCGGCCCGGAAAGGGACTTCCTTGGGGGCCGAATCGCTGCATTCCTCACGCTCCTCTTACCACTGCTGTGGCCCGGTTGTTGGAATGCCCGGCGTGATAGATCCGACTGCCACAGTCCCAACCACATGGTCACGATGCCGACGAGAGAACTTCCGCCCGAAGACATACCCGATCAGGCCTTTGATTCCTCCCGAGGAATGCTCTTGACCGCAAGTGCGAGCATCACGAGCGAGACGCCGTTGAAGAGCATATCGATGCCGACGAACAGGCCGATAACCCACATTCCCGAAAGGGGCCACTGCTGCCAGATCATGAGTCCCAGCATCAGGTCAATCGCCCCGTGAAGCAACAGCCAGAACCGATTCTGGAACCGCACGGAGACCGCGGTCGCGATGCGGAAGGCCCCCTCGAAGATCAGGAACATGGCGATCAGGAGCGTGAGAGTGACCGCGGTTGCCGCGGGATGGGCGACGATGAGGAAGCCGACGACGGCGTAGAGAATTCCGGTGAGTAGATCGATGAAGAAGCCACCCCAGTTCTTCAAAGTGAAGGCATGAAGGCCCTCGAAAATGCCCCCGACGATGAGCAGCCAGCCGATCAATTCCATGGTGATCAGCGTCACAAAGAGAGAGGAACCCAGGGCCACGAATCCCAGAACTGTGAGCAGTAGTCCTAATATCAACACCCACATCCATCTGGCGCGAAGTTGCTGTACGCCGACAAGGTGCAAGGAAGACATCGTCAGCGAGTTTGTCGGCGTCATGAGGGCATCTCCGAGGTGTAGTTGCTCGAGTCCGCGACGTCTTCGTCACGAAGTGAATCCGCGGTTCATCTTAGAAGCCGACGTGGCCTCGACCCTTCAGTTTCAGAATTCGCCGCGTATCCTCGGGCGTTGCGATCTCCAGCCCAAGTTCCTCCAGGATGCGTCGAATCTTGGCGACTTGCTCCGCATTGGTCTGGGCCAGGCGGCCTTTACCGATCCAAAGATTGTCCTCCAGGCCCACGCGAACGTGGCCACCGAGCACGGCGGACTGAGTTGCAATGTACATCTGATTCCGCCCGGCCCCGAGTACGGACCATTGATAATCCTTACCGAAGAGACGATCTGCCGTCCGCTTCATGTGCATCACGTCCTCGGGATGGGGACCAATGCCGCCATGAATGCCGAACACAGACTGAATGAACAGCGGCGGTTTGAGGAGGCCGCGATCCAAGAAATGTGATGCCGTGTAGAGATGACCAATATCATAACATTCAACCTCAAATCGCGTCTCATTTCCACTGCATGCCTTGAGAATATAAGCGATGTCCGCGAAGGTATTTTTGAAGATTCTTTCTTCACTACCCGCGAGGTATGGACGTTCCCAGTCCTGCTTCCAATTCTTGTATCGGGGAATCATTTCGTAGAGCCCGAAGTTCATCGAGCCCATGTTGAGTGAAGCCACCTCGGGCTTCAGCTTCAACGCCGGCTGGAGACGCTCCTCCACGAGCATTGTGGGGGCACCGCCTGTGGTGAGGTTGATCACGACATCCGAGTTCGCCTTGATTTGAGGCAGGAACTGTCGAAACGCCTCGGGGTCCTGAGTCGGTCGACCATCCGCAGGCATGCGGGCATGGAGATGGACGATCGACGCCCCTGCCTGGGCGGCTCCGATGGCTGCCTCCGCGATTTCCGCGGCGGTGATGGGAAGGTGGGGCGACATCGTCGGCGTATGGATCGCACCCGTCACCGCACATGTAATGATGACCTTGCTTGGCTCCGCCATGATACACTATCTCCACGGTGTTAGGATTGGCTCGATGAGGAATCCGAATGAAAGAGCTTCAATAAAGCGAGATATTTCTCATCGCGTTCCGCGAGGACACTCTCAGCCTGATCAGGCGAGTATTGATAAAATCCCTCTCCGGTCTTGAAGCCATAACGGCCCGCCGCCACGATCTTCTCCACGAGAGAATGGAGATTGGAATCCGAGCGAATCTGGGGACAGAGATTCCGGTACACAGCCGCCTGAATATCCAGACCACCAAAGTCATGAATCCGTAGCGGTCCCAACGCCGCGAGTCGGAAGCCCATGCTGCCGCGAATGGCGGAGTCGATATCCTCCGCGGAGGCGACGCCCTGCTCGAGCAGATCCCACACTTCCCTCATCACGGCGACCTGCACACGGTTGACGAGGAAGCCGGGCAGTTCCTTGCGAATCACGATCGCCAGTTTGCCAATGTGGCGATGGAGATCGACGGCCGTCTGAATCACGGCTTCGCTGGTGAGTGGCGAGGGGACAATCTCGACCGTCGGCACGATGTGGGGTGGATTAAACCAGTGGGTGACGAGGGCTCGATCGGGATGCTTCAATCGGCTGCCGCTCGCAGAAATGGGGAAGCTCGAAGAGTTGCTGGCGAGAATCGTCTCCCGACTCACGTACGCTTCAAGTTCCGCCAGGAGCGCCTGTTTCATGGGAAGATCTTCGCGAACCGCCTCGACCACAAACGTGGCGTCACGGCAGGCCTCGTCGAGCCGGTCGTGGACGGTGATCCTAGCGAGGGCGGACTCGATTTGATCGGCGGGATGCAGCCCCACGCGAGAGAACTCGACGAGAACCTTTCGCACGCGATCAAGAAGTGTTTGCCGGGCCTGGGGTAGTTCGTCAAAAGCGTGAACGCGAATTCCCTTGCTCGCGAAGGCATACACGATTCCATGGCCCATCGTACCCAGACCGAGTACGGCAACGGTTGCCCGCGAAGGATCGAACATCACGTTCTCCAAGCCAGGATGAGGAGTTTCAAGCGTCCTCGATTCACGCGACGAAGGCTACAAAAAAACCTCCGCAGCAGGCTGCGGAGGTGGGATTTTTCCGAAAGGGCGAGAGAAGCCTCATTCCGTCGCGGGAAGCGCAGGCGCCGGGGCGGCAGGTTTGCGCGGTTCCTTGAGTCGGACTTTCGTCTCACCTTCCTTCAGCAACTCGATGATCGCGGTCTGGCCTGCATCGCCCAGGCGGCGGTAGTGCTGCTTGATGATGCGAGTGTATCCGCCTGGCCGCTGCTTGTAACGCGGGCCGATCTCGTTGAAGAGCTTCTTCACGACCGTGTTGTTGCCCTCGACGAGTTCGTCTTCCTTGTTGTAAATCCCGGTGCCGTGCAGCGGGCCGAGGTCGGCAATCGCGAGACGACGATAGTGCAAAGCCTTGGCCCTGCCGCCGTCGCCCTGATCGGCGACGAGGGACGCCTTCTTGGCGAAGGTGATGATCTTTTCGATGAACGGCCGGAGTTCCTTGGCCTTCGCCACCGTGGTGACGATTCTTTCGTGCGTGATGAGTGCCCGAGTCAAATTGCGGAGCAACGCGATACGGTGCTCCGGGGAACGATTCAGGTGACGACCGGACTGACGATGGCGCATGGGGAAAACCTCACAGGGTTGAGAAATCTCGCCGCCCCGTGCCAAGGAAGGCGGCGCGAGAACCCCACTCGAAGTCACGAGTGGGGTTCGGGAAATTAGCGTCGCGTCTTCATGCCAAGGTGCAGGCCGCGCTCCTGGAGTTTGGCCTTCACTTCACGCAGCGTGGTCTCGCCGAAGTTACGCACTTCAAGAAGTTCGTCGTCGCCACGGCTCACGAGCTCGCGAACCGTGTTGATGCCTTCGCTTTCCAGGCAGTTCGTCGCGCGGACGGACAGTTCCAGTTCCGCGAGGCTCATGTTCAGCTTGCGTTCCAGTTCGGAATCGACCGAGTCCTTTGGCGAACCTGTGATGTCGATCGGTTCGTCCAGAGCCATCTCGGGGCCGGCTTCGATGTACTGGATAAACGGGTTGAGGTGCTTGCGAAGGATCTTCGCCGCCTCAACGAGAGCCATCTGCGGCCCCACGGTGCCGTTGGTCCAGATTTCCATATCGAGCCGGTCGTAGTTCGTCTTCTGACCCACGCGCGTCTCGGTGGTGTCGTACTTGACGCGAACGACCGGCGAGAAGCTCGAGTCGACCGGGATAATGCCGATCTCACGTTCCTTGCCGGCGTTCTCATCCGCCGTGCGATAGCCGCGGCCGTTTTCCACCGTCATCTCGACCACGAAGGGCACGTCGCCGGTGAGGGTGGCAAGGTGGTGCTCGGGGTTGATGATCTGAATCGATTCGTCGTGCTGAATGTCCGCGCCGCGAACCTCGCCCCGGGTGTGGCGGTCAATGCGGATGATCTTCGGCTGTTCCGAGAGGTTCTTCACCACGAGGCTCTTGACGTTGAGAATGATGTCCGTGACATCCTCGACAACGCCCGTGATCGTGGTGACTTCGTGCTGAATGCCCTGGATCTTCACGCGAGTGACGGCAGAGCCTTCGAGACTGGAGAGCAGTACTCGACGAAGGCTGTTACCGATGGTCATACCGAAGCCGCGTTCGAACGGCTCACAATGGAACCTGCCGTAAGTATCCGTGAGGGTCGCCCGGTCGGCGGCCACTCGGCTCGGCAGTTCCAGTCCACGCCAGCGTACACGCATCGTTCATTCTCCTGCCATCGGCTTACCGCGTACTCGACCCTGCGACGGAGTCAAGAAACGCGAGCATGATGGCGAACTCAAGGTGGTCAGTTGTCAGAGGTCAGTGAGATCACCGAACCCTGACAACACCCAACCCCGCGGCCTGTCGCACGGCCATGGGTCTGACTCATCACTGTAAACTGATCACTCACGACTTCTCGATCATTACCGGGCCGCGATTTCGATGATCAACTGCTCGCGGATCTCACCGATTCGCTCATCGACGTCCTGGCGGTTCGGCATGCGGATCACGCGACCGCTGGGCTCCTCCTGGGCGTTGTCCAGGGCCAGGAAGTCCGGCACGCGTGGCGGGAAGCGGGTCAGCAGATCACGGGACAGCTTCAAACTTCGCTCGCGAGTCTTCACCTTCACCACGTCGCCCGGCTTCAGCAGCATGCTCGGCACTCGGCACTTGATGCCGTTGACCTGGATGTGGCCGTGGGCCACCATCTGGCGGGCCGTGGTGCGGCAGTTGGCCAGGCCGAGGCGATGGACGATGTTATCGAGGCGGCGCTCGAGGATCGAGAGCAATTGCTCGCCTGTGTTCATGGGGGATCGCGTCGCCAGCTGGTAATAGCGGCGGAACTGATTTTCGAGGATGCCATAGAACCGCTTGAGCTTCTGCTTCTCGCGAAGGCGGATGCCATACTCGGAAGTCTTGCTCTTGCGAGCGCCGTGCATACCCGGCGGATTACTGGAACTGTCTTCCTTGGAGACCGGGCACTTCGGGCTGAAGCAGCGCTCACCCTTGAGGTAAAGCTTGATCCCCTCGCGCCGGCACATCTTACAAACAGGGTCAATATTACGAGCCATGGAACAACAATCTCACAAGCCAGTGTCGACTGGGGTCATGGGCCCCCGCACAAGGCGAGCGGCCAAACGCACCGGCGAACCCCAGAGTCGCGTGGGTGCGGAAAGGAAAAGCGTCAGGGCCAGCAGATCACACTGGCACTGACGCGGCTCTGACGCTTTTCCTGTCAGGATTAGACGCGCCGTTTCTTCGGCGGTCGGCAACCGTTGTGCGGCAGCGGCGTGACGTCCTCGATCGCCTTGACGTTGAGGCCCGTGGCCTGGAGAGCGGTGACCGCGGATTCGCGGCCGGCGCCAGGCCCCTTCACGCGGACCTCCACTTCCTTCACCCCAAACTTCGCCGCCTTCATCGCACACTCCTCCGCAGCCCGCTGGGCCGCGAAAGGCGTGCTCTTGCGGCTTCCTTTGAAGCCCACGGTGCCCGCCGACGCCGCACAGAGTGCGTCACCGTTGGTGTCCGTGATGGTCACAATCGTGTTGTTGAACGTCGACTGAACGTGGGCAATCCCACGGCTCACGTTACGACGTGCTTTCTTCTTCTTGCTCTTGGCCATGTTCGTCCACGATCCCTTGTCAATGGTCCGTTGCAATCCGCCCACTCATCACGGAGCCAACCCGCAACGAACGAGCGAGGAGCAACAGACAACGAAATTACCGCATGTCCTTGACGCCCTTCTTGCCCGCAACGGTCTTACGAGGCCCCTTGCGAGTGCGAGCGTTTGTCTTGGAACGCTGACCACGACAGGGCAGGCTCTTGCGATGCCGCTCGCCGCGATAGCATTTGATTTCCTTGAGCCGATGGATGTTCGACTGCTCCTGGCGGCGGAGCGGGCCTTCCACCAGATAATCGCGATCGAGCAGAGCCGCGATGCGGGCAATCTCGTCGTCCGTAAGCTCCTTGGCCCGACGTTGCGGGTCAATCTGGAGCTTATCGCAAACTTCGATCGCCGTCGTCGGCCCGATCCCGCGAATGTACCGCAAGGAAATGTGGGTCGGCTTGTCCGGCGGAATGTCAACGCCTTGAATACGAGGCATGGGTTACTCTCTTAACCTTGTCGTTGCTTGTGGCGGGGATCTTCGCAAATGATCCGAACGACACCCTTGCGTCGGATCAACTTACACTTCTCGCACATGCGACGAACGCTCGAACGAACCTTCATAACTCACCACCTGTTCCGGCCATCTGCCGCTGTTCTGGTAAACGTCTAAAATATTGGACCGCCACCGGTCGGCAAGGAGATTTTCTTCTTTGTCCCGCAGACTCCCACAGCTCGACCCACAATTCTCATCCTCGGGTGCCATTCTTCAAGCAATGCTCAGCACCCGGCACGCCTCCTCGTAACTCGTACCAAGAGGCCACATGACATGGTGATCCACCGCCAGCCAGATCGGCAGCGTGGGCAGTGGTTGGCCAAGGGTCATGGGGTAAAACCAGGCGTCCAGAACCGCCGGCCTCGCCCGCTGCTTTCGCTTCGGCGGCGGGTACTTCCGCCCTCGAAGCGTCACGGCGTACATCGCGGGAGGCGTCTCGCCAAGCTTCGGGTCGCTTCGGCCCAGCGTGGCGAGCAGCTCCGCATAAAGATTCGCCTGGCGAGTGCTCACCAGGTCCACGAGGGACACGCTCACGCCATGCTGGAGCAGCGAAACCACCTTGCCGACGAAGACCTCCCTTGAAGATGCCATTTCCAACGACCGCCTGCCTACACCGTCAGCGCCTGTCGGCCGGGGAACACGCCCTCTTCTGTTTCCGAGGTGATGACCATCACGCCACTCGCTGTCAGCGCCAGCGTGTGCTCCACATGAACGCTGGGCAGGCGGTCGCGAGTGACCACGGTCCAGTGATCGTTGAGCGTATCCACCTCGCTCTTACGGCCCATGTTCACCATGGGTTCCACGGCGAGCGTGATCCCTGGCTCGAGTCGGAAATCGTGCTTCCGGGTGTCCCGCGTCACGAAGTTCGGCACCTGGGGGTGTTCATGCATGATCCGCCCAATGCCATGGCCCACGTACGCCGTCACCACGCTGAAGCCGTTGCTCTCGACATGCTTCTGCATTCGGCTCGCCACTTCGCTCCACCACTTCCGCCTCGGCAGCTCGTCGATCGCGATTTGCAGCGTCTCTTCCGCCACGCGAATCAACCGAGCTTTCTCCGTGCTCACCTGGCCGATCGGCAACGTGATCGCACGATCGGCACACCAGCCGTTGAGCTTGCAGGCCGTGTCGATCTTGAGCACGTCCCCTTCCTTCAGCACCCGGTTGTTCGGCACCCCGTGAACCACTTGCTCATTGAGGCTCAGGCAGGTCACCGCGGGGAATGGCACCTTTCCCGGATAGCCCTTGAACAGAGGGATCGCGCCATGAGAGTCGTAAAAGGCCTCGACTTTCTGGTCGATTTCGATCGTCTTGACGCCCGGCTTCGCCAGCTCCCGGCAAATCTTGAGAGCCCCTGCCACGAGCTTTCCCGCCTCGCGCATCATTCCCAGTTCACGCGAAGATTTCAACTCGGGAGGCTTGGACGTCGTCGAACGCAACATAGCGGAATGTCCCTGGAATCGATAATGGAAAGTTGATTATAGGAGGTGGCGTTCCGCCTGAATAGCGAACCGACCAGGAAGTGAGAACGGATCAGGAGATGAAAACAACGAGCCCCGGCGAATCTCGTCGGGGCTCGCAAAAAGGTTGAGCGACCCCGTTCACTCGATCAAGCTCACCGTCACGCCGCTGCTAAAGATGCGTTCCATGCAGGTCTTCAGCGTGTCGATGCGGGTTTGATACTGCCCTGTGATGATCTGCGTCGTGGGGATCGTGGTCGCACCCGTGGCCGAGGTTCCTCCGTACACCTGAATGTTCGCGAGGAACTGCAATGCCGTCGGCCGGAAGGTGGCACTCGGCGCGAGCACGGGGTCGAACAGGTCGCCGAAGCCGATCGAGTAGACCTTGCAGGGGGCACTGGGAAGACTGAGTCCGCTATCCACGCCGTTGGCGTTGCCGGTTGACATTGTCTTCACCATTTGTTGCACAACAGCATAAGCCTCGTTCATGACGGTGGTGTTGCCATTGCCCGGGCTCCCTGCGGTGGCGCCGATTGTATAGTACGTGTCGTACCCAGCCCTGTTGAGGGTCAAGGTTCGATACGCGTTGGGCACGCCGTCCGTCTCGAAGATCACGAGTTTGGAAGCTCCCCGCCGGCCTTTCACCGTTCCATACGTTGTAGTATTCAGTGTGGCCGAGGGGCTCAGGAGGTTAAACGCAAGGGCCAAACCGGTGTTGGGGTCCGTGGAGCCATCGGAATTGGGGATCTCATTATTCACGTAGCCGCCAAAGTTCGTGTTATACGGTCGAAACTCCGCCGTGGTGTTGCCACCGTTGATCGCGGTCAGCAACGATTTCGGGTAGAAGAGCGCGTTCTTGTGAGCCGTATAATCCTGGCTCATGGGTGTGCGAATCTCGGAGTGGTTCGGATAGGAGAACATCGCCATCCCCACGGTATCGTTGGGGTGGTTATTGCGCACGTCATCGATCACGGAGTTCATGGCGGCCTTCAGCTGCCAGCATTGAGCTTCGTAGCTCGTGCCGGGCCGCCAGTTGTCACCCGAGCCGCCTGCACGACTGATGAAGTCGAGCATCGATAGCGGGCCGAACCACATATGCAATCGGGGGCGATTCGGGCTGTCCGAATATGCCATGTGCGGGAAAGCGCTTGTCCATGTGGATGTTGGTCCCGTCCATGTGGTCATCGTACCTGTGAAGATTCTCGTGGTTGCCGAGGCCCAGCTATCCCCGGGACCGTAAAGGTAACTGCTGCTTGTGTAACCATTCGCGAGAACCCAATCGATGTACTCTCGCCAGAAAGCTTTATCCAGTCGCTCCGCCGGCGTTCCAGAGCCAGTATTCGTGTCATTCGGGATCGAGGTGTAATACACCACGCGGCCAGCGCGGAGGTTGGAAGGCAACGTCTGCGGCCCGCTCTTGATCCAGGACAGAATCGCGGAGTAATTCGGTGATGTCCCCGTGGTCAGAAGGTGACTGTCCGCCGTGGTCCTCAGGAGAGAGCTATTGATATTGGTCGCACTGGGCGCGGCATTGGTCCACGTGGTGAAGAACTTCTTCCGCCAGTCGTTCGCGGGACGGGGATCAGGCGGCCAGATGTAGAACGTCTTGCCCCAGTAACCGGGCCCCATCGAAAAACCCTTGAACTGGTCCGCGACGGGCAACAACGTGCTGTAAGCGGCGCCGGAGGCTCCCGGCCTGTTGCCGTTGGAGGAAACCCTCCAGGCCCGGTAGGCCGCGATATCCAGGTCGTACCCGCGGGCTTCCCACACTGGATCTCGGAATCTGTCAGTATTGGCCGCCGTCGAAGCTGTGTAAGTCGTGGATCCGTCGAACTGGATAAATGTGATGCCGGCGTTCGTCGTGACTCCATAACCCAGCAACTCTGCCGCGGTTCCAGCGGCTCGCGTCGTGGCCGACGACCAGGAGGTGCTGGTCTTGTAGATTCTCCCGTCTCGGCGACGGAAGCGATCCCCCGGATAAAGCTGCAATCCGTTGTCAATTTGGCTGCCGTACCAGTCCGGGGCCGGCGTCGTACCTTCGGTCGCCGAGTTCGCATTCGGGTTATAGCCGGAGAAGTTGTACGTTGGGCCGGTGAATGTCGATGGTGTCCCGGCGGAACTCTCCGTCACGTTCGAGCGGTGGAAAGCGTTCGACTCCGGCCGTTGTCGCGGGTTCGTGGGGTCCGAGGTATCCGTGATCAGAGTCACCGTCCCGACGCTGGTCGCCGGGCTCGCGATGTTCGAAGGATCGAAATAGAAATTGCGGATGATCGGCGGGCCGTTTGGCGTCGTGATAGTAGCATTGACGCGTGAGAAAGCCTGGCCGTCCGAGTCGGACCTGTCCGCCGAGGCAATCAGTTGAGCCTGCTCGTTGATGTAGTGGCCGAACGAGGGCACCAGTGTATTGGAGTCCATCGAACCGACGTATCCCGTGCTCGCCGAGGAGTTGGTGGTCGAGGCAAAAGCCATCGAGCCGGTCATATCCAGGGCGAAAGCCACGTCTCGTGGGCGATAGACCGCCGTCGCGGTGGCTCCGGTCGGCATCGTGGGCATGCCGAGTACCTTCGCGAAGAACGTCGGTTGGTTGACCTTCACCTCCACCTTCATCGCCGTCCAGGATTGGCCTGCGGGAGGCGCCGCTGGGAAGGAGGGAAGGAAGATCTTGGGCGTGGGTTTGTATTCGTAGATTCCCGCGGTTCTGCTCGTCACATCCGTTGTCGTGAAACTTACGTTGAGCAGTTTATTGTTTGTCACCGCCGAGGCGGCCGTCGCGAGGGCGCTGGTGCGATTGTTATCGATCGAACCAGGTTTGTTGTTCAGGTTTCGGCACCCTGCCAGCGCGGCAACATCCGCTGCGTTCTGGCACTGCGTCCGGGCCACCGCGATCATGCCGATGTCGACCGCGAGAGCCACGAACGTGAAGAGGCCGATCAAGAAAATCGCGAGGCCCGGCATCACGAAGCCATGCCGAGAACGACGACCAGGTATTGCAGGGATCTTGATCATGGTTGTTCCAACGCAAGAGATTGGAATCGAGAATAAGAGGCGGCGCGCGAGTACGGCCTTATTCATGATTACAAGTACCCTAGTTCATGATTCGCTCGCCGGTGGAGAAAGGTGCGGAAAATCCTGGGCTAACGATCCTCCTGTCCGCCCTGAAGCGGAAACTTCTTGCCATTGCCGAACCTGCAAGCCTCATCGTCGGGAAACTCCAAATCCTTCCTCGCCTTCCACGACTTGCCCACCCATCGAAACCGTCCTAAATTGATCAACATATTTAACGGTCGTATCGGTCTTGACGGTGAACCCGATCCCAATCAATCAGGAGGTTGCGATGGCAACTGACAACACGTTTCGAGGCGTGGTTTACGACGACATCACCCAGTGCATTGGAAGCACTCCCCTCATCAAGCTTCGCCGAGTCGGCGGGAATTCCAAGGCCACTCTCCTTGCCAAGCTCGAGAACTTCAATCCTCTCTGGTCCGTCAAGGACCGCATCGCCGTGGCCATGATCGAGGCTGGCGAAAAGAGCGGCAAGATCAACAAGGACACCATCATCATCGAGCCGACCAGCGGCAACACAGGCATCGGCCTCGCCTTCGCCTGCGCGGCTCGCGGGTACAAGCTCGTCATCACCATGCCTGAAAGCATGTCCCTTGAACGCCGTCGACTGCTCAAGGCCTTCGGAGCGGAGCTTCACCTCACCCCGCGTGAACTTGGCATGCGAGGCGCCATCAACAAGGCCACCGAACTCTTCCAGGAACGGGGCGGCGAACCCAACACCTTCATTCCCCAGCAGTTCAAGAACCCCGCGAATCCCGAGGTTCACCGCAAAACCACCGCCGAGGAAATCTGGAAGGCCACCGCCGGCCAGATCGACATCTTCGTCAGCGGCGTCGGAACGGGCGGCACCATCACCGGTTGCGGTGAGGTCTTCAAGTCTCGCAAGCCCTCCGTGAAGTGCATCGCCGTCGAACCCTCGGCCAGCCCCGTCCTCACCCAGTACAAGTATCAGGGCATCGCCAAGGATCAGGTGAAGCCGGGCGTCCACAAGATCCAGGGAATCGGGGCCGGCTTCATTCCGGATGTCCTCAATGTGGATGTGATCGATGAAGTGGTGCAGGTGACGGACGACGAGTCGTTCGAGATGGCCCGCCGCCTGGCCAAGGAAGAGGGCATGCTCTGCGGCATAAGCTGCGGTGCGGCCGCCTCGGCTGCGGTCAAGGTGGCAGCCCGGCCCGAAAACGCCGGCAAGGTGATCGTCGTGGTCCTACCCGACCTGGGCGAACGTTACCTCTCGACGGCCCTTTATCCGCAAGAGTAAGACACCGGACCTGCTCGAGGACAGTTCGCTGAGGCGGTTAGAGCCGCTTCAGCGAATCTCACTTCCTGTTGCGGCAGCGGGCCGCGTCTACAGGTCCTCGTCCTGCAAGAGGATGAAGGAGTTGAAGAACGCAATCACGTCTTCGTTCTCTGATGACACGTTCACCCCCTCCACGGCCAGATAGTAAAGTCGATCCTCGATGTGGTAGATTCGCACGACCCGCCTGACGCCCTGATCGAACGAGACAGACCACTCTCGGCCCTTCTGATTGGGGCGAGGCCGATACGGAGGTTCGTGGAAATCCTCGCTCGGCTTGCCGGACTCGGCTATCAACTGCCTCTGGGCTTGGTCAAGCGAGATCACCCGCTTGCGGAGCTTCTTGTTCCAGGGATTCTCAAGATCGACGGCGAAGGTGAAGGTCCGCATTTCCTCAAGATCAATTCGAGCCGCCCGGAAGACCTTTCCATCCCAACCCTCCATCAACTGATCTTTCGTGGCGGCCATCTGTACCGGAACTTGAACCTTGCAGTCTCCGCGTGGCGGCTTGAACTCCTGCCAGTTCAGATCATCGTGAATCTGCTGCTTGAACCATTCGATCGCCTCACGTTTCAAGAAGAAGAGTGTGCCGCCCGTGAAGTAGGCAAGGCCCACAATCATCAGCACACCCTTCACACGAGTCGCCGGTGTCCAGTCGACGGTGGACACGACTGCCAGGGAAAGCGTGGCTGCCGTCAGGGCCAGGGCGATTGGAATCGCGAGCGAGACGTTGGGTTCCCAACCCATGAGAATCTTCGCGGCAATCCAAACCAGGGGCATGATGAAGGGCAGAAGCGCAAGTCCGAAGAGAACGCTCGCCGAAAACGCGACCGCTGGCAAGGAATGGGACGTGAGGTCCGCATCCGCCTGAATTTCTGGGGAGAATCGCTTTGGTGGATTCGCACTGGGATCGGAGGCTGACCGACCCTCCGAGGCCATGAAGGGACTATGGCATCGAGGACAGATCACGAGTTGGCCAAGCGATTCTGCCCCGACACGAGCAAGGCCATGACAGGTTGCACATCGAACCACCGCAGTCATACGCGCCCCCAGGTGCGATTCGCGATGATGGGATTTTAGCAGGCACCGGCGATGGAGAGGGGTAGATTTGCCAAGATTAAGCGAAGTCGAGTCTTCAAGGCCCAGGAAGTTGCAAACCTCGCTCGGCGTTGAAGACTCCGTGGGCCACGGGTAAGAAATCCAGCGGGCTATTCGTCCGTAAGCCCGGGATAGTTCCGCATCACGAGATGGCTGTTGATCTTTTGCACCAGGTCGAGTGCGACGCTGATGACGATGAGCAAACCGGTGCCGCCATAAAAGCTTGCCACCCGAGGGTCGATTTCGAGTTCGCTCGAGATGATGTTAGGGATGATGGCAATGATCGCGAGGAACGCCGCACCGACGTAGGTGATCCGCATGAGAACTCGCTCGAGGTAGTCCGCGGTCCGCTTGCCCGGCCGGTAGCCAGGGATGAAGCTGCCGTAGTCCTTGAGATTGTCCGCGATTTCCTTCGGATTAAAGGTGATCGCCACCCAGAAGTAGCAGAACACGTAAATCATCACGACGTACATGATGTTGTACAGCCAACTGCGGTGGTTCTGAAACGTGTTGGCAAGTTCGCTGGCCCACGAGGCCTGGCTGACGTTGGCGATCATGCTGAATAGGAACCACGGCAGGATCAAGAGCGTGCTCGCGAAGATCACGGGCATCACGCCCGAAGCGTTAACCTTCATCGGAAGGAATTGGCGGGTGCCACCGTAGACCCGCCGACCGCGAACGTGCTTCGCGGACTGGGTTGGAATTCGCCGTTGGGCCTTGGTCATTGCGATAACGCCGACGACGACCGCAACGAAAAGGAACATGAGCACGATCAGCTTTTCGAGGCTGATGTCGCCCGTCCCGCCACCAAGTGTAAAGAGCGAATCCTTGAACTGCGGCATCTCGAACCACAGGAAGCTGACGAGCGGCTTCTGGGAATCGAAGAGCATCAGGCCGGTCGCTTCCGGGATGCGTGCGACAATGCCCGCCATGATGATGAGGCTGATACCGTTGCCGATACCGTACTCATCAATCTGCTCACCGATCCACATGAGGAAGACCGTGCCGACGGTCATGGTGAGGACCGCCGTGAAGCCGAAGTAGTAAAGGTAAAATCCTTCGGCATAACCGGGCGCCGCCGTGCCGAACCCACCACCGCTTGGGTCATCGGGGACCATCAACTGTTTCACGACGAGCAGCGCCTGGACAGCGCAGATGGGAACAGTCAACCAGCGTGTGATTTCGTTGATCTTCTTGCGTCCGCTCTCGCCTTCTTTTCGCAGACGCTCAAGGGATGGCAGCACACCGCTTGAGAGAAGCTGGATGATGATCGATGCGGAGATGTACGGCATGATGCCGAGCGAGAAGATGCAGGCCTGGCTGAGGTTGCCGCCGGAGAACATGGACACGAAGCCAAGAACCTGGCCGAGGGCCCCGCCTTGAGCGTTGGCCATCTTCTCGCCAAGCTTGACCTGATCGACCATCGGCAGCGGGATGTAATATCCGATGCGATAGACGGCCAGGAAGATCAGGGTGATGATCACCTTGCGGCGGAGTTCGGGGATCTTGAAGATGGTGAGCAGCTGGCCCATCGGTCCCCTCCGGGGGAGTTCAAAGTGAAGAGTTCAGAATGGAAAATTCGAAGTCGGTGAGCATAAGCTCTATCCGACAATCAAAACATTAAATCCCGCCAAGGGCTTCACTTTTCCTTTTGAACTTTTCACTTTGCAATCTTCGGCGGCCTGGGCTTCATCTTGTTTCGCACCGGTTTCTTGCGGACCGGGTTGAGTTCGCAAACCCCGCCCGCCTTCTCGATCTTCTCTTTGGCGGACTTCGAGAAGTGATCCGCTTTGACCGTCAGCTTTTTGGTCACTTCGCCATCGCCAAGAACGCGGACGCCGTCAAAAGTCCCCACCACCAGTCGGGAAGACTTGAGATTGCTGATATCAACGGTGCTGTCATTGTCGAAGCGTTCGAGATCGCCGACATTAATGATCGCGTAGTCCTTCTGATAGGCGGCATTGCTGAACCCACGCTTGGGAAAGCGTCGGTACAGCGGCATCTGGCCGCCTTCGAAAAGCTGGCCAGGCATCTGAGCGCCTGCGCTCGAGTACTGGCCCTTATGGCCGCGGCTGGCGGTCTTGCCGTGGCCGGAACCCATACCGCGGCCGACTCGTTTCTTCAGCTTCCGCTTCTGAAGACCGTTGGAAAGGTTGGTCAGGTCCATTAGATCCTCACCCCCGAGTTCTCACCGAACCGGAGTGCGACCACCTCTTCCTTGGTCCGCAACTGGAGCAGACCGTTGATGGTGGCCTTGACAAGATTAAGAGGGTTGGTGCTGCCGTGCACCTTGGTCAGGATGTTCGCAACGCCGCAGGCCTGGAGAACTTCGCGCACACCAGGTCCGGCCTTCACGCCCGTTCCAGGTCCTGCGGGAATCATCACGACCCGGCTGGCTCCGAACTTACCGACCACACGGTGCGGGATGGTATCGCCCTTGAGGGAGACACGCTTTTGACGGTTAACGTTGTTTTCGCCGTCCTTGATGGCCTTCTCGACCGAGGGCGGAACTTCATTCGCCTTGGCGTAGCCATAGGACACGCGCCCTTTGCGATCGCCGACGACGACAAGAGCGTTGAAGCTGAAGCGTCGACCGCCCTTGAGCACCGCGGCGCACCGGCGGATCTTCACGACATAATCGACCAGTGCGTTATCGCGTGAGTCGCGTTCGCCCCGATCACCGCGTTCCCGTGCCATGGAGTTCTTCCTCGTTCACTGCCCTGGCTGATGCTTCGGGCTGGTCGTCGAATGTTCGTTTACTTTGCCGCCTTGGAGGGCTTTTCCTTCTTCTCGCCGGCCGGCTTTTTCTCGCCGCCATCTTTCTTGGCAGGCTTCGCTTCCGCAGCGGGGGCCGCCTCGGCCTTCTTCTTGATTTCGAGGCCCGTACAAACAAGGCCGGCCTTCGTAGCCGCAACCGCCAACGACGCGACCCGCCCATGGAATCGATAATGCCCGCGATCGAACTGAGCCGCCGTCACGCCCTTCGCCTTGGCCTTCTCGGCCAGTTGACGACCGACTTCCTCGGCCGCCACCTTGTTACCTCCGTAGCCAATCTTACATTCTTTACCCGCGCTTGATGCCGCGGCAACGGTGATTCCGTTGACATCGTCAATCAGCTGAGCGTAGATGTGAAGATTACTGCGGAACACGCTCAGGCGCGGCTTCTCGGGAGTGCCAAGAAGGTTATTGCGAACGCGGTGAACCCGTCGAGTCGCCCGGCGTACTTTGAGTTTTTGTGCGTCCATGATAGTTATCAGTCTTCAGTGATCAGTTGTCAGTAATGCCACGAGGTTGTCAGCCTCCACCTCGTAAACCTCCAGCGTAAGCAGGTACGCAGAGTTCCGAGAATGGAAGCCAGACAATGACTACTATTACTTGCCGCTGGCCGCGAAGGACTTGCCCTCTTTACGACGCACGACTTCGTTCTCGTACCGTACCCCTTTACCTTTATACGGTTCAGGTTTACGGCTGGCACGAATCTCGGCGGCAAACTGGCCGACCTTCTGTCGGTCGGCACCCGTCACGACGATCGTCGTGGGGTCGGGGACAGCAACCGTAACCCCATCTGGCGGGTTATGAAGAATGCGGTTGGCAAAACCAACCGTCAGTTCCACGCCCTTCCCTTTTAAGGCCGCCTGGTAACCGACGCCCTCGACCTTGAGCTTTTTCTCGAAGCCTTTCGTAACTCCGACGACCATGTTGTTGATCAGCGCACGGGTCAGACCGTGGAGAGCGCGATTCTCGCGATTGTCATCAGGACGGGTCACGAGGATGGTGTTGCCATCGAATGCAATCTTGATGTTCGGGTGAAAGGTCTGTTCGAGTTTCGCCTTGGCGCCTTCGACTTTGACCTTGTGACCATCTACAGTGATTTTCACACCCGCGGGTACGGGGACCGGTTGCTTTCCAATTCTCGACATTGATAGTCCTCCGAGGCTTCACTGGGGCGCACCCAGAACGCGGCCTCGATTTGTGTAATCCATTTCTCGCCAACAGACCGAACCAACACGCCTACCACACCGTGCAGAGGATCTCACCACCGACTTTATTGTGTCGCGCCTGGCGATCACTCATCACTCCACGACTGGTGCTAATAATGGCAATACCGAGACCATCGAGCACGCGCCGCACTTCTTTATAGCTCTGGTAAACCCGACGTCCGGGCTTGCTATAACGTTCGATGTGACGAATCACCCGTTCGCCTTCGGGCCCATACTTCAGGAAAATTTGCAGGATCGTGTGCGGTTCGCCAAGGGATTGAACTTCCTGGAACTCCTTGGACTTGCCGCCCTCGGTGGCCGTCTCCGCGTACTTTCCCGTGCGGTAGCCGAGGATAAACCCTTCCTCGAGAAGCACGCGAGCGATGGCGACTTTGAGCTTGGTCGCAGGCATCTCGACCGCGGGTCGCTCGATGGCGTTCGCGTTGCGGATTCGAGTTAGCATGTCGGCAATCGGGTCAGTCATCATGGCAGATGTCTCAGTTCCAAGTTCTCAGTTCGACCTTCCAGACCCTCGCTCGACAGATTTATAAACAAACCTGGAACCGAGAGGCTGGAACTTCTTGATCACCACGAGGCCTTTCGCACGCCCGGGATCAACCCATCGCTGGCCATCTTGCGGAAGCAGATTCGGCAAATCCCGAACTTGCGATAGACCGCACGGGCACGACCACAAAGTTGACAGCGGTAAGTGATCTTGATCCGATCCCTCCCCGACATCAATTTGGTCTTATCCCGCTGCTCCACGGGCTTTTTGAGTTCCGTTCGGTGAGCATCAAGAGCCGCCATTTGCCGGCGATGCTTCGCTTCGTTTGCGTTCGTTGACATTCACAAATCCTCAGCGACCACCGGTTAAAATCAGGGTGCTTGCCATCGCGGGTTCACTTGGAATCGTCTCGGAAGGGCATGCCGAAGCTCCGGAGAAGCTCGCGTGCCTCATTGTCGTTTCGAGTACTGGTGACGAACGTCACATCCATACCCTGCGTAAACGTCACCTTATCCGGATCGATTTCAGGAAACACCAACTGCTCGGTCAATCCCATGCTGTAGTTGCCGTTGCCATCAAAGCTCTTTGGATTGATACCGCGAAAGTCACGAATCCGAGGCAACGCCACATTGATAAGGCGATCCAGGAACTCGTACATTCGCTTGCCGCGAAGCGTCACCCGACAGCCAATCTCATTGTTCTCGCGGAGGCGAAAACCGCTGACGGCCTGCTTCGCCTTGGTGATCTGGGCTCGTTGGCCCACAATCAAACCAAGGTCTGTTGCGGCCTGCTTGATACGCTCCTTGTCCTGAAGCGTTTTGCCCACGCCCATGTTAATCACGATCTTTTGCAGCTTCGGGAGACTCAACCGATTTTCTCGGTTGAACTTCTTCGCCAAAGCTGGCACGATCTCTTTGGTGTATCGTTCCTGCAACCGGGCCATGACCATTTTCCTATATTCGTAGGTCGGGTCGAGTCGTCACGACCCGACAGCGTTGCGTAATCTCTTACAAGCAATCTCTTCGCAGCTTATCCTGATCAACTCAAGTCGTGAAGCGGATCAAACGCTCTTGGCATACTTCGAGTTGGCCTTGGCTAGAAGACGCAAGCGAGTTCCACTCTTTTTCGCGAAGAGTTCTTTGCTGCCATCCGCCGTGTAACGAATTCCCGCGCGAGTGGGCTTATTGGTGCTCGGATCGATCAGGAGCACATTGGACACGGCCACCGGCATCTCCTTCGAAAGCCGCCCACCCTGGGGGTTGCGACGTGAAGGCTTGAGATGTCGGTAGACACGATTGACCCCTTCGACGACAAGTTTGTTCTTCACCCGAAGAACACGCAGCACTTTGCCGCGGGTACCCTTATCGTCACCGGTCATCACTTCAACGATATCATCTTTGCGAATGTTCATGGCAGTTTCCAACCGCTAAGCCTCGTGGGCTTAGACGACCTCCGCAGCGAGGCTGATGATCTTGTTGAACTTGGCCCGCAGTTCCCGGGGCACCGCTCCGAAGATGCGAGTGCCTCGGGGATTGTTATCGTTATCCAGAATCACAAGGGCGTTGCGATCGAAGCGTACGTAGCTCCCATCTTCACGACGAGTCGCCACGCGAGTGCGAACAATCACGCCCTTGACCACGTCGCCAGGCTTCACCTCGCCGCCGGGCAACGCTTTCTTGACGCTGGCTCGGATGACGTCGCCCAGGTTCGCCACGCGGCGCTTGCTGCCGCCGAGAACCTGGATACACATCACTTCTTTGGCGCCGGTGTTATCCGCGACGTCCATATAAGAATACATCTGAATCATGAGAAACTCTCACCTCTGGCGAGGCTCTGGGGTTCTTGTCACTCGCCTCAGGCCTTATCGCCCTTGCCGACCGCTTCGGGGACACTGGCTCCTGCAACAGCACCTTCAAGGGCTGCCACCGCCCGGCTTGGGGCCTTGACCACGATCCGCACAAGATTCCATCGCTTGGTCCTGGACAACGGGCGGGACTCGATGATCTCGACCGAGTCGCCAAGGCGAGACTCATTCTTGTCGTCGTGAACGTAGCAGACCGTTCGCGACTTGATGTACTTGCCATACTTCGGATGGCGAACGAGTCGATCGACCTCGACCCGCCGGGTCTTGGTCATCTTGTCGCGAGTCACCACACCCTGCAGGACTCGAGGTCCGGTCGTCCTGGCCGGGGTTTGATTGGGGGTATTCTCGGACATCAGTTACCCTTTCCCTTCACCACGGGCTTCTTGACGGCTTGCAAAGCTTCGAGCCGGTGGATGGATCGCGTGACCCGTCGCTTTCCGGGCCCGATCGGCTTGGCCTGAAGATCCTTGAGCCGAGCCGCTAGGGCCTCGGCGGGCTCTGCCGTGAGCTTGGCAAGTTCACGCTCTCGCTGGAGCGTACGGATTCGAGCGATTTCCTTCTTCGCCTTGCGAATCTCGCTCGGCGTCTCGAGTCGGTCCGTGGCCGACTGGAGGCGAAGTTGGAACAGATGCTTTTCGGTATCCTTCAGCGTCATGCCGAGCTGTTCGTCGCTCATGCCGCGAAGGTCTTTGGTACTCGTCTTCATATCTCACCGCATCAGGACTGAGTTCTACGCTCCAGTTGAAGAATGCCCCGTCGCAGCATTCCTCACTGGTCTAAACCGTCGGCCGTCGGGTTACGAACCGACACTTGAACGGCATCTTGTACGCCACACGGGCCAGGCAATCGCGAGCCGCCGCTTCCGGAATGCCGCCAATCTCGAAGAGGATCGTGCCGTTCTTGACTACGGCCGCCCAGTACTCCGGTTCCCCTTTACCCTTACCCATTCGGGTTTCGGCGGGGATCGAAGTAATCGACTTGTGGGGGAAAACACGGATAAAATACCGTCCTTCACCCGACACAAACCGCGTCATCGTGATACGCCCACTCTCGATGCACTCGGCGGAAAGCCAGCCGCTTTCGAGGACCTGCAAACCATAGTCGCCATAAGCGACGTAGTTGCCTCGACTCGCGTTGCCCTTGATGGCTCCGCCGTACTTCCTACGAGCGACTTTCCCGCGGACGACGGCGCGCTGACTTTTTCGAAACTTGACCCGCTTGGGCATCTGTGGCATCGGCGAAATCCCCCGTCAAATAGTCGCCCTGGTTGACCCAGCACTTGATTCCAATATTCCCTTGTGGCGTGGACGCTTCCGAGAAGCCATACTCGACTCGACAACGAAGCGTGGACAGTGGAATGCTTCCTTCCATGCCCTTCTCGCAGCGAGCCATTTCGGCACCGCCCAGGCGGCCGGAAAGTTGCAGCTTCACGCCGCGAGCTCCATTTTCCATCGCCCGCTGCATGGCCTGCTTCATCGTGCGGCGAAAGCTCGCCCGACGTTCAAGCTGCTCGGCAATGTCCTCGGCGATCAACTGAGCGTCGATCTCGGGACGAGTCACTTCGATGGTCTTCACCTCGATGTGACGCCGCGTCAACTTCTCAAGCTCCTTCGTGAGCTTGTCAATCTTCTCGCCTTTCTTGCCGATGATGGCGCCGACTCGGCTCGACGAGATCATCACGGAGACGCGCTCACGGGTCCGCTCGATCCGAATCTCGGCGATGGCGGGGCGCTGCTCTTTACGATCCTTCGAGCGGGTGAGGTACTTTTGCACGAACTTGCGGATCGTGAAGTCCTCGATCAACAATTCGGAGAAGTCCTGCTTGTTGGCGTACCACGTACTTCGCCAGGGGCGCATGATGCCCGTGCGAAAACCGGTCGGCCGAACTTTCTGACCCATCGAATATCCCTCGCGCTCGTCTCGAACACTCGACTCGCGACCAATTGCCTAAGCGACAGCCTCTTCTTCAGGCTCTTTCACCACCACGATGATGTGAGCCAGCCGCTTGAGAATCATGAACGCCGTCCCGCGGGCTCGCGGCTGCATCCGCTTGTACATGGGGCCGTCATCCACACGGCATTCGCTGACGATCAACTCGTCGAGATTCTTGCAGCCCTGGTCTTCCGCGTTGCCCAGGGCACTCTTCAGAACCGCCTCCAAAAGGCGAGCCCCACGGTTCGGGTAGAACTTCAGTAGCTGCACGGCTTCATCCGCACTGCGGCCGCGAATCAACTGAGAGAACGGCCGGAGTTTCCGGGCGGTCACGTCGGCGTATCGATGCTTTGCTCGGTATTCCATCGTAGTTCTCAGTATCCGTTGCCTGAACGCTGCCAGCGACCCTGCACCATCAGATCCGCTTACTTGCCCGCAGGCGCCGCAGCGGCTGCCTTGGCCTTGCCGCCACTATGGCCTTTGAAAGTCCTCGTCGGCGAAAACTCGCCCAGCTTATGGCCGACCATATCTTCAGTCACGTAGACTTTCAGAAAGGACTTGCCATTATGAACCAGGAAGGTCATCCCGATGAAGTCCGGGATGATGGTGCTATCGCGCGACCAGGTCTTGATCGGCTCGCGATTACCAATCTTCCGGGCCTTGGCTTCAAGCCGAGGCAGGACGTACGGTCCCTTCTTGATCGACCGACTCATGTGATGTTTCCGCTGATTCGCAGTGCGGGCCTAGGCAGTCGGGTAGGCTGCGTCCCTCTCATGAGGGAGAGTACAACCTATAACCGCCCGGTTCCCGCGGCCAGTATATCTCAATCAAAAACGCGTAATCACCATCAAATCGTACCACGAGCTCTGTCGTAGTTTCCCAATCACTGTTTCTCTTCTGGTGAGATCGTTGCGAGTCGCCATCCTTAAATAGTGACTCGCAAAGGATTCAGGAGAGGCCAGTTTACTGCTGATGCTTGCCCGCGGGCCGGCGTCGGATGATTGCCTTGTTCGATGCCTTCCGCTTGTGGCGGGTCTTGCCACCCTTCGAGAGCACGCCGGTCGGCCCGGACGGATGACCACCGCTCTTGCTGCGACCTTCGCCGCCGCCCATGGGATGGTCCGTGGGGTTCATGGCCATGCCGCGGGTGTGCGGCTTGCGGCCCTTCCAACGTGCCCGGCCCGCCTTGCCCAGCTGAATGTTCATGTGCTCGGGATTGGACACCGTTCCAATGGTGGCCCGGCACTTGTTCGACACCCGGCGGATTTCTCCGCTAGGAAGCGTGAACTGCGCCCAGTCCTTCTCACGAGCCGTGAGGGTCGCGGAGCAGCCTGCGGAACGGCAGATCTGGCCGCCCTTTCCTGGCATCAACTCGACGTTGTGAATGTTCATACCGAGGGGAACCTTCCACATCGGCATGCAGTTGCCGACTCGCGGTTCCACGGCTTCCGTTTCGCCGCTCATCACCTTGTCGCCGGCCTTCAAGCCGTCCGGAGCGATGATGTAAGCCTTGGTGTTGTCGTACTTCTCATTCGCGGGGTATTCGAGGAGCGCGATACGAGCCGAGCGGCACGGATCATACTCAACCTGAAGCACGATGGCTTCGACTCCATCACGCTTGCGCTTGAAGTCGATCTTGCGGTACATCTGCTTGTGACCGCCGCCGCGAAACCGCGACGTGGTGATGCCCTGAACGTTACGTCCGCCCTTCTTCTTCTTGCGGACGAGAAGTGACTTCTCGGGCTTGTTCGCCCGGGGGTAAGTACACTCCACGAAATCCGCCACCGAGCCCGATCGTCGGCCCGCGGAAGTCGGCTTGTATTGCTTGATGCCCATGAGTCACCCGAATTCAGGATTCGCCTATCAGGATTAAGGGGCGAGTGATTCTCGCCTGCAAGACTCGAAACCCGATCCCAGGGACATCCCTGTATCGCGAATCCCGAATCATGAACCCTGTTAAAAGAACTCGATCTTATCCTCTTCATGCAACGTCACGATGGCCTTTTTCCAGTTGGCCTGCTTTCCCATCTCCTGGCGGAAACGCTTCTTCTTCCCCAGGCGATTCTGCGTGCGAACGGCCAGGACTCGAACGTTGAACATCTCTTCGACGGCGTCCTTGATCTGGACCTTGGTCGAGAAGCGGTTCACCTGGAAGGTGAACGCGTTGTATCGGGTGCTCTGGTGCGTCCCTTTTTCCGTCACGAGTGGACGGAGCAGCACCTGGTGCGACCGAAGCTCAACGCCGGATTCGCCATGGACGCACGGCTTACGGGCCGCGAGCCTTCGAGTATACCGCTTCGGACGCGGTCGTGTACGGGCCATCGTTCCACTCCCTCAACAACTCCGCTATTATCACAGCAGAGCACGCTCATGATCGTAACTATTCGGCCGCTGCCCCGTGCCCCTTGATCAGTTCGTCCAGAGCCGCACGGGTCAGCACCAGCCGCTTTTGCTTCAACACGGTGTAGCAGTTGAACTCCGCCGCGGGCAGGATCGCCACGCCTTCGATATTGCGAACCGACTTGTACATGTTCACATCGTAGCCATTGGTGCCGAGCAACACCGTGACATCCGCCAGGGTCACCGGCTTCTCGACTCCCGCCTCGTTCGTCTTGGTGCCAATCTTGATGGCCTTGAAAACGCTGAGGACTTCCTTCGTCTTCGGAGCGGCGATCGACAGATCATCGATCACGATCGCTTCCCCGTCACGGAGCTTGCTTAACACCGCCATGCGAGTTGCAGCACGGACGGCCTTCTTCGGGATGCTGTAGGAGTAATCGCGAGGTTTCGGCCCTTTCGCGGTACCGCCGCCGCGACGCTTGTTTGTTCGCTTGGTGCCCGCACGAGCGTTGCCCGTGCCCTTTTGGCGGAAGAGCTTCTTGGTGCTACCCGCCACTTCGCCGCGGCGGAGTGTGCTGTGGGTACCCGCCCGTTGATTCGCGAGGTACATGAGCACAACTTCATGCATCAGCCCTTTGCTGATTTTACCGCCGAAGTCCGATGCCTCGACGTCGATCTTGCCGACTTCCTGGCCCGCACGGTTGTACACCGGGACCGAAAGGGAGCCAGTGACTTCGACAATCGTGCCACGGCCCTCGGAGGGCGAGTTTGTCGAGTTAATATCAGCCATGGATCTCACCACTCCTGGCCTTGCCATCGCCGGTTTGCCCGACGGTGCCGCGTGGTTGGTCTTTTTCAAGACCGGCGGCGAAGCAAGGTCGTCTCGAAATAAATGTTGTCGGAGCCAGTCTTCAGCCGTGGACTACAGACAACTTTGGAATCACGAACTCAGCGAACCCCTCGAACGCATCAGGCCCCCGAGGCCATCACGCGAATCTTGATATCGACGCCTGGCGGCAGGCTCAGGCCTTTGTTCAGGGCTTCGATCGTCTTGCCTGTGGGGCGAAGAATGTCGATGAGCCTCTTGTGGGTGCGGATCTCGAACTGTTCCCGGCTCTTGCGGTCGATGTGCGGGCTACGCAGAACCGTGTACCGCTCGATTCGCGTGGGCAGGGGAATCGGGCCGTGGACTTCGGCGCCGGTCTCGGTGGCGGTCTGCACGATTTCGCCCGCGGTCCGGTCGAGCATCTCGTGGTCGTAACCTTCCATCCGGATGCGAATGCGTTCGTTTGCGAAGCCTGCCACCTTGATTCTCCCTGTGCCGCCGATCGTTCCGGACGGATAAGAGTATTGTCAAGTCAAGAGACCGTCAAGCGCCAGCGAAGAATTCGGACCGTTTCTGTCGAGTTTCTTCCGACGCATGGGCCTTTCGAGCTGCAAACCTTCCCAATTCCGATCGGTATCATGTCGATGGAGGATCTGATACCAGTATTCGGTATTCGATTTAGCTACCACGCAGTCCGCACGGCTCGGGCTATCGTCGTTGTGGCCAGTCGGTACAATGCGCTGCCATCGACCCCTGTTCTTCGGAACTTCTGATGAACCAGCCTCGCTCCCTGTTGATCGCCTTGCTCTTTGCTCTCGCGGTCTGCGCCACCCCCTTCACGGCACTCCTCGATACGCTCCCGTCGACTGATTCCGCGGAGACACCGCCACTGGGCATGTTCGTTTACTTTTTCCTCCTTGGCGTCACTCTCATGGCGTGCTACTGGCATCCGTATCGTTCACTTGGCTTCGTGATACCGGCGGCCTCAACGTGGGTCGTCTCTCTCCTTATTGATCACTGGTGGAACCTGACCTCCGGCGTTGTTACGGGCCTTGCGTCCGGCATCACCCTGATGGCCTTGGGCAGGTACGCGTCCCGGTATCGAAGTAGCGGTTGGATCGTCGGCGGGTTCGTCGGG
>Ga0105046_10002959_pt1 | contig 26900 bp, 21 predicted proteins | sample MAT03_FD_78385 | JGI IMG/M metagenome (GOLD analysis project Ga0105046, IMG submission 78385) | Freshwater microbial communities from Lake Fryxell liftoff mats and glacier meltwater in Antarctica - MAT-03 (megahit assembly) | ecosystem: Environmental > Aquatic > Freshwater > Ice > Liftoff... | reverse complement strand
TTAGCGGAAAATGGTTTGTCTTCGAATCGGTGTTGATCCGTTCTGACAGCGGACTCCAAGCAGACATGTCACTGATTATCGATTCGGTGCCAGTCGCGATTTTTGTCGATTCGGACTTATTGCAACATGCCGTTACGGCAATGTCGCAGTCTCCGTTGTTGTTCGTGGCATCGGTGAAAAGCTGCGAGGTCTTTGATGGCGGACGCGGGCTGCAAATTCGTCTCGACGGTGATTCCTGCACTCTCGTGACGACAGAATTCCATGCCGCTGAGTTCGGGTTCACGTCAGCAAATACTTCCGGCCTGGGTACATTACTTGAGCGCCAAACGGCGTTCCTGAAATCCGATGCGGCTTCCGCAAATAAGGGTCAACAGCGATGATCCATTCACTTCTCAGCAGGTTTCTGTTTGGCTTTCTGCTTTTAACCTCCGCAGTTGCGCCCGGCCAATCCACGACATTGCCAGAATTATTAGCGGAGAAAGAACAATGGCAGACCTATGCGGCAGACGGCAGGAAGTTTCAGTTCGAAGGTCGCTTCGAGGGTCGTTCCGGAAATACGATCAAGATCATCAAGTTTGACGTCAGTTGCAATTTACCGTCAAATGGCACGTTTCCCGACAACATCAAAAGTGGTCAGCGGATTGAAATCATCGGGCGTTTTCTGGTTGAAAAAAGCAAACTGAATTTTCTAGTGTCGCGAATCCTGATCAAGGATACGGACATCGACAAAATCCGCGTCAGAGCCAAAGATATCCCCGCTGACCAGCCAACAAAATTATTGAGTCTGGCGGACGAATATCAGTCCGATGCCGATTTTTATGAAGACACGGCATTGCTCGCGGAAATCGCCAAGCTGCGGACAAGCGGCGTTTTGCAACTTCGAAAATCCGCTCGCGGCGATGTTTCCAAACTGCGTGATCTCCTCAAGCAGAGTCAAACGCTGGGAATTAAATCTGACGTGTTGCAACTCCTGAAGTTTGAAGTCATCTACGCCGCTTCAAAAGTACCAGGCACCGACGTTGAAGCACTGGTAGCAGAAACGAAAATGTCATGTGAAGGCTGGGATCAGCTTGTCCCGCCGGTTCCCGAACGTCTGCGACTCGCATTTCCAAAGCTGGCCGTTGAGACATTTACAGACGCTCCGGAAAATGACAGACGGGCTCTGAATCGATTGCTCTATCAATCCCTGCGCCTGCGTCAGATTCAGGCGATGCTCAAGCCCGATGGCAGCAACGGCCTGGAAATCTCAAAGCTCATCCGCAGCGAATTTGGTGAAGACGATCCGCTGGCTGCGCAATACGAAGAACGCGACGTGACGTACCGATTGACTCAGATTTCTACACTTTCCAGATCGGAGCTCAACGGGCTGACTGAACTGCTCACTAAACTTAAACGCAATCAGCAGATCTCTGGTGCGGTGCGAGACTGGTTACTGGCTCAGGAACGAAAATTCGGGACATCAACTCTGGCTGGCTTGCTGCGGACGGCGGATGAATACTTGTTCGCTGCGGATTTATTGCAATCGCCTGAATATGGACGACAGGGCATCGAACTTCTCAAACAGGCATGGATGAGTGCCAGCGAATCGTCGCCGACAGACGCCGATCAGATTGCCGATCGACTTAAACGCCTGGGCTGGGAACGCCTGGACAACAAGTGGATGACGAATGATCAGATGAAGTCGCTGCCCACAAACGACGTGCAGTTGGCGATCCGCGAAGGCCGCGTTGTTCCCGGCATGAACGCTGAGCAGGTTGTGCAGACACTTGGCCAGCCAACAAAAATATCACGCATAGCATCGCGGAAGTCTGTCTCCGAATTGTGGAGCTACGAAGTCGAGAACTCCGCCGGGATGGTCATTCGGTTTCGCCGCAAAAGTGATGACAAAGCAACGGCAGCCATCGTTGAAGACGTGTCGCGAATTCAGGCACCACGTCGCTGATCGGCAACTCACCGGCGAGCGGTGCGGCGTCAGCCCACCGGTACGAAAACGCGACCGTTGATCGCTGCTGACTTTTTATTCCTGCCACGGGGGAGACCATTTCTGCCGATCCCATATTCAGAACACACACAAATTGTATCGGCAATCTGACGGAAAGCATCACCAGGGGTCAGGCATCTTTGATGCTCCGAACGTCGCTGATTGACGATCGTCAATTGAATTCGTATCCTCAACCCATGCCGGACCTTCCCGCAGACCACACCTCAGAGAAATGAGTATACGATGAAAACCCAACGCATGTTTAGCATCGTTCTTCACTTTATCATTCTGGCAACTCTCTGCACTGGGACGGCGTTTGCCGTAGACTCGAAGGCCATTGCGCTTTGGCCGAATGGAGCACCGGGGTCTGAAGCAAGAACGAACGAGCCGGAGAAAGTCGACGCAAAGCCCGGCCAGAACAACGTCTCCAACGTCCATAATCCCTCCATCACACCATTTCTTCCAGCAGCCGACAAAGCGACTGGCACGGCAATCATCATCGCTCCCGGCGGCGGTCATCGAGTCCTCTGCCTGGGCCACGAAGGCGACAGTCTGGCACAGTGGTTTGCTGACCACGGCATCGCTGCGTTCGTGCTGCGTTATCGTCTGGCACGCGAAGAAGGATCGAAATACACAGTGGATGAGCACGCGATGGCGGACACTCGCCGATCCATTCGTATGGTCCGCAGCGGTGCGAAGGAATGGAACATCAAGCCGAACCGCATCGGGATTCTTGGTTTCTCCGCCGGTGGTGAACTTGCCGCACTGGCCGCGATGGATTCCGACAACGGCGATTCCAGCGCCGCGAATGATATTGATAAAGCCAGCAGCCGTCCGGATTTTCAAGTGTTGATTTATCCGGGCAGTTCGAGTCGATTCACGGTGAAAACCGGCATGCCACCCGCATTCATTGCGTTGGGAGCCAACGACCGCGACGATATCTCAATTGGCATGGCGCAGTTGTATTTGAAATACAAAGAAGCCAAAGTCCCGGCCGAGCTGCATATCTATTCGAACGCGGGCCATGGATTTGGATTCAGGCCCGATTCCACGAATGCTGCCGGCGATTGGCCTATGCGGCTTCGCGAGTGGCTCGTTGATAGTGGATTACTTTAAGCTGAGGCCTGCTGGTTTGCAGACCTCCTGCGAACTGAAATACGAATCGCCAGTGCATCGCAAGGCCGCTGAGCACTGCGATGTGCCAGAGTTCGTGTGGGCCCATAATGCCGTGGATGATCGTCGGACCGTGAAACAGCAGCACGATCGCACCCAACGTGTAGGACGTGCCGGCGAATACTGCGGGCTTGATGAAAGTCCATCCAAATCGCCGCCAAAGCACAATTGCCGTGGCGAGACTCCCCCAGCCACAGAGTAGAAAGATCGAGACACCAACAGCGTCTGAGATCCATGCGTGAAAGATCATCCTGAATAGAATTCCTATCACGGCGATGGTCCAGATTCCAACCAGGGCTAACCATCGTGAGCGACCGGTGAAAAGAATTGCGTGTATGGGAGTCATGCTGCCTGCGATCAACAGAAAGATTCCAGCGACATCAGCTCGCAACAGAAAATCACGAGTCGGTCCAGGCCATGCCAGGTGATATGCGCTGCTCAGGATCAGCAGTAAAACCGACGAAACCGCCATCACCACGAGACTGGACGTTCTGACCCAATCACCACGGCCGCGTCGAATCAGCAATATGGCCATGGCTGCAAAAACCAACGCACCCACCAAATGGCTGATGGAACTCATCGGCTCCCGGCAGTAGGGCAAAGGAAAAGCGGCGATATCATCCATGAATGCGCGGTCCATCTTTTGTCGTCTCTTACCTTACGTCTATTAAAAGTTGAGTCTTCAAACCTGATGCACGTCGAATGTATCGACCAGAGGCAAATCAAACGACTTCGAACGGCACACAGTCCGGAACGCGGAACTCTAGCGGATTATGATAAATTCACCAATGTTGATACCGCGCCCGGTGCGGACGTTTTTTGTTCAGATTGGGCCGTTTGTTGCAGGACGCGTAAAATACAGCATCTGAATTCAGGAAATTTTCGTCATATATGCAGACGACGGCCGACCTTGGCAAATGCCTCAACGGCTCTTTCAAGCTGCGGGCGGGTGTGAGCCGCTGACATCTGAGTGCGAATTCGGGCCTCACCTTTGGGCACGACCGGAAACGAAAAGCCCACGACGTAAATTCCTTCCTGCAATAAATCGTCGGCCATCTTTGTGGCCAGTGCGGCATCGCCAATCATGACGGGAGCGATTGGATGCTCGCCCGGCAGAATTCGAAATCCGTTTTCTGTCATGGCCGAACGGAAGTACGTGGTGTTCTCACGCAATTGTTTTCGAAGCTGATCAGATTCGCTCAGCAGTTCCAGTGTCCGCACTGAAGCGGCTGCGATCGGCGGAGCCAGCGTATTAGAGAACAGATACGGACGTGATCGTTGACGCAGCAGATCAATCAGCGGTGTGCGGCCGCTTGTATATCCGCCACTCGCGCCACCAAGTGCTTTGCCGAGCGTACCGGTGATGATGTCGATGCGATCAGAAACACCAAAGTGTTCCGGTGTACCACGACCGTTCGGTCCCATAAATCCAACGGCGTGCGAATCATCGACCATCACGATCGCGTTGTATTTGTCCGCCAGTTCGCAAATGTCGGGGAGATTAGCGAGATAACCATCCATCGAAAAAACACCGTCGGTCGCGATCATCCTAAACCGACAACTCGCCGCAGCCTGAAGTTGTTCTTCCAGATTGGACATATCATTATTGCGATATCGAAACCGCTGCGCTTTGCAGAGACGTACTCCGTCGATGATGCTGGCATGATTCAGTTGATCCGAAATGACAGCATCCTGATCGCTCAGCAGAGTCTCAAACAATCCTCCGTTCGCATCAAAACATGATCCGTAGAGAATCGTGTCATCGGTGCCAAGGAAGCTGCTGAGTTTCTGTTCCAGCGTCTTGTGGATCGTCTGAGTACCGCAGATAAATCGTACCGAGGCCATTCCGTAGCCCCAGCGGTCGAGCGCTTCGTGGGCGGCTTTGATAATCTCGGGATGATCAGCCAGGCCCAGATAATTGTTCGCGCACAGATTCAGAACTTCGCGCTGGTCCTGAAGTCGGATATCCGTCTGCTGGGGAGAATCGATTGTGCGTTCTGCTTTGAACAGTCCCTGATCTCGGATGGATTGTAATTCTGCTGCTGCGTGTTCAAGAAATGACGTCATGGTCAGGTCCGGGTCATGGAAATATCGACAGGATCGTTACAGTTCGTACTTTAGGAAAATCGCGGTCGCCCGCTACTCAACAGCGAAAACAGTTCATCATGCCAGGAAGCCGACCGAATCATCACGCCCATTCCCCCGACTCGTCCGCAAATCTGCTAAAGTCGTGGGAGGAACGTTGCGAGACGTGAATGAGTCGCCGTACGATGCCGATAACTTGCTGCAGATGCCGATCTTTTGTGAAAGCTCGCCGTTTGGCGCTGACTTCACAGAGTTTGAAGGCAGAACCGCTGTCGGTATACCAAGCCGCCCTTGTCCAGATCTGAGACACGCGACATGTCAAAAAAACAATTGCTGGCCCTGGCTTTTCTCGCTGCGATTCCAGCGACTGGGCTATTGATCAAGATGCTGTTTAGCCTTGGCTATCTGCTGGCAGATCAGTCCAGCGCCGGTGCCGTAGTCTGGATTATTTTCGTCGTTTGTCTGCTGGGCAGCGTATTCTTTGCCGCGTTGCCACTTTTGCTGTGGCTGTATTACCCCGCCGCCGGATTTGAAGGCGCTGTGGCGACTGCCGGAGGTGGCTCATTGCCTAAGACAGCCGCAGCCCTTAAAGGAAAAGCTCCAGCGGTTGGCGACGATGTAGATCACGATGACGCCGACGAAGAAGATGGCGAGTCCGACTACGAAGAAATGGACGATGAAGCCGCTGCGGACGATGGTGAGGCGTACTTCGAAGAAGATGCCCTTGAAGAAAACCTCGACGATTTCGACGGCGGATTTGACGACGACGATGACACAAAAAAATAGTCGGGCTTTGACTCTGTGCCAGTCGTCAACTGCGGACGCACCAACATGACGTCCTCAACTCGCGACTGCTACGACCTTCCCGGATACTGGGATCTGGCGTTCAGCGACGAAACGATTCCAGAAGCGGATTTTCTGGAAGCTGTCGCAAAGCAGTTTGGTACGCGACCGGCAAAGTCTGTTCTGGAGGTTGGTTGTGGTGGCGGACGACAGACTCTGGAAATGTCGAAACGCGGATTTTTTGTCACGGCAATTGACCTCAATCCTGCCTGTGTCGATTGGACTCAACGACGTCTGAAACGCAGCGACTTACCTGCCTGGGTCGTCTGTGGAGACATGACGGACTTCCAGCTTTCAGTGCGCGTTGATCTGGCTCACTGTTTGGTCAACACGTTTAGACACCTTACGAGTGAGCAGTCAGCCCAGGATCACTTGCGTTGTGTCGCAGCAGCACTGAAGCCGGAAGGAATTTACGTCCTTGGCTTTCACTTGCTGCCGCCGGATGCTGCTGAGATTGATTGTGAACGCTGGACGATTCAGAATCGGAAAACTCGCGTAACAACCACCATTCGAGTGCTCGATTTCAGTCGGCAAACCCGTATTGAAACGGTGCGATTCAGCCTGAAAGTCACGACGCCAACTCGCATCATTCGAACCTCCACCGACCATCGTCTCCGGATCTATCGCGCTGACCAGTTTCGCAAACTGCTGCGTTCGGTGCCTGAGTTTGAATTGCTTGGCGTCTATGACTTTTGCTACGACCTGTCCGAACCACTTCGTTTGAACGACGAGCTTGGCGACGCCGTGTTTGTGCTGCGAAAGAAGAATGCGATCCCCAAAAGTCAGTGTTGAAGTTGCTCTATTCGACATCTCGCGCGATCAATTTTGCCGAAAATAAGGGTGTGATAGTGGGAAACTCGCAACTTCAAACAAAGCACGGCAGGCTTTCTAGCCTGACACGAAGAAGATCATGTCAGCCTGGAAAGGTTGATGTACTTTCTTTCAAGCCTGCTCCTATGGTGACAACCTTTGACGAATCCACGTTTTGTCGGCCTGACGCAGGTATTCAAAACGATCGTGAAGGCGACTTGGTTGACCTTGCCAGAATTCTATTCGTTCAGGAACGATGCGATAACCGCCCCAGAATGATGGCAACGGAACTTCACCATTGGCAAACTTCTGTTTAAGTTCCGCAAGCTTCATCTCCAAAAAACTGCGAGATGTGATCACGGTGCTTTGTTGTGAAACCCACGCTCCCAACTGACTGCCTCGTGGTCGAGATGCGAAATACTTCATGGATTCCATCACAGAGACTTTTTCCGCAACACCTTCAATCTCCAATTGGCGCTGCAATGGCAACCATTGAAACAGCAGCGACACGCGAGCGTTCTGTGCAATGTGTTTTGCCTTGCGGCTTTCCTGATTCGTAAAGAAAACAAACCCGTCTGTGGAGTAGGACTTCAGCAGTACGGTTCTTTGAGTCGGCTGGCCACGGTCGTCGACCGTCGCCACGACCATCGCGTTCGGTTCCAGCAGTTCAGCCTTCACGGCAGTCTGATACCATTCTTCGAATTGCAGAAACGGACTTGCAGACAGGCTGCTCTCGTCGATAGGAGGCGCGCTGTATTCTCGTCGTTGGTCATGCATGGGGCGGACGCGGGTTCTGATGTGGATCGAAACATACGAAACTGGAACGCTGTGCACTGGGGGCTCCCGCCCAATGACACTCGTTTTGACAACAAAGTAGCAGGCACACTCCGTGTGCCGTCCGCCAATTCGCGTGTTCTCAGGGGCTTCGGCACTTGGAAAGTGCCTGCTACTTTCTAAATCGAGTACCGTTGGGCTTCGGCCTCCAGAGACAACCTTGCGAGGCAGGAGCCTCGGAATAGGGACGTCAATGTACACCGTGTGCCATATTATAGTTGATCAGGCTCCCGAGTCCAGAACTGCAGCCAATGCGATCATCACCCAACAAAACAGGCCGAAGCATCTTCGTTGATCGCCAGCGTTGCACCACCGTCCGCCTGACACGAGCGCCCAATGCCGCAAAGTGGCATGAAGAAGCCCTTGCCCATGCTGGAGAAGACTCGCAGATTGAAGCCACCTCGATCCGTATCCGGCAGCAAAGAACGCATCACGAATTTTCCTGGTTCGCGACGTACAGCGCCTAATAAGGATGTCGTTTCAGATACCGTTGCCGTATTTCCGAAAAACGGTCGCGCGGGGTGCATTGGATCGTTCGTCCGGACGGCGAACTGCGATGGATTCTTTGCAAGTCGCTGAATCGCGGTATCCGATGAGCACTCCTCTGACGCTGCTATTTCCAGCTCTGGTTCTTCATTCAGATATTCACGGATCATCGCAGGCACAATCTTCGTGAAGCTGCGAATGTTGGCAATGTAACTCCCTGGCGGATTTACAAGATTGACGGCTCCGTTTCGCCACGCTTTGCAAAGACCAGGTACGCCAACCAGTGAATCCGGTCGGAAACAATTTGGATCCAGCAGATCATCATCGACACGTCGAATAACCGTGTGGACTCTGGTTCGCTTCATGCCGGTGACGAGTTCAACAATTCCGTTTCGAACAACCTGCTCTCCAGCCTGAGTAATCTGTGAGTTGACTGTGCGAGCCAGAAATTCATTATCACGAATGGTGGGGTTGTATCGACAGGGGTTCAGCACAACGGCCGTGCTGTCCGGAGTTTTCAGGCCAGACTTCGCGACAGAATCCGCCAACCAACGATTCAGATCATTCACCGCGCTGATTGAAATTGTGCGGGAACGACCGATCAGCCTGGTGAGAAGTTCCATGCCAGTCGGAACAGACAGATTCTGGTCGATGACTGTTATCTGTCCATCGCTACCGACGTAAAGATCTGTCGATGCCAGCCATCCCCATGGAATTGAATTGCGAGAAACTTCGCCGATCTGACCGACGAGATTCTCCAGCATTTTGCAGATGGATCGATCACCGAGCAACACGTCGGGAATAGCACGCCTCTGAAAAACATCGTCCAGACAAGCGGAAATTGCTTCCATACGTTGCCTAATGCCACACGCGATCTGCGCCCACTGCCGAAAATACAGGGAATTTTCCGAACTGCTGGCAATCGGTGTGTTCAGGTTTGCTTGGCTGTATTTCAGCGGACATGTAGAAACGGGGGTAAGCTTAGTCTTGCCTGATTGTTGCGCCGTCACCTCCTGCGAAGCTGGCAAGCGGTGGCCGCCAGCAGGACGATTCGGATGTATCTCCAGACCGAACGCCTTGCGCGATTCAGCCGTAAGATTTTCAGTTTCTCGCAACATTTTTCGCATCCTGAAGGAATCTGCATTCAATGCTCCCGTTCCCCGGCTCCTGCACTCAAAGCAAAGCCCATGCCAATCAAACCACCGCGTTCCTCATGAGGTTCGCCGCGTGGTGGTTGGTTTTCTGCATTCCTGATAAATGACCCGCTGGCCAGAGACAGGCCAACGATGTTGGTCATGTCAGCGACTGACGACAAATGATGTTTATTTTTTAGAAGACTCCGATCGCTGGGTTCATCGTTGCCGTTATTGTTTCGTTGTGCAAAAATTCACTATGACAAACACAGACCTTGATCAGCTCTCAACATGGCAGTTCGAACTGCCGCCGGAACTCATTGCATCTCGACCGGCAACAAAGCGTGATGATTCGCGGCTGTTGGTTGTGAATCGTGGAAGTGGCACGATTGAGCATTCGCATATTCGTGAACTGCCGTCATTTTTAGACCCGCAGGACTTGTTGGTCTTTAACAACACACAGGTCATCCCGGCCCGACTTTTTGGTTTTCGAACAGCCACGCAGGGCCGCTGGGAAGGTTTGTTTGTCGAACAGTCTGCTGTCGGTGATTGGACGATTCTGTGCGACACGCGAGGTCGTTTAACTCCCGGCGAAACGATCACCGTGCTTCGTGCGTACGGCGAATCGACAGGCGATGGGGTGGATTTCAATCAACAACAGCCAGCGTCGCAATTACTTATAACGCTGAAGGAAAAACTGGAAGACGGAAGCTGGCATGTCGAAGTTTCTGATCCTCGTTCAGCGCTGGAGATTCTTGCGGAGTTCGGAAGTCTTCCGCTGCCGCCATATATGGGGCGTAAGCTGGCAGATGCTGAAGATCAGGTTCGTTACCAGACAGCTTTTGCATCACAACCCGGCGCGGTTGCGGCTCCCACAGCCGGGCTGCATTTCAGTACAGAGTTATTGCAGCAATGTCGTGAACGAGACATCCGGTCTGTCGAAGTGACACTGCACGTCGGGATTGGTACGTTTCGGCCAGTGACCAGTGAGCGTCTTTCTGATCATCTTATGCACGATGAATGGTGCCGTCTTTCGGATGACGCGTGTCAGTTAATTCAACAAACAAAGTCGATCGGCCGCCAGGTGACTGCAGTCGGGACCACATCTGTCAGAACGCTGGAAGCAGCGTTTGCGAACTGCGGTCACATTGGACCGTGGGAGGGCCGGACGCGATTGTTTATTCGTCCTGGTTACCAGTTTCAGGTTGTCGATCGACTATTGACCAACTTCCATTTGCCCGGTTCGACGCTGCTGGTTCTCGTGGCGGCGATGGCAGGTTACGATTTGACGATGGAGGCCTATCGAAAAGCTGTGGAACAGAGATATCGCTTCTACAGCTATGGTGACGCGATGCTAATCCGATAGAATGTCATTGCGAGATGGCTGAGTCTCCGTTGAATTTTTGCAGTCTCTGAAACGAAATTCCTGTAAGGCCCAAAATCTGTGTCCGCGCTGAATCGCTTCTCACACGCTTTGTTTCTGATGATTGCCCGCCTGTTTCTTGTCGCATGGATTGGTGGAGCTGCATTGTTTGTGATTACAAGTGTCGCGGAACAACGCTCGGCGGAATTCGATTCTGCCACGAAAGATCGCCTGGCGACGGTGCGTTTTCCGTTGTACTACCAGTTCGGGGCAATTTGCCTGGGTACATCAATTGTCGCAACCGGAATTGCGGCGGTGTCAGGGAAGCGTGAGAATTGCAAACGATTGATTGCTGGTTTGACACTGTGTCTGGTGTCCGCAGGCATTGCGGCGTACGACTATGTGAACGTTTATCTGCCGTTGCAAAAAGCGATAACGCCACCCGGTCAGGTTCGTGGTCCGGAATTTATCACTCTGCACGAACGATCTGCCCTCGTGAATGAAATTCATATCTCACTGGCACTGCTGGCAGCGCTAATTATTTGCTTACCCAATCGGACGCAATCTTCCCGACAACAGTAATCGCGCCGACAACAACAGAGGTCGAACAATGTCACGTCGAACGTTCCTTAAACAATGCAGCCTTGCCGGGCTTGGATTTGCCGCGCCTGTTGGATGGAAAACGCTCGCTGGAGCCGCCGAAGAGAAAACAGAATCCGCCGGCTATCCCGGACCATACTACGTCGTCTTCAACGCTTCGGGAGGCTGGGACACGACGTATCTGATGGACCCCAAAGGTGTCGAAGGTATCAACCGACTGTATCAGTCTGGCGATATCCTCACAGCAGGCGAGCTTAAATATGCTCCGACCGCGAAGCACGTCGAAAACGGCATGAGCAACGAAGACTTCTTCGCGAAGTACGGATCGGAACTGCGAGTCCTGAATGGTCTGGATCTGTCCGTCAACAATCACACGCCGTGCGCGCGGTATATGGCGACGGGAAAACTCGACAGTCTGGCCTATCCCACGTTTCCAGCTCTTGTCGCCGCGTGTCATGGAGCCGAAGCGCCGCTGGCATTTTTGACGTTTGGAAATTACTCGGCCACCGGCAATCTTGTTCCCATGTCGCGAGTTCCATATCTGCAATCACTGAAGTTGCTGGCCAGAGCTGACTATGTCGAAGGCGGCACGCATCCATATCAGGATGAATTTGTATCCGATCGCATCGAACGGACTTTGGAACAACAATTCGAAGCCCGCGTTTCAGACGCTCGTCTTCCACGCGTCGAACGCAGTCAAAGCATGCTTTATGCGGCGCAGACAAATTCCAAAGCGTTGCAGCGAGTCGTCCCTTACATTCCCAAAGAGCAATCCAAAGAACGACTGGCTCAACAGAATGACATCACTCTGGCGGCCTTCAAAGCCGGTGTCTGTATTTCGGCAAATCTGTCAATTGGTCAGTTTGATAGTCATAACAACAACGACGTGGATCAAACGAAGTTGATTCCCGAATTTCTCGCTGGTATTGATGACCTGCTGCGAAAGGCGGAGGCACTTCAGATTCGCGACAAACTGGTCGTCATCATTCAAAGTGAAATGGGCCGCACGCCAAACTACAACAACGGCAATGGCAAAGATCACTGGTCGATCGGATCCATCATGTTCCTTGGTCCAGGCATCGCCGGAAATCGCGTCATCGGTGCCACGGACGACAAACAACAACTGGTGCCGATCAATGCTCAGACTCTTGCGATCGACCAGGAAAAAGGCATCCGTGTGAGGCCAGAACACATTCACCTGGCACTGCGTGAATTCGCCGGCGTGCAGGATCATGCCTTCAGCAAAAAGTTCCCGCTTGGTGTTGCGGACAATGAGCAACTGAAGAAATTCTGGATTTGATTCAGGGCTGTTTTGATGTCGCCGGAATCTTTACCACGCGTTGTGCCTGTGGATGGCCGATGGATTCCGGCTTGAGTGGCATAAACATCGCTCTGGTTGTGGAAATATGTGCAGTCAATTCCTATGCTTGGCGGCATGATTGCGTGGGACGGAACTCCAGTCCTACGGTTTTCCAAGCTTACCGTTATTCTGCACCTGATCTGGTACGGACCTCGGCTTCTAATCACCAGATCTTGCTCCAAGAGGAATAAAACATGTCGATCGACGTCTCTTGCCTGGGTTGCAGCAAAGCCTACTCCGTCCCGGATGAGCGTGCAGGGCAGCGATTCAAATGCAAGGCGTGCGGAACGGTGGTTTCCGTACCGGCAGATGAATGGGGATTCGATTCTGGCAACGCCGCATTCGGTAGCAACGCAACCGAATTTTCAGATCCACACAATCCCTATGCGGCCCCCTTAGCATCCGGGACGGGGGCTCATCGGATCGGTCGAGCTGAGGCTTTGTCGAAGACAAAATTCTGTGCCATCTTTCTATTTGTTATTACCGGATTTTCTGTCGTTCATCACCTGTTCGTAGGAATCTCGACTTTAGTCGCAGTCGTCGCAGACCCAGCAGCGATGAACGGCCCGCAGGGCGATGCGCAAATGGTGCAAGTTGTGGCAGGACTTGCTGCTGGGACGATCGGTATTGTGATGGACGTACTCGTAATTCTCGGTGCATACAATCTGATGAACTTGAAAAAGTATTCCATGGCAATGACTGGTGCCATCATTGCTTGTATTCCATGTTGTGGCCCGTGCCTTGTCCTTGGAATCCCGTTCGGAATATGGGCTCTTGTCCTGCTCAATAGCCCGGAGATCAAGCCGCACTTCGAAGGATGAGATTTCGTCTAAACTGCGTCCTTGAGATTTGCATTGGCGGTTACAGGAGTGGGTCGAGTGGAAAGAAAATGGACGTTTCATCCTCACGATGAAGCGGGAATTCGGCGATTGGGTGGACAGTTGAGGATTTCGCCTCTGCTGGCTCAAGTGCTGATCGCGCGAGGGTTTTCACAGGCTGATGCGGCTCGCGAATTTCTGGACGCGAAACTCAGCGACCTGCACGATCCCTCGGAACTGCCCGGCATTGACTCGGCTGCTGATCTGATTGTTCAGGCGATTCAGGACAAACGTCGCATTACGATTTACGGCGACTACGACGTCGATGGCGTAACCGGAACGAGTATCCTGTGGCATTGCCTGCAACTCAGCAGTGCCACGGTTGACTATTACATTCCGTGTCGACTTGAAGAAGGCTACGGCCTGAACAACGCCGCGTTGCAGCAGCTGCATGAAGAAGATCCAAAGCGGCTTGTGGTCTCAGTCGATTGCGGCATCGCCAGTGTTGCCGAAGCGGCAATGGCAAAGAAAATTGGTCTGGATCTGATCATTACCGATCATCATCACATCGGTTCTGAACTTCCTGATGCCTTGGTTCTGGTTCATCCTCGTTTGCCGGGCTCGACGTATCCATTTGGTGAACTCTGCGGCGCGGGAGTTGCCTTTAAACTGGCATGGGCGATTTGTCAGCGTCTGGGCGATGGAAAAAAAGCCAGTCCACGCATGAGAGAATTTCTAAAGCAGGCGGTGGGCCTTGCTGCGCTTGGAACGGTCGCAGACGTGGTGCCGTTGCTGGGCGAAAATCGAGTCATCGTGCGTTACGGTCTGCAATCACTACGCGAACAATCGGCGTTGGGAATGAAGGCGTTGCTGGCCGTTACAGGGCTGTTCGACAAGCCTGAAATACGAGCAGACGATATTGGCTTTGGCCTTGGTCCGCGGATCAATGCTGCGGGCCGTTTGGGACAGGCTCGCCTGGCGGTTGAGCTACTGACGACCGACAACCCCGAACGCGCTACGAAGCTGGCGGAATATCTGAATACACTCAATGACAATCGTAAGACCGTCGAACGGAGGATTCTGAAACAAGCCAGGGAGATGGTGGCCGAAAATCCGCAGTGGGAAAGTCACAAAACCCTGGTCCTTGCGCATCATGACTGGCATCCGGGCGTCATTGGAATTGTGGCCAGTCGAGTGACCGAAGAGTTCAGTAAGCCAACAGTGCTTGTGGCGCTCCGTGACGATGGGACCGGTCAGGGTTCAGGACGTTCGTGGGCAGGCTTTGATTTGTATTCCGGTCTGGCGTCCTGCCGTGAACATGTTCTCAGTTTTGGTGGTCACAAGGCTGCTGCAGGAGTTCGGATGAAGGCGACCGCCGTTGGTGATGTTCGGGAAACGCTGGCCGCATGGGCCGCCGAACATTTTCATCCCACCGTCGCTGACACGGAACTACGCATTGATGCTGAAGTGCTGCTGTCCGAAGTGACGGTTGCCGCCGTTAAAGAACTGGATCGGCTGGGGCCGTTCGGTCAGGCGAATCCGGTCCCACGTTTCGTGGCATCTCGCGTCGAGCTGGCGGAGCCACCAAAGACGATGGGTGAAGGAGATCGGCATTTAGCGATCAAGGTTCGTCAGCAGGGTACAACCATGCGCGGTGTGGCTTTTGGACGTGGCGAATGGGCAGAAGAACTGCAGGCAACCAGCGGACCGATCTCCATAACCTTCGCGCCGGTGATCAATACGTTTCGAGGCTTCAACAAAGTCGAGCTGCATTTGATTGACTGGAAGGCATCAGCTGCAGTTCAGTAAGCTGGTGGTTAAGCTTCTGACGCGTTCGGCAGAAAGCGACCGCCGCTCATGAACATGCCGTTGTCACATGGTGAGCACCATTCGACGCGGACGTTGTACTGGAACTCACGCGTTTCGCTGGCCATGCGGACAACAACATCACCGGGTGTGACAGCGCCGCGGTGCAACATGCCGATACCGGTGCGGCTGATTTCTCGTGTCATCGCAGAAATCGTGTTGCCGCGTTGAGTTCGAATTTCGGCAGGCACAGAAAGTTCAAGTCGCTCATTTGTGCGGCTGTTTGACGTGTTCGACTTTCCGATACTCTCAAGGATTCGGCGAAGGTCATCAATCGTTGGACGGCTCCAGGGATCTTGAGTTGTCATCAGGAAACTCCTGCGTCGTTTCCGTTTGTTACGGAATTGAACGCCAGCGGCTTTAAGACTTTGTGTTGCCGGGCGACTACAGATCCGTCGCGGCTCATAGGAGCAACACTACTTCGCAACTTTGAAGTTGGCCAAAAGTCCTGATGAGAATTCGGGGAATCTGCTACCCGTTTGCTGTGCGGCTGGTCATAGTCGCACGCTTTGTCCTGCCTGGCGCGAATAGCAGGCCAATGACGACTATTCCTCCAATCAACAACATCCAGTTTCGGACCGAAAGCGACTGAATCAGCCCCGGCCGACTTGCTGCAGCTGCAACTCGGTCCGTTGATTCCAGCTCTGGAATCGGTGCCACAGGCGCGGCGGTGAAGTGGACGTCTCCGTTCCGAGAGGATTCCACGGCTGCCGGATGGATGACCACGTTCGATCGATTTCTGCCCGTGCGTGTTGTGACATCCTGATTGTGACTTGCAAAGGCCGTTTTGACCGACACATCACTGTTCTCTGTTGCCACGATCGAACAGTCGTCATCTTCGATATTGCCAGCCGTTGCAGATGGAGCTCCGAAGGCCGTTTTGCGAAGCAATTTGCGATCCTCGCTGGCGTTTGACCGAAGCCGACTGACAGTACTGCCCGGCGTTTCAGCGTGCTCAATGCCGCTTTCCATGACACCTTTTGGGCTCTGTGTTTCATTCCAGTTGAATTCGCTGTCTGTGACTTCTTTGTCCGATGCCTGCGCTGTCTTTACTGTTGCAGGGCGACTTTCACGTGAATTCTGACGTGCGGCCGCAGCACCAAAAAGACTTTCGGCATCAGCCACGTTGATATCAACTGCCGCTGATTTGCGCTTAGTTTCCTGAGTAACAGTGTGGGCTGCTTCGATCACAGGGTGCCTCGAATTATTGGTTTCAGCTGCAACGAGGCTATCGAAAGCTGCCAGAGAGTTTGTTGTCGTTTCATCCACGACATCTCGACGGCGTGCAGCTTTCAAAGGCTCAGCGGCAGGTTTGCTTTTCGATGCGGAAATTCTTTCGCTGTTCGATGAATCAGATGCCAGGAGATAATCGAATGCGTCAATTTGTTTTTCAGCGAGACTTGAAACATCACGCTGCTTTGAGTCGGCACTGGCAACAATTGTCGAAGCCTTCTTTTGTAATTTTTCTGCACTTCCAACAACACTGTCTGCTTCTGCCTTGGCCACTGTTCCTGCAGAGTTCAGCAGGAAGTGTTGTTCAAATCGAGTTGCGAGAGCATCGTCATCTTCGGCATCGGTGCCGACGGAATCAGATTTTGCTGTGGCTTTGATTGCAGCGACCTTAGCCTCTTTGGCAGACTTAGCCTTTGGTTCAGGTTTCACTACGAATTCATTTTCAACCGCAGCTGACTTGTCTTTTTTCTTCGCGGCGGCTGGCTTCTCGTCCAGTTTGGCGATTTCAAGATCAGGTGCCACATTGAAAGATTCGGGAGTTTGTCGTTTCGTGCTGTCGGATTCCGTTTCCAGAAATGGGTCCGAACCAACTGAGTCTCGCTTTGCAAATGCACGGCTGAGAGGGTTTGATGACTTCGCACGAACTTCTGAGTCTGTGTCGGAAGGACCACTGCCGTATGCAGCGTATTCCTCTTCCTCCGTCGCGTCAGGCTTACTGAACGGCCGCCATGAGGTCATACGCGCGGCGATTGAAGGAGATTTTTCTTCGTCGCCAGATTCTTCAGCTTCGGCCAGCTTACGTTCTTCGGCTTCCAGTTCATCGATCGAATGGTATCCATCGGTCTCATTTCGAGTGAAGATATTCTTCAGCCCACTTCCGGCACAGCCGACGTGCGTGGCTGCAAGAAACAGGACAAATCCCCCGTTTGCGAGATTGCGATAATGAGACATTGAATTTGCCTTTAGCTACCGAAAGCTTATGCGAAAACATTTTCTGCTGACCAAGTGGTGCAGCAGAATGCGGCCCCTTAGTCGTATCGGCGGGATCAATTGGTCTGGAGAAAACAGTTGTGTCAAAGGGTTGGATTCTGCCGGGAAAGTATGCTCATGCGTCCGGTTGTGTTGACGGCGAAAGCACCGGGTTATGTGAAGACTTGTTGGGCCAGAAACTGACAGAATCCTGGCGACACATGAAATCTTGAAAGAAAGCCTCAAGTTGGCGTCGCACGATGGGAACCACAACCTGCGATTTTCGCCGATTTATGGTCCTGCACTTCATTGTCCTGCCAAAAGATCTTCTTCACGATCCGCGTAAACAGGCTGTCGATTCAATCGTAACCCGACGCGTCAGCGAGGGATTTGAAAAGAAGAATGCAGGCCATTCCATCCCTCACTGACGTGTCGGGTTGCGAAAACTCATTAAATCGACAGCCTGGAGTCGAGCTGGATAGGGTGCGATTTCTTGCTTTTCGCTTCAGTTCACGCCACTGGAGGCTGCGGCGACGGTGGAACCGCGAAGTGCTTCATTTTCCCTTGGGCGATCGGAGGATTCTGTTTTTCCGCAGGAAGGGTCTCCAGACCGGACCAGACCTGATTTTGGTCTGATCAGGACGGGTCTGGAGACCCGTCCTCCGTCAAGCGACTGGTAAATCCATTGTTGCCGCTCGCCTTAAGTCCTCGCCATTCGACACGAGGCCATCGAAGTCGAACTTGGCGTTTTCCAACTAACCCTATTTCTTCTCTGATGTCTTCGAATCTGCCTCGTAGGGTTGCTTTGGATTCGTCCGGCGAGGCGGCAGCAGATAGTGATATCCCGTGTTTGGATTTGTGCGATCGAATGCAAAAGCATCTCGATTGCGGAGAAAGTGTTTTAGATATGACACAGGGATGGCAAAACCCAGGCCTTCGCCAAAGCTGAGTTTCATATTGATCACACCTACAACCTGGCCTTTGTCGTTAAACAACGGTCCGCCACTGTTGCCCGGGTTGATCTGAGCTGTTGTCTGGATGTAGACGATGCCGTTCATGTTGCGATTGCGTGTACTGACGATACCTTCAGATACCGATCGCTCAAGTCCCAGTGGGCTACCGATCGCGAAGACCGCATCACCTTCACGATGACTGTCATCATCGGCGATGTACACAGGGCTGAATTGCAGATCATCCTGTTTCGGGATTTCCAGTAACGCGAAGTCAAAATGCGGATTCAATGCAACGATCTTGACGTCTCGAATTGAGCGGCGTTCGAAATCGCCGTTGTCACTGCGATGAAAAATGGTGACCGCTACACGAGTCTGAGTTTCGACAACGTGAAAATTGGTAACGCAATAGCCTCGATCATTGATAATAAACCCGGAACCCAGGCCATCCGGTGTTTCGATCAGCACCACACCTTCGCCAAATTTTGCGACGAGTTCTTTGACGGTGCGTTCAGGCAGATCGGCCGTCATGAACACGCCGCTGTCTGTCGTCTTTGCGACTTCTTTTGCAGGCTCCTGGCTGATCCGTTCCTGTATCTGCGCAACAGGAATTCGAATCACATCGACACCGACATCCACAAAAACAGTATCCTTCTGGACCTTCAGTACCTCTCCTTCAACACGTTGTCCCGATTTCATTACGATGATATCTGCATGGGCATTCATCGCTGATGCCAGAGTGCAGATAAATATTCCGAAAGCAAACGGATGCAACTTAACAGACATCTTGCGGCCTCTTAAATTCAGTGTCTAATTGACTAATTGTTCTTGTATTCAGAATGGCAGTTGCTGCATGTGGTAGTCACTTTCGTCAGGGAAAGTTCATACGCTGCGAAGTCGTTGCTTTCAGCGGCCGCCTTGATTGCCAAGGCGGACTTCACCACATCAAGGGCGAACCCCTTAAATTTATCGTCATCCTCATAACCATACCCGGGCAGTGTGACAATTTTTGCCAACGTTGCCATCATTGCTGCTTCGTGAGCCACCATTTCTTTACGGCTCGCCAAAGCGCTGTCAGTGCCAGCTTCAGTCTTCATGCGTTTTTCGGACTCTTCCATGCGATGCATCAACAATCGCATCTCGGAAACTTCTGAAAAGCCGTCTGATTCCGGTGGCTCCTCCAGCCCGGCTGGCCGTGATCGATTCAGCGTGTCAGACACAGATTCATACAGGCTCAGCAATCGCTTTTGATCTTTGGGACCGGATCGTAATGTGTCAGCATTCATCTGCTTGGCAAGATCGCGGACATATTTCGCGTCGTCTTTCCATGAGACTGCGTTTGGATGTTCCATGGCAACTCCTGCCAGTGCACCGAGCGTTGCTGCCTTTGGCGGAATCATCAGCATCGCCGAATTGTAGTTGCTCACCGACTGCAGGTTTTCGTTCAGATAATTGCGTATGGCTTTCACTTCGTTGTCGAGTTCAGTTTCAGAAATCAATGTAGCCCAGGAATCACCACTTGCCGTAACTGCGGGTGGGTCGGTGCCTGCTGTGGTTGTCGGTGTTTCAACCATTTCCGGCGATCCATCGCCAGTTGCCGGGGTCACCGCGGCCACGACTATCGGTGCTGCATTGCCTCCGATAGGAGCTGAATTACTTGCGACCGTGTATGGCTGATCAAAGAAAGCATCCATGGGGACATCACCGAACCACTTCTGTCCCTTCGCGTCAACCCACACTTCGCCTCGGCCGTGCTTGGTTTTCGCCGTATTTGTATTGCCGCCAGACGCAGCCTGATTCGTTGTATCAGCTGCCGAGTCCAGCGGTGCCGCTGGAGACGCAATTCCGTTCGCTGCAGCGTTGTCAGCAGATGAAGGTGATGCCGAACCTCCGCATCCATTGCAGATTGCCAAAAGAAGAGTCAGGGCCAGCCCAGCCCGGTTTCTTATGGTGCGGCATGACAAATCATGCGGTCGTTGGTAAAGCCACAGGTTCATTCGTGCGTTCCAGATGAATCTGACAAGTTTGCAGATCTGTGCTTTTCGGTTAGGAAGGCTTGATCTCATTTCTACGCGAGCTACAGCGTACCTGACAGAGGCATTGATGACTACGAAGAAACAAGCTGGCAAGGACGCGCGCTGAAGAATTTTTCCGCGACCGGGGCCGGGACTTCGGTTAAAGCGGCGCTGTCCAAATTGGCAACGCGCAAAAAATCCCGGAAGCAGCGAATCCCAGGGGGGCGGAGGACTCTAGCTACTTCCGGGGGCGATTGGCTCGCAATGTTGTCCGGGCCAAGTTCTTTTCAGTACTCGGTCCCGACGGACGAACAGTACGTTCATTGCCGAAACGGGTCAATACGATTCCGGAGCGACAGGGGCCACACGTTGGTGCTGTAAATCGTTTACTGATAATGACTTGTGATTGTTCGGCAGAATCCGCCGGAAGATGATTTCATAAAATGTCCGAAACTTTAATCATTTTACATTCGTGGACCAACTTGCTGCAATGGTGACTATTCATTCAGTTATTCAATCGGCACCGGAGACTCCCTATGATAATTCGGCTTCATGGATCAATCGCGGTTTTGTTCCTCGCCTTCCTGATAGGTTGCTCAGACAAAAGTCCGTCGAGCACTGGCACGACAACGAGTTCCAGTACAACGACAGAAAAGGCTGCCACGCCTTCCAAAAGCAAAGGCACCATTGGATTTTCAACGCTCACACTGACCAATCCGTTCTTCAAAATTATTGCTGATACGATGACTGACGAGGCCCGGAAAAACGGCTACGACGTAGTTGTTGTTTCTGGTGATCAGGACGTCAATCGCCAAACCGCGCAGATTGAAGACTTTATCGTCAAGGGAGTGTCCGCGATTGTTCTCAACCCGTGCGATTCGAAGGCTGTCGGCACGGCGATTCGCAAAGCCAACGAAGCGGGAATTCCAGTCTTCACAAACGACATTAAGTATGACGGGACAGAAGGTCGAGTCGAATGTCATATCGCAACTGATAACGCTCAAGGCGGTCGCCTGGCAGGCGAAGCGATGGTGAAGCTGATCGGCGAAACTGGTGGTAAGGTTGCCGTCTTGCACTATCCCGATGTGGAATCATGCCAACTACGAGTCAAAGGTTTTACCGAAATCATTGACGCCCATAATACCAAAGACGGAGCTCCAAAGATAAATATTGCCACAACACTGAACGGCCAGGGATCTCGTGAAGCTGGTTTTGCAGTGGCAAAAGACGCGATTGAAGCTCATCCGGATCTGGTGGCTATATTTGCGATCAATGATTTATCGGCTTTAGGAGCCCGCGCGGCATTGGAAGCGGCAGGCAAAGCCGATCAGGTTCGCATCATCGGCTTTGATGGAACCCTCGAAGGCAAGCAGGCTATACTGAAAGGGCAGATTGTGTGCGACCCGATTCAGTTTCCGGACAAAATGGGACAGACAACAATTGAAATGATCGTAAAGTATTTCGATGGCGAAAAGCCGCCGGAAGAAGTCCTGATTCCATCCAGCCTGTACTATCGCGAAGATGCTGAAAAGGATCCCGAGTTGGCGAATCCGCCGAAATGAAATGCTCCGGCTATTTAGGCGATCGATTGAAACACATTTTTCCGAAGCCATTTGACCTGAGCCTGAGGCGCTAGCCGACTTCATGCAGCAGAATCGGCGAGCGCCTCAGGCTCGAACGGTACTTTCTTTTGTACCGCTTGCCTCACGGGCAATTCACTTTCGCTATCTGATCAATTGACACGGCCGGGTGTGTGACCATGGCGCCATCATCATCTGTTCCAACCAGAACTAACATTCCCCGAAGACTTTGACGCGAATCGGGGTAGCCGCTGATTGTTGAACCGTCCTGGAGCAACACTTCGACCAGATGAGTCTCATGAACTCCGGGAAGATCCGGGTGTACGATCGCAGGAAAACGTTCCCAGGCCCATGTCCAAAGAGTCGCATTGGCGTCAGCTCGGCCTGCGATATCAAACCATTCCAAATCCGCTTTCCGCAACTCCTTCAGCGACGCCTGCTGACACCACACCCGCAACACGTTTTCAATCCACTCACGCCGCTGCGTTGCGAGTTGCTCAAACGTTGCCGGAGGATTGTCGGTGTTGTGATGAGGATCGGCAGTGGATGTCATTGAGATGCTTGCGGCGACGAAGAGAGAAATCGGAAAAGCCAGCGTGCGAGCCGAAAATTGTCCGTATGGAATGTCGTCAAAGACGCTTGAGTTCCCATTTGGGACCTGTTGCTGGTCTCGCAAGCCGGCTGCACTATTCTACTGAATCTTTGATTCATCCATCCGCCGCGGCCGTGCCTTCTTCCAACAAATTTGCATTTACACCTTAAAGCCAGAACCTGATGACCAAACTATACCCGTTAATCGACGGAACCCGTGTTCCTCAACTTCTCTACGGCACGGCGTGGAAAGAGGATCGCACTGCCGGACTGGCTGAAACTGCGATTCGGAATGGATTTCGCGGAATTGATACAGCCAATCAGCGAAAGCATTACCACGAAGCAGCTGTCGGTGAAGGCATCGCGGCGGCGATCAACGCCGGCATCGTCCAGCGCGAGGACATTTTTCTGCAGACGAAGTTCACCTTCAAAAACGGACAGGATCATCGGCTCCCTTACGATCCCGCCGCACCGATCGACCAGCAGGTGGAGCAGTCCTTCACGAGTTCGTTGAGCCACCTCAACACAACCTACCTTGATTCGTACGTTCTGCACGGGCCATCAGTTCGAACGGGACTGGCTGAGGCCGACATGCAGGCATGGCTGGCCATGGAATCACTTCACTCGCGCGGACTGGTGCGGCTGCTGGGAGTCAGTAATGTTTCTCTGGCTCAACTGGAACTGCTTTGCAGTCGAGCCAGCGTACCGCCGCGATTTGTACAAAATCGATGTTATGCATCCACGGGCTGGGACCGTGACGTCCGCGAATTTTGTACCGAGCATGGAATCACGTATCAGGGGTTCTCACTGCTCACCGCGAATCAATCGGTGGTCACCTCAACCGTCATTGCCGCCATTGCCCGCCGCTACGACCGAACACCGGCGCAGATCATTTTCCGTTTCGCCATCGACGTCGGAATGCTGCCGCTTACGGGGACAACGAACGCGAGCCACATGCAGGCCGACATCGCGGTTGTAGATTTTGCACTGACATCGCAGGAAGTGGAAACGATTGAACTCACAGCCATGAAATAAGGACTCGTTCGGAAATAAGTTGCTGCGTTTAAGTAGGACAGGCTTCCAGCCTGTCAACAGAAGTATTTTTAACAGGAGTGCGCAGAGGCAGCAGAGGAGTCACAACAAGCCACTGCGATTCTCTGCTGCCTCTGCGCCCTCCTGTTCAATCCTGCGATTCAACTGGGCGATCCCGTGGTCCACGTGGATCTTTGTGATCGCCCTGTTCATTGGAGCATCAGCAGTCCACGGTCAAGTCATCAGCCGCGACAATTCAGCAGCCAATTCCCTTCGACCATGCTGAAGGATGCAGACCTGAGGACAGATCTGCTTACGTAGTTCGACCTCTCCCAGGTCGAATTCCTTCAGTGTTGCAAAATATTTGGTAGATTTCCTTCTGACGCTCGCGTTAGTTGTTTTGATTGATGGATTCGCATCGGAATGGTTTGCCGTGTCGAAAGTCTTGCAATCGACGAAGTCTTCGCGGTTTTTCGTCATCAGGTGCCAGCTCCAAGCTTCGCTCGGCGGCCGCAATAGCGTTCTGGAAATCTCCGAGTTCCGAATAGGCATTGGCAAGACAACCTTGTGATTGCCAGTTCGGGTCTTTGTGAAGTTCTACCAATCGATTTGCTAGTTCCAGGGACTTGCGTCCATCGCGAACTTTTTCGTCATGAGCACCGGCAAGCACTACGGCACAATTAACCAAAAGCCGTTCGTCATCTGGCGAATTATTAAGCAGATCGAGCCATTCGTCTGCAGCGGCTTTGTCGTCACCTGCCTCGGAATTAATCATAGCTCTCCAGTATCGCGCGAAATTATCGCTTGGATTCCGCTCCAGCATCTCCTTGATGTCCTGACGTCCTGCTTCCAACTGCCCGGTGTAGTGCGACATGTTCACTCGCCATGCCAGCAACGCATCCAAGTCTTCCGCTGATCCTTCGTTTTCGCGGTTCAGGTCAATTGCGTGGCTGAATGCAGCAATCGCTTCGTCGTATTGCTTCGCCTGGTTCAAATGCTTACCCAGAAACACATAAACGGTTTCAAGCGTTTCTGGTGAGGCCTGACATTTTTTGTAGATCGCAATCGCATTCCGCGCTTCCGCAATCGCTGAATCAATATCGCCCGAATCGCGATGACAGTTGGCAAGGTGCAGGCTCCTTAGCGCTAGACCATCCTCATTGAGGAAAGGCAGCATGAGTCTCAAATCCTGTTTCGCACTATCGTGATGATTGAGAGCGATATGGCATTCCGCTCGTCTCAGAAGACAGTCACCCAGATCCTCTCGATCCTGCTGTTGATACTGCGGGCGAAAATTTTCGATAAGATGCTCGATTGCAAACGACAGATCGTCAATCGCATCTTCATGTCGATTCAGTTCGGTGAGTGCCACGCCACGGTAGCGTCGAGCGGTCGTCTCCCATTCGCGACATTGCTCAAGCGACTTCGAAAAATCGTCCACGGCTCCCTGCCAGTCCTCTGTGGAAATCATCAGAGTGCCCCGCTCGTGGTAGAGCTTCCATGATTCCTTTGGCTCCGCAAGTAGTTGTTGCGTGAGAATGTCAATTCGATTTTGGATCTGTTCAGGGGTTTCAACGGTTTCCGCACGAGATCGCCGATCGCCAAATCGTCTTTCCAGAAAGAGATACGATGCCATGAAAATCAAAAAGGCAATTTGGCCAGCGAACGGTGAGATGATTCGTCTGCGATTGAGTTCTGGCAAGATCAGATAAACGCTAGACATCATTGCCAGAAAGACGGTCCACTTAATCAAGGTGCCGAGTCTGATCATGCTTCGCTGAGCCTTTCAAAGTATGAAGCTTTGCAATCACTTCGAGCACTCATACAGAAGTTATTCAGAACAATTCGTTTATACTTCGGGCGGTGCGGATTGAGGGTTTTCTTCGTTTAACCCGTAGCCGCAGGCTAGGCTGTTTGACAAGCCACGAGTAAAAGCCTAGCCTGCGGCTACGGGTTAAACGAGTTCATCGGCGGCTCCCGGTAGCTGATGCACTAACGACTCATGTTTTTTCCTCGATGCTTAATCGCCACTTTTCAAAAGAGCAAGTTCAGCCTTCAATTTGTTTCCCTGTTCGAGATTCACCATTTGGATCCAACCGATCATGCCCGTGAGCCAGTCGCGGAAGTGTGGATGGTTGTTGAGGTTTTGAGCGGCAAGGCCCGTGCGTTTCGCGTTGTTCAGTATCGCTCGGATCTGCCGGATGGTGGAACGAGCAACGCTCAGGCGATCATTGACGACGACGCCGGTGACGGATTGCTGCTGGCTGCGACGTTGGATGCGGGTTTTGGCGTGGTTGAGTACGAAACCTTCGTCATCGACAATGTGACGCATGCGAGCGAGCACATAGCCGACAGATGGAGTGACTTCGCCGGTCGTGGACCATGTCAGGTCGTCGGCGTAGCGCGAATAGGTCCAGCCAAGTTTTGATGCCATCGATGCCATGCGGCGATCCAGTTTCGACGCAATTTGATTCGAGATCGCAGGGCTTGTACTCGCGCCTTGCGGCAACGCGCGGGGGCCGGTGGCGGCGTGGTAAATCTCTTCGCCGAACTTCAGTGCCTGCCTAGGACATTCAGTACACAACATCGCAAGAATGGTCGCGACTGCTGGTGAATAACCGAGTTTTCGAAACATACCGTCAACCCGAGGAAACGTAATCGTCGGGAAGAAGTTGCTTAAGTCTGCGTTGATCACAACCGCCGCGCCGACGTGAGGTTCCGCGTTCGTCAAAACGGAATGCTGAGCCACAAAGCCATGCGCATTTTTATGGACGGCCAACAAGTTCAGAATGTTCGTCAGGATCCAGTGTTGCACGTTCGCAAGTTTCTGATGCGGGGCAGACAGGCGTCGCATGCCACCGCTCTTTTTGGGCACGTCGAATGAAACGTAGTGGACTCGCGTCGGTGCATCGCTGTGAAACGCCAGCCAGCGCAGTTGCGAGATGGAAATATCCATCGCCTTGGCGAGGTCAGCGGGACTTGAAAGAACGGGCAGTGCGTTGCTTTGCAAAAGTTCGATGTTCGAACGCCGATCGGCAAGACCTCGCGAGACACCGCGTCCAAGGAATACAATGTCGGTGGCTCGGCGCTGAGCGACTTGTGTACGGCGCAGAATTCGTCGAGCTTCTGCTTCAGCTTTCTTTTGTTCTTTTCGTCGCTGGCGTTCTTCGCGAGTCTC
>Ga0105046_10002958_pt1 | contig 26900 bp, 25 predicted proteins | sample MAT03_FD_78385 | JGI IMG/M metagenome (GOLD analysis project Ga0105046, IMG submission 78385) | Freshwater microbial communities from Lake Fryxell liftoff mats and glacier meltwater in Antarctica - MAT-03 (megahit assembly) | ecosystem: Environmental > Aquatic > Freshwater > Ice > Liftoff... | reverse complement strand
GGAAAGTACTGAGATGGGCGATCGCCATAGTATGGAGAAACATTCCTCCGATCCATCTGATTTAGGGTGATATGCAGAAACTTTCGGCCTATCCACCCAAATTGGGATGATATACGGAAACTTTCCGCCTAATAACAAGTTATGTTGCTTAACTCCTTGTGGAGAAGTAGTTTTGAGATTGTCTATCTGAGCCATAAAAAAGTACCCTCATGGGTACTGCCAGTGATGATGCAAGGTTTATATCCTGAGAAAGGATAACAGTCGTTTTTCGATAATCAAGCCGTCGAGCCCGATACCACAAGGGGAGCCGAACTTTCGACAACAACCTTTCGCCCAATCGAAATTGGAGTCGTATCCAGAAATGAAGATCACTTTTGAAGTGAGTGGTGGATTTGCTTATTTTCCTGCCCATAGCAGCCCGGTCATCATCGACACTGCACAGATTGAACCGCAGGTTACCGATCAACTCGAGTCTTTGGTACGAGAATCCCGATTCTTCGACCAGCCTGCACGCATCGAGACCACTGCAAAAGGGGCTGCTGATTATCAAACCTACACCATTACAGTTCAGGACGGCACGCATGTCCACACCATTCAATTGACCGACCCGATCAACGACACGAATCTTGAACAGCTTGTGTCTCTCCTCCAGGTTATGGCTCGTCCGGCGACGTCTTGATCCTTGGGGGGACTCCATTTCACGTCCAATTCAGAAAAAACACATGACTCATCAACATAGCTACACGAATGGGATATGCACTTGCTGCATTATCCCACCATATATTCTAGAGTCCATTTCTATAAATGGAACCCAGAATCAACGTGCCCTAGCACAGCAAACATTGTTGCTCGACCAACAGCTTAGATCCGAGCGCATAAAATCGCCAGCAAGAACTGTAGGCGTACAAGGCGCTGGTACCCCACATAGGAATCGCTTAGTTCACACGACTGACAATACTAGCAATCTGCCTGGCAGACTAATTCGAAGTGAAGGTCAGAGCGCCAGTAGCGATGTCGGAGTAAATGAAGCCTACGATGGACTCGGTGCTACCTTCGATCTCTTTTCTGATGTCTACAGACGCAATTCCATCGATGACAATGGCATGAACCTAGTTGCGACGGTTCATTTCGGGAGCCGTTACAACAATGCCTTCTTCAACGGTACACAGATGGTGTTCGGCGATGGCGATGGGACGATCTTTAACCGCTTTACGATCGCCATTGACGTGATTGGTCACGAACTAGCACACGGCGTGACGGGTGCGACTGCAGGACTCGAATACCACGATCAGTCCGGCGCACTCAACGAGTCGATGTCGGATGTCTTCGGCTCACTGGTCAAACAACGCTCGCTCGGTCAGACGACTGATCAGTCCGATTGGTTGATTGGCGCTGGACTGTTAGCAGCGGGTATCAATGGCGTGGCTTTGCGGTCAATGAAAGCACCCGGCACGGCCTACGACGACCCCCTGATTGGCAAAGATCCGCAGCCCGACCATATGAGTCGTTACAATACCACCACTTCGGATAACGGTGGTGTGCACATCAACTCGGGGATTCCGAACAAGGCATTTTATCTGGCTGCAACCGCGCTTGGGGGCAATGCCTGGGAAGTGGCAGGGAACATTTGGTACCAGACGTTGCTCGATTCAAGGCTTTCCCCCACAGCCCAGTTTCAGGATTTCGCCAACCTCACCGCCGACAATGCTGGCAAACTCTACGGTGACTCTGTCAGGACGGTTGTTGTGCAAGCGTGGCGCGATGTCGGCATCGACGTTGTAGGGCTAACCAGTCCTCGCGTACCACCTCGCACACAGATCGGTGTTGTCTCGCGCAGCACCGACAAGTTAGATATCTTCGTCACCGATCAAAACGGCGTTATCTTTACCGCCGCGTGGGAGCCAACTTTCACCGACTGGTGGCACGGCTGGTGGCAGCTTAACGGCGGTCGAGCGGCGCCGGGGTCACCCGTTAACGGAGCGTCACGGAGCTCCGACAAGCTCGATGTCTTTGTCATCGGTACTGACAATCAGGTCTATACGGCGGCATGGGAACCAGCCTTTACTGATTGGTGGCATGGCTGGTGGCAGCTCAACGGCGGTGTGGCAGCACCGGGCGCACCCGTAACCGTCGTCTCGCGCAATACGGACAAGTTAGACGTCTTTGTTGTCGGCTTGGACGGTCGAGTTTGGACAGCCGCATGGGAACCTGGCTTTACGGATTGGTGGCATGGCTGGTGGCCAATTGGTGACATCCAGGTGCCTCAAGGCGCATCTGTACATGCGGTGTCTCGCAGCGCCGATAAGCTCGATATCTTCGTTACAGACGTGAACGGGGTAATCTTTACGGCCGCTTGGGAACCGGCGTTTACCGATGGCTGGCACGGCTGGTGGGAATTGAATGGAGGTCGGGCAGCACCCGGTGCCTCGGTGACCGCCGTATCACGGAGTGCTGACAAGCTCGACGTGTTTGTTGTTGGCTTGGACGGTCGAGTTTGGACAGCCGCATGGGAACCTGGCTTTACGGATTGGTGGCATGGCTGGTGGCCAATTGGTGACATCCAGGTGCCTCAAGGCGCACCTGTACATGCGGTGTCCCGCAGCGCCGATAAGCTCGATATCTTTGTTACAGACGTGGACGGAGTAATCTTTACGGCCGCTTGGGAACCAGTGTTTCCAGACTGGTGGCATGGCTGGTGGGAATTGAATGGAGGTCGGGCAGCACCCGGTGCCCCGGTGACCGCCGTATCACGGAGTGCTGACAAGCTCGACGTGTTTGTTGTTGGCTTGGACGGTCGAGTTTGGACAGCCGCATGGGAGCCGAGTTTTCCCGATTGGTGGCATGGTTGGTGGTCAATCGGCAATTAAGGTAAAACCAACAACATTACAAATAAGGAAAGAAGTACATCATGGACAAGAAACCAATGTCAAAAAGTGCGTCAGGTAGCTACGCTGGACAGCCGGAACCAACGCCTATGCCAACATACACGTCAGTTCAGAATACCTCGTCGTTTACAAGTCTACAGAGTCCGATCAACGAATCCGCGAAAATTGGTGCTATGGATGATTACCCAACTGGTCGCGGTGGTATGCGGATGGTACCGATAGTCCTTGCTGAACAGTCGGTACAACCTGCTGCCCGTCCTAGTGTACCGATAGGGGCTAGGCCACCCGTGACCAAGATGCCAACAAACCCATAGCGTGAGGTGAGAACTCTCTTGCGGCTTGACCTGAATAGGTCAAGCCGTTTGTCGTTCGATGATCTCTGTGAACTTCAAAGTACGTTGGGGAGAAGGCTTAGTGACATACAGAGCATTGACAGAGGCAAGGGCGATGATTGGATTGCCGCCAACATTTTTTAGGCGATGGGATCACTCGCAGGAAGAAGACACAAAAGAATTGGCTACTTTTCGACTGCTAAATAGTGTAAGCAGTGGTGAGTGAAAAAACTAAAACCACATCTGGCACAACATAACAACCCGATTGGAGCGGACTGGCAAAGTCATGCCAGCGTTTCATATCGAAATCGCTAGCAGCCGCTCAATCGGATTGTTATGTCATCCAGGTGCGATCGCCAATTTCGCAGGGTACGTTACGACACCCCGACTGGTTCCCTCAGCGTTTCACAGTGAAAGACGGCAGTTAGTATCAATCCACTATCTCTGAGACTGTGCAGTGGGCGATCGCTCAGGAGGCGCAATCAAGCTGTTGCCATTGGTAGGCATATGCTCCAAACCAAACGAGCGACTGCTTAGAAGTTCAGTAAGCCATAAGCCATAATAATTAGTATCTCTTTGCAAAAGAACTAGAATAATGACCGAATTGCTCGAACAAGCGATCGCTCAAACGTTATCGTGAGGCTGAACCATGACCCCACAACTCCAAGCTGCGATCGCCGCCATCCAACCGCTCTCACCGACAGAGCGCCAACAGTTGCTGCAAATCCTCACCCAAAGCGATTTAGCCTTAAATTCCCAAACTGACCTCAAAACGCTCAGCGCCCAGTTTTGGCACGGCACCACGCTTAAGCAGTTACTCGCCACCCAACCCCCTACAACTGCTCATAACCTCAAGGCTCTCGCCGCTGACTTTTGGCCCGAAGAAGATTCAATTGAAGACTTCCTTAGCTTCCTGCGACAACAGCGCCAAGAGCTAATCTAACCAATCTCCCATGAGTCTTTTCCTAATCGATACTGACATCGCCTCCTTCATCTTCAAAGGTAGCAACTATGCTGACCCTTACCTACCAATCTTGAGCGGACAGGAATTAGCACTTTCATTCATGACCGTCGCTGAACTGTTTCAGTGGGCAATCTTGCGGCAGTGGGGCGATCGCCGTCTCGCACAATTAGAGCAATACCTGACGAATTACGTCATTATTTCGGTCGATCAACCCCTGTGTCGAAAATGGGCGCAGATTCGCGCCGTTCGACAAAACATGGGATGGGTCATTTCGCCTCAAGATGCTTGGATTGCAGCAACGGCCTTACGCCACGGTTTACCGCTCGTCACGCATAACATCAAAGATTTTCGAGAAATTTCCAATCTACAGCTCATTCTCCCTTCGCCATAGCATCACACATGGAGATTTGGGGCAATTGATTCAGCCATTACGGGCATCAGCGCCGGAGTGGGAGGCGGGATGATTTTGGTGTGATCAACAGAGGGGCATAAATCCGCTAGGGAACAGCGATCGCACGCTGGGTTTCTAGCATTACAAACTGCCCGCCCGTGGTAAATCAGCCGAATCGACCAGTTCTCCCAATCGGGCTGAGGCAGCAGCTTCATCAAATCGCGCTCAATTTTGATTGGGTCGGTATGTTCCGTTAGCCCCAAGCGAAAACTCAGCCGTTTCACATGGGTATCGACCGTTACTCCAGCATTGATGCCATAGGCGTGTGCCAGCACTACATTCGCCGTTTTACGGGCTACCCCCGGTAGCGTCAGCAACTCCTCCATGCGCTGCGGCACCACCCCGCCAAACTCCGACATAATCAGGCGACAGGCGGCTTGGATATTTTTAGCCTTATTGCGGTAGAACCCCGTTGAGCGCACTAAGGTTTCGATCGCCCCTGGTTCTGCATTCGCCATCGCTTCAGCATCGGGAAAGCGCCGGAATAACTCCGGCGTTACCAAATTAACCCGCTCATCGGTGCACTGTGCCGACAGAATCGTCGCCACCAATAACTGCACGGGCGTTTCGTAATCTAGCGAGCAGGTTGCATCGGGATACAGCCGCTTTAGCCGCATCAAAATCTCCAGCGCCCGCTGCTTTTTCGCCGATTTTCTGTGAATGATAGCCATTAGAGAGTTTCGAGCGCGCTATTGCAAGAGATTTTTGAAGAACGCTAGCTGAGTGGTGTCACGCACAATCAAAAATACGCCTAAACCCAAAAGCAACATTAAGCCCGTTTGCATCACATTTTCTTGGAAACGAGTCGGCAGAGGTTTACCGCGCAGCGCTTCGATCAGCAGAAACGCCAACTGCCCTCCATCCAACGCCGGCAGCGGCAAAATGTTGATGATGGCCAGGTTAATGCTGATGATGGCCGTAAAGGGAAACAGGTTAATCCAGTCTGAAGCGGCCAGACTAGCCCCTTGTTCCACAATTTTGACGGGGCCTGCAACTTGATTGGCCACGGCAGAGAAATTCGTGATCAGCGAAACAAACCCCTGCACGGTTCTGACAACCATGTCTTGAAACTGCTGAGCCGCTATCCCAAATACTTCGCCGATGCTAGTGGGGCGACGGAACTGGACTTTACCATTGGGGTTGAGCACCACACCAATGCGGGCGATGTCTTGGGCATCTGGCTTTGGCGTGACGGCTATGTCAAGCTGTTGGTCGCCTCGCTGCACATCTAGGATAATAGCTTGATTGGGGCTACCGGCGATCGCCGCCATCAGCTTTTTCTCTGCCTCTTCGCCTGATCCCAGCGACTCGCCATTGACGCTCAGCACAACGTCGCCATCTTTAATGCCAGCCTGCGACGCTGGAGAATCTTGAGCCATGACCTGAGGAATTAGCACTCCCGGCTGGAAGTCAAACCCTTGGGGTATGCCAACAATCGAGAATTGAGTCACAAAGATCAGGTAAGCAAACACTAAGTTTGCAATTACTCCAGCGCTAATGACAATCGCCCGGTCTAATACGCGCCGATTACGTAGCAGGTTAGGGTCATCCGCAGGAATGTCGCTGTCGGGATCATCATCGGGAAAGCCGACAAAGCCACCCAGAGGAAACGCACGCAGGGCATACTCGGTTTCAGGCCCCTGATATTTCCACAGAACCGGCCCAAAGCCAATTGAGAATCGGTTGACATGAATTCCCTGGAGCCGAGCTGCCAAGAAGTGCCCCAATTCGTGAACCACAATGAGAAGCGCTAAAACTGCGATCGCCGCCAAAACCGACATAGACAACTCTTAATAAAAACGTCAATTCTCTTCTGACTATTCTAGTGGGGATAGAGAAAGGATGTACGCGCAAGTCACAGCTAAAGCACGTCGCGCCCCAAATAGGGCTGCAACACCTCTGGCACTCGTACAGTACCGTCAGGCTGCTGGTAGTTTTCGAGAATGGCGGCCATTGTCCGTCCGACGGCTAGGCCAGAGCCATTGAGGGTATGGAGAAACTGGGTGCCTTTTTTTCCGGCTTCTTTGAAGCGAATGCTGGCACGGCGAGATTGGAAGCCTTCGCAGTTAGAGCAACTGGAGATTTCACGATATTTGCCCTGGCTGGGTAGCCACACTTCTAGGTCATAGGTTTTGACCGAGGCAAAGCCAAGATCGCCCGTGCAGAGGGCAATCACCCGATAGGGCAGCTTGAGGGCTTGCAAGATTCCTTCGGCAGCTTGGGTCAGGCTCTCCAGTTCTTGCATGGATGTTTCGGGGCGGACGAATTTAAACATTTCCACCTTGTTGAACTGGTGCAGGCGGATTAAACCTCGCGTGTCGCGGCCATAGCTGCCCGCTTCACGCCGGAAACAGGGAGTGTAGGCACAGTGGTAGATGGGGAGCGCGTCGCCGTCTAGAATTTCGTCGCGATAGAGGCTGGTGATCGGCACTTCAGCGGTGGGGGTGAGCCAGAGATCGTCGCGATCGCACTTAAAGCTTTCGTCGGCAAACTTCGGCAACTGCCCCGACGCAGTAAGAGATGCCGTATTAACCAAAATCGGCGGCAGTACTTCTACAAACCCAGCCTGGGTATGGCGATCGAGCATTAGCTGAATCAGGGCGCGTTCCAGCGCTGCCCCCGCACCAATCAGCGTCACAAAGCGGCTCTGGGCAACTTTGACCGATCGCTCAAAGTTGAGAATTCCTAATTTTTCGCCAATTTCGTAGTGCGGCAAAATATCAGGATTCGTGGGGATATATTCATCACCCCAGCGGCGCACTTCTACGTTGTCGTCTTCGGTTTTGCCAACGGGGGTTTCATCACTGGGCAGGTTCGGGAACGTCAGCAACAAGGTTTCTAGCTGCGCCTTGATTTCTTTTTCCTGTGGCTCCAGTTCGCTAAGCTGTGCTTTAACCTGGTTCCCTTCGTCTTTGAGCGGTTGAATCTCTGGGTCATCTTTGGCACCCGACTTCAGCTTTTGACCCACCAGCTTGCCAATTTCATTACTGCGGGCTTGCAGCAGCGATCGCGTCCCTTCAATCTCACGCTGCTGCTTGTCAAGTTCCAGAATAGGCGTTAGGTCATAGCCGCTGCCCCGAAGGTTTAACCGCGCCTGTACCTGCTCTGGGTTGTCCCGAATTTGTCTGATGTCAAGCACAATTCTTCCCCGCGCGTTTCTGTCTAAAAGCAATGCCGCAATACACAGAATACAAGGATAGCGGCGGATTCGTCACGCTGATGCTGGGGCAATGCGACTGTAAGATAGCTGCACCAGTCCGGTATCAAAGGTCTGCGTAAGTAGATGGGCGTAATTAAACATAAAATTCTAAAAGTCTGTGTCGCCCGCTGCGCGGGCGGCACAGACTTTTAGAAGCTTGTTTTTATTTAGGTCGAACTACTTACCGTTTAAGTGAAGCGATCTGTGGGAATCTGGACTCGGTGAGAACAGCGGAATGCCTTCTCCTAGAATAACGGGATGAATTGAGAGAATAATCTCGTCGATCCAATCGTGCTGTAGAAAAAGTCGGATCACCTCTCCTCCACCGACCAGCCAAATAGCTTTTCCAGGCGATCGCCGCAGTGACTCAATGAACGGCACCATGTCCTGATAGATAAAGGTGACATTCGGATCGGGCAGATGAGTAGGCGATCGCGTCAACACAAACCCTTGCTTACTGGAATAAGGATATTCGCCGAACTCTAGCACCTGGCTGTAGGTTTTACGCCCCATCAACACCGGATCGATCCGGGCAAAAAAATCGTCGTAACCATAACCCTGATCGGTAAATAGCCAATCTACTTCGCCGTCTAGCTTAGCAATATACCCATCCAGGCTAGACGCAATGTAAAGAATGACGCTTCTCACAAAAAACACGTAGAACAGTATAGCTTTACACAAACTTGATAACTGATGTAGTCAGGAATACGTCCGTGTACGGAGACGTTAGTGTTATTTTCTTATAGGGAGTTTATCTAAATATCCGTACTGTCACCCATCTTCTGCGGTCAAGCCGAAGCTTTTGGCTTCTTGCACTGTCGTATGGGTGATTTATTCTGATGGCCATTCGTCTAATTTTTTTGTCTCAATTTTAACTCCCCTGTCACTCACTCTCTCCGAGGCTTAAATGAGTATTACACTTGCTTTCCGTGGTACCTATGCTGGTACTGGCTCCGAAATCTCTGCATTTGATGTACTAACGCAGCGCTCCTATGTAGTTGCAGGCACTAGCGTTATTGAAGTGTTAGATGCTAGCAATCTCAGCGCTCCTACCCTATTTAGCACGATTGATATTTCGGCCTTTGGCACAGCAAACAGTATTGCTGTAAAGAACGGGATTGTCGCGATCGCCGTTGAAAACTCCACTAACCGTCAGGCTCCCGGCACCGTTGCATTCTATGACTTGGACGGCAATTTTTTAAATTCGGTTAGCGTAGGGGCTGTGCCCGACATGCTGACGTTTACGCCCGATGGCAAAAAGGTTTTGGTTGCCAACGAGGCTGAACCCAGCAGCTACAACCAGCCCACATCGGTTGATCCAGAGGGATCAATCAGTATTATTGACGTATCTAATGGCGTATTGAGTTTAACGTCAGCCAGTGTGACAACGGCTGATTTCACGGCATTCAATAGCCAACGCTCGACGCTTTTAGCCAGTGGCGTTCGCCTTTTTGGCCCCAACGCTACGGTAGCGCAAGATTTAGAACCCGAATACATTGCGGTTTCAGCCGATTCTAAAACCGCCTGGGTGACGCTGCAAGAGAACAACGCGATCGCCATCCTCGATCTGCAAACGGGTCAAATTACCGACATCAAACCATTAGGCTTCAAAGATCACAGCCTGCCTGGGAACGGCCTAGATGCGAGCGATCGCGATGGTGTGATCAACATTCAAAACCGTCCCGTGTTTGGCATGTACCAGCCCGATGCGATCGCCTCCTTCACCGTGGGCGGACAAACTTACCTCGTTATAGCCAACGAAGGCGATGCCCGCGACTACACCGGGTTTGGCGAAGAAAGGCGGGTAGGAGCGACCTCCCTGGTTCTAGATCCCACCGCATTTCCTAATGCTACTGCACTCAAAACTGCTGCTGCACTGGGACGGCTCACCGTCACCACCACGCTAGGCGATCTCGATGGGGATGGTGACTTCGACCAACTGTATGCCTTTGGTGCCCGTTCATTCTCGATCTTGAATGCTAACGGCACGCTGGTTTATGACAGCGGCGACCAATTAGAGCAAATCACGGCAACCCTAATCCCCACGTTGTTTAACGCCGAGGGCACAATAGAAACGTTCGACACCCGCAGCGACAATAAAGGGCCTGAACCAGAGGGCGTTGCCACCGGTGTAATTGACGGGCAAACCTATGCCTTCATTGGTCTAGAGCGAACAGGCGGCGTCATGGTTTACAACGTCACCAACCCCAACAGCCCGGCCTTTGTGCAATACATCAGAACGCCGGGTGACTTTGCGCCAGAAGGGGTAGTGTTTGTATCGGCTGAAGACAGCCCAACGGGCAAGCCCGCTCTCATTCTCAGCAACGAAGTGAGCCGAACTACGACGTTTTATGAAATTACTACCGCCAGCGGCAATGGCTACGTTCCGGTCATCAATGGTACGGCTGGCAACAACCGTCTATTTGGAACTACCGCAACTGAGATTTTCTATGGCTTAGCAGGCAACGATAACCTGTTTGCAGGCGACGGCAACAACCGGATTTATGGCGGCAACGGCAACGATAACCTCTATGCTAGGTCGGGCAACGATGTCTTAAATGGCGGTAGCGGCAACGACAACCTTTACGCGGGTGAAGGTAACAATCAAGCCTACGGTGGCGACGGCAATGACAAGATTTATGCCGGGGCTGGCAACGACGTAATCTACGGTGGGGCTGGCAACGACCAAATCTTTGCCAACGAAGGGAACAATACGATTTTTGCCGGAGCCGGAAACGATTTGATCTATGCGGGCGCTGGCAATGATCAGATTGTGGGTGGCAATGGTAACGATACGATCTTCGCTGGCGAAGGGGTAAACCTAATCAGCGGTGGCGATGGTAACGATGTGATCTATGCCGGTGCAGGCGCTGATGTGATTAACGCTGGAGCAGGAATCAACACTGTGAATGCGGGTGAAGGCAATAATGTGATCACCAGCACGGGGATTGATATGATTACGACCGGTAGCAGTAGCGATCGCTTTATCCTTGGCGCAGGACTGGGCGAGGCGACAATTCGGGGCTTTGGCACAGGCGATCGCATTCAGCTCACAGGCGGACTTGAGTTCACCGACCTTACGCTCGAAGCCAGAGGCCGCAACACTCGGATTCTGTTTGGTGATGATCTGATTGCCACGTTACAGTCGGTAGCCGTGAGTCAGGTTAATAACAGTCTGTTCGTGTAATAGGTTTGTAACGCTCTGCTCTGATTATCTGCTCTGATTAGATTAAGGGAGGCCGTGGCTTAGCCACGGCCTCCCTTAATCTAACTGCCAATCGCAGCCTAGGGCACATTCACCGGAATCATCGCATGTTCTAACAGGTAGCTAGCGTAACGTCCCTCTTCAGCCATCATCACCACAATTCGCAGTGACCAGTCAGGGCCAACCTCGTTGAGATCAGACCACGGAATAGCCACCTCTAGGCACGAGTCCAACGCCACTTGAGCTGTGGTAGGGCACGTATACCACTGACCGTAATCTCCCGATTCCTGCAGCCAGCGATCGCCCGTCACCAGGTTGATCCCCAAGTGATGGTGGAATAGATAGTTCATCGGAGCCTCATCGGGAAGTTCAGCCAGGGGAACTGGGCTATTGTGCATGGGGCGATCGGTATAGAACCAGAGCAAATGCAGCTCAGGAGGAACGTCTATACCAGGGCGAGTACCGCTAGCAAAATCTACTCGCATGTAGAAATTCAGGTGATCCACGCCGTACCAGAGCCGCTGCACTTTGCTGCTGCTGTGCATCGTGCCCCGCGCCCCGCCAATTTCAATTCGTCCCGCTTTGTCCCAGTCTTGTTCATCCCCATGTCCATCTATTACCGGATGGATGAAGCTTTGGGGGGCATGATCACCGCGATCGCCATGGACATCAACCGCTTGCTTCAAAATCGAGGGTATAGGTTCATTTAGCGCCGTGTAGATCGCCACGATATGTTCGCGGAACAACTGGTCAAACATGGCATCTTGGTTCGACGAATGCCCTTCCCCAAACCACCAAAACCAGTCAGATCCTTCCGCTGCATACAACGCTTCCCAGACTTCGGGGTTAGCCTCCTCCGTCGCTTCCGGATGGTTAGCCAGCACAATGCGGGCTTGAGCCAGCAAGTCCCAAGCCCGGTTTTTGGCAGGGTCACCAATCCAGGTGGTAAAGCTACCATCCACCCAAGAGCCGCTGTGGAGTTTCTCGGCAGGTAGAGTGACGGTCGCTGGAAACTGGTCAAGGTATTCTGCTACCGTAACCAGCTCAATTTCTTTGTGGTCACTCAGTTGCTGATAGAGGCTTTCCAAAAACGGCTTACCATCCATCGGATAATATTCCCAGCAGTTTTCGCCGTCAAGGGCGATGGTGACTAGCCAGGGCTGTTCCAGAGTCGTAGTGCTGCTGGCTTGATGCGATTTCAAGTTGGCGGCGATCGCCTCTAAGTGCCCCACCAAATCATTCGCCGCTGCCTTCGGCTCCATCATGCCGTAGGTAAAACCAATCAAGTCTGACAGGCGGTGATCGCGGAACACGATCGCCAAATCGCCCTCCGGTGTCTCCAGCCGATAGGGACGGTACAGCATCTCTGGCTCTTGCACGTTGCCATTGCCATCGCGATGGAAGAAGTGCTTCAGCGTCCAGCCCAGCACGGCCTCATCCGACACCAGCCATTCAAAGCCTTGCTCTGCAATATATGGCAAAATCGTTGGGCTGACGGATTGCTCAGACGGCCACAACCCGCGCGGGTTACAGCCAAACCGCTCTTGATACATCGTCTTCGACCGTTTCAAGTGGCGGGGAATATCCTCTTCCCAGGTAAAGGGATAATCCGGCAGTGCCATTTGTGGTACCGCTACCCGACCCGCATTGGTATCAGCCAGCAGCGGCAAGATCGGGTGGGTGTAGGGTGTAGTAATGACCTCTAGCTGACCCGACTCTTGCATTTTGCGATGCTGTGGAATAATGCGTCTGAGAATTTCTCGCTGCTTGCTGTAAATACGCTGGCGATCGCTTACCGTAAAGCCCCGACCTTGATCCAGCCATTGCGAAATATCTGAGTCATCCCAAAACAGCGGATCAAACCACGCTAAGTTATGCCAAGCCAATAGGTCACTGTAGTCTTGCCCGTTCCACTGCTCTAAACACCAGTCTCGCCCCTTCTCTTGGCGCTGATAATATAGCTCCGCATAGCGAGGGTGCGGATCGATCAGTGTGTGATGATTGCCATCAAAGAAGTGATCGACAATAAACTGCTTCTGTTCATAGTCCAACTGTTCGGTAGCCATCAGCGCTAACGACAAGTACGGATCAAACGCCGTCCCCGCCGCATAGTCCTCGATCTGCAAAATCAACGATGGAACTAGGTTGACCGTTTGGTGCAGTTTTGGAAACTGTTCCAGAATCAACACCAGATCCAGATAATCCTTTGTGCCATGAAGCCGTACCCACGGAAGGCGATACTGACCAGCCGTACGGCTTTTGTAAAGGGGTTGATGCTGATGCCAGATAAATGCAACGTAAAGAGGATGAGGCATAGAGGGAAGGCGCGCGTAAAAATTAATTGGGAAAGCCAAAACTAGCTTCCTCTGTTCCAGAGTTTATCAAGACCGCAGAGATTCCCCAAAAATAATTAGCCTATCTTTCGAAGTTAAGTAGTTCAACCTAAATATAGCTGTCGCCACAAAGGTTAGGACACTGGGATCAAAGGGGGTGTGGGGGCTTTGCCCCCAGCCAGGGGTGGAACCCCTGCACCCCGTCCTAACCAATCCGTCTATGGCTATAAAAACAAGATTCTAAAAGTCTGCGCCGCCCGCTGCGCGGGCGGCGCAGACTTTTAATGTGATGAGACGACTACGCCATAAGCTCCCCTTAACTAGCAAACCCAAGCAATCAGTTCCATTTACTGGATCGAGTGCTTGGGTCTTACTTAGACGCTCTTACTTAGAACGCTATGACAGGATAACGGTGCAGCTTTAGGTAGTTAAACCTTTTCTAAAAGACCTGTGCTACTTCTACAATTTCAGGAATAGTTTCCCGCAATTTGCGCTCAATGCCCATTTTCAAGGTCATTGCAGAACTAGGGCAGGAGCCACAGGCACCTTGAAGTCTAAGCTTCACAACAGGGCCATCCAATTCCACTAGTTCCACGTTGCCCCCGTCAGACATTAGGTAAGGACGCAGCTCGTCTAATACCTTTTCCACGTTATCTATCGTCAGTTCCATTGCTTTTCTCCCTCGCTGGGTGAGCGATCGCGTCAGTGCTTGATCTACTCTTTCTATAGTAGTGGTTACAGCCTTGGTTGATGGCTACAGCATTGGAGCAGTCGAAGCGATTTGCAGATGCCACCGCCCAGCATTACGATACCGCTCTAGCTGGGCTGCTGAGTTTAGCTACTGAGAGCATCGGGGCGATCTCCAAGTCCAATCGCCATCCTATCCCCAGTCGCTCCACATCCGCTCCTTCTCAAATCGGCTTTGATGTCAACACTAGCCGCAGCTTGGCATGAATTAAATTCAACTGTGCTAACCCCAAATCGACTTCGCCCTCAACCACAATACCCGTGTTGAGCAGGCGATCGAGCAATTCCAAAATAGAAGGATTGGCGGAGGCTGTACCTGGATAGTAACCACCTGCCTTAGGCAACAGCGTGCCAATTTCACCCAAGTCAACATTTAAGTCAGCCGGGTCTACCTCGAATACGTCACAAAGTTGTACCACCTGTTCTTCTAGCTTGCGGAGGCTATCGGCAGCGCGATCGAGGTCAGCATCACTCAGTTGTCCTGCCTCCATGCGGCGAATCACTTGGGCTTCCATTAATTGCCGCACCAGTTCCACCACCGTTAGCAACAGCGGAGCCAACCCCGCATTTGCCCCTTTCGCAGGTTGAAGAGCACCCGCTGGTGTCAGTTGAATGGGAGCATCGAAGGGGTCAGGAAGAGACATGGTTTAAGGGTGAGGGTAAATTCTAGTCTAAAGCCTGACTTTTCATGGACGAAACGCCCGAAAATCAGGGTTCCCAGCAGCTTTAGAATAGCCCTAAGTAGATAGGCTTAATTAAATATAAGATCCTAAAACCCTGCGCCGCCCGCTGTGCGGGCGGCGCAGGGTTTTAGGATTTGGTTTTTATGTAGGTTGAACTACTTATCGCCATAATCATAAAGCTTAGGACATGCCAGCGTCATTCCCGCGCAGGCGGGAATGACGCTGGCACCTATCGAGCGGATGGATTCCCGCCTGCGCGGGAATGACGGGGAGGCGTCCTATTGATCATGGCTACCGCTATAATTCCTAACTATTGCTTCCTCTCAATGCCTTTAACTCCTGCTCTAGATGCTCTAGTCGGGCGTGGAGCTGCCGATTTTCCTCAGTCAATTGGTGCGATTGGCTGCTGAGAAACGGATCGCTCTCCCACCAGTTGATGCCAATTTCTTTGGCTTTATCGACAGAAGAGATTAGCAGGCGAATGCGGATGCTGAGCAGTTCGGTAGAGCCAACAGAGACAGAAATGTCTCCGGCAATGACGATTCCCTTATCTAGCACGCGTTCTAGTACATCTGCCAGAGTAGAACCCTGGGTAGAAGTGGCGATCGCCCGATTCGATTGCGCGGCTGGCCGGGACGGTGTGGCTAAAGTCATGAGCGGTGCTCCTCACTTTGAACGCGGTAGGTAGCAGGTTTCCCAGCTTGATGCTTGCAGGCAAGAATTCCCTGCTCGGTCAGAGCCTGTAACGAATTAATCACTTGAAATCGGCTAATTTGTAACGCCGCTTCAATTTCGGATGGACGTGAATCGGGATGACGCTTGAGGTAGCTGCAAATGGGCTGTTCGTAAGGCGTAACAGCGTTCGGGGGTATCTCCGCCGCTTGTACCTCCGCTATTTCTACCTCCGCTGTTTCCACCTCCGCCGCTTGTACCTCCGCTGTTTCTATAAGAGCGGGGGTGATGGAGGCAGCATGTTCTAGAGTTGCGGTAAGACTCGACGGGCTGGCCGATAAGTCGTTGGGATAACCGTTTGAGTCAAGGTTTGCTTGAGGATTAGGCGTAACACCAAGCCGGACATTAGAGAGAGGCGCATCATCCGTAGGCAAGTTAGCAGGAACGGAGATCTGCGAGTGGTCAACCTCACCGCAAATTAGCTCATTGAAGACATCCCACAGGTGTTGGGTGGCTTCGGGTAAAGGAATATTAGCTCTAGACAGCAATACGTCTTGGCAAATATCACGAAATTCAGAATTTTCGGGTGTGGCGACAATGCCGTGTTCGTGACAGATCTTGGCAACAAACAGACAAGACCGTAGGCCAGAGGATTTTTCGGCTCCGGTACGAACTCGATAAGCTCGCACCAGCCGCACAATAATGGCGGCACTCTCGCGATCGATGCTGGTTTTGTGGATGGCAATTTCTTGCTGAGTCAGCTCGTCCGGTTCTGGAATGTTGATGGTAACGAGGCGATCGAGTAAGGCATCTTGGGTATCGTGAACGCCACAGTACTCTTCTGGATTGGACGTAAAAATGGCGTGAAACTGGGGATGCACCCGGATATATTCAGTGCGGTTGTGATTGGGCGGCAGCACCAACAGCTTTTCTTCAAGAGCCGAGAGCAAGACGTTATTCACCTCTGGTCGAGAGCGGTTGAACTCATCGTAGACCAGGGTAAAGCCCTCTCGGCAAGCAAGGGTGAGGCGCGAATCGACCCAGTTCTGCCGCAGTTCATCTTCAACCTTGATCACGCTATGGATGTAGTTATCTACAACTTTTTTGCGAGTATAGCCAGATTGGTTGCCAATTAGGTCGGAGGTCTTGTACTCATCGTCACCAAATAGCAACATGATCGGACGAGCAATCAGGTCTGCCAGATGCAGCGCCAGGGTAGTTTTGCCTGTTCCGGCTGGGCCACGCAAATGGACAGAAAAGCCAGATTGCAGATAACGGAGGGCACGGGTGGCAACTCGATCGATGGCAGGGGTGCTCACAAAGCGCCGAGGGCTGGCTCTTAGAACAGTAGTCACGGGCAATTTCCTCGTTGGGCTTGGGTGGATTTGTTGGGCTTAGGTGAATTTAGGGAACCTAGTCTTGGGCAAGATAGGTGCGATCGCGCTGGGTAACCAATCCTTTCTTGATCAGCGATCGCAGGGCATCTACGGCCTGAAATCGATTCATGCCGAGGGCTGTCTCAATCTCGGTGAGTCGTGCGCCCTTAATCTCGTGAATGTAAGCGTGAATGGTTGCTTCAGTTTGTGCGGCATCGCGCTGTAGAGGGTTAGCCCTGGCAGCCGAATATCCAGGTTTTTGGTCTGGCTGGACAAGAGATGCGGCAGTTACAGCAGACTCTACTGCTCGACCCGGTACCCGATCGAAAAGATGAGGCATGGTTAACTCAGGCACTGGGGGCATTTCCACAATGGAAATCGGGGGTGTTGAGCCATTGGGCTTACTGGTCAGGGCACTGGTCGAAGCGATTGGATGGAGCGATCGCCCACCTGTCGTTGACGGCTTGGTCAAGATCCTGGATGTTTTAGGATGAAGTGCTTTGGAGGACGCTGGACGGCTAGGGCGCGGTAGGCTAGGCGGAATACCCTTGGGTGTAGCGGTGGGGAGAGCCGTGGCTGACGTGGTTTCGTTAGATGGGGACGACTTTACAGTTTCTTCACCCCAAACGCTTTGCCGCAACCTTGCTCGATGTTGACGTAGATTCAGCCGAAAGTGGGCAAATTGCTGCCTCAGCATTTGGGCTTCGGCTTGACGGTGTGCCCGATTGGCCTGAAGCTGACCGTGGAGTTGGTCTGCTCGCTCTTTACGAGTCTCGGCCAGTTCAGCTAAATAATCTTGAGTATCAGCCCGTAATCCATCTACTAAAGTGACCAGATTGCTGAGACGATCTTGCCGCAGGGCTGTCAGATCTTGCTGTGTGTTGCTTCGCAGGGTTTGAACATCTGAGGCGATCGCTTCAATTCCGATTTGCAAATCTTGTCGTAGCAGAGCAACTGATTCGGCTAGCTGTTGTCGAAACTCACTCAGATCGTACGTCACCTGCTGTGCCATGAGCGATCGCTCGGCTTCAGTAACGGCTAAAAATTGCGCGGTTTGATCCTGCAACTGTGCCCGAAAGCCAGACAACCGCTCCGACAGCTCAAGTGCCACCTCTTGGCGTTGCTGGGATGCATTCTCTAACAAAACACTGGTCTCTTGCCGAATTTCGCCCTGAAAAATACGCAAGTGTTCGCGAAGCTGGGTTGCTATCTGATTGCGTTCAACTTGAAAACCCGCTAGCAACACCTGAACATTTTGCCGCCGCTGTTGTGTTTGCGCTTTCCACCCATCGTTAAGACTAATCACTACACTCTCCTAATACCGATCCAGAAAACAGATGCGACAGATATCTATTTGGACCTTACACATCACACACTTTCCAAATAGACATTAAGTACAGAACCAATTGAAATTGGTATGAGATGAAGCACTATGACTGGAGTAACAACTAAATGGAACTGCCGTAGTGGGATTCAAAAGGGTTTCAAATGAGTTTTGAAATATGTTAGAGAGAACTTCTACAACCTTCCCCATCAGCCCCTAAAAAAGAATTGCAAGATTACTTTTCAAGGCTTTCGACAGAATGGGATTGCAGAATAAAAATGCAATTCTGCAACCCCATTTATCTGGCTTCTAGGAAGCAGGAACAGCGGCTTGAGTTGTCAAGCCAACCGCTTCGGCGTACTTCAAGTAGGTTTCAACAGACGCAATTACAATACGAGCCTCAATTGCCAACAGTTCAATCCCTACCAGAGAAACCCGAACCCAAGCATCAATAACGATACCCTTGTCCAAAATGCGATCAACCACTTCAGCCAAGCTCGACGAAGAGTTTACTTTTTCAACAGCCATAATGAATTACCTAAGTGTCGTTGTATGGAGAACTCGATGTGACCTGCTCAGCTCAAATAGCGCTAAGATCCCAAAAGGATAGGCTATCTGACACAGAGAAAAGATTAGAAGCTCAAAGGATTTCAATTCACTTACCGAAATTTAATTAAGCCATTACAGACCTATCCCTTTGGCTTCATCTAAACTCTATATCGGGATACCTTTTAACCCTCAATGGTCAGGTACTCTTTCACATTTTTAAGTACGTTAGAAGAACACTAACTACTCTCAAAGGTGAGATGTATTAATCTTTCCCAGCGCCTATGAGAGACTAACGCAAATCTTTAAAAGATTTAGAGCTAGGCAGGTTAGGAAGAAATTTCGACCCGTTGTCAAGGATTGAGATCCCTATGCCACATACCTCTCAACCCAACAGTCTGCATCTTTAACAATTGAGAATTAATAGATACAAATGTTTATGCAAATGTTTTCTGTTAATAAACCCCATCAATTTAGTGTTTAGTTTAAGCGTCTTAGGTATGGGTAGTCCTTGCCTCAAGACCACCACCCAAGTTTGAACAACCACCCTATAAGCAACCAGAATTTATGACAGATCGGGGGAATCGGGTACTAGTGGGAGTAGGTGGTGGAATAGCTGCTTATAAGGTCTGTGAAGTTGTTTCCACCTTGGCCAAGCTAGGGGTAGAAGTGCGGGTGATCTTGACAGACAGCGCTCAGCAGTTCATTACGCCCTTAACCTTGGCCACGCTGGCGCGGCATCCAGCATACACTGATGCAAATTTTTGGCAACCGACTTATTCCCGCCCGCTGCATATTGAGTTGGGGGAGTGGGCAGATATTCTGTTGATTGCTCCCCTGACGGCAAATACCCTAGCAAAACTGGCGTACGGTTTAGCAGATAACCTGTTAACCAACACCGTGCTGGCATCTAACTGCCCTGTGTTGCTGGCTCCCGCTATGAATACAGATATGTGGCAACAGGCCTCTGTACAGCGCAACTGGGCTATGCTGCAAACAGAGCAGCGCTATCACAGAGTAGGCCCCGGGGATGGGTTGCTCGCGTGCGATCGCATTGGTTCGGGTCGAATGGCAGAACCTGCAGAAATATTGCCCTATCTGGAATCACTGCTCCACACGAACGGCACACGAGATCTTGCAGGTAAGCATATTTTGATTAGTGCAGGCGGAACCCAAGAATATCTTGATCCAGTTCGTTTTCTAGGCAATCCTTCAACGGGCAAGATGGGCATGGCGTTAGCCCAAGCAGCGTTGCATCGCGGAGCACAGGTGACTTTGGTACACGCACCAATGGAAGCCAATCTGCTTGCTAGCCTATCGGGAGTGACCCAAGTTCCAGTAACGACCGCTGCTGAGATGCAGCAAGCCATGCATCGTCACTTTTCTCAAGCAGATTGGACAGTGATGGCGGCGGCGATCGCCGATGTTAAACCAGCGACCTATTCTCCCACTAAACTGCCCAAAGCCGATCTACCCGACGCTTTATCACTGGTTCCGGTGCCTGATATTGTGGCAGAACTCAGTCATCTGAAACAACCTCATCAACTGCTGGTTGGATTTGCTGCTCAAACAGGTGATTTTATTACCCCGGCTCTAGAAAAGTTGACGCGCAAAAAGCTAGATGCGATCGCCGCCAACCCCATCGATCTGCCTCGCAGTGGTTTTGGCAGTGACCAAAATCAGGCTGTATTCTTGGATAGGACTGGACGGAAAGAGGCGATCGCACTTTGCAGCAAATTGCAAATGGCACACTGCCTATACGATTTTTTGAAAGGATTAAAAAATTAGAAGGTAGTCCTAAACTTGTAAGGATTTTTTGATGGGCGGGCTTCGCCCGCCCATCAAAAAATCCTTACCTCAATACCACTACCCTAATTTCTATGATTATTGTTATACGGCACCAGCGCCCCTGCCCACTGAAGCTTTTCGCGGAGAGTTTGATAGTAAGAGTAGTTGTCTCGCAAAATGATGAAACGAGCGTAAAATTCTGCCATGCGGATATCAACTCGTTGACCAGGCCAGATAGAGGTCGCCATCACACCGTCCATCCACAGTTTTGTGGTGATATCAGGATCGGCCAGAGGCCAAATGCTAACTACAGAACCCGGCGGTAGAACAATCGGTCGACTAGAAAGACTCAGGGGGCAGATGGGAGTAACGGCGATCGCCTCCATGCCGGGATGAATAATCGGGCCGTGCGCGGCAACGGTATAGCAGGTTGATCCCGTAGGGGTGGCAATAATTAACCCATCTCCCTGATACTGATCTACGACTGCACCATCAATTTCCATCTCTAAAATAGAGGTGATCATGCGATCAGCAGACGCAGGCTTAACGCACATTTCATTCAGAGCCAAGAAGCGATCGCTCATCGGTTCCAAATTAGTCCGGTTGCCCTCAAACGTCGTTGCTTGCAGCATCATCCGCTGTTGAACGGCAAAGCGATCGCCCAGCAACCGTTCCCATACCAATTCCGAATCCTGAAATAAATCCAGCGGTTCGGTTAAAAACCCCAAATGGCCACCAATGTTAACCGCCAAAATTGGCACACCCTCCGGCGCTAGGTGCCGTGCTGCCGCTAACACTGTACCATCTCCACCCAAAACGACCGCTAGATCAATAGGCTGAGATACCGATGCCAGAAATACCGGATAGGGATTATCTTTTGCTCCGCTTGGTCCCAGCAAAACCCGACAGTTACGAGCTTCTAACTCGCTGGCACAGCGCTCTGCCCAACGCTGACTGAGTGAGTGCCCCGACTTATGAATAATAATGACTTGTTTTAGCTGCACACGCTCATCTTCTCAACCTGTTACCACTTCAACAGATTGAACTGCTCCATATCTACCGTATCGCGATTTCGATAGATAGAAAGCACGATCGCTAGGCCAACCGCCGCTTCAGCCGCCGCGATCGAAATCACGAAGACCGCAAAAACCTGCCCCTTTACCTCAGCAGGGTCAAGAAAATTAGAAAATGCCATCAGATTCAGATTCACTGAATTCAGCAACAGTTCAATCGACATCAGCACTCTGATCGCATTGCGACTAGTGACTAGCCCATAGATGCCAATACAGAAAAGAGCGGCGGCTAGCAAAAGGAAATACTGAAGTTCCATGAGTCGAATTGAAGATTAAGAAAAGGTACAAGAAAGGAAATTCGGATATCTTTAAATTCGAGTATTTTTACGAAAAGCGGCTGCGGTACCGTTCATAAAAAATATCTGCGTTCATTTAAATCAAAAGCCTAACGACTGCCACCCGTTGTCAATTCACGAGGTCGCTCTGGCAAGGTCAACGTCGATTGAGAATCAGGACCCGTCTCCTCTGGTAAATATTCACGTCGTGCAATCACGATCGCCCCAATCAGCGCCATCAAGAGCAAGACAGAAGCTAGTTCAAACGGGAGCAAAAAATCGCTAAAGAAATGCTTGCCAATCACCACTATCGCGTCATCTCCGGCAATTGAGGCACTCGAGATTGTCCAAGGTGTAGCGACTACCATCGTTCCCAATAAACCAAACAAACCGACACAGACTAAAGCAGTTACGGCTTTGCCAATCCATGCTTTTTCCACGGCAACAAAGTCTTGCCGCTTGTTAACCAACATAATGCCAAATAAAATCAGCACGTTGACAGCTCCTACATAAATTAGGATCTGTGCAGCGGCGACAAACCCAGCATTTAACAAAATGTATAGACCAGAAATGCTGATAAAAACGCCTGCCAGCAAAAATGCTGAGTACACAATGTTGTCTAACAACACCACGCCTAAGGCAGTTGCTAACATCATGGCAGCTAGCAACGCAAACGAAACAACTTGAACGCCATCTGCCAGGTTCACAATCAATCTCCTGTTTAGGGGCTAAAAATAAGGTAAGGGAACTGCGTTGAAATAAGATACCGGCTCAAGCAGAAGGCTTATCATGGATTCCCGCCTGCGCGGGAATGACACCGGGATGATTTTTGTTTGCTCATCCCTAAGGGCGACTAAAGACCGCTTGAGCTTAGGACTGTAGAAGAGGGCTTCAACGAGCAGGAATGGAGGCTCAGCCATATGGGGCTAAGTGAGAGCAGGTAACAGATTGCTTCAGCTCTCTATTTTGCGTTCTCCAGATCTTCCAAAATTTCTTCGGGAAGCTTACCAGCACGGCGAGAGCCAGCAGGCAAGTCATGAGGATCAAGCACGCCCTTGGGTAAGTACCCTAGTTCGCGTAATGGAGTCACCATCGGATCTTCAGTCACCTTGTAGGGTAAACGTCCGAGGGCAACGTTGTCATAGTTCAGCTCATGGCGATCATAGGTGGCCAGTTCGTATTCCTCTGTCATTGATAGGCAGTTGGTAGGGCAATATTCCACACAATTGCCACAGAAGATGCAAACGCCAAAGTCGATGCTGTAGTGATTGAGCTTTTTCTTCTTCGTTTCTTTATTGAATTCCCAATCCACGACAGGTAGATTGATTGGGCAAACCCGCACGCAAACTTCACAGGAAATACACTTATCGAATTCAAAGTGAATTCGTCCCCGAAATCGCTCAGAGGGAATCAGCTTTTCGTAAGGATATTGAACCGTGATCGGGCGACGGTGCATGTGATCAAAGGTGACAGATAACCCCTGACCAATGTATTTTGCTGATTGAATGGCTTCCTTTGTGTAGTCACCAACTTGCTTGAGAAACTTCAGCATGGTAGGACGGGATGAAGGATGGAAATGGATGGGTTAACGTATGTAACTCAGGCCTGTGAGAGCAGAATTTCGCAACCAGGCCTAGAGACTGACCTAACTAGACTTTAATGTTGAACCGACGAACTCAGCCCCCAAAAGCAACTGGAAAGAGTAGCTTTAAGCCCGCAGTCAGCAATAGGTTCACTAAAGAAACAGGCAGCAAGAACTTCCAGCCTAAGTCTAACAGTTGATCAATCCGCACGCGAGGAACCGTCCAACGCAGCAAGATGGCAATGAAGATCATTAGATACGCCTTAAAGAGCATCATGACAATACCCAAACTGGCAGTAATTACCTGAAGCCAGGGAGTATCTTCACTAACTCCAATTAAGTTAGCTAACAGACCAACTGGAATAGGAGATTCCCAACCACCCAGGTATAGAACGGCCACCATTAGGGCTGAGAGCACAAGGTTAGCGTAGGAACCAGCATAGAACAGCATGAATTTGACAGCGCTGTATTCCGTTTGGTAGCCTGCAACAATTTCCTCTTCGGCTTCTGGTAAGTCGAACGGTAGCCGCTCACATTCTGCCAGTGCAGCAATCCAAAAAATAACAAACCCAATCGGCTGTCGCCAAATATTCCAGCCCAAAATGCCGTAGTCTGCTTGCCCTTGCACAATATCAATGGTGCTAAGGGAATTAGACATCATCACAACTGCTAGAACAGACAGTGCCAGGGGAATTTCGTAGCTAATGGACTGAGCTGCGGCTCGCAACCCCCCCAGCAAGGAGTACTTATTGTTGGATGCATACCCGGCCATCAGCAAGCCAATAGGGGCAATACTTGAGAGTGCAATCCACAGAAATACGCCGATGTTGATATCGGTGATGACTATGTTCTGTCCAAACGGCACAATCAGATAGGACAGAAAGATCGGGATGAACACCAGCATAGGTGCGATCGCAAACAGCCAAGGATCTGTCTTTGCTGGCAGAATTTCTTCTTTAAACAGAAGCTTAAGTACGTCGGCAGCAGGAATTAACATTCCCATAGGCCCTGCGTACTCAGGTCCGATTCGCTGTTGGGCGGCGGCAGAAATTTTTCGTTCTAGCCAAGTCGAGACCAACGCTAGAACGGTTACAGCCCCAACCATGAGTACCATAGGCAATGGAATCCAAACGGTTTTGGCAACTCCTGCGGTTAGACCAAACCCTTCCAAGGCCTGAACGAAACTTGCTTGTAAATCGATTCCTGGGTTCATACTTCCCACGTTAGGCAACAGACTAGAGACTATGAGTGGAGTTTAGCTCCGCAGAGCACTGCGATCGCCAAGATCCATTAGTCAACACAGATCAGTATATCCGGTTCATCCCTTCTTGCTTTGACGTTTGCCATACGGCTCTTAAATTTAAGATGTAAATTTAGAAACTAAACCTGCCTGCTACGTGCAGCGCTTTGCGCTCGGATAAATCATTTTTTTGATAAAAAGCCGCGCGCCGCGCGGCTTTTTATCAAAAAAATGTACCTCATGCACTTGAAAAGTACTGTAATCCACGCAAATTCAGCTATGGGGCAGTTTATCAACAGATTGATTCGTTGTTGATTCGTTGACGGGGGCAACCGCTACTATTTAGAGATGATTTAATTCATATTATTCCTAGACTATATTACCTTGGACTATTACGGCTGTGCAAATTCCCGCTCTGCCTGAAGCAACTCATCCCCTGATCAAGTCTTTGTTTCACTACAGCGATCAGGAATTGCTGACGCTATTTCAGCGCCATCCCGATGCGGGGCAATATTTTGCAGCCATTTACTGCCGCTACAGTCCATTGGTTTACACCTTGATTCGCCATTCGGCGCGATCGCCCGTTCAGGCAGACTACCTATTTGCTCACACGTGGCGGCATGTTTTTCACGAATTGGGTGGGTTAGACCTTGATCCGTCTACGTCACCAGAAAAAACGTTGCAGGCCTGGATTATCAACGTGACGGCGGTTTGCATCAACCGAGCAGAGTTACCATCGGTTGAGTCGATCAACTACTCACTACAAGCCGCACCGCCTCCTTTGTGGTGCTATGCCGAGCAAGCTCTAGATCGGCTTTCTCCCGCTCAGCGATTGATGATTTTGATGGCACAAACCTTTAACTGGAGTGAGACTCGAATCTCTGCTTACCTACAAGCAGAAGGAGAATACATGTCTCCCAACGAGGTTAAATCCGAGCTGCAAAAGGGCTATCGAGGGTTGGAAGAAGCCTTGCCAGAAGACATTCGGGCTATTTATCTTAATGATGAAAATTTGACTCAGCGTTTCCAACAGGGGCTAGGTACATCAAACCTAGAGCCTGATTTGGAATAGACGGTAATTCTACAGAACCGCTCTTTGGAGTCGGTGAGTTAAGGTTAGAAAAATCTTGGCGGCAGTTTATGATTGCTCACCTGTAAGCAACCATAAGCCAAATTTTTGAAATTTTAAGGAGCTGGGGGCGCATCACCGCTAAAGTCCACGCCTGTATACCCTCACCCAATTCAACGTTATGGCTGCAAAATTGTTTCAGACGGGCTTTCCTGCAAAGGTTTGCCCGCGTTCCGTGCGTTCTGGTTTAGCAGTCGCTTTAGGATTCAGCTTGAGCTTAGTGACGCTGCTCGGTACGGCTTTTCCGGCTGAAGCTGTTGTGCAATCGTCCGTTAGAAATTCAGTCAGCTTTTCCTGTCGAGACTCGGAGGCCGTGATTCGGCGCAAGAGTGGCCCAGTGGTGGCATTTGGGCGATCGCACATTTACGCTGGCTATCAGCAAGTCTCTAGCGATAACCAAAACCCAATTGTAGTGCGGTTTGATCGGGGGCGACGAACTTGGTGCCGTACTGACTATGAAACAACGGGCGATGACGGAAAAGGCTATGGCCTGTTGTGGAATGGTGGCAACGCCTTGTATGCAGTATTTACCGCTACGGGGAGCCAGGGAACGGCTGGGCAAGACTATCGTCGGTTTAGTACGCGAGGCTGGCTGAGTAGCTATGGCAGTGGGGGCGGCCCTCAAGTGGCAGTAATTGCACGGCTGAATCCAAATACGGGCAACCCCATCGCAGGTACGTTTCTCACAGGTGTTCTTAGCAGTGGACGCACCAATTCGCTACTTGTACGAGAATTGGACTGGTCAGATGGACGACTCACTGTTACCGCCGATTCTTGGTATTCTCCCCGGCGAATCGACCGCCAACCCATGACCTGCACTGGTTCTTCACCCTTTGTCTACACACTAACTTTGGGCGCAAATTTGAGTCAGGCATCGGCGGCGACGGCAGAACGATGTCTTTAAGTCCTTGGGTCTTTAGAGCTTTTGGGTCAACGGCATGGGACTCACGTATTGCAATGATGCTGTAGGCGCTCCGCCCTTGCAGCATCATTGCAATTTGCTGAATGTTCGGGTAGTGGTATTGATGTAAGGATTTTTTGATGGGCGTAAGTCTGTGTTGGTTACAGAACTATTTGGTTGCAGAACTATTTGGTT
>Ga0105046_10002951_pt1 | contig 26919 bp, 23 predicted proteins | sample MAT03_FD_78385 | JGI IMG/M metagenome (GOLD analysis project Ga0105046, IMG submission 78385) | Freshwater microbial communities from Lake Fryxell liftoff mats and glacier meltwater in Antarctica - MAT-03 (megahit assembly) | ecosystem: Environmental > Aquatic > Freshwater > Ice > Liftoff... | reverse complement strand
TCTATAGAGATTAAACTTTTTTTCTGTTTAATTTGCAAACTTATATTTTGCTGCAACATACCATAAGAGCCAGCGCCAAGTCCAATTCTTACATAAGTTTTATCAGAAGATCTATCAAAAGGATTAATACGCACAACACCACCGGAGTTAGCTCCAAACAAACTCCCGTCGGGACCTTTCAATACTTCAATAGAACGGATGGCATGCATATCCAATAAATTCAGATACGAATCTCCACCCGCATTGGTTAGAGGAAACTCGTCAATATAAATTTTCGTATTGCGAATACCAAAAGGAGAGCGGATCAGGCTTCCACGAATGGAAAGACGATAACTTCCCGGAGAACGCTCTTCCATACGCACGCCTGGAACAGTATTTAAAACAGGCACTAACGATTGTCCGGGTTGTTTGCCTAGCTGAGCGCTGTCGATAAGCGCAACCGACGCAGGCAGACGCAAAACGGGCCTATCGCCTAAATAAGCAGAGATTACCACTTCTTTTAACCGAATAGAATCCTGCTGCGAATAAAGTGATTGATTGATAAAAAATAAAATCGCTGCTACCAGGTGCGCGCGATAATTTATTTCTTCATTTTTATTTCCCATAGCTTACTCGCCAAACGCAATTGCCGGCATCATCTGCCACCAGAAGTGAACCGTCTTTCATTACGGCCACGCCTACAGGGCGCCCGCGGACTTCGTTCTTGCTTTCGTCTTTCATAAATCCTGTGAGAAAGTCTTCAGGCTTGCCGGCTTTTTTGCCATCGAAAGGTACAAAAACTACTTTGTATCCTGAAGGTATTTCGCGGTTCCACGAACCATGTTGGCCGATAAATGCGCCATTCATGTATTTGGACGGAAATTTATTTTTTGTATAAAATGCCAGTCCCAAAGAAGCCGTGTGTGATCCAAGGTCTACTTCGGGAATAATTGCTTTGCTTACCAAATCGGTACGCTGCTCTTCTTCTTTAATGCGTGGATCTTTGTTAGCTCCCCAATAAGAATAAGGCCAGCCATAAAACCCATTTTCTTTTACGCTTGTCAGGTAGTCAGGAACAAGATCATCTCCTAACTCATCGCGTTCATTCACAGCCGTCCACATAATGTTTGTTCCGGGCTGCCAGTCCATACCCACTGGGTTTCTGAGGCCGTAAGCGTAAACCTTTATTCCGGTGCCATCTAAATTACATTCAATAATCCGTGCACGGTTGGCTTCTTTGTCCATGCCATTTTCGCCAACATTACTTGCAGAGCCAATGGCCACATATAATTTTGTTCCTGCTTTGTTAGAAATAATATTTTTTGTCCAATGTCTTTCACCAGCGGGAAGATCAAGAATTTTTTCTCCTTGGGCCGTAATAGTTGTTTCACCTTCTTTGTAAGGATATCGGTAAACCGCGTCAGTACATGCCGCGTAGAAATAATTTTTTACTGTCACCATTCCAAAAGGGAGATTCAAGTCTTTCAGAAAAATAGTCTGCATGTCCGGATTTCCATCTTTGTCTACATCACGTAACAGGATAATGCGTTTCATATCGTCACTTTTACTTTCAGACTTATCTGCGCCAACGATAATGGCGCCCACTTTGACCAGACCTTTGTGTTCGTTTTTAGTTTCGGCTACGAGTACATCACCATTTGGTAAAACATAAATCCATCTCGGATTGTTATATCCATCACCAAATTTTCTTACAGTGAACCCTTCAGGCGCTTTCGGTGAGGAATTATTTTCCCAGCCAATTACCTGGGAAAAATTGCGATGTGATTTTGTAGCGTAGGGTTCGGGAAGGTAAGTTCTTTTTTTGCCTGCCGAAGAAGTGTCCTGCAAAGGCTTTTTCTCTTTTTGGGCGCTTAAATTAAATACGGACAACGTGCAGAAAATGCACGTGAAAATTAAAAGGAATTTTTTCATGGCTGGAATTTCCTTTAAACAAGAAAAATGTGTGCCAAATTGCTTAGAAAAACAGATGCTGAAGAAAACACAGAATTTTTCACCTGGTGTTTTCTCCAATTTCTGTGCGCCAATTTCGCAGAGTTAAAGTAGCTCGTTCGCTAAATTTGCAAGCTCACTTCTCTCTCCTTTTTCAAGCGTAATGTGCGCGTATAAAGGCTGGCCTTTGAGCTTATCTATCATGTAACTTAAGCCATTACTTTGCGAGTCGAGATAAGGTGTGTCAATTTGATGAATATCGCCTGTGAAAATGATTTTTGTATTTTCACCTGCACGGGTAATAATTGTTTTTACTTCGTGCGGCGTTAAGTTCTGTGCTTCGTCCACAATAAAGAAAACATTACTCAGACTTCTTCCACGAATGTAGGCAAGCGGACAAACCACCAGTTTCTGCGCTTCTACCATTTCATTTAATTGTTTGTGCTCTTTATCTTTTTCACTGAACAAGCTGCGGATATATTTTAAATTGTCCCACAGCGGCTCCATATAGGGATTCAATTTACTGTTCACATCGCCAGGCAAATAACCGATATCTTTATTACTGAGAGGAACAACCGGACGCGCCAAATAGATCTGGTGATAATTTCTCCTTAATTCCAAAGCACCGGCAAGAGATAATAATGTTTTACCAGTTCCTGCAACACCTTGTATAGTTACCAGCTTTATATCCGTATTCATAATGGCATCCAAAGCAAAGGCCTGTTCTGCATTTTTAGGAATTACTCCGAAAGCGGCAGTTTTTATAACGCGTTGCATGGTATTATCTTCTTTGTTATAACGCGCAAGAACACTCTGTGACCCGTTCTTTAAAACGTAGTAATGATTCGGTAAACCACCTCTTTTCAAAATTGATTTCGCAGGACAATTGCCTTTGTTGTAAATAGTGGTGATTTGTTCGTTAGTCGCTTTTACATCTTCAGTGTTTCCTGTGTAGAGCTCATCTACCGATTTTATTTTACCGGTTTCATAATCTTCAGAAAGAAGGTTCAGACTTTTTGCTTTAATGCGCAGGTTGACGTCTTTCGTCACTAAAATTACTTTACGACCGGGATGCGTTTCCGCCACGTATAAAGCTGTATTCAAAATCCGGTGATCGGCTTTTCGGTCGTCGAATATTTTTTCGGCGTTTACTTTCGAAGAACTGTTTAGTTCTATTTTGAACTTGCCGCGTGTTGGGCCGTTGATAGATGTCCAGTTTTGTAAACTTTCCTGGGCGTGTTTATCAATGTATCTTGTGAATTCACGGGCCGAATAATTTTTTGTGTCGTTGCCCTTCTTAAAGTTATCCAACTCCTCAAGAACTGTAATCGGGATCACCACATCGTGTTCTGCAAAATTCCTCATTGCAGTGTGATCGTAAATAATAACAGAGGTATCTAATACAAAAATTTTGCGTTCGCCGATACTTGTTTTGCCTGCGCGTTTAGCCATAGAAATAAATTAAATAACTTGTGATAAATCTAGAAATACAGAATTGCATTAAATGTTAAGACCCAAATTGATTTGAACAGAGGTCTGTTTATTCTATCCGAATGGTTATTAGACGTTTACCATAATTGCCCGGAGAAAGAGAGATAGAATAAAACATAGATTGTATGTGTTTGGTTTTTATGAAAGTAGATCATTGCATAATCACTTGCGCAAATTATTACTAACAGTTTATTAAGAACCGAGAGAATTGGTCAAGGAAAAATTACTTATACTGGAATTTCCCTCTCCAACCGTGCATTTTTCTTCCCGGCCAGCATAAGAATAATGAGTGCGCCCAAACTGCAGGTAGCCATCACGCCGGTCATGGGCACAGCCGTATGCGCATTCAGCAAACCAACGCAGGCCGCTGCAAGTGCGCCAAATCCCATTTGTATAGCGCCCATCAAGGCAGATGCACTTCCCGCTTCTTTTTCAAAAGGCTCCATGGATAAAGCAGAGGAGTTTGGAAAATTAAATCCCTGGCAACTCAGAAAAATAAAGATCAGAAAAATAATGCTGCACAATCCCAAAACATTAAACGCAGCTCCGGTAATAAGCGCGAGCCCTGCCAGCGATTGAATTATTAATGTTGTTCTTACAATTTGAACGCTTGTATATTTTTTCAGCAAAAAATTATTTACCTGACTTGCGGTTATAAGTCCCGAAGCAATGATCGCAAAAATTAATCCGTATTCCTTTTCAGTAACTCCGTAAAACTTCAAAAGCACAAATGGAGATCCCGCTAAATAAGCAAAGAGTCCAGCCGCTGCAATGGCGCCCGACATGGTGTACATATAGAACTGCCGATTTTTTAAAACAGTCTTAAAGCTTGCTAAGATGGGTTTTCGTTTCAGTAAAAAAGAGGAATCGGGTTGTTTACTTTCCGGTAACAAAAATATAACGGCAAGCATCACAACGAAAGAAATTGCTCCTAGGGTCAGAAACACAGAATACCAGCCAAACTTTGCAATCAAAAAACTTCCGGCAGTTGGTGCAATAATGGGAGAAATACCCAGAATTAAAATCATCATGGAAAAAATCTTTGCGCTTTCATGCACCGGGAATACATCGCGGATGATAGCGCGGGGAGCAACCATGGTGACGCAACCACCCAAAGCCTGGACCAAACGCAATACAATGAGCATTTCTACGGAAGTTGAAAAAGCACAACCTATAGAGGCAAGAATATAAATGCTCATCCCGCCGATCAAAGGCTTTTTTCTTCCGTAGCGATCTAATAAAGGACCGCTGATCAATTGCCCAAAACAAATACCGACAAAAAAACTGGCGAGTGTATAGGCAACCATGTCCACCGAAGTATTCAGATCATTTGCAATAGCTGGAAACCCCGGCAAATACATGTCGATTGAAAAAGGACCGATAGCGGAAAGTAATCCAAGAATTAGAATGATAATCGTACGCTGCCTCTTTTGCATAAATGTTATCCTTGATAAGGCGCAAAGATAAGGGCTTTGTATTATGTACAGATGATAAAATTGTTTAATCATTGAATTATGCAAGAGGGGCGTTGCAAACAGCTGCCTATCCTTTCGATTAATTGCTTTTTCTATCATGTAATAATCACTAGTTCGTTACTCCGTTCCTTGCTTATGTAAACTTAATTGAAAATCTTTATCGAGTCGAAAACTACTCAATGCTCAGCCCTTCCTTTTCGCATTAGAGCTTCTGTGTTTTTATTAGCGATTACTAATATTAAGTACCATAAACTCTGCTGACTTTTTTTCTTGCTAGCTCCGAATGAGGAGTTCCTCTGGTAGGTTCAATAGCCTTTAATTTCTCAAATCAGCATATTTGTTGAGCATTTTTAATATTTGGATTTTATTGTTGTGTGCTGCCTTATCCTATTCAATAACCCTCAGATACTATGTCGATTCGTATGACTTACTATATTTAACTAAAAAAGATCTCAATTAGCTTACTATTGACTGTTCAATCCTTTCAAAAATATTGGTTCCGAGCTCTTCGGTAATCTCTTCCATTTCATAATCTGTTAAATTCTCGTGATATAACTTACTAAAATTAAATTTGACATATTGGGACTTAATTTCATATACATTCAAATGGAACTCAATAACTAAGCTGCAATTTAAAGTGAATGCAGTAGAACCTTTTCGGAAATCTGATAATTCATACACATAAAATATATGAGATGGCAATTTCATCTGCAATTGAGTTTTTAAATTTCTAAGGCTGATTTCTAAATTAGTGCCTAATTCACCTTGCTCGTTGTTCAAGTATTCCCTTTTTGATTTGAACAGACTGTCAAATTGACCTAATTTTTCAGAAATTCTTTTAAAAAGCGGCTCAATATTTTTATTTAATGATTCTAAAATTGATCCTTTACTTTTTATTATTTTAACCACCTCATCGCTTGAATTCAATTTTTGTTTCAACAATTTTATTTTTTTATCGAGATCTCCCGGTTCATCTATATTCTCACCTCTAGCAGCTTTTATAGAAATTTCTAAACTCCAAATCAATTGCTCGGCAATATATTGAGTGAATCCTTCAATATCTCCGGCATCAGCTCTATTAAGCGCCGTCAAATAATTTCGTTTATCTTCTGACTTAATTATAATGGGAGGTAAACTATTTCTTAACAGTACATAATTCATTAGAAGTCTCGATATCCTTCCATTACCATCATCAAAGGGATGAATGAGTACAAATTTGTAATGTAACAACGCTGCTAAAATTACTGGGTCCAATTCTTTCTTTTCTTCTTCGCCTCTAAACCATTCAATTAGCTCCTTCATTTGAATAGGTGTATCTATCGGGCTAGCATAGTGAAACATTTCTCCATTCTGCAACAAAACTGAATTAGGATGTTCTTTATACTGACCGACTTTAATTTGGCGTCTAGTCCTTTGGCCATCATTTGTTATCGCTTCTTTCCAAAAAGGTCGAACTAGTAATATCTCATTTAAGTTTCTAATACCTTGCTCTGATAATGGTCGGTTATAATCCAATGCCCATTCATGAATTAATTGAAAGGCAACATCACTTCCTTTCATTTCCTCAAATTCACGAAGAGTATGATCACCTTTAGCATCATCAAAAATTAAAAGCAATTTAGTTTCAGAATAAGTAAGAGTATTCCCCTCAATATGATTAGAGTTATAATTAAACTCTAATCGAAACTTTTTATCTAAATTTTCTTGACGTTCTGTTTCTATAGGTTGTAATCCCTTCAAAATATTTTGCAAAGCAACTATTCTGGTCAATTCTTTCATGTAATAATTTTAATCATAGTTTTCCGAAGTCGCAACTAATTAACTGCTTTTTTAGTTAACAAAAAAAACCTGTCATAGATCAGAGCTTTCAAATATAAATCTGTGCTATCTGCGGAATCCGCGTCAAACTTGCATACCTAAAAAAGCCCCGATCTTCCGACCAGGGCTTTCATTTTTAAATCTGTTTTATCAACTTCAGACTTCGACTACGCTCAGTCTGACAATCGCTCAGCACTAACTGACTCAGACTGACTAGGATGTTACTGTGCCTCCAATTGTTTTCCTAAACGCTTACGTGTGTTTTCATCTAAATGAATTTTACGTAGACGGATAAAAGTTGGAGTAATCTCAACGTACTCATCACGCTGAATGTATTCCATCGATTCTTCTAAGCTGAATTTTATTTTTGGAACGATACGCATTTTCTCATCCGTGCCTGATGCACGCATGTTCGTTAATTGTTTTTCAGTACACACGTTTACTACTAAATCATCAGGGCGAATGTGTTCTCCAATAATCATACCTGGATAAATTTCTTCACCTGCTTCGATAAAGAATTTGCCACGATCTTGCAATTTATCAATGGAATAGGCTACTGCACTTCCTTTGTCTTTGCTGATCAATACACCTGCAATACGGCTTGGGATATGTCCTTTCCAAGGTTCGTAAGCTTTGAAACGGTGAGCCATAATAGCTTCACCGGCTGTTGCAGTTAAAACGTTGTTACGTAAACCAATGATTCCACGTGCAGGAATTTCAAATTCCATGTGGATCAAATCTCCTTTTGGTTGCATGATTAACATGTCACCTTTACGCTGACTTACTAAGTCAATTACTTTAGAAGAAGATTCTTCAGGAACGTCAACTGTTAAAACCTCCATAGGCTCACATTTCACACCATCAATTTCTTTGATGATAACTTGTGGCTGACCTAATTGTAATTCGTATCCCTCGCGACGCATCGTCTCGATTAATACAGATAAGTGAAGAATCCCACGTCCGAATACCAAATAAGAATCCGGTGAAGACGTTTCTTCGATACGCATCGCAAGATTTTTTTCTAATTCTTTATACAAACGATCACGTAAGTGACGGGACGTAACGAATTTACCATCTTTACCAAAGAACGGCGAGTTGTTAATTGTAAACAACATGCTCATGGTTGGCTCATCGATGTGCATTAATGGCATCCCTTCAGGATTTTCGAAGTCAGCAATGGTATCACCAATTTCAAAACCTTCAATTCCAGTAAACGCACAAATATCACCGGTCTGAACTTCGGTTACTTTTACTTTACCTAAACCGTCAAAAACGAATAAATCTCTAACGCGTGATTTTTGAATACGACCATCGCGTTTTACAACACTTACCGGCATATTTTCTTTAATAAGACCACGGAATACACGTCCTACAGCGATACGACCGATGAAAGTAGAATAATCCAACGAAGTAATTTGTATTTGTAAAGTTCCAACACGCTCAGGCGCAGTAGGAATTTTTTCCAAAATCTGATCTAATAAATAAGTAATGTCACTAGTTGGATTTTTCCAATCCGGACCCATCCAACCTTGTTTACTTGAACCGTAAACAGTAGGGAAATCCAACTGATCTTCGTTAGCACCTAAGTTGAAGAACAAATCAAATACACCATCGTGTACTTCATCGGGACGACAATTTGGTTTATCTACTTTATTAATAACCAATAAAGCTTTTTTACCAGCTTCGATTGCTTTTTGCAACACGAAACGTGTTTGCGGCATTGGTCCTTCAAAAGCATCCACTAATAAAATAACACCATCAGCCATGTTCATCACACGCTCTACTTCACCTCCAAAGTCAGCGTGACCGGGGGTATCAATGATGTTGATTTTTGTTCCTTTATATTGAACAGAAACGTTTTTCGCTAAAATGGTAATACCACGTTCACGTTCTAAATCGTTATTATCTAAGATAAGTTCTCCCGTTTTCTGGTTGTCACGGAATAAATTACAAGTATGTAAAATTTTATCAACCAGGGTAGTTTTACCGTGGTCAACGTGGGCAATGATGGCGATGTTTCGGATTATGGACATTTATAATTTTTTTAAGGCCGCAAAGATAGTGATATTTTAGCAAAAATCCTCATTCATAGCAACTTATCCATCAAAATTCGATGAAATAACCGTTAAATAATCGTTAATAGGCTGATTTTCTCACGCTAATACCATAATTGAAAGGCATAAAAAAGGCCGCTTCCCCCAAACGGAAACGGCTCTTCGCGTTCACATATTTAATTTTTAGCGTTGTACGACGTCTGCTTTTGTAGTATAAAGCAATGCAACTAAATCGTCAACCAAAGCTTTGTTATTAGCAGCCGTCACTCCGTTTTTTGCCAAAGCTGTTCCAATATCTCCAACAAATTTATCGAAGTCGGCAGCATTGGCCTTCATACCCATGCGGCTGTGGGTTGCAGGATCGTGAGCAGCTTTCATAGATTTTCCCATGTAAGCATAAGCTGTGTTTTTAGCTCCGGTTGCTACACATAAAAAGTCGGTAAAGTTTTTACTTAAAGCTGCAAAACCAGTGGTATTATTTGCTCCCACTTCAGCTAATAAGGTTCCGAAATAAGGCGTCATGACAGGGTCGCCGGCGATTACATAAATAGCACTATCAACTACAGAACGTAGGGTTAAACGTCCTTTTTCGATCATTGTACCTGAGTTTTTAGGGTCGGCAACTGTAGTTGTTCCGCCAACGCGTTCGTATAAAGTTGGCGCGGGTGTGGGTGTAACAGGTGTCGGAGTCGGTTCTGGTTCCGGATCTTTATCTTTTTTACAAGCTGTATAAAAGAGTGCGCTTCCCGCAAGCAGTAACATCGGGATAAACATTGATTTTTTCATAGTGATTTTTTTAGAGGTTAGATTTATTTTAGTTTAAGAGGTTATACATGTATCTTGTGAATCGGTAAACAAGGCTGCTGCGGTCTTTCCCAGCCATAGGACAACCTTGCGCTTTGAGTTCTTCGCTCACAATAAATTTTTCTGCATTGTAATGGCCGTAAGCCATGAGTTTTTCGTAAACATTTGTCGGCGTTTGCTCAGCAGAGTTATATCCGTAAATAAGAATATTATCCCCTACATTAAAGAGCGTATTCTGCACCCCCCGAAGCGATGCCACAAAATGCCTGATATCATTTGCCTTCAACGAATCAATGTCTTCTTTAAAATCGATGCGACTTAACTGAAGGAAACTGTTATCGTATTTAACAGGTTTTGTTACCTCATAAATATGTACTACCAGCACAACAAATAAAATCACTACAGCAGAAGTGAATATCAGTAGGTATTTTTTAAGTTTTGTTTTCGATGACTTTTCCATGACAATCTTTTAAGCATATACTCTTTTTACTACCTGTTGGATTTCAAATTAGGGGGAAAACGCGCCCCAATTCACTCAAAAAATTGATTGTCAAATAATTAAAATATATATTTGTTCCAAATAATTAAATCCGTGTTCTTCGTTTCGAGGAAATTTTCTCCAGAATAACAGCGATCTTTATAAAGCCACAGCGAAATTTTTTCCAAACATTTGGCACGAAATTTACAGCTGTTTGTGTAACTTTTAACTTGGATAAATTGAACTTTAAAACTGAACTTTATGAAAAAATTAATTTTAGTCGCCGCTCTTTTCACATTGGCCTTGGGCATGGAAGCGAAAATGAGAGTTCCCGAACTACTTACGGTTAAGTTCAACGACCTTAAATGGATGAAGTCTGAAACCGGCAACTGGATGGGTTCAAATAAAACCTGGTATAAATTAAACACACAAGATGCAACCATCTGGATGTCGACTGACCGAAAAAAATGGGACCTGTGTAAAGACGGCATTTGGCAGGATAAAGATGGCAAATGGTTACAGATTGTTGACATGGATCTTAAATGGAGCGCGGATGACGGAAAAACCTGGACAACAGTTCCGGAGTGGACATGGCAGGGCGCTGACGGAAAGTGGTACAAGTTCGAAAAGGATTGGAATGTTTGGGTAGCTTAATTTTATTGACTTTTGCAGACTACAGCCGTTTGAACAAGATGGCTGTTTTTTTGTTTTAATACATTATCGTATATTTCTAAAATCTTTGGGTGCTAAACAAACATACACGCAAGACGAACTAATCATTCTCATCAGGGAAAAGAATCAAAAGGCTTTTTCATACCTTTATGACAATTATTCACAGGCCCTTTTTGGAGTAATTAATGGGATCATTAACGATGTTGAAGAATCTGAAGATGTTTTACAAAAAACATTTTTTAAGATCTGGAGTAGCTTTGCATCGTACGATACCGAAAAAGGAAGGTTGTATACCTGGATGTTAAACATCGGCCGGAACCTTGCTATTGACAGCACGCGTTCGAAGCACGAAAAAATAAAATCCAAAATCCAAAGTACCTCTGAGAACGTATATAAATTTGAAAACAATCTCCGCGCTGAGGATAATAATTACGACGCCATAGGTTTAACGACCTTACTAAATGAATTAAAAGATGAACATAAGTCAATTATAGATTTGGCTTATTTTGAAGGTTACACACAAGAAGAAATCTCGAAGAAACTGAATTTACCACTGGGAACAGTAAAAACAAAGGTCCGACAGGCACTTCTAAAGCTTAGAGAGCTCACTAAAAAAGAATTTATAAATTGAAGATTAACGAAGTCATATCATCGGGCTTACTTGAAAGCTACGTCTTAGGCACTACAAAGCCTGAAGAAACTGCTGTTGTAAATAAATTATGCAAAGAGCATCCGGAGTTATTGAAAGAAATTGAGGCCATTGAAGAGAGTTTGATGAATTTCTCTGCCCGGGTTTCAACGCCTGTTAACCACGAGCTAAAAAATAAAATTGAAGCGCATTTAACTTTCAACAGCGAAGAATCGCCTGTTGCAAAAATTATTTCCATTAAAAAAGAAACAGATAACCGTCTCACCATTTATAAGCTCGGGATTGCGGCCAGCCTGCTTTTATTCCTGACGAGCTTAATGTACAATGTGCGGTTAAATCGCATGTACAGCAAAGTAAACGCCGAACTTGCAGAATTGAATGCCGCCAAATCTTATATGGCCGAGCAGATGAATATTCAGCAAGCATCTTTAGTAACTATGAATATGGAGTTACAGATTCTGGCTGACCCAAAAGTAAAAACCATAGCATTAAAAGGCATGAATTCACTGGATAAAAAATCGGCCATGGTTCATATGAATATGGAAACCTATGCAGTGTATTTTAATGCAAGTGCTCTTCCTGCTACACCGGATGAAAAACAATATCAGCTTTGGGCCATTGTGGATGGCAAGCCTGTAGATGCCGGTATAATTGACATGAAAAGTACTGCGCAGGTTTTTCAAAAAATGAGATCCATAAAAGGTGCACAGGCTTTTGCGGTGACTATAGAACAAATTGGCGGCAGACCAACTCCTACCATGGAGACGATGTGTCTTCTTGGTAATGTTTAATTTTTCACTTAATTTTTACAGCGGGAAAACAGGGGGCAGAGTGCTCTAATTCTGCGTGAGAAAAATCTAACTTGCAGCGAATTATTTTTCTTCAACCTCAAAAGTCACGGCTTCAGGGCCTTCAACTTTAGGACCAGTAACCCAGTTGTAAGAAAATCCTAAGGAATTACACCATCCGCAACTCTTTACTTTTATCTTGTAATGAATCTTTCCATCACTTCTTTTTTCAACCTCCCTGATAAATTTTATTTCGCAACCACCAGAAGCATAAAGGCCAAGCAAAGTGGATGAGTTAAAATCTATTGGAGGCTGGCCGCAAGTACTATCGAATAAGGCTTTGTAGGAAGCTCTATTAGTGATCACAAACTCACTTTTATCGCTAATGGGAAGGCAGCTTATATCTATTGTGCTTGTTATGATCCCTTAATTTTTGTCTTCCCCCCAACAACGTGGTCTCTTTGAACAGTTTTCAAAAACAAAGAAAACGAAAATAATTGCGAAAATTTTATAATCCAATCTGCAAACAGGTAAGTTTTGCAGATACTTCTTATCTATGAAAAAATATTTGGCCTGAGGGTTATTAGAAATATCAACGTTTTAGGACTAATAACCGTAAGAATAACTTGAAGAATGTTATCTCCAAAAGAAAAATTTACATCTAACATTTGATTTCCTCCCAAAAACATTCCTACGAATAAAACTTCTGTAGATTTAAAATCCTCTTTCGAGGTTACTTCCGTGCAAGGGCCTACCCTTTCTTTGTAATGAAAGTTGAAACTCTCCATTTCTGCTTCCGAGCGGATAAGCACAACCTTATCATCACGGCCTATACATCCACCTTTAATCAAACTAAAATCGATCTCGTTCAAAGGCTTTTTAACAGTGTCGATTTCACTAATTAGTGTTTGGCCGAAAACTCCATTTTCGTCGTTCTGTCAAAAAAAATAATCGCTCATTTACCCCAGTAAACCTCACAATCATTTTTTTTAACACGCCTCGAAACTGAATTTTTCCATCCTAACACCTAGTTTTTGGACAGACACTAATTATAGGTTTAATCTCCGTTTGCGAATCACAAAACAAACATAGAAATGCAAAACTATATGTTAGAATTGTTCTCAATGCATTTTACCACTTATACTCCTTCACCACATCCACAAACAACTTTACTTTTTCTTTATCGATATCCGGGTACAAGCCATGTCCAAGATTACAGATGTAGCGGTCTTTGCCGAAAGCCTTTAACATGGTATGCGTGTCGGAAATTATTTTTTCCTCATCCGCATACAATAAACATGGATCAGCGTTGCCTTGCAGCGTTTTAGTTCCCGCCTGGGAACGCGCAGTTTTAGGATCAATCGTCCAATCGAGCCCGATAGAGTTGCAGCTTGTTTCAGATATTTTCTTCACAGCGTAATGCGCATCCTTCGCAAAAACCGTCACAGGAACTAAAGGAGAAAGTGCATCGCAAATTTTTGAAATGTATTTTAAAGAGAATTCATAATACATATTTTCACTCAACACACCCGCCCAGGAATCGAAAAGTTGCAGAAGATCAGCTCCTGCCGCTACTTGTCCCTTTAAATAATTAATAGTGCTTTGCGTAATTTTTTCCAAAAGAGCATGTGCTGCTTCTGGTTGTGTGTATAAAAATTGTTTTGCTTTGCTAAATGTTTTACTTCCACTTCCCTCTATCATGTAGGCAAATAAAGTCCATGGTGCGCCTGCAAAGCCGATCAACGGCACACGGTTATTAAGTTGTTTTTTGGTGAGTTGAAGCGCTTTCATCACATAATCGAGATCAGAGGCTTCTGCAATTCTGAGTTTATCTACGTCAGCTTTATTCTTTACTGTGTTTTCGAACCACGGCCCTTTTGCTTCTATCATTTGATAAGGCAAGCCCATTGCTTCGGGAATAACGAGGATGTCGCTAAAAATAATGGCAGCGTCCACGCCAAGTATATCAACTGGCTGAATAGTAACCTCGCAGGCCAATTCAGGGGTTTTAACAAAATCAATAAAATTTTTTGCTTTGGCGCGGGTGGCACGGTACTCGGGCAGCACCCTACCCGCCTGACGCATCAGCCAAACCGGTGCGCGTTCCACTTCTTCTCCTTTTGCTGCTCTTAGCAACAGATCATTTTTTAGCATGTGCAAATTTACATTGTTATACCGATTATACAAAATAGGTGTGTTAATCAACGTGCGACTATTTTGTTATATCGGCATGACCATTGTACAATTATTCAAAGACTTATGTCTTTAAATAATTACAATTGGTAGAATTCAAATTACAGAAATAAAATAATGGTCGCCAGATATAAATTTTAGCAATTGTTTGTGAAGAATAGCTGTATATTGCTGCCATTAAACAGGGTTGTAGCCTGAAACAAAAACCACCAATGAAAAAAATCACTCTATGGTTTGCACTATTTATAGCAAACACAACTTTTGGGCAACAGCATGCCTGTTCTAAAATAAAACAAGCTTCTGCCGCCAGACAACTAAATATTCAATCGAAAATGATGGCTCAGTCGCCACAACTTTCGCATGAGTTGGCCTACGATGTGAAATTTGTGCATTTAAATTTGAATGTAGAACGCATAAATAAAAACATCAGTGGTGGGGTGAAAACTATTGCTACCGTTACCGCTGCAACGCTAGATACTTTTATGACCTTGCTGCATCAAAACCTCATCCTTGATTCTGTTCGTTTTAATGGAGCTTTAATGACGATGATTAGACAAGATAGCATTGTAAAAACTGGACTCGCCGCGCCACTTCCTAACGGCTCGTCGTTTACCGTGAATGTTTATTATCACGGAACACCACCAAGCGGAGGTTCAGCCATTGGCAGTGGATTTAGTAATGCCACCTCGCCTTCTTGGGGAAACCAAGCTACTTGGAGTTTAAGTGAAAGTTTTGTAGGTTACCATTGGTGGCCGTGTAAACAAATTTTAACCGATAAAATTGATTCGAGTTGGGTATTTGTTACTACCGATTCATTGAACAAAGCCGGATCGAATGGTTTACTTAACAATGTGGTGACGGTTGGTAATAAAAAACGATACGAATGGAAATCGAGAACCCCAATTGCTTATTACTTAATATCTGTGGCAGTTGCTAAATACAAAGAATACAACTTATATGCGAAGCCACAATACTTAGCAAATGATTCGATTCTGATTCAAAATTACGTTTATGATGTTGCCCTTACCAGTAATAATTTTATTAACGGACAAAAAGTAGAACTAGACAAAATGCCGCAAGTGATGGAATTCCAATGCGACATGTATGGCATGTATCCTTTTTACAAAGAAAAATACGGGCATTGTATGGCTCCATTAGGCGGCGGCATGGAGCATCAAACCATGAGTACGGTTGGCTTTTTTGATTATTACATTAACGCTCACGAATTAGGTCATCAATGGTGGGGAGATAATGTTACTTGCAAAAGTTGGGGAGATATTTGGATTAATGAAGGATTTGCTTCTTACACCGAACATTTGGTAGCGCAATATCTAGATCCATCTAATTATGCCACTAATTTAAATGCGGCGCACAACAGTGTCATGAGTCAGCCTGGCGGCAGTGTTTTTTTTACTGGATCTGATACTCTAAATTCTGGTAGAATTTTTAGTTCACGTTTAACTTACGATAAAGGTGGAGCTATTGTTCACTCCTTACGTTTTTTAACCAACAACGACTCGGCATGGTTTAAAACCTTACGTGATTTTCAAACCACTTATCAGAACAGCACTGCCTCTGCTATTGATTTCCAAAATTTTTACCAAGCTCAAACCGGAATTAATCCCTCTCAATTTTTTCAACAGTGGTATTACGGCCAAGGCTATCCAACCTTTAATGTAAAATATAATTATACGGGCACTCAGTGTATTATTAAAAATACACAAACGGTGAGCTTTCCTTCAGCAACCCCTTTGTTTATTACTCCTTTAGAATATAGAATTAGTAGATCTGGTTATGCAGATACCACCATTCGGCTGATGCACAATACTAGCGTTGAAATATACACCATCAGTCTCACAGGTTCTGTTACCAGCATGGCTGTAGATCCTAAAAACTGGCTCATTAATAAAGCCGTTGGGCCAGCACGCGATGCTACTCTAGGGATTACAGTTGTTGATCCACCCATAGATGAAACAGGCATTCATGAAGTGGCTTTATTTTCGGAAATAAAAATAGGGCCAAATCCAACTAAAGCAATTGTATCTATCACTAATTTAGGTGAAGCTCAAGGAACCATAAAAGTTTTTGATTTAGCTGGTAAGCAAGTAATGGAAAAAACTTTATTAACGGACACTAAAATAGATCTTGGAAGTTTTGCTTCTGGAATTTATGTGATAAAAATTTACGATCAGAAGAATGAGGAAAGGATTTCTCAGAAGTTGATTAAAGAATAGAATCGCTCATTTATAAGGAATACCGCTATAAATCCATCCTTTTTCACTACTTTTGGCTTCCCAAAACAGGCATCATAGTTCAATGGATAGAACGGAAGTTTCCTAAACTTCAGATCTAGGTTCGATTCCTAGTGGAGCCACCACAAAGCAAAAAAATCCTCTTCGATTCATTTCGAAGGGGATTTTTAATTCTACTGGTTTGATACTATTCCCTATGATAAATCCTGAGGAGCGGAGGATTATCAGTCCCGGTTTATGAATCGGGCGCTTCCTAAAGGAACTCCCTCGTTATTGTATATAACAATGAAATAAAAACCTGCACTAAGGTGCGAAATATCCACTGTTTCCGATGCGCTCCCTGTCATTACCATGCTGCCTGTTGCGTCACTCACCTGCACCCTGTCGGAACCTGCAGGCAGGCTGATCTGGATAACATCTGATGCTGGGTTAGGATATATGTGCAGCTTGGATATATTTGCCGAGTTTTCTTTAATACCGACAGCAGGATCTGAACAGCTTAAGTAATAATGCTGATAGGTGTTGTTGGTGTAGGTATTGCTCGCCTGATACCAATTGTTGTTTTGAACATCGGTTATGTAGTTGTAGGCATTAAAGGTATAGGTTTCAATGGATTGATTGCTCCAATTGCTAGCAGAGCCGCTCCAGGTTTGATAGGTTTTGTTTAATCTTACGTTACTGGAGTTGTAGGTAATCAATTGTTTTGAATTGTTAACCCATGTACTGCCACTCCAAACCTGAATAATCCAGGCTTCAGGGTCGTTATTGGGTGTAAATGTATAATTACTGAGACTTTGGTTCATCCAGTTGTTATTATTCCATGATTGATAAAGGTACGTTGACAACTGGTTAGAACCATTGTAAGTGCTGGTATAACGCGTTATATTTTTCCACGCATTGGCAGAAACACTCCACGATTGGCTTGTGCGCAGGTCTTCAACCCCTGCAGTGTTGTATGTAATTGTAGTGAGATACTGATTCTCCCAACCGGTAAATCCCCACCACTGCTGTGTGGAAGTAAGCAGGTTATGGTTGCTGTCAAAGGTGCCGGTATACCGGATTTCGTTATCCCAGGTAGCGCCGTTCCATGTTTGATAAACAGTAACTGTAGCGTCATTGTTGACATCATACGTATAAGTATATTTATCCTGGTCAAACCAGCCATTGCTAAAGCCCTGATTTGTTTCTACAGCAACACTTCCATTGCCATCGTAAGCGTAAACCGTTCGGCTACTCTTTACCCATTGGCTGTTGAAACTTAACCACACCACTGTAATAGCCTCGGTAACCTTGTTTTCGCTATTATAAATATAAATATACCTGATAGTACCAGTCCAAGTATTTGCCGCAGTGTTCCAGCTATAATAATAAATACTGTCGGTAAGACAGGTAATTGAGCCCGTGCGGGCAGCAGGAGGCTGCGGTATATTTGAAGGGTGATGAATATTCTGCGCGAGACCGGCAATTGATGCTACAATAGCACAAATGAGTAAAAGCTGTTTCATTACACTGATTTTTATTTAAAGATACATCATAAAGCGATAAATAAAACAACTTCACCGAATTTTGCCCGTGCATTACCTTGCTGAAACTTACTCAGCATATTTTGGCTCCGTAACTATAATGCCTTGTCCGTTAATAAAGCCGACCCGCTTGTATTAACATAATACCCCTTAGACCAAAATTCACCACCCCAAAGTTTAAGTTTTACTTCTGGATGCATCTTAAATATTTCTTTTGCAGTAATACTTTTTACAGTACGAATTATTTTTGTTGGACTTTCCATAGGAACACCTTGGATCAAGAAATGAACATGGTCCAAATCTGTACCAATTTCAATAAAAGCTATATCATAGCGTTTTGATATTTCGAGGCACACTTCTTTCAATGTTTTTTCGACATCAGCACTAAATACAACCCTTCTATACTTTGCTGGACAAACAAAATGATACGAAAGCACACCTCCAAAAACTCGAAAATTTTGAGCAAATCACCAGGTTCAAATCTCAGCCTTTCCCCAATTGGAAATACTTTGAAGCCTTTGCTTGTTGCAAAGGCTTTTAACTTTAAAAGATTTTTTATATTTTTCGCGTATGTCATCCAAAGTACTAAAGATCCCGCTTACTATTATAAGGGTCACCGTGAAAATTTAGAGAAACGATTAGCTCAGCATAAATCCGGAATGACAAAGTCAATTAAAAACAACACTCCGTTCACGCTTGTTTACTCGGAAGCGTTTGAAAAAATTGAAGATGCTGTTCTTCGCGAAAAGTATTTTAAAACTGCTACGGGAAGAAGGTTTTTAAAAATGATTTGGCACCTTCGTTCAATACTTGTCTGCCTGTGAATGAAACAATATGCGCGAGTCCCGACTGAACGTTGTCCCTTTCTATTTATTTCACGGTGATTTTTTGCTTTATCGCGGTTGAAGCGAACACTAACGGAGTGAAGTAAGAAGCTTAAATCCATATCCTGTCTGAATATTTACAACACATTAAATATAGCCACAGCGTAAATAAAAAAACGAAGGAACCTAAATAAGGCCCATAAAGCGTAGTGTTTAAATTTGTAGTTGATAAGGCCACAGGCAAAACTCACTACAGAATGTGGTAAAGGCAGCAAGGCGCCCACAACTACAAAAAAGCCGCCCCATTTTCTGAGATTTGAAATGTGATTCGCGATTTTTGTGTGGAGGTAATTGTTGACTGAGGGAATGTTTGCGATAAGTTTTCCGATGAAGTAAGAACAAATCCCTCCTAAATACGAGAGTAAAGCAATCAAGAATAAATAAAACCAAGGTTGACTGGTTTTTGCACTCCAGGCAATAAATATTTCAGGCGGAACTAATCCTAAAAGTGTTTCTGAAACAAAGAATGTAAACAAGATGGCTTCTGAACTATAGCTCGTTACCAGTGCTTTGAATATAGCTTCTGTGTCTAAGACATAATAATCCAGCACTACAAAAAGAGCAACAACCACAAACAATCCAAGACCGCCTTTAATCGCCATGTTTTTTAGAAAGGCGTAAAACTTAGTCATTTTGTAATAACGATTAAGCGTTTTAATTTTTTTTACATTGTCCATAGTTACAAATTTTAAGTAGTAAGATTTTTAATATGATTAGTACTTGGTTTTTCTAACACCTTTTTTCATTTGAATGGTGTTCACCAAAAATGCAAAAGCAATGGAGAAGTAGATGTATCCTTTTGGTATGGAAAAGTGCAAGCCTTCTGCGATAAGTGAAACACCTATCAACATTAAAAAGCAAAGTGCTAAAATTTTGAAAGAAGGATGCTTTTCTATAAATCGACTAATAGATTTGGCGGCTATAAGCATAACACCCACAGCAACAATTACCGCTGTGTACATCATCCAAAGTTCCTGAACCATGCCTACCGCGGTAATGATGGAATCGACAGAAAAAACAAGATCCAGCATGATGATTTCGATAAGAAAAGTTTTGAAGCTCCCTTTTCTTGCTTTTAGTTCCGATTCACCATTATCTGATTCTGTGTTTTCGCGTATTTCTTTTGTGCTCTTGTATAATAAAAACAATCCGCCTAGAATCAATATAATTCCTTTACCAGAAAAGGCAACTTCAAAAGCGGTGAACAAAACGCCGTCTAACTTTAAGATCCATGAAATAAGCCCTAATAAACATAAACGAATAATCATTGCCAGTCCGATGCCCCAATAGCGCAATTTATCACGCTGATGCGCAGGTAATTTATCTGCAAGTATGGAGATGAATATAATGTTATCCAGTCCTAATATTACTTCCAGAACAATTAACGTAGATAAGGGGACGATGGTTTCAATTAGCATAGGATAGTGCAGTGTTTTTCTAAGGGGCTGGTTGTGTTATATTAAAATAGTTATCATTACTGCCAACCGCCGCCGGTGGCGAGATAAAGGTGGATCAGTGTTGTGTTTTGTCTCTTTTTGTAGTTTGCTAATTCAATTTGTGACTGAAGTGCGTTTTTCTGCGAAATAATTATTTCGAGGTACCCTGCTCGTCCAGCCTTAAACAATTCCGTGGAAGTTGTTACCGATTTACTTAATACTTCAGCTTCCTTTTCTTTTAACTCAAACATCTCTTTTGTGTTTTCGATGTTTTGTAGTGCGTTGTAAACTTCCATAAAACTTCTTGTCACCGTTTTTTCATAAGAGATATAGGCTTGCTTTTGTTCTGCCTTTACCGCCATTAAATCTGCTTTTAATTTTCTACGATTAATTAATGGAGCTGTTAATCCACCCACTATATTATAGGCCAGTGACGCGGGCGTTTCCAAAAGTAACAATGCGTTAAATGCTTGCAGACCCATGGCGCCATTTATACTTATAGAAGGATAAAAAGCTGCTTTTGCTGACGCTACATCTGCATTGCTTGATCGTAATTCCATCTCTGCCTGTCTTATGTCCGGCCGATTCAAGAGCAGGTCCGAAGGAATTCCGGCTGAGATAATAACGTTCGTACTTGCGGGAGATAAAATTGTATCGCGTTGAATAGCTTTCGGAAATCCGCCGATTAAGAAATTGAGCTTGCTTTCTTCTTCCACCAGTCGTTGCTTAACCTCCACTCTGGCAGATCTAGAATTAAGCAATTGTGCCTCTATCAGTTCAACTGCTAATTCGTTCGCATTTGCGGTTTCTTTTTGTATGAGCACAATTTCAAAAGCATTTTGTTGCAGAGCGATATTATCTGACAAAATCCTGAGTTCATTATCGAGTGTAAGAAGTTCATAATAGGTTGATGCTATTTCAGCGATCAGATTGGTCACTATTAAATTCTTTCCATGTTGCGATGCCATAAATTTGGAAAGGGCGGATTTCTTTTTATTTTCTAATTTACCCCAAATATCAATTTCCCAAGAGGCCTGCAAAAATCCATAATAGTCTGGCAAAGGATTTGGAATCCGCTGTTTGCTATTGATGTTTGGCGAAAATTGTGTATCGTAATTTCCAACTCCGTCCATGGTATAGTCTCCAAACTTTCTTTGCCCTGCTCCAATGGATACTCCCGCTTCGGGCAAACGAATACCTCTTGTGAATTTGACTCCAGCTTTTGACGCTTCTATTTTTTGAAGCGCAATTTTTAGATCATAATTATTAATAAGTGCTGAGTCGATCAAAGCAATCAAATGCTGATCGAAAAATAAATTTTTCCATTTTAGGGGCTGCACATTCAGCGTGTCAGTGCCAGATGCATAACTTGTCGGAATCTTCCTATCCATTTTATGGGTAGAGATTTCGGTTGTTTTGCATCCAGCCAAAAACAAAACTAAAAATGGTATGTATATACTTTTAAATGGTTTCATGTTCTAACTCTAATGTTTTTGCAGGTTTAATTTTTTTTGATTTTAATGCAATGCTTGCAAAGATGTAATATAAGCCAGGGATTACGATGACTCCGAAAATGGTTCCGAACAACATTCCTCCTGCCGCCGCTGCACCAATGGTTCTGTTTCCAATAGCGCCTGCTCCGTTTGCCATCAATAGAGGAATAAGTCCGGCTACAAATGCAAACGAAGTCATTAAGATGGGCCTTAGTCTTGCGATAGAACCTTCTATAGCTGCGCTCATAACACTGTGACCTTCTTTTTGTTTTAGAATAGCAAATTCAACGATGAGGATTGCATTTTTTCCCAATAGCCCGATGAGCATGACCATGGCGACTTGTGCGTAAATATTATTTTCCAATCCGAGGATCAGCAACAGCAACAACGATCCAAAAATACCAACTGGTAATGATAATAAAACCGGTAATGGTAATAAAAAACTTTCGTACTGTGCCGCTAACAAAAGGTAAACGAATAAAAGACAAATAGAGAAAATATAAATTACTTGGTTACCCGATAAAATTTCTTCTCTGGTCATGCCCGACCATTCATGCGTGTAACCTCTTGGTAAATTTTCTTTGGCCACTTCTTCAATCGCTTTAATCGCATCGCCACTGCTATATCCTTTTGCAGCCTCCCCGTTTAACATAGCTGATAAATACATGTTGTATCGCGTTAATTGCTCAGGTCCGTAAACGCGTTCGATTTTACTAAATAAAGAATAAGGAACCATCTCGCCATTTTTATTTTTTACACGGAGTTTTAGAATGTCCTCGGGTTGAGCGCGGAACTTTGGATCTGATTGCAACATGACTTTATACATTTGTCCGAAACGAATAAAATTTGTCGCATAATAACTTCCCATGAGTGTTTGTAAATTACTCATGGCGTTATCTACCGAAATACCCTTTTTTGCTGCCACATCCTGATCCATGTGAATAAGGTATTGTGGGAAATTCGGATTAAAACTGGTAAAAATGCTTTTGATTTCTTTGCGCTTTTTTACCGCTTGCATAAAATCATCTGTAACTTTAAACGTTTGCGCCAAATTACCGCTACCTGTTTTATCCAACACCCTTAATTCGAACCCGCTTGCGTTACCAAAACCAGGTACAGCGGGCGGTGGAAAGAACTGAATATCGGCACCTTTGATGTGTTTTGTTTTTTCCTGAAGTTCCGTAATAAGTTCATCGGCCGTTTTTTTACGACTTTTCCAGGGTTTTAAACTAATTGTACTCATGCCGAAAGAAGCTCCCGAACCGTCTGTCATCATACTAAAACCAGCAAGTGTAGAGATGGATTCAATGGCGTCCAATTCTTTGGAGATAACGTCTATTTCATTCATCACTGCTTCGGTACGCTCCAGCGTTGCTCCGGCAGGTGCAGTTACATTAGCGTAAATGGTACCCTGATCTTCAGTAGGAATAAATCCTGTTGGCAATATTTTTCCTATACCCCAGGTGCCAAAAGAAAAAATTAGAACTACCGCGATAGTTATAGAACGTCGGTTGATGATCGCAATTACAATTTTTCGGTATTTGAGCGAAATGGAATTATAATAATTATTGAAGCTGTCGAAAAAGCGGTTTAGTAAATTTCTTTTCTTTTTTCCGTGCGTGTTTTTAAGCATTAGAGCGCACAAGGCCGGCGTAAGCGTAAGTGCATTAACACCGGAAATAATAATGGCTATTGCCATGGTAATGGAGAACTGTCGGTAAAACACACCAACCGGCCCCGATAAAAAAGCAACAGGAATAAATACAGCGGACATAACAATGGTAATGGCAATAATGGCACCGCCAATTTCACCCATGGCTTTCATGGTGGCAGTTTTTGCATCCGAACCGTCTTCTTCCATTTTGGCGTGAACAGCCTCTACGACGACAATCGCATTGTCCACAACAATGCCTATGGCCAATACAAGAGCAAAAAGCGTTAACAAGTTAATTGAGAAGCCAAATAATTCCATAAAGGCAAAGGTGCCAATCAAAGAAACCGGAACAGCTAACACAGGAATTAGTGTCGATCTCCAGTCTTGCAGAAATATAAAAACAACAAGTGCTACAAGCAAAAAGGCTTCTATCAGTGTTTTAATAACTTCATCAATAGATGCATCCAAAAAACGCGAAACATCATAACTAATGGTGTATGTCATGCCGGGAGGAAATGATGTTTTCTTAAGCATCTCCATGCGTTCTTTAACTGTTCGAATAACTTCACTGGCATTAGAGCCCGGACGCTGCTTTAAAACAATAGCTGCCGAAGGTCTTCCGTTTTCTTTAGAAAGGACGTCGTAATCTAAGGACCCAAATTCAATATCGGCGACATCCTTTAAACGTAACATCTCGCCGCCCTCAGATACTTTGATTATCAGGCTTTCGTATTGCTCTTTCTGGGTTAATTTGCCTGTGTACCGCAGCACATACTGTAACGACTGTGATTTCCTTCCCGAACTTTCACCTATTTTTCCAGGAGCCGCTTCAATATTTTGTTCCCGCAACGCTTTAATAATTTCATCGGCTGATATTTCATAAGCGTCCATTTTGGAAGGATTTAGCCACACCCGCATAGCGTATTCGCGCTGCCCCATGATGTCGGCGAAACCAACACCATCTATTCTTTTTAATTCAGCCAATACATTAATATCTGCAAAATTATAAATGAATTTTTCATCTACTGTCGTATCACTACTAATCAGATTTAAATAGAGGAGCATACTGTTAACCTCTTTTTCGGTTGACACTCCTGCTTTAATTACCTCCTCCGGTAATTCATCTAATACAGTTGCCACACGATTTTGTACGTTTACTGCGGCCTGGTCTGGATCTGTTCCTACTTTAAAATAAATTTGTATCACGCTTGTGCCGTCGTTTCCAGAAACAGAAGTCATGTAAGCCATGCCGGGCACGCCATTGATTGCTCTTTCTAAGGGTGTAACCACAGCCTTTGCCGAAACTTCAGCATTAGCCCCCGTGTATTTTGTAGTTACAGAAACTGCTGGCGGAGCAATATCTGGGTACTGAGTAACAGGCAAGCCCCCCAGAGCCAATAGTCCTAGCAAAATTATAAATATCGAAATAACCAGGGATAGAACCGGGCGTTGTATGAATTTTTTAAGCATTGTGTTCGTATAAATTATTTAAGCGCCAATTCTTTAATGAGGGTCTTCATCAAAACCAGATCCGGATTGATAAGCATGCCATCCTGTACACTCTGGATGCCTTCATAAATTATTTTCTCATTTTCCTTCAGTCCTGAAGAAACGATATAAAGATGTGGTAGTCTCTGTTTCGATTGTATCTGACGCATACTTACTTTATTATTTTGGTCGACGACATACACGTAAAGTTTGTCTTGTATTTCATAAGTAGATTTTTGAAGCACTACAAGTTCGTTCCTGTACTTTTTTTGGAGCCTTATTTTTCCGCTGGCGCCGTGTTTTATAATTTTATCAGGATTTCTGAATCGGGCCCGAAAAGCAATGTTACCAGTGCCTTCGTCGATGGTTCCTTCAATGGTCTCAATTTTTCCTTTAAAAGGATGTTCAATTCCGTCTGCAAGTATCAGACTGACTGTTTTCGATTCGATACTGTCCTTCAAAAGATTTCTGGCATAGGTCAGATATTCTTTTTCGGACACGTCAAAATAGACGTACACTTCGTCGTTCTCAGAAATAGAGGTTAACAAAGTTCCCTCGTCAATTAAACTTCCAATTTTGTGTGGAATGCGATTGATAAGTCCGTTAAAAGGGGCGCGCACTTCTGTATTCGCCAATTTTAATTTCGCATGCGCCTGATGTGCCAGGGCTTCCTCCATTTTCGCTTTTTGGGCTTCCAGTTTGTTCTGTGCAATTTCCACTTCCGTTGCCGAAACAATTTTTTTCTCTGCCAGTTGTAAAACGTTTTTTAGCTCCAGCTCAACGGCCTTGGCTTCAGACTGAGTGATTTTGTACAACGCGGTGGTCTTCGCAAGTTCTTCTACATACTCCTTATTGTTGATACTGAAGAGTAACTGTCCTTCGCGGACGTGAGCGCCTTCATCTACGTGAAATTTTTCGAGATAGCCTTTAACGCGCGCGCGCATTTCAACATTTTGTATGGCATGTATTTCTGCTACATAATCTGTGAAAACAGATGTATCCATCCTTATCACAGCTGTTACAGGGAAAGTTTCGGTTTTGGCGACCTTTGTATCTGACAAATTACACGCGTTAAACAAAGCAAGCGAACTTGCCACTAAAATTATTTTTTTCAATGGGGATATTATTAAAAAATGAATAGGCTTGACCCTAAAATGAAATGAAGATCCGACTCTCCAAAAAAGTAACAAGAATTTACTTAGATGTTCTTAGGTGGGGGGATGTGAATGTCATTCAATCCGCTATTAATTAGCAAAAAAGACTCACCACGGTGATTACTTTTGCAATCATACCTTAAACTGCTTAAAGTAAAATCACTTATAAACTGATCCGCTTCCTCTTCTAAAGATTCCTCCTCAAGCGTTTGATTTTCGTTACTTGATTTAGAATCTAAAGGGAGCGTTTGGTGAATGAGAGAATCATCCGATAATTCATCAAGCAAATCCAGTACCGGGAAAAAGGAAAGTGCAGAAATAGCCGAAAATACCACAAAAATGAGGGTAAAGGAAAGGAGTTTCAACCTATTTTGTTTCTTTTTCAATGCTTTAATTGTGTGTGACAAATTTAATATATTTCTTAATAATTGTCTTGTTTTAATGAACGGCAACACGAATTTTATATTTTTTTAGGTTTAGGATTTTATTACTGACTCCATGTTTGAAGTCTATTTCCAACATTTAATTCCACTTTTTACTGAAAAAATAAACCTTATACCCCTTATTAATAAGAGCATAATTTAAGTCTTATATCAAATAAATTTTGTATCTTTGTCCATGCAAAGACAACGAGGTAGTAAAGAGGTACAGGAAGCAACCCGATTAAAAGTATGTTCTTACTTA
>Ga0105046_10002949_pt1 | contig 26931 bp, 24 predicted proteins | sample MAT03_FD_78385 | JGI IMG/M metagenome (GOLD analysis project Ga0105046, IMG submission 78385) | Freshwater microbial communities from Lake Fryxell liftoff mats and glacier meltwater in Antarctica - MAT-03 (megahit assembly) | ecosystem: Environmental > Aquatic > Freshwater > Ice > Liftoff... | reverse complement strand
TGGGCATTGGTGAGAATCAGCCCATCGTAGCGCACGATTGTTCCTGATCCGACGCAGGCCGTTGTGAGATTGCTGCTGCGGGCCTGCCGAATGTAGACTGTCGAGCGCACAATACGATCAAGATTGAGCGTTTCGTCGGGTGTCTGGGCGTATAGAGTGGGTGTTAAAAGAACGCCTAAGACAATCAGCAGCCATAGACTCCTGATGACGATTTTGTGTCCTTGATGTTTTTTGTAAGTCATCTTTAAAAGCTCAACTGACGTAGAAATTGACGGAATCGGCGGTATTCGCTCTCGTAGACGCTGGCCTCAGCACGAAATGTGATGATAAGGGCCTGCCCGCGTGAAATCGTGAGTAGATCCTGTCCTCTGACGACGTCCGGGATGCCCTGCAAGAAGGCACTTGTCTCACGCATGGTGTAGGTATACGACATGGCCTGAGCGGTCAAATCGCTGCGGATGGCATAATCTTCTGTCGAGAGTACGTTGTAATCGGTATAGGTGCGGGCTCTGGTGAAGGCGAGACGATCTGCAATGCTGCGGGCGGTTGTCTCGCTGCTAAACGGCTGCACGCTGATCTGAATCGTTGTCTTGAAGCCGGAGCGCGTCATATCGCGCACACGGAAGACATAATCCTCGCCCTGTGTATCTAAAAGCCAGTTGCGTGGATAGTAGGCGAGAATCCCGGCCTGGAGGTTTTCATACACGGTGGTGGCCGTGAGGGCGCTGTTACGGATATTGAGGCCGATGGTGAAGACGATCAGGCCAATGATCAACGTGATGACATGAGCCCAACGCTGGCGCGGTGATTCGCTGGCTTCGTTCAGGCGCTTAAAGAGCACTCTCATATGTCACCGCGCAGTCGATCCCGTTCGCGCCGTTCGGACACATCATAGAGAAAGGCCACAAGAATCTGCGGCACGCTCAAGAGTGCCAGCGCAAAGCCGACGCCATACAGAGTACGCGGGACATACGCCGTGCTGAGGACGCCTGCGGCGTTGTGAAGCGCGATCTGGGTATTGATAAGACCTGAGCGCAGCGGCAGCGCCACGCCGGTGATGGCTGCGGCAACAAGCAGCATCGCAGGCAGCAGAAAAATCGACCCTGAGCCAAGATACAGCTCCATCAGGCCATAGCTCAAGACCGCGCTGCCCGCCATGTGAATGGCGTATGTGGTGACGACACGGAGCATGAGCATATCCGGACGGACATCGGGCGTTGTGCGGAGAAATTGGAGACTCAAAATCGTGCTGTAGCCCACCGCGACGGCCAGCGAATAGGCGAGCACATCGGTGCGGACGCGATACAGGTCGGCACGAACAACGGTGCGCGTCAAGACGTATTTGATGAATTCTTGCGTGATGCCTGTGGTCACTGTATAGCCAATGATGCGATTGATCGCTGATTCAAGCGAGAGCCATTGATCAGGCTGCAAAAATTCTGTCACCAGCGGCACACCTACCGCACTCGCGACCAATGCCGAAAGCGCAAAAACAGCCCCCAGCATGCGGCGCGGCTGCGGCACAGCCATCTCTTGCAGCCATGAAAAATAGCACCACACCAGGGCAGGCAGAAACACCAGCAAAGCGTTCAGTGGTGCGACGAGTGTGCTAGGAATGTCCAGGCCCACGAAGGTCACAGCGCCATACAGCCCGACCAATACCACAGCCAGTACGCTGCATTCGAGGAACACACTGCGCCACACGCGGCGATAAGGGTAAACCTCATCTTCTTCGCGTGGGGGGAGAATCAGGCGGGGACTGCGAAAGAGTGACATGGTCGATGTTTGAGTTTACTCATAGACAGGATAGAATGAGCGCGTTTGGCGCGTCCAAACTTCATCCTAATAGATTTCACGGCTGGCTGCAAAGGTCAAATCGATGGCACGACATCTCCGAAGCTTCTTCGCTCTCACTCTTGTCTTCTGCCTTCTGGCGGCGTGTCAACCTGCGTCTCCAACTGCAAACCCTCACAAAATAGTCTACGGACTCACGCTGAGTGTCAGCGGCATTGATCCGCATGTGAATTCAAACTCAGAGCTTGGGATTGTGCTGCGACAGGTGTACGACACACTTCTCTATCGCGACCCTGTGACCAAAGAGATTGTTGCAGGGCTGGCGCAGGATTGGTCAATCTCAGATGATGGTTTGACCTATACATTCAATCTGCGTGAGGGCGTGACGTTCCATGATGGCACACTGCTTGATGCTGAGGCTGTCGCGGCCAATATCCAGCGCATCACAGATCCCGCCACAGCCTCGCAGAAGGCCCGTCAACTTCTGGGCCCCATCGCCAGCTATGAGATCATTGATGCTTACACCATCAACCTGATTCTGTCAGAGCCCTATACACCGCTGCTGGATGCCCTCAGCCAAGTGTACCTGGCGATTGGTAGCCCCAAGGCATTTGAGGAGCATGGCCTGCTGCGCTACCAGTTTCATCAGGTGGGGACAGGGCCGTTCATCTTCTCTGAATATCTGCCCGACGAGAAAATCATTTTGAAGCGCAATCCCGCCTATACCTGGGGACCATCGTTCTATGGGGCGCTGCCAGAGAATGCGGTGGATGAAATTGAGTTCCGCTTCTTCCGCGATCCAGCGACACGCGCCGCTGCTTTGCGCAACGGAGAGGCCCAGGTGATGGGGGAGATTCTGCCCACTGATGCCCGTGCGCTGACCAATGATCCCGCGTTTAAGGTGATTCCTGTCCCAATCCCCGGCCAACCGCTGCAATTTTATATGAATCTCAAAAAGGCCCCGACGGATAATCTCGCGGTGCGACAGGCAATTTTGTATGGCAGCAATCGCGCGGGGATTGGCGATGTGGTGTATCAGGGCTTTTCGCCTGTGGCCTGGGGGCCGCTGTCAGCGATCACGCCGTTTTACAATCCCAATGTCAACAATCTCTATGCCTACAACGAAGAACAAGCACGAGCGGTGCTGGCACTTGGCGGCTACAGCGACAGTGACAATGATGGTTTCATGGATAAAGATGGTGAAGCGCTGGAAATCATCATTATTCAACCGCCCTGGGGACTGCTGCCACAGGTGGCGCAGCTTCTACAAGATCAATGGCGCTCGATTGGCATCAGGGCTGTGATTGAGCCTGTGCCGAATTTCCCAACGCTGCTGGAGAAGGTCAAATCGGGCGAGTACAACCTCATTGCCTTCGACACGTCCGGGCTTGATCCCTCTATTCTCAACACGCGCTATCTCGGAGCATCGCTGGATAACTGGACTGGTTACAGCGGCAGCGATCTGGATCGACTGCTTGTGGAGGCCACACGCACGCAAGATGAGGCCCAACGTCGCGAGACTTATGCGCAAATCCAGGCGATTATCATGCAGGAGGCGTTGATTCTGCCGATTCGCGATTATGTGAATCTGAATGCGCACACGGCCCGCCTGACCGGGCTGCAATATGATCCCTACGGCTGGTTCCCGCTGCTGTATGGGGTCGCAATCGCGGATCAGTAACATGTTTCGGCGGCTGATCACCAGTCTTGGCACGCTGTGGCTGGCGGTCACACTCACATTCGTCCTGCTGCGGCTCGTGCCGGGTGATGCAATTGCGGCCCAGTTCGAGGGCAGCAGCAATCCGCAGGCCGCACAGCTCAAACGGGTGGCCCTCGGTCTTGATCAGCCGCCGCTGGTGCAGTATGCATCGTACTGGGTTGGATTGGTGCGGGGCGATCTGGGTGTCTCGCTTGCCACAGGTCTCCCTGTGACAGAGATGCTGGCGCAGCGCTGGCCCGGCACTCTGGCGCTGACAGGCGGCGGTATGCTGTTTGCCATCGTCTTCGGATTGGGGGCAGGCATGGCGCGGGCCTGGACGCACGGCATCATCGCGCGATTGGCCGCGTTTTACAGTACACTTGCCCTCAGCATTCCGGCGTATTGGACAGCGACACTGGCGCTGCTGCTGCTGGGACGCTGGTTTGCCCATCCCGCTTACAGCTTTCTTCCGTCGGCGATTATTGGTGTCCACAGCGGCGGGGTGATTGCGCAGATTTTTGGTGGGGCTCTGCGCGATGTTGCCAGCGCGGATTATATTCGTGTGGCGCGTGCGAAGGGTCTTTCTGACTCCGCGATTCTGTGGCGGCATGCGCTGCGGCCTGCGCTCGTACCGGTGATCATGGTGATTGCTCTGCAAGCTGGATATCTCATGAGTGGGGCGATTCTCACGGAGATGATTTTTCAGCGCTATGGGGTGGGGCTGCTGCTGCGCGATTCCGTTCTGGCGCAGGATTATCCGGTTGTGCAGGGCATCGTTGTGATTCTGGCAGGTGTGTATGTGCTTTTGACGTTTGCAGCAGAGATCGCTGTCTGGTGGCTTGATCCGCGTGTAAGATCATAATGCGTATAAGTGAACGGGCGCAGCAGGCTGCGCCCCTACAGATGCCAGACCTCGATTCGTAGATAATGAAACATAACTCTTTATGCGGCGTATCCTGCTTCTATTCCTGATTTTTGCTGCGGCTATCCTGATTGCGCCTCTGTTTGCCCCCTTTGATCCCATGCGTACCGACACAAACAATGCGCTTCATTCGCCCGATTTGACGCATGTTTTGGGCACAGATCATTTAGGCCGCGATGTGTTAAGCCGTGTGCTCTACGGCGGTCAGCGAACCCTGTTTGTGACCGTCAGCGCAACCACTGGGACACTTCTGGCAGGCATCCTCACAGGTATGATTCTCGGCGCATGGCCTCTCGCACAGCGCATTCTCACGCCAATTCTCACGGCCTGTCTTGCTCTGCCGCCGCTGCTGCTGGCTCTGGTTCTACTCACGGTGTCGGGGCGAGGGATCGCGCCGCTCATTATGGCTCTTACGCTGCCTCAGATACCGGTGGTGGCCCGCGCCATGCAGAGTGCGATTCGGCCTCTCTCTGCGGCGGATTATGTCATGGCGGCCAATAGTGTTGGCGCAACACGCAGTCATGTTCTCTGGTGGCATATCTGGCCGAATCTGGTGCCTTTTGTCCAGCGTTATACAGGTGTTTTATTTAGCCAGATGTTGTTTCAGGCCGGAGCGCTGAGTTTGCTCGAATTGGGCGGTGAGCCGGGCGTGCCGGATTGGGGGGTGATGCTGGCCGATGGACGCGGCGCGTTTCTCTATGCCCCCTGGACGGTTCTTGCACCAGGGCTGCTGATGGTGGCCTGCGTTGTAGGAGTCAATTGGGTGGTCAATCGGGACGATTGAGGGCATGGCAACCTTCGCTATGCCCCTATATCTCAATTGTGGGCAATGACCGTGCCGAGAATCGGCTCATCCATGAGCGCCTGTTTGAGTAGGTCAGGCGTATTCCCATTGAAAATCCGGATGCTAAGATAGGGCTTCTCAGTGATGAGAGACAGCATATCCTCAACTTTTGTTAGCATGCCGCCTGTGACATCAACGCCGCCGGAGCCTTTAAGAGCAGGCTTGATCGATTCGTAATTGTCTGGCGTGATGCGCGGAATGACATTTTGATCGAGATCAAGGACGCCATCGACTTCACCAAGCAGCAAAATCTGGGTGACAGGCAGATTCTGGGCAAGATAGGTGAATACGGTTTCGGTGGAGACAATCGTGCCGCCTCGTACCGTATCAAAAGCTACGTCGCCATAGACCAGGGGAATTAAATTGACATCTAAGGCGCGTTCGAGTGGCTTGAGCGACATATCCAGAATCGCGCCTTCACGGGCCAGCGCAGAGGCTGAGGGTGCATAACGCAGTACAGGCAGCTCATGCTCGTAGCACACCTGCGAAACGAGGTAATTTAAGCGAGCTGCTGCTGCCGCCACACGCGTAAAACCTTGCCAGTCCTCCGATGTGTGAACGCCCTGCATGGTGTTGTACTTTTTGGCCTCAAAGTGCCCAAAAGACCCGCTGCCATGCCCTAAAATCATTTTGACATCGAGGCGTGCGATGCGTGCGGCTTGAATTTCGCCTGCAATGCGCTGCATTCCCTCCTCGCGGAAGCTGGCCTGCACATTTTTGTCTGTGATGAGAGAGCCGCCTAATTTAATGAGTGTGATCACACTAAATTCCCTGTAAGTCAGATAACCACGTAATATAGCGTGTCTTTATCCACTGTGCAGCGTTGTTTCCAGCACACGCACCGCGCCTGCCCGCAGCAGAGCGTCTTTGACAGTCGCTTGTGTGTCTGGTGATACGAGCGCAATCATGTTGCCGCCGCGCCCGCCACCGGACATTTTTGCGCCTATCGCCCCGGCTTTGAGAGCGGCCATCACGAGGGTATCAAGCTCAGGCGAGGAGACAGTGAGAGCTTGCAGCAGGCGATGATTCTCGGTCATCAGGTGGCCGCTGGTGTTTGTGTCGCCTGTCGTCAGGCTCTGGCGGATCTCGCGCGAAAGCTGGCCGATTTTATCCAGCACAGGGGTAATGCGTGCCGAATCAGACTCGTAAAGGCGGCGCACATCCCCCACAGGAATATGTGTTGGGGCACGCACACCCGTATCGCCAATGAGAAGTGTGTATGTTCCTGTGACGTTGAGGCGCTCAATCGGCTCACCACGCACAAAATACACAGGCTGCTCATAGACAATCACCGTATTATCGATGCCACTCGGTGTGCCGTGAAACCGTTTTTCGCTCTCATAAATCAGCGGATTGAGAAATTCAGGATCGGCGGGGCGCTGATAGATCTGGCACAGCAGGCGTGCCACTGCCGTTGCAATCGCCGCGCCGCTGCCCAGGCCGCTGGCGATGGGGATTTGTGAGGTGAGGTGAATCGTGACAGGGGGTGGCGGCACATCAAGCGCTGCACAGACCCGCGCCGCTAAATCCGCAATGGGGTGAGAATGGGTAATATCAAATGTCTCATTGAGGTCTTGCAGCACGAATGTCAGCGCGGCGGCATCGGTGGCGCTGGCCGTTACGCGCACATCGGAGATCGGGAGGGCGATGGCAGGCTGTCCATACACAACGGCATGCTCACCGCAGAGAATGATTTTCGCGCAGGCACTGGCCGTCAACATCATCGTGTTTGACTCAGGATCACAGGCAGGCCATAGATGATGATCAGATAGCTAATGCCCCACAGCACCAGAACGACTTGCAGCCGGAAGTCTTTTAAGAGAACTTCATCGGGCGGCGCAGACTCTTCTTTGACATGAACAAGGTAGAGGTAGTGAAAGAGGCCATACAGCACAAACGGCACCGTTGCTAACGTCAGATTGACGCCCGTGACTTGAATGGCGGTTTCTCGTTCAATGGTGTAAAGGATATAGGTGATGAGCGTGGATGTTGTGACCATACGCAGCATATCATCCAGCAGAGGCAGGTTGTACTGCTGAAAGATGGGGCGCGTATTGACCGCGTTTGCGCCCAGATTGATCAGCTCCTGCCGCCGTTTGGACACAACGAGAAAAAGAGCCAGCAGCCCCGCCGCCGCATACAACCAGGGTGAGAAGCGTGCGACTTCGATCACGACGACACCTGCAATGACGCGCAGCACAAAGCCGGAGGCTACAGTCAGCACATCGATGATGACGACATTCTTGAGATAGAACGAGTAGGCGATCTGGCTCACAAGATAGATCATCATGACAACCGCCAATTTCCAATTCCAACTTGCCGCCAAGATGAGCGCCACAATCGGGATTAAAACGGCGGCAGCTTGAGCGAGAGGCAGCGGCACTTCCCCAGCCGCTAATGGACGGAATTTTTTGCGTGGGTGCTGGCGATCTTTTTCAATATCGACCAGATCATTGATGATATACACTGTGCCCGACATCAGGATCATGAAGACACAAGCCGCCAGTACATTGAAAAAGGCAGGGCTAAACAACTGCGCATCGAAGAAGAGGGCAGGGAAGACAAAGAGGACATTTTTCGTCCACTGGCGGGGACGCATGGTGCGGATGAGGCCGGATAGTGCTTGCAAGCGGGTTGTCTCCCCGTGTGGTGAACCGCAGGCATTATAGCGAAGCCTCTGAACAGGACAATCCCTTGTGTCGGGCGGGCAGACAGAACGCCTATGCCTCTGGTGAAGAATCGCTGGGAGGGGCGTTATTCAAATGATCGCCGCGCCGCAGGCGGGCTAATTTCTCTTGAATGCGCTGACGAGCTGCTTTCGTTGCCTCTTGATCAACGGTGATTTGTACAATCTCATCGCCGCGCCTCTCGACTTTGAGATATGTGCCTTCTTTAGGTTTGCGCTTCGGGAGATATTGGCGCTCAATATCGACAGGCGTATCGGGATCGTCTGTGAAGAAGACAACAGCCAGCTTGCCCTCATAGCGATCAATAACCGCTGATTGAATCGTTGTCTCACTCATTTGTTGGTAATCCTAAGCATCGTTCCATCAGAAATGACAACAATACTGCCTAACTCGTTTGTTCCATAGACAGGAATGTCCAGGGCTGCAAACGTATCAAGCGTGCTTTTGTGCGGATGACCATAGAGATTGCCTCTGCCAGCAGAATAGATGGCAATCTGAGGCGAAACAGCCTTCACAAACGCCAGTGATGAGGAGGTATATGAGCCATGATGACCAATCTTGAGAACTGTGGCAGGCAAAATGGCGGCTGATGTGCTCAGGAGAGTGTTTTCAACGGTCTTTTCGGCATCGCCTGTAAAGAGAAACGAGGTCTGACCATAAGCGAGTCGCAGCACAAGCGATGTGTTGTTCAGATTTTTCGCTTTAGCCGCTCCGTAGAGCACTGAAAAATTCAAATCGCTGAATGGGATAACCTGGGATGTTTGGACTTCATAATACGGAATACGACGTGCTTCGATGATGTCCAGAATGCGCTCATATGTATTTGTCGTATTCGATGCACCGGATGTCCAGACGCCACCGATGGTCAGCGTGTTCAACACAGCGACAAGACCGCCGATATGATCCTGATGGGGATGGGTGATGATGACCATATCCAGTCGGGTGACACCCTGGCCTTGAAGATAACCCAGGACATTGCCACCTGTCGGACCGCCATCAATCAAGGCAGTTGTGCCATCGGGAGCCTGGATGAAAATACTATCGCCCTGGCCTACGTCGATAAAATGGACTTCGAGTTGTTCGGGTAACGTCAGAGAGGGGAGAGCAATACGATTTTGAATCGTGCTGATGAGCGCTCCGACGAGAAACGCAAGAAGACCTAACCACAACCAACCATTTAAGCGGCGCATAAAGAAAGAACTCGTCTCTAAGATATTGATCTATCACAATCTTACGGGAAAACGGCACTCACAAGGCTTAAGAGTGTCAGCACTTAATTTATGAGGGAGTAATGAGAATTTTTGACATTTTTAGACAGATGATTATATTTAGTAAATCAATTAACTAAAACGATTTACCTGAAATGTTACCAAACAGGAGATCGCGTCTTTTAGTTAAGGTCACTAATATTTATAGGAGAGCAATATGTTAAGCAAACGTTTTATCGCCCTTTTTAGTTTGTTCGCCGTGTTGGTCGTCAGCCTGGGGATTGCAAGCGCTCAGGACGAAAAATTGATCGTAGCAGGCTGGTCTTCAAACCCTGAAGAAGATGCCATGCTGTCCGCGCTGCTCGTACAATTCACAGAAGATACAGGCATCGAAGCGGAGTTCGTTCCCTCACCTGATTTCCCCACGACCATGCAAACAGCATTCGCCAGCGGCGATTATCCCAACGTCTTCTACATCGACAGCAGCAAACTGCCGGATTGGGTTGAAGCGGGTGTTGTGGCTGTAGGCGAAGGCGAGTTGGAAAATCCAGAAGGGTTCTATCCGAGCCTGCTGAATACCTTTACCTATGATGGTGTTCTCTACTGTGCTCCGAAAGACTATTCCACGCTGGCGCTGCAATACAACAAAGATCTGTTCGATGCGGCTGGCGTAGAATACCCGACTGCCGAATGGACATGGGATGATCTGATGGCGGCGGCTGAGAAGCTGACCGATAAAGATGCCAATGTTGTTGGTCTGGTGACCCCACCCGACCTGAATCGCTGGCTGCCCTTCCTGTATCAAGAAGGTGGCGCAATCTTCGATGAAGAAGGCAACTACGTGATGGACAGCGAAGCGGCTAAAACAGCTCTCGAATACTACATCAGCTTCAGCACCGGCGGCTTCGGCGGCACGGCTGACTCGGTTGATGCAGGTTGGGGCGGTGAAGCCTTTGGTAAGGGCAATACAGCGATGGCGATGGAAGGCAACTGGGTCATCAACTTCCTGCTGCAAAACTATCCTGACTTGAACTGGGGCGTTGCAGAGCTGCCGATGGGATCAGTGGGTAAGGCGACAATGGCCTTTACCGTGTGTTTCGCAGTCGGCGCGGACAACAACAATCCGGAAGCCTCGTGGCAGTTGGTCAATTATCTGACGGGCGAAGCCGGCCAGATGAAGACAGCAGAAGTTAGCTTTGGCCCGATGCCTTCGCGTGGATCAGCGGCCCAAACCTACCTGGAAAGATGGGAAGAACCCGCCAAAGGCACAAAGTTTGATGTGGCGGATGTGGGAGCCTTTGTCATCGGTGCCGAGTATGCGTACCCCTGGCAGCTTCCAGTTGGCTTCCAGCCCTTCGTGGATGCCTTCAACTCCTCACTGCAAAAAGCCTTCACGGGCGAAATGACTGCTGATGAAGTTCTGGCCGAGGCGCAAGCCGCCGCCGAAGAAGTCATGAGCCAGGTCGAATAATCTCCGCAATGTGGGGACGTCCTGCGGGACGTCCCTATGTTCCCCTCACGGATAACACATCCTAAAATCCCCGCGTATTTCGTGGAGGTACGCCCCACATGACTGACGCCCTATATCCCGATAAAGACAAAAATAAAGAACCCCAGTACAAAACGCTGGCTCAGAAACGCATGGAAGAAATCATTACGGGCTATACCTTCCTTGCGCCTGCCATGATTGTCTTTGTGATCTTTCTTGTTCTTCCGATTGTCTTTGCCATCTTCATCAGCTTCACCGATTGGAATGGTATTACCCCGCTGGCGCAGACTGTGGCGGGCGCATCGGGGCAGGTCGAATTTACAAATCCTTCTGGCGAAACTGTGACAGTGCCGATGGGTACGGCAGTCATTAAAGCGGGCGAAGATGGCATTCGCTATCTGACGCAGGCCGAGATACAGGTGCCTGCCAATGGCACAGCGATTGTCGCGGTTGTCGCGGCGGATATAACGCAGGGCAAAGATACCAATGCCGCCAAGAGTCTCTTAAAAGACATCGAGGGGCCGCTGTCCGAAGTGTTAGAAGTCAAAAACCTTGCACCGATTACGGGTGGTCTGGATGATGCCTTCAAAATGGAGGGCCTCGACAACTACACGCGCCTCCTCTTGCAAGATGGATTGGCTCAAAAAGATTTCTTTACCGCCTTTAAAAACACGCTTTATTTTGTGCTCGGCGTTGTGCCTGTGCAAACGATTCTGGCGCTGCTGCTGGCGGTGGTCTTAAATCAGAAATGGCTCAAGGCACGCGGTCTGTTCCGAACGGTGTACTATTTCCCGTCCATCACGTCTTCGGTGGTGATCTCGCTCATCTTCATGTGGATGTTTTCACGCAGCGGCATCATCAATGTCGTGCTCTCCGGTCTCTTTCCCAACTACGACCCGGTGACGTGGCTCAACGACTCTAATGGCTTGATCCACAATCTCCTGGGGGTGTTCGGCATCACGCGCCAAACAGTGGGCGAGTGGGCGACAACCAGGATTGTGGGTCTTACAGCCTGGGATTGGATCAGCGGGCCAAGCGTGACGATGTTCACGATTATGATCCTTAACACCTGGACGACGATTGGCACGCTCATGGTCATCTTCCTGGCGGCGTTGCAAAACATCTCGCCAGAAGTCTATGAGGCCGCACAGATCGACGGCGCTACAGCGTGGCAAACCTTCCGCCGAATCACCGTGCCGCTGCTGGCCCCGACCACATTTTTTGTGGTGACGTTGGGCTTGATTGGTACGTTCCAGGTCTTCGATCAGGTCTTCGTGATTTCGAGCGGTGGCCCGGCCAAGACAACAATCACCATCGCCTACATTGTCTACCAGAACGGGTTTAAAAACTCCGAGATGGGCTTGGCGGCGGCCTCAGCGATCATTCTGTTTGGGATTATCTTCGTCTTCACCATGATCCAACGCCGGATCACGAGTGAGCATACAGCGTAAGGGAGGCCACTATGGCGACTGTCACACAGACTCAAGCTGCACCAGGCGGTCTCTCGCGTCATACTGTCATGAGGATTCTCAGCGGCATAGGCATTGTGTTTCTCGTGTTCTTCGCATTTATCCAGTTTATGCCCTTTGTACTGACGATTGCAAATTCGTTTAAGTGTTTGCCTGCCGCCGAACAGGTTCCCCAGGCATTTATACCTGTGCCGCCGTTCAATATCGAGTGTCGCGGTGGCGGGGGCGCAATGCTGCCTGCTGATGCCACCACCGAAGGCGTAACCTTCAACAGCACTGTTGAAGGTTACAATAACATCTTCGAGTTTGATCTGCCGCGCTGGTTTATAAACACAGCGATTTACGCCCTGGCGATCACGCTCTTTCGCGTCGTCTTCGACTCAATGGCAGGTTATGCACTGGCGCGTCTGTCATTCCCTGGCAATCGCGTGATGTTCTTCATGATGCTTGGGACGATGATGATTCCAGGGGTTGTGCTGCTCATCCCGCGTTTTATCATCCTGCGTCAGTTGGGCATGCTCAATACGTATCAGGGTGTTGTGTTTGCGCTGGCAGCGGATGCCTTCGGTGTGTTTTTAATGAAGCAGTTCTTTGAATCGGTGCCGAAAGAGATTGAAGAGGCCGGTCAGGTCGATGGGGCCAGCCATTTCACGATCTTCTTCCGCATTATCCTGCCGATGGCGACACCCGCTCTGACGGCTCTGACCATCTTTAGCTTTCAGGGAACGTGGAACAACTTCATGGATGTGCTGATCATCGTGGGTGGCAAACCCGATCTGTATAATCTGCCGTTGGGGTTGGCGCTGCTGCGCGGTCAATTTGGTGACACGCTGGAATGGAACACATTCCTGGCAGGTGCGGTCATTACGACGCTGCCATTAGCGCTTGTCTTCTTCATGTTTCAGCGATACTTTGTTGAAGGCATCAGCTATTCAGGTGTGAAGGGTTAACAGGCATGGGGGCAGCACTGCGGGCAATATTCCAAGCACTGAATGATGTGCGACAAAATGGCTACGCGTACATCTGGGCCAATGTTGCATTTTGTGCGCTGTGCTTGCCTGTGGTGACGGCCCCTGCTGCCTACAGTGCGCTGTGCCATGTTGTGCGCGCGGCCCGTGTGAACTCTTCGGAGGCCGATCTCTCGTTATTCTGGGAGGTCTTCCGCGCCAATCTGTGGCGGGCCATGCCCTGGGGATTGGCGCATCTGGTGTTTATAGTCGTCAATCTCAGTAATTTGAGCGCCTATGCGGGGCGTCCTGAGCCGATCTGGGTGGGGATGCGAGTTATCTGGTGGGCAGCGACACTGGTGTGGTGGGGCGTTTTTCAATATACATGGTTTCTGTATGAAGAAATGGAACATCCCTCTTTATGGGGTGCGACCCGCAATGCTCTGGTCATGGTGCTGCTTAATCCCTTTTTCACCCTGACCATTTTTGCGGCTCAAATGATCATTTTCGTGTTGAGTATCGTGATGCCTCCGACATTTGTTCTTCTGACATTTGGGATTACGGTTGCGATCAGCAGCGCCGCAGTGCAGAATCGGATGACAGACTATCGACTTACACGAGCGGAATTGTAGCTATGGCAGTCCCACCAGTTATCGCGGACGTTGCAGAACTTGCTGGGGTTTCGGTTGCAACCGTTTCGCTGGTCTTGAATGGCAAAGGCAATATTAGTGATGCCACCCGCGCCCGTGTTACGGCAGCGGCAGACACGTTAGGCTATACACCGAGTGCCCATGCCCGCAATCTACGCGGCAATCAGGCGCGGGTGGTGGGTTATGCCTATGATCGCAATCGCAGTCGGTTTAATCCGGTGCTGGATAATTTTCTCTATGAGATTTTGCGCATCAGTGAGAGTCACGGGCGCAATGTGCTGCTGTTCGCACACGAATCGGGCACAGGCATTGAAGCCTATCGCAGCCTGGTGAAAAGCCGCCGCGTGGATGGTTTTATTCTCTCGCACACACAGCAAGACGATGAGCGTTTCGCCTATCTTCAGACCAACTATATCCCCTTTGCGGCGTTTGGTCGCAGCAATTCGGCGTTGGATGCCCGCGCCCATTGGGTCGATGTGGACGGTGAGGCGGGCATGTGTGATGCCGTGCATCATTTGATTGCCTGTGGCTATCGGCGGATTGGCTTTATTGGCTGGCCCCCCGGCTCTGTGTCAGGGGATGCGCGGTACACAGGCTATATTAAAACGCTGCAAGCGGCAGGCCTGACGGTCAACTTTAATTGGATTCGTCGGACGCAGAACGACATTACCAGCGGCTATGAGGCGGGACAGGCCCTTATGGCGCTGCCCGAACCGCCGGATGCCATTGCCGCTGTGAGCGATATTGTCGCGGTTGGCATTCTGCGCGGCCTGCTGGAACAGGGCAAAAGTGTCGCGGTCACAGGCTTTGATGATACGCCGATTGCAGAGTTCAGCCATCCGCCTCTCACATCGCTGCAACAGCCTGTTGATGAGGTGGCACGCTTATTGATGGAGATGCTCATTGCGCAATTTGACAAGCAGCCTGTGGCCCAGCCGCATCACCTGCTGAAGCCGCGATTGGTTGTGCGTGCGAGCAGTACATTTGCTTATTGATATACATCCCATATAGGGGAGATAAGACCATGACGACGCTCTTTGAAAAACGCCAGTGGGAGGTCAGCGAGAAAACATTTCACGCGAGTACGATGCCGCACCATGAAACGATTTTTACGATTGGTAACGGATTCATCGGCACGCGAGGCACATTTGAAGAAGGCTATCCCGGCGATGATTCGACCACATTGGCCGCTGGCATTTTCGATCATGCCGAGGGCGATCTTGTTCCGGTGCTGGTGAGTATCCCTAATTGGCTCTCGCTGGTCATCTCGATCAATGGAGAAGAGTTTCGGCTGAACAGCGGTAAGATTCTTGGTTATGAGCGCACGTTGGATCTCAAGACGGGGATGCTGCGGCGCGGTGTGCTGTGGTTGAGCCCAAAAGGAACGGTGCTACGTCTGGCCTTTGAACGCTTTGCCAGCCTGCATCATCAGCATGTCTTTGCGTTGCAAGTCCTAATTCAGCCCTTGAGCGAGGGCGAGCACGAAATTCGTGTGACCAGTGCCCTGGATGGCACGATCAAGAATCCTGGCGTTACTGGTGGCATCGATCACTGGGCCAGTCTAGAAGGCCGTTCTGAGGACGATCTCCTCATCATCGAGGGACTCACGCAGCAGAGCGGTTATGAGGTGGGAATGGTCTCACAGCTTCAACTCAGCGTGAGTAATGCCATGATTGAGGATGTCTCTGTGCCCCGGGGCCCCGCGCATGCGGCTACATTTAAAGCCAGTGAAAACGAAAAAATCTGGATCACAAAGTATGTGGCCTTACATACAAACCGCGATAGTGTAAACGCACGTTCTCAAGCCCTTGATACACTCTATGAAGCAGCCCAGGCCGGATATGATGCCCTTAAAGCGTCACATATTGCAGAATGGGCCAAATATTGGGAGACAAGCGATATTGTCATTGAGGGCGATGAGATGGCACAGCGGGCCGTGCGCTTCTGTACCTATCATGCGCTTATTGCTGCGCCGCGCCATGATGAAGGTGTGAGTATTGCTGCCAAGACCCTGAGCGGCTTCGGTTATAACGGTCATGTCTTCTGGGATACCGAACTGTTTATTTTGCCACCGCTGGCGCTTTTACAGCCCGATCTCACACGCCGCATGTTGATGTATCGCTATCACAATTTGCCAGGAGCCCGCGCCAAAGCCAAAGAAGCCGGCTATGAAGGCGCGATGTATCCCTGGGAGAGCACCGATACGGGCGAAGAAACAACGCCGCGCTGGACGAATCCTGATCCAGTGACGGGCGAACGCATTCGCATCTGGACGGGCGATCACGAGCAGCACATCAGTACCGATATTACCTATGCCCTGCTGAAATATTGGCGCTGGACAGGTGAGGATGAGTGGTTTGCGCAGTATGGCGCGGAAATCGTGCTCGATACGGCCAAATTCTGGGGCAGTCGCGCGGAATATAACGCCGATAAAGACCGCTATGAACTGCGGATGCAAATTGGCCCGGATGAGTATCACGAGAATATAGATAACAGTGTTTTCACCAATCGCATGGTTGTGTGGCATTTGCAGCAGGCGCGTCAGGTGTGGAACTGGCTTAAATCCACCTCACCGAAGGATGCACAGCGTTTGCAAGAGACGCTTGATCTGACGCAGCAACGTTTCGCCATGTGGGAGAGCATCGGGCAAAAGATGTGGATTCCCATGAGTGATGACGGTGGAGTCTTCGAGCAGTTCGAGAATTTCTTTACGCGGCTTATTCCCACCAACCTTGAGGACTATACTCCGCGTAAGACCAACATGGATTGGATCATGGGCCATGAGAAGACCCAACGCACCCGCATCATTAAACAGGCTGATGTCGTGATGCTCATGGCGCTTCTGGGGAATGAGTTGGGCGATGAGGAGTTTCTCAAGCGCAATTGGGCGATGTATGCCCCGATCTGCGATCATGGCTCGTCACTCAGCCCGTCAATGCATGCCTGGGTCGCGGCCCGATTGGGCTATGTGGAAGAGGCGTATGAACTCTTCATGTATTCGGCCTTGCTCGATCTGGAAGATAACAAGGGCAATGTGCGCGATGGTATTCACGCGGCGTGCTGTGGGGGTGTGCTGCAAGCGGTGTTATTCGGCTTCTGCGGCCTCACGCTCACCGATGAGGGCATCAGCACACAGCCTGCTTTGCCTGCTCATTGGCGGCGGGTGTCTTTTAACCTTGTCTATCGTGGACAGCGTCAGCGCATCGAAGTGACTGCTTCGGGGCAGGTGCTGCCGGCTATAGAATCTTAAGCAGCACACTCTTCCTCCCGTGTAGAGTGCATCAGAGCTTGAGGGCGCACATCGCGCCCTCTTTTTATGTCTCTTTAGACTCACACAACAAGGGCGACCCAGCGGGTTGCCCCTACGAACCTAGTACGATGACCACCTTAAATTGCAGGGCGCAGCATGCTGCGCCCCTACAGAACCACCCGTCATTCTCATCTTGTTGGCGTACTAGCATTTGATTTTGGGCTTTTTTAAAGAAGGACAGGGCTGGTCCCTACACAACTATGATTTTGCAGGATTTTAAACTCGACCAAACTGTACATGTTGTGCTACGACCAGAGGATCAGTTGACATGATAAAAGGCTATATTTTCGATCTCGATGGTGTAATCACCGATACCGCTGAATTTCACTATCGCTCGTGGACACGGTTGGCAGGGGAGATTGGTGTGCCCTTTACGCGCGACGACAATGAGGCGCTGCGTGGAGTCCCGCGTCGAGCCTCGCTGGAAATTTTGCTCAAGGGCAAGGTTTATCCCGAAGCGCAAATGCTGGACATGATGGAGCGCAAAAACAATTACTATCGCGAATTTCTCACTGAGATTCAACCGTCTGATTTGCTGGAAGGGGTGGACGACTTTTTGCATGAGGCCAAAGTCGCTGGCATCAAGATCGGGTTGGGATCAGCCAGCAAAAACGCCCGTGATGTGTGCGAAAAACTGGGTATTTTGGCGCTGTTGGATGTGATCGGGGATGGTAACAGCGTCGTCAATCAGAAGCCTGCCCCTGATTTGTTTGTGTGGGTGGCGGGTGGTATGGGCTTCAATCCGACAGAATGCATTGTGTTTGAGGATGCAGAGGCAGGCGTGAAGGCAGCGCGTGATGGAGGCTTCTGGACAGTGGGTCTTGGCCCTGTGGAACGCGTTGCCCAGGCCCATCGGGTGCGGGCCGATCTCGCAGGCGCGATGGTGGGGGAATTTGCCGCAATTGCGGGCTGATGATGCTCTCATTCATCAGCCCATACACATTAATCAGCTACATTATTCAGAATCAGATTTATCAAACGCGTGTGCCGAATAGCCCCATCTCTCCAGTGCTCGCGGATCGTAAAAACCACGTTTCGGCGCTGGCGTTACGGGATTATCCTGTCCAGGAAGCGGCGGGAGCGTACACAGGCATAACGCAACCAGAGACCAGACCTGGAAAATGTAACCGTTACTCTGCATATGCTGGAAGATGCAGTAGAAAAGTAACGCGGGCATCCATAGAAAGCCATCATACAGCTTGATCTTCTGGATTCGAATCGCGCATGACACATAGAGTGGATGATCACCAATCATACAGATGTAGGTACGAGAAATATCTTGTTCCTACAATCATCAGTAAGTTATTCTTTTACCGACCCTTAGATGGCCTATCCATTAAATCGTGTACATGTCTGGCGGTGCAAGCTGATGGCCGCGAGATCACGACGATTGAAGGACTGGCCACAAACGGCCAGCTTCATCCCATGCAAGAAGCCTTCTGGGAAAAGCATGGCCTCCAGTGTGGCTACTGCACCCCAGGCATGATTATGGCGGCCACTGCCCTCATCAATGAAACCCCTAACATGAGTGAGGCGCAAATTCGTCACGGTCTGGAAGGCAATCTCTGCCGCTGCACCGGGTACCAGAACATCGTGGCTGCGGTGCAGTTGGCCGCAGAGAAGGCGAAAGAGGCTTAACATGGGTGTGGTCGGAACAAGTATTAAACGTGTTGAAGATCCCCGCCTGATTACAGGGGAAGCCAAATATATCGATGATCTTGAGCTGCATGGTATGACTTATGCGGCTATTCTCCGCAGCCCGTATGGCCATGCGCGGATTACTTCGATTGATACCAGTGCTGCTAAAGCGCTGCCGGGTGTGCTGGCGGTATACACCGGGCATGACTTTGCAGACCTACCTCCTCTCCCCTGTGCGTGGCAGGCGGGTGGCGTCAAAAACAATGTGAATACGCCGCGTGTTCTTGAAATTGAGTATGTCACCTTTACAGGTGCAGGGGTGGCGGTTGTCATCGCTGAAAATCGTTATATCGCTGAGGATGCGCTCGCCCTGATTGATGTTGAATATGAGGCGCTGGATGTGGTGGTCGATGCCAAAAAAGCCACCGAAGACGGAGCCCCACAGCTTCATGAAAACGCCCCAAACAATATTGCGATGGAATGGTCATGCGGTGATCTGAGCGCGGTGGATCAAGCGCTGAGTCAGGCGGACATCATTGTGCGCCAGCCCTTGATTAACCAGCGTCTGATTCCAACGCCGATTGAGACACGGGGATGCATTGCCCAGTATCTGGCGGCCACCGGGGAATTTACGGTCTGGATGACGTCGCAAGCGCCGCACGTTATGCGTCTGTTGATGACAGCCTTTGTGTTTGCCATCCCGGAAACCAAAATGCGCGTGATCTCGCCACAAATCGGTGGCGGCTTTGGAGCCAAGATTTTTCTCTATCCCGAATACTGCTTGATGGCCGCGATTGCTCGTAAAATGGGGCGACCCGTTAAATGGGTGGAAACGCGCAGCGAGAACTATATTGCGACCACGCATGGCCGCGATCACATCACTGAGATAGAAGTGGGCGCTAAGAAAGACGGGACAATTACCGCGCTCAAGGTGCACACCTATGCCAACATGGGCGGCGTGCTCTCCACGATTGCCCCCGGCATTCCCACGACGTTGTACGGACGTATGCTCTCCGGAGTCTATAAATTTCCCAATATCTACTGCCATGTCACAGGGGTCTATACCAATACGGGCATGGTCGATGCCTATCGTGGGGCCGGGCGACCTGAAGCCACCTATGTCGTTGAGCGCACGATTGATCTGGTGGCGGATGCCCTGGGCCTCGATCCGGTGGATGTGCGTCGCACCAACTTTATTCCGTCGGACGCCTTCCCTTATGATCCGATCATCCTCAGAGGGCTGAAATACGACAGCGGCGATTACAACAAGGCCATGACCCGCGCCCTCGAAATGTTTGATTATGCGGCGTTCCGCAAGGAGCAAGAGGAAGCCCGTCAACAAGGGCGTTATCTGGGCGTTGGCTTTTCAAGCTATGTGGAGATTTGCGGTGTGGCTCCTTCAGCATGGATTGGCCTGCCTGGGGAGGGGTGGGGCGCTGGTTTGTGGGAAAGCGCCAATGTACGCGTGCATCTAACGGGCAAAGTCGTTGTGACGACAGGCTCCCAGAATCATGGTCAGGGCCATGAAACCAGTGTCGCCCAGGTGACGGCGGATGAACTCGGAGTGCCGGTTGAAGATGTGCTCGTGCAGCACAGCGATACCCAGGGCACGCCCTTTGGCTATGGAACCTATGGCAGTCGCAGTACGTCTGTTGGCACAGTGGCAGTGTATGTGAGTTTACAGCGCATCAAAGAAAAAGCGCGGGCGCTTGGGGCGCATATGCTCGAAGCGGCGATTGAGGATGTCGTCTTTGAAAATGGCAAAGCCCATGTCAAAGGCTCACCGGATCGCGCCAAGACTATTCAGGAAATTGCCGGGGCTGCGGCGCTGGCCTATGACCTGCCACCCGGAATGGAGCCTTTCCTCGATGACACGGCCTATTATGATCCTCCCAACTGTACATTCCCCTTTGGGACGCATATTTGCGTCGTCGAAGTGGACAAAGAAACGGGTTGGGTGACACTCAAGCGGTATGTGGCTGTCGATGATGTGGGCAACGTTATTAATCCGATGATTGTCGATGGACAAACGCACGGCGGCATTGTCCAGGGGATTGCGCAGGCTCTGTGGGAAGGCGCTGTTTATGATGAGAATGGGCAGTTGATCACGGGGTCATTGATGGATTACGCGCTTCCGCGTACCGATGTGCTGCCCCATTTTGAGCTTGACCGCACAGTCACCCCATCACCTGTAAACCCGCTTGGCGTCAAGGGGGCGGGTGAAATGGGGACTATTGCATCAACGCCTGCGGTGGTCAATGCTGTGATGGACGCTCTGAAACCCTTCGGTATCAAACATGTCGATATGCCGCTGACGCCTCCCAAAATCTGGGAAGTGATTCAAGCCTCGGAAGGAGCTTAAGCGATGCGTCCCGCAGCCTTGAACTATCAGCGCTCGACATCCCTTAACGAAGCGCTGCAAATGCTTGCCCATCCTGGCGCAAAACCCATCGCGGGCGGACACAGCATCATTCCGCCGATGAATCTGCGTCTCTCAGAACCGGAGCTGCTCATCGATATTGGTCGCCTGACCGAACTCAAAGGTATCCGTGTCGAAGGAGGCAGCCTTATCATTGGCTCTCTCAGCACCCATGCCGACGTCTCCCGCTCATCAGAGGTCCAGGCCCATGCGTCCGCGTTGGCCAAAGCCGCCAGCGTCGTGGGCGATCCGCAAGTGCGAAATTGGGGGACATTGGGCGGCAATATTGCCCATGCAGACCCGGCGTCTGATCCGCCGACTGTGCTGCTGGCGTATGATGCCCGGATTCATGTGGCGGGTCTAAACGGCAGCCGTGTCATCGCAGCAGCGGATTTCTTCAAAGGCTTGTTCACAACGGATTTGCGTGCGGGTGAGCTTGTGACCGCTGTTGAAATCGCCAGTGCCAGCAGCAAAAAATCAGCCTACGCAAAGATGGCTCATCCTGCCTCGCGTTATGCGGTTGTAGGTGTGTGCGTGGTGCTCGATGTTGCTGGAGGGCGTTGCACAGGGGCGCGTGTTGCCATTGGCGGCGCTGTCGCGAGTGTCATGCGCTCACAAAGTGCTGAAGGAGCACTGGCAGGATCAATGCTGGATGATACAGCGATCAATAAGGCTGCGGCAGGTCTTCAGCAGGATATTGCTGGGAATGTGATGGGTGATTTGTTCGCTCCTGAACATTATCGATCTGCGATGGCGGGTGTCTATCTCAAGCGTGCGGTGCGTGCCGCGCTGGCTTAGACGGATAACTTAAGCACGGGCGACCCAGCGGGTCGCCCCTACAAACCATCATTTTGCAGGTCACAAAGGACCCAATTTTTTTAGGGCGCGGCATGCTGGTCGGTGTGCAGAATAACGTGGTGTCCTTGTAGGGGCACGATACATCGTGCCCAAAATGTGGATTTTAAGCACGGGCGACCCAGCGGGTCGCCCAAACCAGTAATCATTCAGCTAGCCGTGAGAATCGTGGGTATGTTGGGGCAGGATGCATCCTGCCCAATGACAAATCTCCTTCAAATCAATCAGGGCGCGATACATCGCGCCCCTACAACCGCCTTCATCGCATGGATAGGTGAATGATTACCCCAAACCATCATTCTACAGGTCACAAAGGGCCAAAGCGTCTTTGTAGGGACGCAGATGCTAGACCCCTACGATAATCATACCCACAGACCAAAAAGGGTTTACTGACAATGTTTTCGAGTATTGATGCCCTCCAAACCGCCCTGGCTGACCAGCGTTATATTGCAGAGCGCAGCCTTGCCACTGTGATTTATCTCGCACAGCGGATGCGAAAACCATTGTTCCTGGAAGGGGAGGCAGGAGTCGGAAAAACAGAAGTCGCCAAAACCCTGGCTCGTATGTTGGATGCTCCCTTGATTCGTCTGCAATGCTATGAGGGTCTTGACATCAATACGGCGCTGTACGAATGGAATTATGCGGCCCAACTGCTGCATCTGCGCCTGTTAGAAGCGAGTAGAGCGAACCGCGACGAAATGCAATCAAGCCTCTTTACGCGGGCGTTTTTGCACAGCCGCCCTCTGTTACAGGCCGTCGAGCAGAGCGCAGAAGGCCGCCCGACTGTTTTGCTGGTCGATGAAATTGACCGGGCGGATGAAGAATTTGAAGCCTTTTTGCTCGAACTCCTGTCCGATTTTCAGGTGACGATTCCAGAACTGGGCACAATCAAAACCGAACACCCGCCGATTGTGGTGATTACCTCGAATCGAACGCGCGAAATTCATGATGCGCTGAAACGGCGCTGTGTTTATCATTGGATTGATTATCCAAGCTTTGAGAAGGAACTCGCCATTATCCGTGCGAGAACTCCCCACGTCCCCGATCATCTGGCGCGTCAGGTCACGGCCTTCATTGGAGAGCTGCGGCACATGGAATTGTTCAAAGCGCCGGGAGTTGCTGAGACGATTGATTGGGTCACGGCGTTGATTGCGCTCGATCAAACTGCGCTCACGCCCGACATCATTCGCGATACCGCAGGGGTCATCCTCAAATACCAGGATGATATTGAAATGGTGGTCGCCCGCGATCTCCTCTCGGCTGTGTTGGATCGTTCCACAGTCATTGCCGATTCGGTGTGAGCGATGGACAGTCTGCCTGCGATTGAGAGCCAGGGCAAGCTTCTTGACAATGTGCTGTTGTTTGGGCGCTTGTGTAAAATGCTCGGCATGGCCATCACACCCACGAGCATGATTGAAGTGGCGCAGGCCATCGATCTTATCGAGCTGGGACACAAAGCTGATTTTTATTTTACGCTGCGGGCCTTGATGGTGCGGCATCAGCGCGACCTTGCGTTATTCGATCAGGCCTTCCGTGCCTTCTGGAAGACACCCGGAATATTTGGTCCTGCCCTCAATCCGCCACTGCCCAAAGAGTGGTCCTCGCAGCGCAAAATGCAATTTCTCCCACCGCTGGATACGACCCCTGCGTCTCCTCTCAGCCCCGAAGACAGCACCCGATTGATTGCTATGATCCCCACGCACAGCACGCTTGAAGTGCTGCGTACAAAGAACTTTGCCGATATGTCTCCGCAAGAGCTTAATGCTGCAAAATGGCTGATGAAGCATCTGGCATGGTCTTTGGGTCAACGTGAGACACGACGCTTTACAGCGGGCAAGGGGCGCACAATCGATATTCGGCGGGCCTTTCGCCACAATATGCGCTATGCAGGCGAGATGCTGTGGTTGCCTACGCGCACCCATAAAATCAAGCCGCGTCCTTTTGTCATTCTGTGCGATATTAGCGGCAGTATGGAACGTTATACGCGCCTGCTGCTGCATTTCATGCATACCCTTGCCAGCAGCATCTATCAAGTCGAGTCGTTTGTGTTCAGCACGCGCCTGCTGCGGATCACGCGTTTAATGCGGCGCACATCGGTGGACGGAGCGCTGCGTGAGGTTGGCACGAGCGTCAATATCTGGGGCAGCGGCACGTGCACCGATGCGGCGCTGCACACGTTCAACTATCGGTGGGGTCGGCGTTTATTGGGACATGGGGCAGTGGTGCTTTTGATTACGGATGGCTGGGATCGTGGCAACACGGAGCACCTGAAACACGAAATGGCCCGCTTGCAGCGCAGCTGTCACCGCCTGATCTGGTTGAATCCGCTGCTTGGCGATGCGAATTATGCGCCGCTCACCCAGGGCGCACAGGCGATGCTGCCCTTTGTCGATGATTTTCTGCCTGTTCACAATCTTGCCAGCCTTGAGATGCTTGCCCGTGAACTGTGGCGGGTCGATTGGCGGCGGTCTTCGCGATCACGCAGCACCCATTGGCTCGTAAAATAAGGTTTTTGGCAATGTTTGATATTCTGGAAACAGTGAATTTATGGCTGGCAGCGGGGAAAACGGTTGCCCTCGCCACAGTCGTCGAAACCTGGGGCTCTGCTCCGCGTCAGGGCGGGGCAAAGATGGCTGTGACGTCTGAGATGGCGATGATCGGTTCGGTCAGCGGGGGTTGTGTTGAAACAGCTGTTGTGTCCGAAATGCTCGACTCTTTGGAAGACAACCTGCCGCGCTTGCTGCATTTTGGCGTGAGCGATGATACGGCGTGGGACGTGGGTTTGGCTTGCGGGGGCCAAATCACGGTGTATGCCGAACCTCTGGATGTCGCCTGGTGGCGGTTGATCGCCCAACAGGTCAACCCCTCATTTACGACGATCACTATTCTCAGCGGGGAGAGGGCAGGGGCAAAAGTGTTATTTGGAGAGACGCTGCATAGGTCCGTGTCTTTGCCGCCCGACATGCTTGAGCACCTGACACAGGCGGCTCAGAGTACGACAACAACGACACGCACACAGATAGAGGGGTGGGATGTCTTGATTGAAGTGTTTCGCCGCAGCCCGCGCCTGATCATCATTGGCGGCGCACACGTCGCGATGGCCCTCAAGCAGTACGCTCTCATACTTGGCTTTCGGGTGCTGTTGATCGATCCGCGCAAAGCCTTTGCGACACTGGAGCGTTTTCCTGATGTGGAGCAGATTTCTCACGAGTACCCTGATAAAGCTCTGCAACCAATTCCGCTGGATCGTGAGACATATGTCGCAATCCTGACGCATGACCCTAAGATTGATGATCCTGCTCTGCAAACAGTTTTGCCCTCGGAGGTGGCCTATGTGGGCGTTCTCAGCAGCCGCCGAACGCATACCAAACGCCTGGAACGGCTTACAGCGCTCGGCATCGATTCAGGACTCTTTTCACGGATTCATACACCTATTGGCATTGAGATTGGCGCAAAATCGCCGGAAGAAATCGCCCTCTCGATCATGGCGGAGATTATCGCTGTCAAAAACAAAGGAACGACGTCGTGAAGTTTGGAACGCTTCCTCTTGATCAAGCAGTGGGAAAAATCCTGGCGCATCAGTGCAGCGATGCCGATGGACACAAACTCCTCAGCAAGGGGCATATTATCACCCTGGCCGATCTTGAACGTCTGCATGCTCATCAGCTTGAAACGCTGGTCGTGATCACGCTTGAAGACGGCGATGTGGATGAGAATCAGGCGGCGCGGCGCATTGGTGCGGTGATCACGGGGGATCATGTGCGCATGACTGCGCCTGGGGTGGGCCGTGCCAATTTGATGGCGCAGCAGGCGGGAGTGCTGAGGATCAACGTTAGTGTTCTAGAGCGTCTCAACAACATTGATGAGGGGATCACGATTGCTACTCTCCATACGCACAGCCTTGTTCAAGCGGGCCAACTGATCGGGCTGGTGAAAATCATTCCTTATGCTATAGGAGCGGCGCGTGTGGAAGATGTAGAGGCGATTGCCCGCGAAAACCAAGCCGTGATGAGCGTTCGCCCTCTGCAAGAGCGTTCCGTTGGTATGATTGTGACGGGGGCAGCCTCCCAGCACGACAAACTTATCGCCGAGTTTGTGCCTGCGGTGCGCTTGCGGGTGGAACGCCTGGGCAGTCGTCTGGATAACGTGTTGTATGTCGCGCATGATGAAACGCCTATCGCTGAGGCTCTTGCAGTTCTACATCAGGCAGGACGCGATGTGATTCTTATTGCAGGCGTCTCGGCCACCATTGATCGGCATGATGTGATCCCCACTGCGTTAGAACGGGTCAAAGGCAGCGTTGCGCATTTTGGCGTTCCCGTTGATCCTGGGAGTTTGCTGATGCTCGGCTATATGGGGCGTACAGCGGTGATTGGTGCGCCAGGGTGTGTCAAATCGATCAAGACAAATGTGATTGACTTGATCCTGCCGCGCCTGCTGGCGGGTGAGCGGTTGACTCGTGCGGATCTGGTCGCGATGGGGCATGGGGGGCTTCTGGAGGATATCCCGGATCGCCCAATGCCGCGTGCCTGATCTGCTTCTTCAATACAACAGGCCATTCCCAATCGATGGCTGTGCTTGCAGATTTGAAATACGAGCAAATGAACCTACACGAGCCTCTCGATTCCCCATCGATCCTCTTTGCCTACAACAACCGCATCGAAAACATTCTCCTCGGCCCCTGGTCACAGTACGACAACGTCCACGAATGGACGCTCGCGCAACCTTAAGCTCCTCAATGCTCTTCCCATTCCCGCGAAAGCGGGAGGGGGCTTGCTTCCATGACAGGGGCTAAAAACAACAGCGTCCCTCACACAGAGGGGCGCTGTTGTTCATGTTAGTCGGGCAATCGCGTCAAATCGTAATTCATTGGTAATCATTCAGCTATCCATACGTTACGGATTATTTAGTAGTCCATAGAGTTTTCTAATAGGCCACTGTGGGTCAAATTACCGAGACTGCCGCAAATTCTCACGGATAGGTGAATGATTACATTCATT
>Ga0105046_10002948_pt1 | contig 26938 bp, 21 predicted proteins | sample MAT03_FD_78385 | JGI IMG/M metagenome (GOLD analysis project Ga0105046, IMG submission 78385) | Freshwater microbial communities from Lake Fryxell liftoff mats and glacier meltwater in Antarctica - MAT-03 (megahit assembly) | ecosystem: Environmental > Aquatic > Freshwater > Ice > Liftoff... | reverse complement strand
GCTTCCGCTTCCGCTGCCGCTGCTGCTGCTGCCGCGACAGCGACAGCGGCAGCGGCAGCCTACTGAAGCAGCAAACCATGCCCGAACTGAACTTGTCCCGGCTCAACTTGTCGTGGTTGTCCCATCCTTTGTTCGACCTGGGCGGAAAAGAGGTCAGCGTGGGCAGCCTGCTGCTCGCGCTGGCTTTCGTGATCGGCATCTGGTGGTTTGCCGGCTTCCTGGAGCGCAGCATGCATCGCCTGACCGGGCGCTATGGCGACGAATCCTGGAAGACAGCCCGCATCCACATGTTGAGCCGGCTGCTACGCTACGGCGTATGGATCGTCGGCACGCTGGTCGGCTTGAACTACCTGGGCATCGACCTGACCAGCATTGCCTTGCTAGGCAGCGCGTTGGCCGTCGGCCTGGGTTTCGGCCTGCAGAACGTGTTCAGCAACTTTGCCTCCGGCGTGATCATCCTGCTGGAGCGCAGCCTGAAGGTGGGCGACTTCGTCGACCTGCAATCGGGCCTGCGTGGCCACGTGCGCGAGATCGCCATGCGATACACACGCATCAGCACCAACGATTCGCTGGATGTGCTGGTGCCGAACTCCGAATTCATCAACGGCCGGGTCAGCAACTGGACGCTGGACGATTCGCATCGCCGAATGCACATTCCCTTCGGGGTGGCCTACGGCACGCCCAAGGAGAAGGTGCGAGAGGCCGGCGTGGCCGCTGCGGCGCAGGTGGAAGGCATCATGGAACAGGGCAGCATGCGCACGCAGGTGTGGCTGGTGGGTTACGGCGACAGCGCCATGAACTTCGAGATCATTGTCTGGGCCAACCGCAAGCTCACGACCCATCCCGCGTCCACCCATGCCAAGCTGATGTGGGCGCTGGACGATGAACTGCTCCGTCTCGGCATCGAGATCCCGTTCCCGCAACGCGACCTGAACGTGCGCGCGGGGCTGCTCGACGTGCGGCTGCACGCTCCGGCGGAACCGGCAGCCAAAGCGTGAAGGTCATCCCGGCGAAAAGGTTCGCTGCACGGTCAGGCAAGGCGCTGATCGGGCGGCTGCCTCGGCGGCCGGCGCAGCGTCAACTGCGGGAAAGGGATTTCGATGCCCGCGTCGTCGAAGGCGAGCTTCAATCGGCGGAGAAACTCGCGCCGCACGGTCCATTGCTCCAGCGGCGCCACTTTGAAACGCGCCCGGATGATCACTGCAGAATCCGCCCAGCGTTCGACACCCGCCATTTCGAGATCGTTCAGGATTCGAGCCGCATAGGCAGGATCGGCTCGCATGCCCGCCGCCACGCTGATCATCAGCTTCATGGCGGCGTCAAGGCTGGTGGCATAGGCCACCCCGATGTCGACCACCGCCTGCGCATGATCCCGTCCCATGTTGACCACGCTGGTGATGACGCCATTGGGGACGAAGTGCACGTGTCCGTCGTAGTCACGCAGTCGCACATAGCGCAAGGTCACTTCCTCGACCACACCGGCATGATCGCCCAGCTTCACGACGTCGCCTTGGCGGATCTGGTCTTCGACCAGCAGAAACAGCCCGGTGAAGTAGTCCTTCACCAGGCTCTGCGCGCCGAAACCCACCGCCAGGCCCGCGACACCGGCCGCCCCGAGGATCGGGGCGACGCTGATGCCGAGTTCGCTGAGGATCAGCATGCCCCCCAACAGCGAGATGATGACTGCGACGAGATAGCGGAAGACACGGCCCAAGGTCTCGGCGCGTTGAACGGACCCCCGGTCGCCCAGACGGCTGGCAATGCGGATGCGCAGCGTTCTGATCGCGCGTTGCGAGGTCGCGATGGCGAGCCACGAAAGCAGCAAGATCACCGCGATGCGTAAGCTTGCAATGGCCATCACCTCCAGGCCTTGCAACCGGCCATGCAGGCCGTCCAGAAGGTCGTCCCACTGCGCATTCATGCGTTGCTGCTCCACCACGCTGGCCGTCGTACGGCCCTGTCGATGCCACCGCGCGGCAGCAGCGCAGGACGCGGCGCAGCCAGGCTTTCAGTCAAGGGCAGGCGTGCAGGCTGAGTCATTGCCGGTCGATGTCGTATTCCATGTATATTTGTCGAAATATACATCTGTCCTGCTGATCCTTCAAGCCGCATCGGCCTTCCATTGCGACATGAACACCCCATGCTCCTGAAGACCGTCCGACTTCAACTGCGCTTCCTCGTGCCGCTGATGGTGACGCTCCTCGTGGCCGCGTACCTGGCGGTGCCCTTGATGGATCAGGTCACCCTGCGTTGGTTCAGCCGTGACCTCAACAGCCGGGGTCTGCTGGTTGCCAACGCCCTGTCAGATTCCGTGGGCGAGGCGATGACAGCCGGTCGCACTGCCCGCCTGCGTCCTCTTTTCGACAGGACGGTGCAAGATGAGCGGCTCTTCGCCATCGGTCTGTGCAGCGCCGAGGGGACGCTGCTGGAGCGCACGGATAGCTATCCGAGCACGTTGACATGCGCATTGGCAGAAGGCGTCGCGAGCAAGGCTGACCCGCAACTGCCCCTGGCTGGCGGCACGGTGCATGTCGGTGTGTACAACGTCATGGAACAGGCTCCCTTGCCGGTCTCTGCACCGCTGACGGTGAATCCTGCGCCTGGAGTGCTTCCGGATGACGCCGTGGCGACACTCAATGCGGCTTCGTCCGGTGCCGAAGTGCAGGCCGCGCCCGTGCTCATGGGGCGCCTGGTGCTGTTGCATGACATGAGCTTCATCGAGCGCCGTAGCGAAGACACCCGCCGCTATCTCATCGGACTGATTGCCGGGTTGGGCCTGGTGATCGCGCTCATCACGGTGGTGGTCGCACAGCTCAGTTGGCGTGGCTGGGTCAATGGTGTGCGCGCCCTCATGCGCGGGGAAGGGCTGCTTTCACCGCTGATGCCCGCGCCGGAACTCGCGCCCTTTGCAGCCGACCTGCGGGCCAGGCTGCGGGACATGGAAGACGAGTTTCGCCGCTCGCAGGGCCCGGAAACCGAATGGACGGCCGAGCGCCTCAAGACGCTGCTGCAGACCCAACTCAGCGGTGACCAGGTCATCGTCGTCTCCAACCGCGAGCCCTACATCCACGAACGGGACAAGGACGGCATCGTGGTGAGGCGTCCCGCGAGCGGGCTGGTGACGGCGGTCGAGCCGGTGATGCGCGCCTGTTCAGGCACCTGGGTCGCGCATGGCAGCGGCAGCGCCGATCGGGAGGTGGTTGACGCCAGCGATCGCGTGCTGGTGCCGCCTGGCCAGAAGGACTACTGGCTGCGCCGCGTCTGGCTGACGCCTGAGGAAGAACAAGGCTACTACTACGGCTTCGCCAACGAAGGCATGTGGCCGTTGTGCCATGTCGCCCACGTGCGGCCGGTGTTCCGCGAATCCGACTGGGAGGCCTACCGCGCCGTGAACCAGCGCTTCGCCGACGCCGTGATCGCCGAAGCGCGCGGCGAAGACCCGGTCGTCCTGGTGCAGGACTACCACTTCGCATTGCTGCCGGCGATGATCCGCGCGAAGTTGCCGCAGGCGACGATCCTGACCTTCTGGCACATCCCCTGGCCCAACCCCGAGTCCTTCGGCATTTGCCCCTGGCGTCGCGAGATCCTGCAGGGCATGCTCGGCAGCACCATCCTGGGCTTTCACACCCGCTTTCACTGCAAGAACTTCATCGAGACGGTCGACCGCTATCTGGAAGCGCGCATCGAGCACGAACACTCGACGATCGCGTTCCATGAGAAGGAGACGCTGGTCGAGAGCTACCCGATCTCCATCGAATGGCCCGACGCTGCCGAGGTCTCGACCTGGTCGCCGGTCGCCGTGTGCCGACAGCGCGTCGTCGAACGCCTGGGTCTGCCGCCAGACGCCTGCATTGCTGTCGGCGTCGACCGCTTCGACTACACCAAGGGGATCCTCGAGCGACTGAACGCCGTCGAGCGCCTGCTCGAGAAGTGGCCTGCCTGGGTCGGCCGCTTCGTCTTTGTTCAGGTGGCTGCGCCCACCCGATCGGCCCTCGATGAATACCGCAGTTTCCAGGAACGGGTGCAGCGCCTGACGGAACGCATCAACCTGCGCTTCGGACGCCCTGGCTATCAGCCCGTGCACCTGCTGGCGCAGCACCATGAGCACGACGCCGTGACGGAGTTGTTCCGCGCGGCCGACGTCTGCGTCGTCACCAGCCTGCACGACGGCATGAACCTGGTGTGCAAGGAGTTCGTGGCGGCCCGTGATGACCTGCAGGGCGTTTTGATCCTGAGCCGCTTCGCCGGCGCTGCACGCGAATTGTCAGAAGCGCTGATCGTCAACCCGTACCACGTCGAAGAGACCGCCGACGCACTGAACCGCGCTGCCACCATGCCGACGGCCGAACAGCGCGAGCGCATGGCCAGCCTGCGCAGCACGGTGCGCGAGTTCAGCGTCTTCCGATGGGCCGGCCGAATGCTCGCGGATGCCGGGCGCTGGCGTCTTCGCTCGCGCATCGAGGCCCGTGTCAGGCGCCACCAGACCGGCTGACAGCCCTGACTTCCACACAGACGAGGAGAAGACCCTGTCCCTGCCGTCCGTATTCACCTCCGAAGGTGAGGCCGCGCTCGCCGCCGTGTTGTCCCTGCGTCCGCTGATGGCATTCGACTTCGACGGTACGCTGGCCCCCATCGTGGCGCGCCCTGACGATGCGCGGATCTCCAAAACCGTGGCTTCGAGGATGCAGGCCCTGGCGGCGCGGCTGCCCGTGGCGATCGTGACCGGGCGCTCGGTGGCCGACGCGCGTGGACGGCTGGGCTTCGAGCCGCGCTTTCTGGTCGGCAATCACGGCTCGGAGGATGGGCAAGACCCGGTGGATGCCGCAGCGCTGGCCGCCGGGCTCGACGACTTTCGCGGCAGCGTCGACAAGCGCAGCGATGACTTGAACGGTGCTGGTGTGCTGGTGGAGGACAAGGGCCTCTCGATGGCGCTGCACTACCGGCTGGCGCACGACCGCGCGCACGCCAGCGCGCTGATCGCAGAGTTGCTTTCAGGCGTCGATTCGACGCTGCACGTGTTCTCCGGAAAGATGGTGGTGAACATCATGTCCTCGAGAGCGCCGGACAAGGCACACGCCGTCCGTTCACTGGTCGAGCGGTGCGGCGCTGCGGCGGCGTTCTTTGCGGGTGACGACGTGAACGACGAGCCCGTGTTCGCGTCGGCCCCGGGGCACTGGTTGACGCTGCGCGTCGGCCGCGACACCCCGACTTCGCGCGCGCGCTTCTGCATCGAAGGCCAGCGGGAGATGGCGCTCTTGCTCGATCGGATCCTGAGCTTGAGCCTGAGCCTGAGCTGAGCTGAGCTGAGTCTGTTCGAGCCAGCGGCCCGACGGGGATTCTGTCTGCCAGTGCACCAACGCAGCCAGGACCGGGACAGCTTGTGCCGGCAAAGTATATTTGTCACAATGTATATGCGGGTCATCGTGTCGTCTTTCCGGTTTTCCGAGGTGTCGATAACCGTGACGAACCCTGATCGAAGGAGAACCCGGTGATCAACAAAGGCGTGCGCAGCCGTGCACTGGACACCCAGCTCAGCGAGCCAGGGGTCCGTGTGTTGAGACGCTTCCGCGTGGTCTTCAATGCGGTGAAGACTCATTTTCAGCAGGTCGAGAAAAAGGCTGGTGTCGGTGGTGCGCAACTCTGGGCATTGAGTGTGATTCGCGCCAACCCCGGCATCGGGGTGAACGGCCTTGCGTCCACCATGGACGTGCACCAGACAACGGCCAGCAATCTGGTCAAGGCCTTGGTCACTGCGGAGATGGTGGCCGCGGAGAAGAACGGTCCGGACCGGCGTGCGGTTCAGCTGCGCATCCTGCCCGCTGGACGCGGTGTGCTGCGCAAGGCACCAGGCCCGTTTGCCGGCGTGCTGCCCGAAGCCCTGGCGACGCTCGATGCGCAGACGCTCGAACGGCTCGATCACGATCTGGCCTTGCTGATCGAAGCCCTGCACGCCGATGACCGTGCCGCCGGGATCCCGTTGGCACAGATGTAGGTTCAGACCCGCATGAAACTGGGCGACCCCAGGGCGAAGGCCCCTGCGCCGGGCCCGCGGCTGCGGTACATCGCTTCGGCACAGGCGCAGGCCGGACTTCCATGCGATCACTGCCCGGCCGTTGCGATCGCCCGCCCGGCCCAGTGTCGTCGCAACAACTTTCGCCCTTCGCTGAACCAGAGCACGCCGCTGGCCATTGCCACGCATACGCCCCACTGGCCGGCCGAGAGCGGCACGGTGCCGAAGGCGAGGTTCAGGAAAGGCAGGTGCACGACAGCGGCTTGCAGCGCCGTGGACAACGCCACCGCCGCCCACAGCCAACGGTTCGAGAACGCCGCCCGAAACGCGGATGCGGTTACCGAGCGGGCGTTGAAGCAGTTGAAGAGCTGTGTCAGCACCAGCACCGTGAAGGCGGCGGTGCGCGCCAGTTCCAGGCTGTGCGGGCCGGGGCCGAGCCAGCTGTCCATCGGCTCGATCAGCCCGCCGGGCAGGAACAGGTCCAGCGTCAGCAAGGTCAGCACGGCCATCACGACGCCGCCCTCGACCACGCCCAGGGCCATGCGGCCGTCGATGATGCGCTGGCTGCGCAGGCGGGGCTTGCGCGCCATGACGTCGTCGGCGATCGGGTCCACGCCCATGGCCAGCGCCGGGCCGGTGTCGGTGATCAGGTTGATCCACAGGATCTGTGTGGCCAGCAGCGGCAGCACCATGGCGCCACCCGAGCCGGTGGCTGTGGCCTTCAGACCGATGACACCCGCGCCCACCACGCCGGCAAACACCGCCAGCACCTCGGCCAGATTCGACGACAACAGGTAGCGCAGGAACTTGCGGATGTTGTCGAGCACGCCGCGCCCTTCGCGTACCGCCAGCACGATGGTCGCGAAGTGATCGTCGGCCAGGATCATTCGGGCCGCCTCCTTGGCCACCTCGGTGCCCGACACACCCATCGCCACGCCGATGTCGGCAGCCTTCAGCGCCGGCGCGTCGTTGACGCCGTCGCCCGTCATCGCCACCACGTTGCCGCTGTCTTGCAGCGCACGCACGATGCGCAACTTGTGCTTGGGCGCCACGCGGGCGAACACCGATGTCCGCAGCACGGCTGCGGCAAAGGCGACGTCGTTCAGCTTTTCGATGTCGACGCCCGTGAGCACCGGCGCACCGGCGTCGACGATGCCGAGATCGGCCGCGATGCGCAGCGCCGTGCGCGGGTGGTCGCCGGTGATCATGATCACGCGGATGCCGGCTTCGCGCGCCTGGGCAATGGCGACAGCCGCCTCCTTGCGAGGCGGATCGATGATGCCCACGGTACCAAGGTATTCGAGCTCCTGTTCCAGCGCGGCTGCCCCTGCCACATCTTCGGCATTGCTTGGAACCTGCGCATCAGGCGCAAGTGTGCGGCGCGCCACGGCCAGCGTGCGCAGAGCGTCATCGGCCATCGCAGCCACGTCGGCCAGCACCTGCGTGTGCAGGGCGGCGTCGAGCGCCACCATCGCGTCGCCCCGGCGGGCGCGCGTGCAACGCGCCAGCAGCACATCGGGCGCGCCCTTGGTGAAGAGCACGTGCGCATCGTTGTCGGCACGGTCCACCACCAGCACCGACATCATCTTGCGCAGCGAAGTGAAGGGGATCTCGCCGATGCGCTCGTAGCGTTGTTCGCTCTCGGGTGCGGCCGCGTTGTCGCCCGCCAGCTTGCGCTGCGCCACCAGAAACGCGGCTTCGGTCGGGTCGCCCTGGATCACCCAGGCGCCAGCGTCGTCCTGCTGCAGCTGCGCATTGCCCGCCAGGCTGCCGCCTTTCAGAACCGCCTGCAGCTCGTCCCGCAGTCCCTCAGGCATCGGGCCCGCGGGCACCTCGGCACCCGCACGCTCGGCGCGCCCTGTGGGGGCGTAACCCACGCCGGTGATATCGATGCGGCCCGAGGCCGTCATCACCCGCTGCACCGTCATCTCGCCGCGCGTCAGCGTGCCGGTCTTGTCCGACGCAATGACGGACGCTGACCCGAGTGTCTCGACCGAGGCCAGCTTCTTCACGATGGCGTGGTGGCGGGCCATGCGGCGCACGCCCATCGCCAGCACCACCGACAGGATTGCCGGCAGGCCCTCGGGCACGGCGGCCACGGCCAGCGACACGCCGAGCAGCAGCACCGCCACGACATCGCCCATGCCGTGGATGTCCGAGACCAGCAGGATCGTGGCCACCACGACGGTGGCAATGACCAGGGCCGCGATGCCCAGCACCTTGCCCAGATGCGAGATCTCGACTTGCAACGGCGTGAGTGCGTCGGGCGTGGTGTCGAGCAGCGTGGCGATGCTGCCCATCTCGGTCTGCATGCCGGTTGCCGTGACGACGGCACGTCCGGTGCCTTGCGCGACCGCCGTGCCCTTGAAGACCATGTTCAGTCGGTCGCCCAGTGCCACAGGCGCAGGCAGCGGTGCCGCGTCCTTCAGAACGGCCTCGCTCTCACCCGTCAACGACGCTTCCAGCAGTTTCAGCGCGGCGGCCTGCACCAGCCGCGCATCGGCGCCCACGGCATCGCCCTCGGCAAGCACCAGCAGGTCGCCCTTGACGAGCTCGGCACTGGGCACCGTGGCCACGGCGCCGTCTCGCAGCACGGCCGACGTGGCGGTGGTCATCCTTGCCAGCGCGGCCACCGCCTGAGCCGCCTTGGCTTCCTGCAGCCAGCCGAGCATCGCATTCAGCATCACCACGGCAGCGATGACGATGGCATCCAGCGGCCAGCCTGCTGCGCCCTGATGGCCGCGGCCCTCGAACCACCAAGCGGCCAAGGCGACGGCAGCTGCCGCGCTCAGCAGGTAAACCAGGGGATCCTGCAACTGTGCCAATGCACGACGCCACGCAGGCACAGGGGGGATGGCTCGCAGTTCGTTGGGGCCTTGCTCGCGCAGACGTCTCGCGGCTTCCCCGGCGTCGAGGCCACATTCCAGATCGGTGCCGAGCGCCAGGGCCAGATCGGCGATGTCGACGAGCGACGCGTCGTCCGGCGGCGCGGGTCGCGGTGGCTCGAGGGGCTCCTCCCCAGGCACTAAGTCGCCGACTCTCCGCCAGGCCAATACGCTGCGCGCCCGTAATGCTTGTAGACGGCGATCTCCATCTCACGCCCGACCGGCAATGCCGGGTCATACCAGGGCGCCTTCTTCAACGCATCACGCGTCAGGTCGACCGCCACGGCTTGTTTTGCCCAACTCACGTGCTTGATCCACTGCGGGGCCACCAGCACCTCGTGACCGAGCCACCAGTTGCTTGTGCTCACCACCAGGTATCGGATGGCCCAGCTTTGCTCGTCGACGAGCAACCCCTGCACATGCCCGATCTCGCCATCGCTGGCTTCGATGTGGTAGCCGATCACCGCCTTGCAGCTGCGCAGGTGCGGGTCGCTCTCACTCTCGGAGCGGCGAAGGTGTGCCTCGGTGCGTGCCTGGGCGTTGTCCGCTTCTGCGCGAGCGGCTGAGGCGGAGCCGTAGCCGGCGTAACCAGGTATGAGCATGTTCGGATACCCGCCGCTACCCCACAAGTCCATGCCGCCCCAATAGTACGGATAGCTGTAGTAGTCGAGATAGTTGCTCTCATGCTGACGGGTGACCGGCATCTCGGTGTCGATGACGGGGCTGTTTTTGACTTGCTCCCGAGTCAGCGAAACCGGCAACTGCATGTTCGGCCAATCGGCCTGGCCGGCTGCGATGGGTGATATCAGCACCTTGCGGCTGAGCAGCCAAGAGCCAGCGTCCACGACGAGGTAACGAATGGCCCAGGCCTCGTCGTCGAAGTAAATATCCTTCACCTCGCCAATGGCGCCGTCGGTGGCGATGATGGCCAAGCTCAGCAGGTCCTTGGAATTTCGAAGCATGATGCTCTGGCCTCCAACGCATGGTGACGATCGAGGATGCATGTCTGGCGGCGCCGCGTCTGTGCGCTGACGTACCAAGCGGTACCTTGATTCGCTGACGAAGGCGGCCACACAGGCTCTGATTGAGCCTGACGGTTGACCCGACGGCGGCGTCTGTACGTTGTCAAACAGACGAGGGCGGGCGAGCCGCACAGACTGCATAGGCGGCGGGGCTGCACGCCGGTTGCCATCCCGGTCAGCATGGGTGAGGCGCTCCGATGCCGCTGAATGCGGCTGCAAGGCGCGGATCGCCGCGGGGCCGTGGACACCATTGAGGGAAGCGTCTTGAAAACCACTCACATCGCCGACACGCTCACCCAGGCGCGCCTTGCAGAAATCGCGTCGTTCGAGGGGGGGCCCTGCCTGTCGCTCTACCAACCGACCCACCGCCGGCACCCGGACAATCAGCAAGACCCGATCCGCTTCCGCCATTTGGTAAAGGCGCTCGACACCTCGCTGCGACAGCAACATGCAACGGCAGCCGTCAAGCCACTGCTCGAGCCCTTCGAAGTACTCGCACAAGACCACGACTTCTGGAACCACACACAGGACGGCCTGGCCGTGCTGAGCGCACCGGGCCTGTTCAGTGTGTTCCTCTTGCAGCGGCCGGTGGCTGAGTTGGCCGTGGTGGCCGACAGCTTCCACACCAAACCGTTGCGCCAGTGGCGGCAGTCGACCGGGCGCTACCAGGTGTTGGCGCTCAGTCGGCACAAGGTGCAGCTCTATGAAGGCGATCGCAATGCGCTCGATGCCGTGACGCTGGCAGCCGGCGTGCCGTCAACAGTGACCGCGGCATTGGGCGACGAGCTCACCGAGTCGCACACCACCGTGTCTTCGTATGGCGGGCTCGGCCGCGGACACATGGCGATGCACCATGGCCAAGGCGGCAGGAAGGACGAGATCGATGGCGACGCCGAGCGTTTTTTCCGTGCCGTCGACCGTGCCGTGCTGGAACACCACTCGCGCCCGTCAGGTCTGCCAATGATGCTGGCCGCCCTGCCCGAACACCACCACGTGTTCCGCCAGGTCAGCCACAACCCCTTCCTGATGGCCAGCGGCCTGATGGTCGATCCCCAGGGCCTGACGCATGACGATCTGCGGCAACGCGCCTGGGATGTGGCAGCGCCGCAGCAGGTGGCGCAGCAGGCCGCATGGAGCGACGCCTTCGCCGCCGCCGCGGCCCATGGTCTGGGCAGCGAGGACCTGTCGCAGGTCGCCCATGCCGCAGCGGCCGGCCGCGTGGCGACGCTGCTGATCGAGGCCGAGCGCCAGATGCCGGGGCGGATCGACGCCTCGACCGGCCGAATCGATCCTGCCGATCTCGACAACCCGCGCGTGGACGACGTGCTCGACGACCTGGGTGCGCTGGTCGAGCGCATGGGTGGCCAGGTCCATGTCCTGCCGGCCGAGCGCATGCCCTGTCGTACCGGTGTGGCGGCGAGTTTTCGTCACTGATTCGTCTTCGCTGCACCCTTTCATGGCGGCAGCGTCACGCCGCACACCGTCCCAGTTTCGAACCTCACGGAAGAGCCCCATGAAGATCCAACTCAACACCGACGTCCACATCGACGGCACCGGGGCGCTGGCAGCGCAGGTGCGTGACACGATCGAGCAGACGCTGGAGCACTTCCGCCAACACGTCACCCGCGTGGAAGTTCATCTGAGCGACGAAAACGGCGGCAAGAGCGGGCAGAAAGACCAGCGCTGCATGCTGGAAGCCCGTCTCGAAGGCCGGCAGCCGGTGGCAGTGACAGACCACGCCGCCACGGTCGAGCAAGCGGTCCATGGCGCCGCGCAGAAGCTTGCGCGACTGCTGGAGAGCACGCTCGGGCGGCTGCACGACCATCGCGAAAAGACGTCCGGTCTGCCGCTGTCCGGGACCGAACCAGCACAGCGGTGAACGGTGATGGCCGCGGCCACCGAACGTATCCGAGCCCGCAAGCTCGCGTTGTCCAGGTGGGAGAACGAGGGCGGTGCGGGCCAGGCCCCGACCGTCGATGAACCATGGCAATCCGACGCCGAAGCGGACCAGTTGCGCCTGCGGGTCATTGCGCTGGAGAACCTGGTCATTGCCTTGTTGGCCGATGCCACCGACGACCAGCGCACGCTGGCCCGAAACATGGCGGACTTCATTTCGCCGCGCCCCGGATACACGCCGCACCCGCTGACCCTGCGTGCCGCTGAGGCGATGCGCAGCCTGCTCGATCGTGCCGATCGCTTCCTTCCCGGCAAGCACACCTGAGATGCGACCTGGCCAGCCGATTACGGAACTCGCTGCCGGGCCAGACGCCTCGATCGTCTTCACGCAGGCCGAGAACCGCTTGCATGCCATCAAGGCCGTGCCGGTGGCTGCGTTCGGATGAAGCTCGTCGTGGCGCTGGGCGGCAACGCGCTCTTGCGGCGCGACCAGCCGCCCACGGCCGAGAACCAGCTGGACAACATCCGCAGCGCCGCCGCGCAGCTGGCGCGCGTGGCCACGAAGCACGATCTGGTGGTGACGCATGGCAACGGCCCGCAAGTGGGGCTGCTGGCGCTGCAGGCCGCCGCTTACGAGGATGTGGAGTCCTATCCGCTGGATGTGCTGGGCGCGCAGACAGACGGCATGATCGGTTACCTGCTGGAGCAGGAACTCGCCAACCTGCTGCCGCCCACGCGCGCGGTGACGACGCTGATGACGCGGGTGGAGGTCGATGCCCACGACCCGGCCTTCCAGCATCCGTCCAAGCCGATCGGCCCGATGTATTCGAAAGCGGAATCGGAGCACGTCGCCAGCAGCAAGGGCTGGACCATGGCGGCGGATGGCAAGGCATTCCGGCGCGTCGTCGCATCGCCCCAGCCCTTGCGCGTGCTCGGCCTGCAGGCCATCCGCTGGTTGCTCGAACACGGCGCGGTGGTCATCGCTGCCGGTGGCGGCGGGATCCCTGTGGCGCGGGCATCGCGTGCAGGCGATGGTGGCGACCGTCAAGCGCTGCACGGCGTGTCCGCCGTGATCGACAAGGATCTGTGCACCAGCCTGCTCACGCGCGAATTGCAGGCCGATGTGCTGGTCATCGCCACCGACGTGCCGGCGGTCTACCTCGATTGGGGCCAGCCCACGCAGCGCGCCATCGGCAAGGTGTCGCCGCAGGCCCTGGCCGGGCATGACTTCGCGGCGGGTTCGATGGGCCCCAAGGTCGAGGCTGCACGGGCCTTCGTGCTGGGCACGGGCCGACCCGCCGTGATCGGCTCGCTCGAACAGATCGAGGACATGCTCACCGGCAGCGCAGGGACCCAGGTGTGCCTGGCGACGGCAGGCGGTGCCGACCACCTGTGATGCCTGCCGACCGGCCCGCAGACCAGCCCGCAGACCAGCCCGCCGACCGGTTCGCCCAATGGTGGGGTCTGGTCAAGCAGGTCGCGACCTCGTGGCTCGACGACTACGTGCCGAGCATGGGGGCGGCGCTGGCCTACTACACGATGTTCTCGCTGGCGCCGCTGCTGCTGATCGTGATTTCGGTGTCCGGGCTCGTGTTCGGAGAAGACGCCGCCCGCGGCGAGATTCAGGCTCAGCTGCAAGACCTGATGGGTGAACAGGGCGCGGGCGCAGTGCAGGGCCTGCTGGCCAGCGTGCGCGAACCCGCCGAGGGCTTGACGGCCACGGTGGTGGGCCTGGTGCTCGTGTTCGTCGGCGCGACCACCGTGTTCGCGGAACTGCAGGATGCGCTGGACCGAATCTGGCGGCTTAAAGGGCAGCAAGACAAGAGTGGTTTGTTGACGCTCGTTCGCGCCCGTCTGATGGCCTTCGGCATGATTCTCGCGGTGGGCTTCCTGCTCATCGTGTCCCTGGTCACCAGTGCCCTGCTCGCTGCCCTGAGCCGTCGTCTGGACCCTGTCTTCGGCGGCTGGCAGGCGGTGGTGGAGGCGGGCAACGCCATTGGTGGCTTCCTGCTCGTGGCATTCATGTTCGGCCTCATCTACAAGGTCATGCCTCGCCAGCGTGTGCTGGCATCGGACGTCTGGCTCGGCGCCTTGCTCGCCGCCCTGCTCTTCACGGCGGGCAAGGTCGTCATCGGCGCCTATATCGGCCGCAGCGGTATCGCGTCGGGCTTCGGGGCGGCCGGTTCGCTGGTCGTGGTGCTTCTCTGGGTGTACTTTTCAGCACAGATCCTGCTGCTGGGCGCAGAGTTCACCTGCGTCTATGCCCGCACCTTCGGGTCCCTGACGCCTTCGTCCTCGTCTGCGCCCACTGTTGCACGCTAGCGACTCGCACCAGGTCACTTCGCCAGCTGCTTTCGAATCGCTTTCAGCTCCTGCCGCCGCGCTGCCGTGACCTCCGGGTAGCTCAACTTCATGCCTTCCAGCGCGTCGAGCACGATCTGCGACACGATCAGCCGCGCGTTGTCCTTGTCGTCGGCTGGCACGATGAACCACGGGTAGTCCGCGATACTGGTAGCGCCCAGCGCATGGGCATACGCTTGCATGTAGGCGTCCCAGAACTTGCGCTCGGTGATGTCGGCCTCGCTGAACTTCCAGTTCTTGTCGGGCTCATCGATCCGTGCCAGCAGGCGCTTGCGCTGCTCCTCCTTCGAGAGGTGAAGGAACACCTTGACGATGCGCGTGCCGTTGGCTTGAAGGTGCCTCTCGAGGTCGACGATCGACCGGAAGCGGGAAGCGTCTTCGACATTCAGGCGCTCTCGTGTTCGTAGCGCCTGTGGCCGAAACGGGCCATGACGCGCATCGGGCTGCCTTGCGGCAGACCGTTCGCCACAGCCGGGTTCCGTCTTGCGGAGATGACCGATGAGCAAAGTCGAATACGCCCACCATGGGCCACATTCGCTGGGGCAGTTCGACGGCCTCGTCTTCGGCTGGCGCGTCAGGCTGCTCTGTGAAGGCTGGGTTGCCTGACGGGTCGGGCGTCGCCTGCTCCCGGGCGATCGCGTGCTCCAGCGCTCCGATCGCCGCACTCACTACAGCTGACCTCGACCAGGTCAGCCCTGCGCAACCGCATACCGGGATGCGGAGACCCGATCAGCGTGGCGTGATTGCTTGCGCTCCCCGGCGCCCTCACCGGGCCGGCGTCACCCGCCAGAGCGTGTTCGACAGGTCGTCGGCGACGATCAGTGCGCCGCGCGGATCGACGCTCACGCCGACCGGACGTCCACGGGTCTTGCCGTCCGTGCCGCGAAAGCCGGACACGAAGTCGACCGGTGGGCCGGCCGGGCGGCCGTCACGGAAAGGCACGAACACGACCTTGTAGCCAACCGGCTTGTCCCGGTTCCAGCTGCCGCGCTCGCCGACGAACACGCCGTCTGCAAATTCACCACCCATCGCCGATACGGAGAAGGCCACACCGAGCGGCGCCACATGCGCTCCCAGCGAGTAGTCCGGGGCAATCGCGGAGGCCACTTTCTGCGGATCCTGTGGCCGCACGCGCGGGTCGACGTTCTGTCCCCAGTAGCTGAATGGCCAGCCGTAGAACCCGCCCTCGCGCACGGAGGTGAGGTAATCGGGCGGGACGTCCGGGCCCAGTTCATCGCGCTCGTTGACCACCGCCCACAACACGTCGGTGCCGGGCTGAATGGCCAGCGCGGTGGGATTGCGCAAGCCGGTGGCGTACGGCTTGTGCGCTCCCGTCTGCGCATCTACCTGCCACACCATCGCCCGGTCGACCTCGGCAATCATGCCGCGCTCGGTGATGTTGCTGTTGGAGCCGATGCCGACGTAGAGAAACCGCCCATCGGCGCTGGCCGTCAGCGACTTGGTCCAATGATGATTGATCTGCGACGGCAGATCGGTGACCTTGACCGGTGCCCCGGTCGCCCGGGTCTGGCCCTCGATGTAATCGAAGCGCACCAACGCATCCTGGTTGGCCACGTAAAGCTGGTTCCCGATCAGCGCGAGTCCGTAAGGCGCGTTGAGGTTCTCGGCGAAGACCGAGCGGTTCTCGTAGATGCCGTCGCCGTTGCCGTCTCGCAGCAAGGTCAGGCGATCGCCGCCCTTCACCGAACTGTTGCCCTTGGCCAAGATGAAACCGGCGATCAGGTCCTTCGGCGTGAGCTTCGGCGCCCCGCCGCCCTTGCCCTCTGCCACCAGGATGTCGCCATTGGGAAGCACGAGCGACTGGCGCGGAATCCGCAAGTCGGTCGCGATCGCCGCGATCACGTAACCGCGCGGCACCGCGGGCCGCTGATCGCCCCACTGCGCCGGGCTGGCAATGGTCATGTTCGGGATCAGCCCGCGTTGCTGCTCCGGCAGTACCGGTTTGGGGCCGACATTTGCGGGATCCTGCTGCGACAAGCTTGCATCGTTGCCGCAGGCGGCCAGCAAGACCGCGAAGCCGGCAACGGCCCACGACACAGGCCGCTTCATGGCACATATCCGATGCGAAAGTTGGACAAGCCCATCCATGCCGCCAAACAGGCGAGCAACAAGACGATGGCCGACAGGATCAACCCTTCGGGCATCACTGCCCAGGCATCCTTTGCATGCATCATTGCGTTGATGAAACCCAGCACCCAGGTCGCAAGCAGGATCAAGCAATACGAGAGATAGCGCCCCCCGTGCCGATCGGCGTGGCGCAGCCCCACCAGTGCAAACACAAGCACAACGCCGCCGGACAGCAGGCCGGCCGCGATCGACCACGATGCGAAGTTGGTCCACTGCACCTGGTAGCTCATGGCGTAAGCGAGATCGCTCAGCAAAGCGCCCAGGAACAGCGTCACGGTCGCGGAAACCAGGAACGCGTTGACGGGATGCAAGGGCCTTTGGCGAGGTCGGTCGAAAGTGGCATCCAAAAAAGGCTCTCCTGGTGGCGGTTCCGGGCGTTCACTGCAACCGAGGCGAAGGCGAACTGAAGCTTGGCAGGCAATTGCGGTGCCCGCGACCGGATGGCGGCTGACGCGCCACCTCACTGCATAGAGTGCCCATAGTCAGACGCCGTGACGCCTGACGCTGCAATAGTTGCCGAAGAATTTACGAGATGCGCCGCCAAAGCATTCTCAATCACGGAAACCGCCAGACCCGGAGGATCCGCGACCCCCTCGCTCATACCGGCAGATGGGCCGCGTCAGTCCCACCGCCACGACCAGATCACGTCGACCGCGTTGTCGACACCGGCGCGCGCGCGCAGCGTCGTGCGGCCGGCGACACGGTACAGCAGTTGCCAGGTGCCGCCGGCCGCTGCCAGGCCCTTTTCGTAGGCCACTGAAAGCCGCTTTGACAGCTGCTTGCCGATCGTGACCAGGGTGTCGCCACCCTCAGTGCGGCCGACGCCCAGCTGGTCGATGCCCAGCTTCTGCAGGAAACCTTCGCCGCTGGATCCCTGATCGCCGGCCAGCAGCGCCAGTGCGGCGCGCTGCAGCAGCGCCGACTGGTCGCGCCCTTCACCCTGGGGCGCCTGGCCGGTGAGCAGCCAGGTGATCTGGTCGAGCTGGGGCAGATCGGGGTCGCTGTACAGGCGCACACGCGGCGCCACGGCATAGCCGCTGACCGCCACGCCCACGCGCGTGTCGATATCAGCCCGCAGCGCCAGGATGTCCAGTCGTGGGTTGGCCAGATCGCCGGCAAAAGAGATGGTGCCGCGATCGATCGACAGGTTCTGGCCATAGGCCGTGTAGCTGCCCTCCACGGTGTTCACCACGCCGCGCACCGCCAGCACCCCAGCCGGCGTGGTGGTGATGCGCAGCTGCCCGCGCAGCCGTGTGTCCAGGCCACGGCCGCGCAGCTGCAACGCGTTGCCCAGCCCCACCCGCAGGTCGATGTCGGCGCCGGCCAGCACGCCAGTGGCTGGCGCCTTGCCGCCGTCGACCACCGCAATCGGTTTGCCTGCGGCGTCGGTGCGGCCGACGACGAGGATGTCGTCGTCGAGCGAAGGTGCGTCGGCGGCGCTGACGTCGATCAGCCCTTCGTCCACCGTGTAGCGGCCGTTGACCGACAGGCGGCCGGCGCGCAGGCCGACGTCGGCGCTGCCGCTCACCGCCACGCGGCGGTCGACGCGGTCGAGCACGCGGAAATGGTCGGTGACCACCTTCAGCGCGAGCTGCGGCTGGCTGTCGAGTCCGGTGCGGCCGGCGCGGCCCTCCACGTGCAGGCTGCCGCCGGCCGCGCCCTGGAAGTCGATGCGTTCGATGACGGCCTCGCTGCCGTTCAGCGACACGCGCACGGTGCCTTTCTCGAGGTGGATGCCCTCGAAGATGTTGCGCACCAGCAGCCGATCGCCAGTGACCGTGCCGCGGTAGGTGGGCGTGCCCACGCTGCCGCCCAGCAAGGCGCTGGCCTGCAGTTCGCCCCCCAGGCGCCAGCCCGGCGGAAGCCAGGCTGCCCAGACGCCGGCGTCGGGCACCCGCAGCTCCAGACCGCCCTGCAGCGGCGCTTGTGCTGGCGGCACGACGGCGTCGACCGGCGCATTCATCGTCTGCGTGCCGCTGAGCACGCCGATGCTGCTGCCGGCCAGCGACTGGGTCAGCTGCCAGCGCCCGTTGTGTGCCGCCAGCGCCATCCGCAGCTGGCTCACGCCCAGCGGGCGCGTCGTGCCGGCGACGGTGAGCCTGAGGTCTCCGCGGTCGCGTTCCACCACGATGTCGGCATCGAAGCGCGCTGCGCTGTGCACACTGGCGCGCGCGCCGAGTGCGAGCTCGCCGCCCCAGCCCATGCCCGGCTGCAGCCGGGCCAGGAACGGCGCCACCTGCATCGGTTCCAGCCGCGCCTCGAGCGCGATCTCGGGCGGCGCACCGACGCGTTCGGCGGCTCGCCAACGCGCCTGCTGCCAGCTGAGCGCGCCGCCGAAAAGTTCGACGCGACCGGGCGCCAGCATCGCTTGTCGCGGCTGGCCCTGGGCGTTCAGGCTGAACTCCGCCTGCAGGTCGCGTGCGGACAGCCAGGGGACCGACCCTTCGGCGCGTGGCCCGGCGCGCAGCTGCGACACCGTCCCGCGCCATTCGCCTGCGCCCAGGGTGGCCGAGGCGGCATTCGACGCCGGTTGCCAACGGCCTTGCAGCTGCAGGTTCAGGCTGCTGCCCGGTGGGGCGGCGGGCGCAGCTGGTCTGGCGCTGGCCAGGGCATCGGTCCAGAGCGGCGGGCGCACGGGGCTGGTGGCGTTCAACGTCAGGCGGTGGCTGCGCAGGCTGCCCTCCAGACTGGCCAGCAGGCGGTCGAGCCGACGCCCGGCTTGTGCCATACCGCTGAGTTCGGCATCCAGGCTGAGCGGCGCGTCCAGCGCCGTGCCGTTGAAGGTCCACGCCACCCGGCCCTGGTCCAGCTGCAACTGCGGCGTACGCAGCTTGTCGAGCTGCAGCCGGCCTTCACTGCGCAGCGCAGGCCAGCGGCCGTTCGCGGTGGCGCTGGCCTGCAGCATGCCGGCAGAAGGTGCCAAGCCCTGCGCCGCCGGCACCACCTGCGACACCATGGCCAGCAGCGGTGCCAACGCCGCCAGCGCGGGCGCGTCGACCTCGGCGCGCCAATCGTGCAGCCCTGCCGCAATGCCGCCGTTCAGGCGCAGGGTGTTGGCGGCTACCTGCAAGTCCGCTTCGAGCCGCAGGCCGCGGCCGCGGGCCTGCAGCGCCGCCTTGCCCGACAGCGGCACGCCCGCCAGTGTGCTGGCCTTCAGCGTCAGATCGGCGCCACCGCGCAGGGTATCGAGCAGGCTGCCTGCCGACGCGTTGGCAGGGGCCGCGCCGGGCGCGGACGCGGGCAGCTGGAGGTCGGCATCCCAGGCACCATCGAGGTTGCTGCTGCGGCCGGCAGTCGCCGCCGGCCACCAGGCGGCCAGATCGAAGCTTCTCAGCGTGCCTTCGCTCTTCACCTTCCAGGCACCGGCAGCGTTGCGGCGGGCCTGCAGCGCGCCGCTCGCGCGCGCCGTGCCCGAGCTGGCTTCGAAGCGCTTCAGGTCGAAGGCCAGGGTCGCATCGGCGGGCAGTTCGAAGCTTGCTTCGATGCGCAGGTCCAGCGGCGGCGGCGGCCGGCGGCCCTTGGCGAGCGCTGGCAAGCGGCCGCGAATCTGGGTCTGCACGCGGCCTTCCAGCACGCGCGGCCCGGCCGGCGCCACTGTGCCGGGCAGCGCGAGGCCCTGAAGGGCCAGTTCGACACTGCCGTCCAGCGCGGCCGCCGGTGCCCGCGTATCGAGCTGCGCCGCCTGCACGCCCTGCAGCTCGAGTTGCAGGTCCAGTTGCGCCGCGTACCACTGCCCGCTGCCCGACACGCGGCCGCCGTTCGCGCTGCGCCCGAGCTCCACCACCAGGCCGTCGAAGGCCAGCCGGTCAGGCTCGCCTGGCCGGCCCAGCAGGTTGCCGCGCACGCTGCGCAGCGGCAGCCGGCCGGTGTCCCAGGGGCCGGCTGCTGCGTTGTCCAGCGCCAGCCGCAACTGCAGCGGCTCGTCGGCCGTCACATCGGCGAGGGTGGCCGTGCCCGATAGTCGGGTTTCGGGCAGCCCCGGAGCCAGCAGCGACAGATCCAGGTCCCGGGTCTGCAGAGCCCCGGCGGCCAGTGGCCATTCGGCAAACGGGGTCGCGGTGGCAGTGGCCGTGGCCATGGCGCCGGACTCGCTGCGCAGCGTGGCGCTGAGACCCAGGCGTTGCAGGGGGCCCAGCACCTGCAGCGCGGCACGCCACGACTGCGGCGTGCCGGGCGGGGTGCGGATCTCGAGTTCGGCACTGAGGGGCAGATCGCCTTCGGTGCCGATGCTGGCGCGGCCCTTCAGCTGGATGGGCGCGCGCATCAGTGCCCGCGTCAGCGCAAGTTGCTCGATGCGATGCCGGGCTCCGCCGTCGGCGCCGAGGTGCACGTCGGCCTCCAGCGCCGTCAGCAGGGTTTCGCCGTCGAGCTGTACCGTGCCCAGCCTGAGCCCCTGCAGGAGAGCCTCCAGCGGCAGCTTCAGACTGGAAGGCGGCTTCAGCGGCTCAGACGCGTTGACTGCCGTCGGCTTGCGGGTGACGCGCACGCTGCTCGCCTGCGGCTGTGCCAGCGTCAGGCCAAACCAGGCGCCGGCATGCGGCCGCCAGCGCCATTCGGCGTCGGCCCAGCGCAGGTCATCGATCTCGACCACCCCGTCAGGGCCTTCCCAGCGCAGGCGCTCCGCACCGAAGGCACCGCCGTTCAGGCGGCCCCGGGGTGCTTCCAGCGTCAGCCCGGGCACGTGTTGCAGCAGGCGCTGCTGCACCGACGCGCTGTTCCAGACCCATGCGCCTGCGCCCACCACGGCCACGGACAGCGCCAGCAGCAGCGCCACGAGCGCCAACGCGGCCAGCAACAACCATCGGCCCGCGCTGCGCGGCGTACGGACGGTCGGTTGGCTGGCGGCGTCGAGTGCGCTCAAAAGGGCACGCCCACGGTCAGATGCAGCCGTGCCTGCCTCGTCTCATGGCCCCAGGCCAGGTCGAGCTTGAGCTGGCCCACCGGGCTGCCGTAGCGCACGCCCGCGCCGTAGCCCACGGCGGGGCGCAGATCGCTCCAGCTCTGCGCGGCGCGGCCGGCGTCGATGAAGACGGCGCCCATCAGGTCGGGCAGGCGGTCGAAGAACGGCCGCGCCACTTCGGCGCTGGCGGTGAAGAGCAGCTTGCCACCGACCACGATGCCGTTCTCCGTCGGCGCCAATGATCGGTACTTGTAGCCCCGCACCGACTCGTCGCCGCCGGCGCGAAAGCGCAGCGGTTCGGGCACCACCACGTCGCCGCGGGCGATGACCTGTCCCAGCTCGACCCGGCCCTGGCCGTACCAGGCGCCCAGCTTGCGGTAGGCGTTCAGGCGCGCATAAAGGCGCGTGAAGGGCCCGCTGCCGCCGGGGTCTGACTGCGCCTGGCCGGCGCCGAACTGGCCGGTCCAGGCATGGCCGGTCGTGGGCAGCAGGTTGCTGTCCACGCTGCGCCAGATGCCGTGGTGGTGCAAAGCCAGCGAGTTGGAACCCTGTGTGCCGGCGGCGTTGCGGGTGAGCGAACGTTCGGCCTCTGCGAAGAGCAGCCGGCTGATGCGCCTGGTTTCCTGGGCGCGGCCCAGGCGCAGGCGGGCGCTGGAGACGAGGTCGGTGTCGGACTCCTCGCGGCTGGCCGCGCCGCCGATCAGGTTGCGGTACAGGCCGGGCAACGTGTGGGTGCTGAGTTCGCCCTCCCACTTCTTGCGCAGTTGTGCGATGTCGAACTTGTTGCGCACGTTCGCCGCGTAGCCGAAGGGCCGGTGGTGCACGTGTTCCAGCGTCACCTGGGGGCCGACATTGGCGCTGTAGCCGACGCCCACCGTGGCCTGCTGCAGTTTGCGTTCCGTCAGGCGCACCTGCACCGGCGTCTGGTCAGGGTCTTGCACACGCCCCGGCAGCGTTACCGTCGCGCGTTCGAACAGGCCGGACTGCTGCAACCGCTCCTGGAAGTCGAGCAGAAAGTCCTCGGTGGTCGGCGTGCCGAGCTGATAGTTGGCAATGTTCTGTACGGTCTGCGCGTCGTGGTGGTTCAGGCCGCGAATGCTGAGCGGCCCGGCGCGGTACAGCGGCCCGCTGTCCAGCGTGCCCGACAGCGCCACCCGGTTGGTGGCAACGTCGATCCGGCCCTGCGTTTCGAGCCATTGCGCACCCACATAAGCCTGGGCCCGAAAGCGCGCCAGCGATACCGCCTTGGCGCTGCCCCAGTCATCGTTGCGGAACGGCTCGCCCTCGGGCAGGGGCCAGTCTTGGCGCAGGCCGCGGCGCGCCGCCAGCGCCTGCGCTTGGCCGCGTTCGGCGTCGGCCTGGGCCGGCCCTTGCAGCTCGAACTGCGCCGAGGCCACCCACACGCGCGGTCCGGGTTGCACCTGCACGCGCACCCGTGGCGGGTCGCCGGGTTCGATGCTGGCGCGCACGACGGCGTGGAAGTAGCCCTCGGTTTCCAGCAGCTCGCGCGCCTGCGCTGGGGCCAGTGCCACCAGCCGTTCGAGTTCACCGTCGTTCAACGATTCGCCGCGCGCCTGCCGGTTGACGCGGGCCAGGTTGAGATGTCGCTCGAGCAGCTTGTCCAGTGGCTTGGGGGCAAGCACCTCCAGCTGCAGCACGGGCTCGGGCGTCGGCTCCTTCAGCCCGATCTTCTCGGTGGTACCGCAACCTGCCATTACAACTGCCAGTAGAACTGCCAGCAACCAGGCAGCGCGCGCCAACAGGGGGCGGCAGGGTGCAGCCCGGACAGAGCGCATGGCGCCGATCACCCCGCGCACTTCAATACAGGATGCGACACCGGATCGTTGCCGGCACGGTGCATAGATCGGCCAGCGCCGGTGGTGTCGCCACATGGTCGATGTCGATCACCACATAGCCGACATCCGCATTGGTGCTCAGGTATTGCGCCGCGATGTTGATGCCGGCCGCCGACAGCTTCTCGTTGACCTGGGCCAGTACGCCGGGCACGTTCTTGTGGATGTGCAACAGCCGGCTGCGGCCGGTGTGTTCTGGCAACGCCACTTCGGGAAAGTTCACTGCCGAGGTGGTCGATCCGTTGTTGCCGTAGCGAACCAGCTTGGATGCGACCTCCTTGCCGATGTTCACCTGTGCCTCGGAGGTCGAGCCGCCGATGTGCGGCGTCAGCATGACGTTGTCGAAGCGTGTCAGCGGCGAGACGAAAGCCGAGTCATTGCCTTGCGGCTCGAGCGGAAAGACGTCGATGGCAGCGCCGTGCAGATGACGGGCTTCCAGTGCCGACGCCAGTGCATCGATGTCCACCACCGTGCCGCGCGAGGCGTTGATCAGGTGGCTACCCGGCTTCATTCTGGCCAGTTGCGCCGGTCCGATCATGTTCACGGTCTCGGCGGTTTCGGGCACATGAAGGCTGACCACGTCGGCGGTCTGCAGAAGCTCGTCGAGACTGGGCATCTCACGCGCATTGCCCAGCGGCAGCTTCGCTTCGATGTCGCGGAACACCACGCGCATGCCGAGCTGTTCGGCCAGCACGCCGATCTGCGTGCCGATGTGGCCATAGCCGACCACACCGAGCGTCTTGCCGCGCACTTCATGTGAATGTGCCGCGCTCTTGACCCAGCCGCCGCGGTGCAGGATCGCGTTCTTCTCCGGAATGCCCCGCATCAGCATGATGATCTGCGCCAGCACCAGCTCGGCGACGCTGCGCGTGTTGGAGAACGGTGCGTTGAACACCGGAATGCCCAGGCGCATGGCCGCCCCCAGATCCACCTGATTTGTGCCGATGCAGAAGCAGCCGATGGCGGCCAGGCGGGGTGCGTACTGCAGCACGGCGTCCGTCAGCTGGGTGCGGGAACGAATGCCCACAAAGTGCGCCTCGGCCAGTGCCTGCGCCAGATCGGCGCCGGCCAACGATTTCGCATGAGTGACGATCTTCGAGTAACCGTCCTGGCGCAGTGCGTCGATGGCCGAGTCATGAATGCCTTCGAGCAGCACCACCAGCAGGTCGTCTTTGGCACCGGCAGGATTGACCGACACGGCGCTCTTCGAAAGGATCATGGGGCGACACCTGCATTGGACGCTGCCAGGTTGCCGCTGCGAACTGGAGCCGGCCAAAGCTTAGAAGGAGTTCGCTGCCGAGTCTGTTCGCGGGCGTACAGAAGAGACCGCAGTGACCGCAAAGACCCGAAGCGGTACCAGGGTATAAAGAAGGCGTCAGGTCCCGGACGCCGAATCCGGCACTTCGCGCTCCAGCCGGCGCAGGCTGACATGCTCGCGCGACGCCGCCAGTTCGATCTGGATCTCCGCAAACGCCGAGCCGAATTGCGCCAGCGCCGGCGCCATCTTGTGCCCGAACTTCGTTTCACGGCGCCCGGGACCGGACCAGTCTCCCCAGGCTGGCGTTGGGCATCGGACAACCGGCTCAGGGGAGATGGGCACTGTCCGCGTCAGTGCGGCACCGATCGTCAACAGCGACGCTAAGCTGTATGGTTGCAGCGGCGTCGGGAACCTGAGCCAGACGCAGACCGTACCAGTGGCCGCGCAGGGCCGCTTTCAGGCATTGAACCTGAGGTTGCCGCCGCTGGGCATCCTGATCCTCGAACGCGAAGGAGGGGCGGCATGAACGAAAGTGCAGCGGTGATGCCGATCGGCCTGCAGGACGGACGCGTCCGGGCGGTGATCGAGAGCATCACACCTTCGCTCGACGGCGGGCGCTTTCCGGTCAAGCGCATCGTGGGTGACGCGGTGGTCGTCGAAGCCGACTGTTTTGCCGACGGCCACGACGTCGTCGCCTGCGACCTGAAGTGGCGCCGCGCCGATGCCGCGGCGTGGGCCAGCCGGCCGATGAAGCCTCTGGGCAACGACCGGTGGCGCGCCGACTTCGCGGTCGACGCCATCGGTGTGTGGCAGTACACGGTGCATGCCCGCGTCGACCCCTTCCTGTCGTGGCGGCACGACTTCGCGCGCCGGGTCGATCTCGACGATGTGCGTGTGGCCGCGCGAAGCGGTGCGGCATTGATCGCCGAGGCCGCCACACGCGCGAAGGAAGGCGGTGAAGACGGCTTGCTGCAGGCCTGGTCACGCGAGCTCGACGCTGCTGTCGAAGCGAGCGCGGCGATCGACGTGCTCAAGCAGATCGGCCTCGACGAAGGCCGCGGACAGATCGCGCAGCGCCATCCGGACCTGAGACACGCGATGACCGAGGCCGGCACCTTTGACGTCACCGTCGAGCGCGAGCGTGCACGCTACTCATCGTGGTACGAGTTCTTCCCCCGCTCTGCCGCCGGCGATGGCGTGCGCCACGGCAGCTTCGCCGACTGCGAGGCCTGGCTGCCCTACGTGCAGCGCATGGGCTTCGACGTGCTGTACTTTCCGCCCATCCACCCAGTCGGCCGCGAGCGCCGCAAGGGCAAGAACAACACGCTGCAGACCGAGGCCGACGACGTCGGCAGCCCCTGGGCCGTCGGCTCGGCCGAAGGTGGGCACGACGCCATCCTGAATGAACTCGGCACGCTGGCCGATTTCCAGCGCCTGCTGAAGAAGGCGGGCGAACACGGCATCGAGGTGGCGCTGGACATCGCCTTCCAGTGCGCGCCCGACCACCCCTGGGTCACGCAGCACCCCGGGTGGTTCAGGAAGCGGGCCGACGGCAGCATCCAGTACGCCGAGAACCCGCCCAAGAAGTACCAGGACATCTACCCGCTGGACTTCGAGTCCGCACAGTGGCGCGAGATGTGGGCCGGTCTGGTGGGTATCTTCGAGTACTGGGCCGAACAGGGCGTACGCATCTTCCGCGTCGACAACCCCCATACCAAGGCCTTCCCGTTCTGGGAATGGGCCATCGCGCGCGTGCGCAGCCGCTATCCCGACGTGATCTTCCTGTCCGAAGCCTTCACGCGGCCGCGTGTGATGCACCGGCTGGCGAAGGTCGGCTTCAGCCAGTCCTACACCTACTTCAGCTGGCGCAACACCAAGCAGGAGCTCACGGCGTATTTCACCGAAATGAGCCAGGGTCCGGGCCGCGAGTACTTTCGCCCGAACGCCTGGACCAACACTCCCGACATCCTGCCGTCGGCGCTGCAGTACGGCGGCCGGCCGGTCTTCATGGCGCGTGTGGCGCTGGCAGCGACACTGGCCGCCAGCTATGGCATCTACGGCCCGGCTTACGAGTTGCTCGAACACGACGCGCTGCGCGAAGGCGGCGAGGAATACCGTGACTCCGAGAAGTTTCAGCTGCGCGCCTGGGACCGCCAGCGCGCCGATTCGCTGGCCGACTTCATCGCGCTGTTGAATCGTGTGCGGCGCGACAACCCTTCCCTGCAGTCCGATGCCGGTCTGCGCTTCCTGCGCATCGACAATGAACAGATGCTGGCCTACGCGAAGACGACGCCCGACCTGTCGAACATCGTCGTCTGCGTCGTCAACCTGGACCCGCACCACGTGCAGAGCGGCTGGCTCGAGCTCGACCCCGAGGTGCTGGGCATGGCGCCGCAGCAGGCGTACCAGATGCACGACCTGGTCAGCGGCGCGCGCTTCCTGTGGCATGGCGACCGCAACTTCGTCAGCCTCGATCCGCAGCGCAGCCCGGTACACGTGATGCAATTGCGCCGCCACCTGCGGCGCGAGAACGACTTCGACTATTTCCTGTGAAGGAACCCGTCTTGAAAGCCAACAGCCTCGTCGAAGCAGCCGCCTTGCAAAG
>Ga0105046_10002947_pt1 | contig 26951 bp, 28 predicted proteins | sample MAT03_FD_78385 | JGI IMG/M metagenome (GOLD analysis project Ga0105046, IMG submission 78385) | Freshwater microbial communities from Lake Fryxell liftoff mats and glacier meltwater in Antarctica - MAT-03 (megahit assembly) | ecosystem: Environmental > Aquatic > Freshwater > Ice > Liftoff... | reverse complement strand
TACCTCATCCGTCTCGGGCTCATCTTCCTCGCCGTGTTCTTGGTGAAGGACGCCGGTTGGATTTCACTTCCGGCACTCGGAGCGACCATCATCGTCACGCACCTTGGTCTCCTCATCTGGGAGATGAAGTACGTTGCTCTCTCGCTCGCCCACCCTGGTCTCAAGCCCACCCGCTCGTAATGCCTGCCCACAGCCCGTCTCGAACCCCTAGGAACATGTCGTGATCGCCGACTCCTTCAAATTCCCAGAGATCAACGCAATCCTGCGTTGGCAAGACCTCTTCACGTCGTTCAACAAGATCGCCCTCATCGCGGTGGCTGCGACGGTGATCGGGTCGCTGGTGTTCATCCTCGCCGGCCGTAAAGACCCGCTGCTGGCCCCCAAGGGCGTGCGCAACCTGGCCGAAACCTCGGTCGAGTTCATCGAGAACGGCATCGTGATGCAGACCATGGGCAAGAGCGGCCTGGGCTGGACGCCGTTCCTGCTCAGCCTGTTCCTCTTCATCTACCTGTGCAACCTGCCGGGCATCATTCCCTTCCTGCAGATGCCCGCCACCGCTCGCATGGCCATCCCCTTGTTCCTGGCCATGCTGGTGTGGGTCATCTACAACGGCGTCGGTTTCAAGCACCAGGGCATCAAGTACCTCACCAACACCATCTGGCCGCCCGGCGTGCCGGTGGCGTTGAAGCCGCTGGTGGGCGTCATCGAGTTCATCTCCAACATCATCGTGCGCCCGTTCTCGCTGACGGTGCGTTTGTTCGCCAACATGCTCGCGGGTCACATCCTGCTGGTCACGTTCGCACTGCTCACGCAGTCGCTCGTCACCGCCGAGACCCAACAGCTGCTACTGAAGCCGATGGCCATCTTGCCGTTCTTCATGTTGGTGTTCCTCACCGCCTTCGAGGTGTTGGTCGCCTTCCTGCAGGCCTACATCTTCACCATCCTCACCGCGGTGTACATCGGCGGCTCGACTCACCCCGAGCACTGAGCCGCCGGCTCGCTCTACCGTCCTACCTCACGACGATCTCAACCCGTCTCCACTACCCAGAACCTCATCAGGAGAGAATAGAAAAATGGAAGCTTTCAGCCACCTCATCGGTGCCGCATTCGATCAGCAGCAGGCCGACGCCGACAAAGCAGCAGCGGCTGCTGCGTCTGCCGGTTTCGCCTATGGCCTCGCCGCCATCGGTCCTGGCATCGGCATCGGTTACCTCGTCGGCAAGTCCGTCGAGGCGATGGCCCGCCAGCCCGAGGCCGCCGGCATGGTGCGTACCACCATGTTCCTCGGTATCGCCTTCACCGAAGCCCTCGCCCTCATCGGCTTCGTGGTCTTCATCCTCATCGGTCTCTGAGCCGGCGACCAGATCGTCGTCTGATCAGTCCCACCGATTTCCATCCACGTCCGAATCCACCCGAATGGAGCTGATGTGTTGACAATTGTCAATCATCTCCAGGGCTTTGTATCCCGTGTCGCCGCCGAAGGCGCCGAGGCGGGCGAAGGGCCCGGCCCGATCATCCCCGAGCTCAAAGAGCTGTACTGGGGCGCCGGATCGTTCATCGTCTTCGCGCTGCTGATGCGCTTCGTCCTGTTCCCGCGTGTCAGGCGGGGCATGGATGCGCGCTACGAGAGCATCCAGACCGCGCACGAAACCGCCGACGCCGAGCGGGCATCCGCTCGCGCCGAAGTGGCCGACTACGAAGCGCAGCTTGCCGGCATCAAGGCCGAGGCTGCTCGGGTTGTCGACGCTGCGCGGGTCACGCTCGAGGCCGAGCGTCAGGCCAAGCTGGCCGAGGTGAATGCACGGCTCGCCGAGCAGCGTTCCGCAGCGCAGGCGCAGGCCGAAGCTGTTCGCACCGCAGCACGCGACCAGATCCATGCCGCAGTCAGTGATGTGGCCGGTCGCGCCGGCGAATTGGCCACCGGCCGCCGCCCCGGCTCCGACGTGGTCGACCGAGCTGTCACCGAGGTGATGGCGCGATGAGCGTGATGGGAAGCATCATCCGCCCGATGGCCGAGTGCGGCATCGACGCCAACGGCGACTGCGTCTCGGCGCATCCGATCCTGCCGGAGCTGCCGGAGATCATCTGGGGCGGCTTGGCGTCGCTGATCATCTTCGGTCTGCTCTGGAAGTTCGGCGCACCGGTGATCAAGAAGAGCTTTGCTGCCCGCACCGCAAAGATTCAGGGCGAACTCGACGCCGCTGCCGCTGACAAGGCAGCAGCTTCCACCGAGGCTGCAGGCATCCGCGCTGCCAAGGGCGACATCGCCGCCGAGCGGGCTCGTCTCCTCAGTGAGGCTGAGACGCAGGCTGCGGCGGTCATGGAAGATGGTCGCGCTCGCCTGGCTGCCGAAGTTGCCGATGTCGAGGCCAAGGCCGTCACCGACATCGCAACCGCCCAGAGCCGTGTTGGCGACGAACTGCGGGCAGAGATCGCCCGACTGTCGTCGGCTGCGGTCGACCACGTGGTCACCGGCTCGCTCGACGACGCCACCCAGCAGGAACTGATCGAGAACTTCATCGCACGAGTCGGAGCGTCAGCATGAGCGACAACCGCATCGAAGGTTACGCACGCGGACTGTTCGAGATCGCCCGCGCCGAGGGCACGCTCGACGAGGTGGAAGACGAGTTGTTCCGCTTTGCCCGCAGCTTCGAGGGCAGCGACGCCCTGCGCACTGCGCTCAGCGACGAGCAGATCCCGCCGGCCAAGCGCCAAGCCATCATCGAGGACCTCCTCGGTGGCAAGGCAACCGGCACCACCACTCAGCTGATCTCGATGGTCGTCGGTTCGGGTCGCACTCGCGATCTACCCGCCATCGTCGACCTGCTGGTGGCTCGTGCCAGCTCGGCCAAGCACCAGGAAGTCGCCGAGGTGCGCACGGCAGTGGCACTCACCGCCGACCAAGAAACCCGCCTTGCGGCTGCTCTGGTCAACGCCACCGGCAAACAGGTCAACCTGAAAGTCGTCGTCGATCCGTCCGTTCTGGGCGGCCTCGTCGCAACAGTGGGCGACACCGTCATCGACGGCAGCGTCCGTACCCGCATCGACCAGCTGAAGTCCCGCCTCTAACAGGCGCACAATCGGAGCAACGAAGAACATGGCTGAACTCACACTGAGCGCTAGCGACATCGCAGCGGCGCTGAAAAAGAATCTTGATGGCTTCGAGCCGTCACTGGAGGCCCGCACCGTGGGCCGCGTCACAGCGGTCGGCGACGGCATTGCCCGCATCAGCGGTCTGCCCGACTGCGCCGTCAACGAGCTCCTCGAGTTCGAAGATGGCACCATCGGGTTGGCACTGAACCTCGACGAATCGTCCATCGGCGCCGTCGTGCTCGGCGAAGGCTTCGAGATCGAGGAAGGCCAGACCGTCAAGGCCACCGGCCGCATTCTCTCGGTGCCGGTTGGCGACGCCATGCTTGGCCGCGTGGTCAACGCTCTTGGCCAGCCCATCGACGGCAAGGGCGACATCGTCGGCGGCATCCAGCGCCGCGTCGAGATTCAGGCGCCGGGCATCATGGGCCGAAAGCCCGTGCACGAGCCGTTGCAGACCGGCATCAAGTCGATCGACGCGATGACACCTATTGGCCGTGGCCAGCGCCAGCTGATCATCGGCGACCGCAAGACCGGTAAGACCACCGTCGCAGTCGACGCCATCATCAACCAGCGTGGCCTCGGCGTGAAGTGCATCTACGTCGCCATTGGTCAAAAGGGGTCCACCATCGCTCAGACGGTGGAGACGCTGCGCCAGTACGGCGCGTTGGAATACACCGTCGTCGTGGCTGCTCCGGCCTCCGACCCGGCGCCCTTCAAGTACCTCGCCCCGTACGGTGGCTGCGCCATTGGCCAGCACTGGATGGAAAACGGCGAGCACGCCCTCATCGTGTACGACGACCTTTCCAAGCAGGCCGAGGCCTACCGCCAGGTGTCGCTGCTGCTGCGCCGCCCACCGGGCCGCGAGGCATACCCCGGCGACGTCTTCTACCTACACAGCCGTTTGCTCGAGCGTGCCGCCAAGCTCAGCGATGAGCGCGGCGCTGGCTCACTGACCGCGCTGCCGATCATCGAGACCAAGGCCGGTGACGTCTCGGCATACATCCCCACCAACGTGATCTCCATCACCGACGGTCAGGTGTACCTGCAGGACAACTTGTTCAAGTCGGGTGTGCGCCCAGCCGTCGACGTAGGCATCTCGGTGTCTCGCGTGGGTGGTGCAGCGCAGATCAAGGCGATGAAGAGCGTGTCGGGCACCTTGAAGCTCGACCTCGCTCAGTTCCGTGAGCTGGAGGCGTTCGCTACCTTCGGTTCGGAACTCGACGCCATCTCGAAGGCTCAGCTGGAGCGTGGCTACCGACTGGTCGAGCTGCTCAAGCAGCCGCTCAACAGCCCGATGCCCGTCGAAGAGCAGGTCGTTGTGGTCTTCGCCGGCACCAAGGGCTACCTCGACAGCCTGCCCGTGCCCGACGTTCGCCGCTTCGAAGCCGAGCTGTTGGCACACGTGCGTAGCACGCAGGGTGGCCTGTTGGCCGGCATGCGGAGCAACCCCAAGGCCGATGTACCCGCCGAACTCGCCGACATCATTGTCTCCTTCAAGGAGTCGTTCGTCGCCGCCAGCGCAGCGTCGGCCAAGGCTGCCGCCGATGCCACCGCCACCGATGCGGCTGCAGTGGGCGAAGCCGTCAGCGCCAAGACCCTGGCAACGGAGTAGTCATGGCCGGAGGTCAGGAGCGCATTCTTCGTGGACGCATTCGCAGCGTCCAGGCAACGAAGAAGATCACGCGCGCCATGGAACTCATCGCCGCGTCGCGCATCGTCAAAGCCCAGCAGCGCGTCGCCGCCGCGGTGCCGTACAGCTATCAGATCACTGAAGTCGTGAGGGACCTGGCTGCTGCCGGCGGTTCGTTGCGGTCGCCGCTGTTGGCTGGTCGCGGCGAAGTTCGCACCACCGCTTACGTAGTCATCACGGCCGACCGTGGCCTCTGTGGTGGCTACAACTCTGGCGTGCAGCGCGCTGCCGAGGGTTCGGTCAAGAACGACGTCCTCGCGGGCAAGAACTACGCCTTGGTCACCGTTGGTCGGAAGGCCGAGGGCTACTTCAAGTTCCGTGGCTACAACATCGCCGCCTCGTACGGTGGCTTCAGCGACAGCCCCACTTACGCTCAGGCTCGTGCCATCGGCGAAGACGTGGTTGCCCGCTATATGGCTGGCGAGTTCGACCGTGTCGAACTGGTCTACACCCGTTTCATCAGTGCCGGTTCGCAAGAGGTCGTGCTCCGACCGCTGGTGCCGCTGGATCGTGCGACCGTCACCGGTGGCGGTGGCAAGGCGGCCAATGCCGACGGCGCACCAGCCGACTACGAGTTCGAGCCGGACCCGAGTACCCTCCTCGACACGCTGCTGCCGCGCTACGTGGAAGCCCGCGTCTATGCGTCGCTGCTCAACGCCGCGGCCAGCGAGCACGCCTTCCGCCAACGGGCGATGAAGAGTGCCACGGACAACGCCGAGGAACTGATCAAGAACCTCAGCCGCATCATGAACCGCGCCCGCCAAGACAGCATCACCACCGAGATCATGGAGATCGTCAGTGGCTCTGAAGCCCTTTCGGGCGGCAAGTCACAGCCCAAACTCCAGCTCATCGACCTCGGACCCCTGAGCGACGGCCACCCAAACGCCGATTCCCTCGTTACCTCTACCCAGCACTCTCGCGACTGACGCAAGAAAGAGCTATTGCTATGACCATCACAGAAGATCGCAAAGACGGCCGCGTTGTCGGTATCGCTGGCCCTGTCATCGACGTCGAGTTCCAGCCAGGGTCGCTGCCCGAGCTGAACAACGCACTCGAGTTCACCGTCAACATTGACGGCCAGACGGTCACCGTGTTGGCCGAAGTGGCACAGCAGCTGGGCAACAGCCGAGTGCGCGCCGTGTGCATGAAGCCCACCGACGGTCTCACCCGTGGCACTTCGGTGCGCGACACCGGCCGTGGCATCAGCGTGCCCGTCGGCGACCGTACCCTTGGCCGCGTGTGGAACGTGTGGGGAGAGGTGCTCGATGCCGACAACGCGGACTTCGACGACATCGAGCGTTGGGAAATCCACCGTCCGGCCCCCGACTTCGCAGCCCTCGAGCCGTCCAAGCGCCTGTTCGAGACCGGCATCAAGGTCATCGACCTCCTCACCCCATACGTCGCTGGCGGCAAGATCGGTTTGTTCGGTGGTGCGGGTGTGGGTAAGACCGTGCTCATCACCGAGATGATCCGCCGCGTAGCACAGAACCACGGTGGTGTGTCGGTGTTCGCCGGTGTTGGCGAGCGCACCCGTGAGGGCACCGACCTCATGATCGAAATGACCGAGTCGGGTGTGTTCGAAAAGGCCGCCCTCGTGTTCGGTCAGATGGACGAGCCACCGGGCGTGCGCCTGCGCGTGGCCCTCTCGGCGCTCACGATGGCCGAGTACTTCCGCGACGTGCAGAACCAGGACGTGCTGCTGTTCGTGGACAACATCTTCCGCTTCGTACAGGCAGGCTCGGAAGTATCGACACTGCTCGGCCGCATGCCATCCGCCGTGGGTTACCAGCCCACCCTGGCCGACGAAATGGGTCAGCTGCAGGAGCGCATCACGTCCACCCGCGGTCGCTCGATCACGTCGCTGCAGGCCGTGTACGTGCCCGCCGACGACTACACCGACCCGGCGCCGTTCACCACCTTCACCTTCCTCGATGCCACCACCGAGCTCAGCCGGCAGATCGCCTCGTTGGGCATCTACCCGGCAGTGGACCCGTTGGCCTCCACCTCCACCATTCTCCAGCCCGAGGTCGTCGGCCAGCGCCACTACGACGTGGCCCGTCGCGTACAGGAGATCCTGCAGCGCTACAAGGAACTGCAGGACATCATCGCCATTCTCGGCCTCGATGAGCTGTCGGAGGAAGACCGCCTCACGGTGTCACGTGCTCGCAAGGTGCAGCGCTTCCTCAGCCAGCCGTTCTACGTGGCGGAAGTTTTCACCGGCGTGTCCGGCGAGACCGTGCCAGTGGCCGAGACGGTGGAGAGCTTCGAAGCCATCGTCAACGGTGAGCTCGACGAAGTGCCCGAGCAGGCATTCCTCAACGTCGGTGGTGTCGAGCAGGTGTTGGCCAAGGCCAAGGCGCTGCAAGAAGGCACCGCCTGACCATGGCCACCATGCAGGTCGAGCTGGTATCGCCGGAGAAGGTCATTTTCTCCGGTGAAGCCACACAGGTCATCACCCGCACCCTTGGTGGCGGCGAGATCGCGTTCCTGCCAGGTCATGCGCCGTTCCTTGGTGCGCTGGTGGAGAACCACACGCGCATCACCCTTGCCGATGGCAAGGTGCTCGATGTCGCCGTTCACGGTGGTTTCGTGCAGGTCAGCGGCAATACGGTCAGTCTTCTCAGTGACATTGCAGAGCTGGGCGAGCAGGTAGACCGCCCTCGTGCCCTCAGGGCGAAGGAAGCCGCTGAGGAGTGCCTGCGTCACGCGCAAGACGCCGAAGCGGTCGCAGCACTCAGCCGGGCCCACGCACGCCTGTCTGCCTCCGGCGGCCTGGCCGGCACCCCGCAGGGCCAGCACTAACTCAGCGTCGTCGGCGCAGACCAGCGCCCACCCGCATCAACCAGCCGAGTCAAGGCCCGGCCGATAGGCACGTTCCCCCGCCCAAGGGCGGCAAAGAGTGTCGAATTCGTCGTGTTGCTCCGCCCATGGGCGGCGGAGGGTGCCAGGTTCGAGTGCGGGCCTAGCCTTGGGCCATGGCTTCATTTCCGTTTACTTCTGCACTGGTCACGGGCGCGTCGAGCGGGATTGGTGAGGCGATGGCCGAACTGTTGGGCGCTGCAGGAATCCCGACGGTCGTCGTTGCCCGGCGGGCAGACCGGTTGCAGCAGCTTGCCGACCGGTTTGCGTGCATCGAGGTACTTGCGGCTGACCTTGGATCACGCGAGGGACTCGCCACCGTCGTGGCGCGCATCGAAGATGAAGCGGCGACCATCGACTTGGTCGTCAACAATGCAGGTTTCGGCACTTCTGGTGAGTTCCACGAACTCGACGCCGATCGACTGGACGCCGAGGTGCAGTTGAATGTGGCTGCGCTGACGCGGCTGAGCCGGGCGGCGCTCGGTGTGATGGTGCCCCGCGGCCGCGGCTTTCTGCTCAATGTCAGCAGCGTTGTGAGCTTCCAGCCGGCACCGAAGCTGGCGGTCTACGCCGCAACCAAGGCGTACGTGACCAGCCTGACCGAGAGCCTGCACGAGGAAGTCCGCGGCACCGGTGTGCACGTCACGGCTCTGTGCCCCGGCCTGACTCGTACCGAGTTCCAAAGCGTCAGCAGCACGGAGAGCTACGCCACCGACTACCCGTCATTCGTCTGGCTGGAACCCACCGAGGTTGCCCAGGCAGGACTCGACGACGTGGCGAAGGGCAAGGCGCTGTCAATCCCCGGCGCGATGTACAAGGGCATGGTCGCAGGCGTCAGCATGCTGCCGCGGGGTCTCACCCGCCGCCTCAGCAGCCTCGTCCAACGCGGCTGAGCTACCGGCTAGTACTCGACGGAGGCGAAGGAGGCGAGCTTGTCGATGCGGTGGCGAGCGTCGATCATGCGCACAGTGCCGCTTCGTGAGCGCATCACCAGGCTTTGCGTGCGAGCGCCACCGTGCTCGTAGCGCACACCTCGCATCAACTCGCCGTCGGTGATACCAGTGGCGGCGAAGAAGCAGTTGTCGCCCTGCACCAGATCGTCCGTGTGCAGCACCCGCGACAGGTCGTAACCAGCGGCGATTGCTGCGTCGCGCTCCTCGTCGGTGCGCGGGGCGAGCAAGCCCTGGATCTCGCCACCCATGCCTTTCAGCGCGGCGGCCGAGATGACGCCCTCAGGTGTGCCACCAATGCCGATCAGGACATCGACGCCAGCGTCGGGCCAGCCGGTGGCGATGGCACCGAAGATGTCGCCGTCGCCGATCAACTTGACGCGTGCGCCGGTGCTGCGAACTTCCGCTATCAACTCGTCGTGGCGGGGACGGTCGAGGATGACCACCGTCAGATCGCGCACGGCCTCGCCCTTTGCCTTCGCAATCCAACGCAGGTTCTGTGTGGGGGTCGCGGTGATATCAATGCTGCCGGCGGCTTCCGGGCCGACGGCGATCTTGTGCATGTACACGCACGGCCCGGGGTTGAACATCGTGCCGCGTTCGCCGACGGCGATGACAGCGATGGCGTTGGCCCGACCGTACGCAGTGAGCGTGGTGCCGTCGATTGGGTCAACGGCGACGTCGGTGAGCGGCGCGGTGCCGTCACCGACGCGCTCGCCGTTGTACAACATGGGCGCTTCGTCCTTCTCGCCCTCGCCGATGACGACGATGCCGTCCATGGGCACTGTGGCGAGCACAGTACGCATGGCATCGACAGCGGCGCCATCGGCTCCGTGCTTGTCACCGCGGCCGACCCACCGCGAGGCGGCGAGTGCGGCTGATTCGGTGACACGCACCAGTTCGAGCGCGAGGTTGCGGTCTGGCTTCTGCGAGTTGGCGATCATCACCTTTCACCGTAGTGGCTGGCGAAGGCTCCTAGGGTTGTCGGTGTACCGGCGGCTCGTCGTTCACGGGCTGTGACCGGCGGAGCCGACTATGAGCACGAGCTCGGCGAATGTGATCGTGGCGATCACGAACGAGCTGGTGCATGACGGGGGATGAGTGAGTGAACATGGGAATACTCCGTGAGAGATGGTGAACAAGTGGGGGTGATGCTGTGCGGGCGGACGGCAGCACGTGCGACGCAGGGCCGTACAAGGCTCACAGCTGGTGGGATGCGGGCGGGGATCAGACGCTGGCGGGCAACGCGCCAGCGAGGCGGCGCGCACCGATGTCGTCGCGGATCGGTTGCTGCAACATGGGGCACCTCCTCTCGTGGAATCGCGTTGGGACCGACAGACTGGCCGATGCGGTGGCCCCGTGTCCAACGATTAACGCGCACGGCCGTTCGGCCACCGTGAGGTCAGTTCTAGAGTGAATCGAATGAAACCGATCAGCGCAGAGCGGTGTGTGGGGGGCAGTGATCTCACCGAGCCGCGGCTGGCGCCCGGCGGGTCGGTACTGGTCTATGCCCGCTCAACTGCTGGTGCCGCGAACCTGGTCGTTCATCGCTTTGACGGCTCTCCTGAGCAGTCTGTCGCCCAGCGGCCTGCGCTACGTCCGGGCCGTGGCATGGGCGGCGGCGCCTGGACCTTCTCCGCGGATGCGCACTCGATCATCTATGTCGCCGTCGACGGCAATCTGTGGCGGCAGTCCTTACGCGAGGGCCCGGCAGTTGCGCTCACCGATCACGGTCCCGACCGGTCGGCCAGCGGGCCGTGCACATCCACCGACGGGCGCAACGTCGTCTACGTGCTCGACCTGATGGAGGTTCACGCCCTGGACACCTCGACGGGGCTCACACGTCGGCTCGACGATGGCACGGCCGACTTCTGTATGGACCCGTTCGTCGACGCGGCCGGCACCGTGCGCTGGATGGCGTGGAATGTGCCCGATATGTCGTGGGACGCGAGTCGCATTCAGTACAGCGACCTGGCGTCGGTCAACAAGCATCAGTTGCAGGTCGCGGCGACTCAGTCGTGCGTACAGCAACCTCGCGTGCTTCCCAACGGCGTGCCGATCTCCGTTCGCGACGACCTCGGTTTCCTGAACGTGTGGATTGGCGACGCGCCGTTGATCAACGAGCCCTTCGAGCACGCCGGCCCAAGCTGGGGGCCGGGCCAGCGCTCGTACGACTGGTCGCCCGACGGACGGTTCGTGGCGGTGGCGCGCAACGAGGCCGGTTTCGGACGGCTGTGCGTCATCGAGCTCGCGACCGGGCAGGTGAGCGAGGTTGCGCGCGGTGTGCATGGGCAGCTCTCGTGGGAAGGCAGTCGCTTGTCTGCCGTGCGCACGGGCGCGCGGACTCCAACTCAAGTGGTTGTGTACGACACCGACATCTGGACTTGCGAAACAGTGGCACTCGGTGCGGCGGCGTGGTCGTCCGACGAGATGGTCGAGCCGGAGCTGGTGGAGATGCCGGTCGACGACGGCGTGCTACACGCCCGCCTCTATCGTAGTGAGGAATCTGCTGGTCGGCTGATCGTCTGGCTGCACGGCGGGCCAACGGATCAGTGGATGGTTACCTTCACGCCGCGCATCTCCTATTGGTTGTCGCGTGGCTGGTCGATCCTGGTGCCCGACCATCGCGGCTCGACTGGTCATGGCCGGGCGTATCAGCAGGCGCTGCGTGGCCGTTGGGGCGAGCTGGATGTGGCCGACACGGTCGCGGCCGCCCACTTCGCCCAGTCCGCCGGCTGGGGAAGGAGTGGCCGCACCGTGGTGTTCGGGAGCTCTGCGGGCGGGTTTGCGGCTCTCGGTGCGATGGCCGTCGAGCCCGACTGTTTTGTCGCAGGTGTGGTCCTCTATCCAGTGAGCGATCTCGTCGAGCTGGCCGAGCGCAGCCATCGGTTCGAGCGGCACTACACCGACACCCTGGTGGGTCCGCTGCCGGAGTCGGCGGCGTTGTACCGCGAGCGTTCGCCTGCATACCATGCAGACAGGTTCGTAGGCGCTGCGATCCTGATCATGCACGGTGAGTTGGATGCAGTGGTTCCGGTGCGCCAAAGCCGAGTGTTCGCGCAGCGGGTGCGAACCGCCGGCGGCGACGCACAGTTGCACGTCTACACAAATGAGGGTCACGGGTTCCGCAACGCCGAGAATCAGCTCGACGAGTATCGACGATCTGAAGACTTCCTCGCGCGCTGTGTGCCGGTAGCGTTTCCTCCGTGAGTGACGAATGGAATCCCAACGATCCTGACGCAACGCGAGTGCTGTACGACCTCAGTAGCTGGACATTCGACCAGCACGCCGAGCTGGCAGCGGAGCTTGCCGAGGCGGACATTCCACACACGTGGGACGGCACCGAGCTGGTGGTCCCCGAGTCGCACGAGGCGGTCGCTGACTCAGCAATTACACGCGTCGAGACGCGGCTCGGCGTCGTGTACGACCTCGACCCAGACGCCGATGACGTCGACAGCGAAGACGACGACCTCGTCCGTCGCGTCGCGCCGCTCGATATCCCTGAAGGCGAGGCCACCACTGAGTACGACCTTGCCGATTGGCCAGAAGGTGACCGCCAATCGATCACTCGTGCACTCACGCGTCAGTCGGTTCCGTACCGATGGGAGGACGACCTCCTCGTCGTGCCGACTACGAACGAGGCGTTGCTCGAATCGTTGATGGACATGATCGAGCAGGGCGAGTTCACCGCCCACGCCGACGACGTTGATGCTGACGGCGGCGAGCGGCTTCCGTTCGAGACGCTGACGACGTTCTTCCTTGCCGGCGCTCGATTGCAGAAGAATCCGTTGGACGCCGACGGGCTGGAGCAGCTTGTTGCGGCCACCGCACTCGCCGACCCGGCTCGACCTCCGTATGGCGTCGATATTCGGTTGTGGCAGCGCACGTGCGAACTCGCCGACGAACTGGCCGGCGCCCTGGCCGACGCAGACGAGCCGGATCACGACGAAACTGTGGCCGTGGCCAGCGAGCTGCACGACCTGCTCCGCCCGTACATCTGAGCACCGGGAGCACGTCGACATGCTGCTTGCTGAATTGCAGCTCTGGCACACACGCCCGGTGACACCGACGCGACGCATCGCGCTGGGGCACCTTGTGCTGCCGACCGACCCTGCCCCCGGTCTTGGCGGTGTGCTCCTCGCGGCAGTGGTGGCCGCGTACTTGCCCGATGTCGATGAGGATCTGCACCTCGACGTCGGCCGGCTCATCGATCAGGTGGCAGGCGGTGACCGCGTCGTGCAGCCCCGCCTACAGCACCGCTATCAGATCGACCGGCATGGGCTGGCCGCCAGCGTGCACCAACTCAATGGCGACGCCGACCACGTCGAGTTCGATCTGCACTCGATGGGCAGACCCCTGTCCCAGGTGCTCGGTGCGATCTATGCGCTGGAGAGAATGAACTTCGAGGCCCGCCGCAATGTGGCACCGGTGCTGCACCGCGCGATGCGCTGGCGCGGGCCCATCGGCCCCTCGTTCGTCGCCGACATCACCGGCGTGAGCCGTACGGACCTGGTGGGCATCGTCGACCCGCACATCTGGGCACTCGATCTGCTCGGCTTCCCGATTGGCACTGCCAAGGTGACGAAGAAGGAAGTGATGGCGCGCTTCCGTGTCCGGCTGCGAGAAGCCCACCCCGACCACGGGGGTGACGAGAACACCGCCGCCAGCGACATCGAGCGGTTGGGCGAGGCCCGTCGTATCCTGCTGACGCAGTGAGGCGACTGCTGCTCTTCCCCGGTGCTGGTTCAGCCAGCACCCATTCCAGCTTGCTGGCCATCGAGGCCGCTGTCGCACCGATGCCGTGCGTGCGTGCCGACTTCCCGTATCGCACGCTCGGGCGCAAGGCGCCAGATCGCCCGCCGGTGTTGCTGCAGGCAGTGCGCGATGAAGCCGCACCACTGTTGGCCTCCGCCCGCGACTCGCTGGTGCTCGGGGGCCGTTCGATGGGTGGACGCATCTGCTCGCTGGCGGTCGGCGACGAGGACGCACCGCTGCCGGCGTTGGGTTTGGTGTTGATCTGTTACCCGCTGCATCCGCCGGGCAAGCCCGAGCGGCTGAGGGTCGAGCACTTTCCTCGGCTCACCGTGCCGTGCCTGTTCATCTCGGGTACCAAGGACACGTTTGGCACGCCTGTCGAACTGTTGGAGTGGACGGCCACCATTCCGGGTCCGGTGACTCACGAGTGGATGGACGCAAAGGGCCACGACCTGAAGGGCTGCGACGAGAAGATCGCCACCCTCGTGGCCGCCTGGATCTCCGCCCTCTAACCACTTTTACGTAAACACTGTCGGGCGCTGACACTAACCGGGGCTAATCGGTGACGGTCGGATCGCCTGGGTTGAGCTGCTCCAGCTCGAGGTGCGCAGTCTCGGGATAGTGCCGCACGGCGATGTATGCGGCCACCAGTTGGCCGATGCCCATCGCTGCCAGCAACGAACCGAAGTCTGCTCCGCGGTCGCGGAAGTAGCCGACAATGAGAATGCCGACACTGCCGCTGAGCAGGGCCGTTGCGGTGACAAGCCCATTGGCCGTGCCGCGACTGCCTGTGGGGAACAGTTCTGCGCGATAGACCGCGAACGCTGGGTAGGCCATGGCGGCGGTGAAGCCACCGCCCAGCGACAGCGCCCACATTGCCGGCCCGCCCACGAAGAACGCGCCAACGATGCAGACGGTGGAGATGGGCGTACACACCGCGATGAGCCGGCGGCGACCAATCGAATCGGCGAGTTGCCCACCGACGATGAGCCCGATGGACGCCGGCGTCCCGGTCGCCAAGGTGAACAGTGCGATGCCGCCGCCGCTGTAGCCGCGAATGTCGTCGAGGTAGCGGTTCTGGAAGAACGAGGCCGGCGCCACGAAGAGATTGGCGGACAGCGCTACCCCCGCGATGAGGGCCAACCGTCGGCGATTCATTGGCGGCGCGATCGGGTGTGCCATCTCGAATCGCCGCGTCTCGGTGAGGTGGCGGGCAAGGCTGACGGCAATCGGCAGCCAGATCAGCGAGAGCAGGTAGACGAACCGCCAGCCCTCCTGGCCTACGTCGGCCAGTTTGAGGGCCCCGACGGCGATGCCTGCGCCCAAGCCGGCCGACATCGCCAGCACACTGACCGCGTAGGCGCGACTGTTGCGTGGCATGTCCTCCGCAGCAGCCACCGCCACCAGGAGCGCGAGCGCGATCCCTAAGGGGCGAGCCACGGTCTGCGACGCCACAAGCAGCCCGAAGTCCGGTGCCAGCGCGCCGAGAGCGCAGAACAGCGGCGTCAGCCACGCCAGCAGCACGATCGTTCGGCGGCGGCCGACCCTGTCGGCCATGACCGCGAACGGCAGCGCAATGACCACGCCCAAGCGCACGATCGCTCCGCCGACACTCTGCCCGGTGTTGGAAATGTCAAAGCTCTCGGCCGCGAAGTTGGCGGTCTGAGTGAACAGCGTGTTGGCAAACCCAGCCGAACTGGATGCGACAGCCAGCAGCGCCAACGTACGGACCTGGCGCTCGCTCAGACGGTCGGGCGGCGCCCACCACGGGCTACCGCTCCCAATGGCGCGACGGTTGCGTATCGCACGCCGCATCGGCAGCTCGAACAGCCAACCGAACCAGGGAATCGAAAGCCGATAGGTGGTGGTCTCGACGACACCGCCGTCGGCGGTCGGCGTCAGATCGCGCCGGTACTCGCGGAACGGGCCGTTCTCCTGTACGAACGAACCATCCTCGGCCAGATGCTCGTCGACCACATCGTGTCGTTCTCTGCCGGCGGCCGAAGCCTGCATCGAGCCGGGTGCCCACACCTGGGTGATGGTGCGCGGTGAGTGTGTGAACAGCCGCAGCACCGCACCAACGCTAGCCCTTGATGTTGTCCGGGGTTGATGCTTCGCGGTCGGCCGTGGGGTTGCGGCATACTTGGCGCCGCCATGAACGAAGAACGAATTCTCATCCGCCGTGCGGGCCCCCTCCATGGCGAGGTCGTGATCCCTGGTGCGAAGAATTCGGTGCTGAAGTTGATGGCCGCAACGCTGCTGGCGGACGGCACCTCCACGCTCACCAACGTGCCCGACATTGCCGACGTCGGCATCATGGGCGAGTTGCTGGCGGCCATCGGCGTACGCAGCGAGCACCTCGGCAACGGCGCCTTACGGATGACCAACACCGGTGACATCTCGCCGGTTGCGCCGTACGAGCTCGTCGAACGTATCCGGGCAAGCATCAACGTCCTTGGCCCGCTGCTCGGTCGCTTCGGACGTGTGTCGTTGTCGCTACCCGGCGGCGATGACTTCGGCAGTCGACCCATCGACATGCACCTCAAGGGTCTCGAGGCCATGGGCGCCACGTTCGAGCTGCGGCATGGAGTGGTGGAGGCCAGGGCCGACCGTTTGCAAGGGGCGGAGATCACGCTCGAGTTCCCCAGCGTCGGTGCTACGGAGAACATTCTGACGGCGGCCGTGCACGCCAAGGGCCGTACCGTCATCGACAATGCGGCGCGCGAGCCCGAGATCGCCGACCTGTGCTTCTTCCTGGTTGGTATGGGTGCGGAGATCACCGGCATTGGTTCCTCCACACTGGTCATCGAAGGCGTCGAACCTGGCGAACTGCACGCCACCGATCACCAGGTGGTACCCGACCGAATTCAGGCGGCGACCTACCTTGCTGCGGTGGCGGTCAGCGGTGGTGAAGTGGTGCTGCGCGGCGCCCGGGCCGACCACATGGAGATGCTGCTGCGTCGCTTCCACGACATGGGTCTGACGGTCACTTCCGTGGGCGACGGGCTGGCTGTGTGGGCCAACGGCCGGCTGCGCAGCACCGACGTGGCCACGCTGCCGTACCCGGGCATCGCCACCGACTACAAGCCGTTGATCGTCACCATGCTCGCCGTCGCCGATGGTGTCGGCATCGTCACGGAGAACCTGTACCCCGGTCGGTTCCGCTACGTCGAAGAGCTACAGCGCCTCGGCGCGGACATTCGTGCCGATGGCCATCACGCAGTCGTGCGTGGCGTGGCGCACCTCAGTGGTGCCCCTGTACGCGCACCAGACATTCGCGCCGGTGCTGCACTAGTGGTTGCGGGTCTCGCCGCCGAGGGCGAGACCTCGGTGACAGGGGTTCACCACGTCGATCGCGGCTACGACGACTTGGTTGGCCGCTTGGCTGCTCTCGGCGCCGACATCGAGCGGGTGCCTGCAAGTTAACTGTCCGAGCTGCCGGGCGCGGCGTCCTTGCCAGGCGCGTCGCGATCGACGCGGTTCTTGGCCAACTTCAGCAGACCGATGATCACGGCAATCGGACCGAGGACGAGCAGAATCTCGTCCCAGCCACCCTGATGAGCGAGCACAGCGGTCACGTTGCTTCGATGATGACCAGCACGTCTTCGGTGATGTGACTTTCCACCTCGTAGGTGCCGGGTTCGACGATGGTGAAGTTGAGTGTGACCATCTGGCCGGCGTCGGCTGCTTGCTCAAGGTCGATGCCATGCAAGTGGAACTCGTCGGCGGCGTCAGGGTTGGTGATGTTGAGCGTGATGTCGGAGCCAACTGTGACGCGCTCGATGCGCTCCGGGCTGCTGTCGCGGCCAACCATGACATCAATCTGGACTGGCCCACTGAGCGGCGCGTCGGCGGAAGAGTCCTCGGCCACCGCCGTATCGACGGTGGTGGAATCCGGCATCACCAGGGTTGTGGCCTCAGCGACTGTGGTGGGCGTGGTCACCGTCGTCGTGTCGGTATTGGACGACGAATCGCCGCCGCAGGCACCGAGCAACATGACGGTCAGCGGAATGAAGGCCAGCGCACGAACTCTTTGCATGACCGCAATCCTAAGGTTTGTCCTGATTCAATGGTCGTTCGGCCCCTCGCGAAAGTTCCCCATGCGCACCCAAGTGGAAGAAACCATCGAAGTGATCCGTCCGGCCCTACAGGCCGACGGTGGCGACATCATCTTGCGCGACGTGGATGAGGGCACCGGCATCATCACAGTCACTCTCATCGGAGCGTGCGGCACCTGCCCGGCCAGTAGCCAGACGTTGAAGGCCGGTATCGAGCGGATCATGCGCGACCGCATCGACGGTGTCACCGAAGTGATCAACATCGTTCCCGACGAGCTATGAGCCGTCGTTCGGCGTCGGTCGCCGAGCTCTTCGCAGCAGCCTGCGATGGCAACCGAGGGTCGCTGGCCCGGCTGCTGTCGCTGGTCGAGCGGGGTGGTGACGAGGCTCGCGAAATCAGTCGACTGTCGTACCCCTTGTCCGGCGGCGGGTACACCGTTGGCCTCACCGGCGCTCCGGGTGCGGGCAAGAGCACGCTGACGTCGGCGACCATCGGTCATCTACGCGCCAGTGGTCAGGAAGTTGCGGTGTTGGCCATCGACCCCTCGTCACCCTTCACCGGCGGCGCAATTCTGGGCGACCGGGTGCGAATGCAGGACCACGCCACTGACCCTGGCGTGTTCATTCGCTCGATGGCCACCCGCGGCCACCTTGGTGGCCTGTCGCTGGCGACGCCGGAAGCGGTGCGACTGCTCGACGCCGTTGGCCGCCGATGGACGCTGGTGGAGACCGTTGGGGTGGGCCAGGTTGAAGTGGAGATTGCCGGCAAGGCCGACACCACCGTTGTGGTGGTGAACCCTGGTTGGGGTGACTCGGTGCAGGCCAACAAGGCGGGCCTGATGGAGATCGCCGACATCTTCGTGATCAACAAGGCCGACCGCAAGGGTGTGGAAGACACTCGCCGCGACCTGGAGCAGATGCTCGAACTCAGCGACCTGGCGCACGAAGCCTGGCGCCCGCCCATCATTCCGGTGATTGCCACCGAGAAGTCCGGCGTGCCAGAGATGTGGGCGACCGTAGAAGCGCACCGTGCCTTCATCGAAGCCAATGGCGAGCTCACGCGACGTCGAGAGTTCCGCCTCCGCGAGGAACTGCGCGAGATCGTGGCGCGCCGGCTGGAGCTGCGGGCGCGGGAGCTCGCTACCGGCGACCGTTGGAACGAGCTGCAAGAAGCCGTGTTCCACCGCACCATGGACCCGTGGGCGGCTGCCGACGAAATGCTGAGGTCGATCGGCGCCTAGACGGCTGTGACCGCTCATCGTACGTTGGCGTTGGGAGGCCCCGTGGGGGCGCGACCGCGCCAAAGCTAGAGCGGGTTGCGACATGTTGGCGTTGCGAGGGCCGCCGAGGGCGTGCCAGCGCCAGGGCTGCAAACGGCAGCGCCACTAGGGTGCGGCCATGGGTGAACTGGTGTTGGTCGAGCGACGTGACGATGGCGTGGCTGTGGTCACGCTCAACAACCCGAAGGTGAACGCGCTGTCGCAGGCCCTGCTGACCGAGCTGTTAGCCGCCGCCGTGGACCTCACGGAGGACCCGCCCGGAGCAGTGGTGATCACCGGTGGGCCGCGGTTGCTGGCAGCCGGCGCCGACATCAGCGAGTTCGGCGGCGCGGACGAAGCACGCGCGATCGGCGAAGGGTTCCATCGGGCACTCAACGCCGTGGCTGCGATTCCACGGTTCGTCGTCGCAGCGGTCAGCGGGTACGCCCTGGGCGGCGGGTGTGAGTTGGCCCTCGCATGCGACTACCGCATAGTTAGCGAGCGCGCCGTCTTCGGTCAGCCGGAAGTGCTGCTGGGCATCATCCCCGGCGGCGGTGGCACTCAGCGGTTGCCGCGGGTTGTCGGCGCCAGCCGCGCCAAGGAGATGATGATCACCGGTCGCCAGGTGAAGGCCGAGGAAGCGTTGCGCATCGGCCTCGCCGACGAAATGGTGGCGGGCGACGACCTGATGGATCGCGCCGTCGGCCTGGCAGCGGAGGTCGCCAAGGGCGCCGCGCAGGCGCAGGCATTGATCAAGCGGGCCGTCGACGCAGGCGTCGAAACCGACCTCGCCAGTGGCCTGGCGTTGGAGCTGGACCTGTTCGAAGCCGTCTTCCGTACCACCGACAGCCAAGTCGGCGTCGCGAGCTTCCTCGAGTCCGGCCCCGGCAACGCCAAGTTCACCGGCCACTAGCCCGGCGCGCGCCTGGTTCTGGGTGCCGTGCGTTCCGGACTCCGGGACGGAACACACCCAGCTGCGCCAGCGGGACGGAGGACACCCATTAGTGCGCGCAAGCAGTTTCTGGGCAGCAGTAGTCCCACAGCGGTTTCTGGGTGCCCTACGTTCCGGACTCCGGGACTGATGACGCCCAGACCCGCCCGCAGGCCAGGGTCAGCGGCGCCAGAGGTCTTCGTCGCTAGCAATCTTCATCGGCGGAGGAGTGGGAGCCGCCGCCGGCCTGACAGCGAAGTTCGTGGTCGCGGCGGTGGGTGCTGGCGACACGGGCGTGGATTCCAGCGGCCCGGCGGGCGCTTCCGGCAGCCGAGCAGCACGAAGGCCGACGATCTCGATTGCGAAGGCGGCAGCCAGAACCAGGGCCGCCCACCCAAGGTTGGAGAGCGCGGAGCTGAGAAACTGCAGCAGCTTCCACTTGAAGGGATAATCAACTGAAGGGCCGCCGTAGAACTCGTTCGGGTCGGTGGTAGCGGAAATCCATCCGTTGACGATGGCGCCGACGGCGATGACGCCCGCCGCAATCTTCAGGATCTTCGCGCTTCGCCGTGCAACCCGAGCGATCTGGGTCGTGACGATCTCCTGAGAGAGAGTCTCTGCCTCGTTCATCTCGATCATTCGGTGATTCTTCCAGGCTCAGCTGGCCCAGGCGACCAGGCCCAACTCGACTGGGGAGATGAGATGCGGGTGCGAGGGGACGGCGCGGACGGTGAGGCCGTACGGGCCCGCCTCGCCGACGGTGTAGGTCGCCTCGAACACGCCGTCGCCGACGAAGCTGAGGTTGACGATGGCGGGGGTGCCGACGAACTCGCCCTCCGAATCGACGGCACCGTGCAGCACCTGTACCGCCATGTCGTTGACATCGAGACCGTCGATGTCGACGTGCGCCCGCACCAGGCGTTGGTCGCCCTCGTTCGCCGGGGCGGTGTCCGACTCGACGTCGACCACCTTCACCGACGGCCACGCGGCACGAACCCGCTGCTTCCATGCCGCCAGGTACTTTGCCGGTTCGCCGCCATCGGCGTTGGCCGAACGTGAACCTGCGGCCGCCGGCTCGTAGAGCTCGGTCGTGTAGTCGCGCACCATACGAGCTGCCGTGACGAACGGCCCGAGCGACTTCCAGTTGTGCTCCATCTTCTGGATCCAGCCATGGGGCAGCGCATCGTCGCCGCGGTCGTAGAACAGCGGCATCACTTCCCGCTCCAGCAGACCGAACAGGCTGGTGGCCTCGCGCTGGTCGCGACGGCCGGTGTCGGGGTCGTCGTCGGCAGAGTTGATGGCCCAGCCGTTCTCGCCGTCGAAGCATTCGTCCCACCAGCCATCGAGGATGCTGCAGTTCAGCGCCCCGTTGAGTGCCGCCTTCATGCCGCTGGTGCCACAGGCCTCGAGCGGGCGGCGCGGGTTGTTCAACCACACGTCGCAGCCGTGGTACATGATGCGGGCGACGGCCATGTCGTAGTCAGGTACGAAAACGAAGCGGTGGCCCACGTCGAGCTGACGGGCGAACAACTCGATGTCGCGAATCATGTCCTTGCCGGGCTGGTCGGCGGGGTGTGCCTTGCCGGCGAACACGAACTGCACGGGGCGGTCGGCGTCGAGTAGCAGCTTGCGCAGACGATCGGGCTGCGAGAGCAGCAGCGTCGCCCGCTTGTACGTCGCGAAGCGACGAGCGAAGCCAATGGTGAGGGCCCTCGGGTCCAGCAGCGCATCGCCCAAACGCGAACGAACGAACGTGACCAGCTCGGCGCGCCCCTTGGCGCGTGCCGCCCACACTTCGGCCGGGTCGAGGTGGTTGACGCCGGCCCACGACGCCTCGTCGGCGCCATCCCAGACGGGGCCAACGCTCTTCGCGAACAGGGGAGCGATGTGATTGCCGACCCACGTGGGTGCGTGGACGCCGTTGGTGATGGCGCCGATGGGCACCTCGTCGTGCGGCACATCGGGCCACAGGCCGGCAAACATCTCGCGACTGACTTCGCCATGCAGCTGAGCCACGCCATTGGCGCGGCCGGCCAGGCGCAGGCCCATCACGGCCATGTTGAACTTGCCGTCCTCCTCGTCCGGACGGCTGCCGATTTCCATCAGTTCCTCGAACGTGAGGCCGTACGACTCGGCGAAGCCGGCGAAGTATTTCGTCATCAGCTCGGGGGTAAAACGGTCGATGCCGGCCGGCACCGGCGTATGCGTGGTGAACACGCCGCCGGCGCGAACGGCCTCGACGGCCTCGCGAAAGGTGAAGCCGGTGGCCACCAGTTCACGGATCCGTTCGAGCGACAGGAAACCTGCGTGGCCTTCGTTGGTGTGGAACACCTGAGGCTGCAGGCCCAGCGCCCTCAGGGCGCGGACGCCGCCGATGCCCAACACCATCTCCTGGCGTAGGCGGTGCTCGGTGTCGCCGCCGTAGAGACGGTTGGTGATGGCCGCGGCCTCGTGGCTGTTGCCCTCCACATTGGTGTCGAGCAGGTACAGCTGGACGCGCCCGACCTCGACGCGCCAGACGTTGATCTTCACGTCCTCCTCACCGATCTGCAGTCTCACCTGCACGTCGGTGGAATGCAGCGCAAGGCCCAGCGGGTCGAGGGGTGGGTAGCGCTCTTCCTGTACACCGTCGGCATTGAGGCTCTGGCGGAAGTAGCCCTCGGCGTACAGCAGGCCGACGGCGACAAGTGGCAAGCCCAGATCAGAGGCTGCCTTCAGGTGGTCGCCGGCCAGAATGCCGAGGCCGCCGGAGTACTGCGGCAGGGTTTCGGAGATACCGAACTCGGGGGAGAAGTAGGCAACCAGACCCAGTGGTGAGTCGGTTCGGCTTTGGAACCAGCGCGGCGCTTCCACGGCATCGCGCAGCCGGGCGGCAGCGGCGTCGGTGGCGGCGACAACCTCTGAGTCGGCGGCGAGTGTCGCCCACCGACTGGCGGAAATTGCGGCCAGGAGGCGCAGAGGGTCGCGTCCGGTGGACTTCCACAGCGCCGGATCGAGCCGCTTGAACAACGCCTGCGTCTCGCCGTCCCACGTCCAGTGCAGGTTGAAGGCCACCTGCGAGAGCGCCCCCAGTACCGGTGGAATTGCGGGGACGACGTTGAACTCTCTCACTGCACGCATTCGGTGAGACTAGTTGAGGTCCGACTCGTCGGCCTCTGAGACATGTGCGGCACCCCGATGCACCGCAGGCACACGGCAGGCGCCCCGGTACACCTGCACTGTTTCCGCCGCAATGGCGTCCCACGTGTAGGTCTTGCCCAGCAACGCGGCAGCGTTGGACCTCATTCGGTCGGCCGTTGTCGGGTCGGCCAAAATGTCGGCGATGCGATCGGCGAGTTCGTGGTGGTTGCCCGGCTCGAAGAGCATCCCGGCTTCGGTCCCCTCGACGATCTCAGCCAGCCCACCAGTGCGGGCAACAATGGTCGGTGCGCCCGCCGCCATTCCCTCGAGTGCGACGATGCCGAAGGGCTCGTACAGCGATGGGATGACGACACATCCGGCCCGCTGCAGCATCTCGTGAAGTTCGCTATCCGGCACGAAGCCCGCGAGCTGCACGATGTCGCTGACGCCCTCCATGTCAATGTGCGTCTGCAGCTCGGGCAGGTACGTGCCGCGACCAGCGATGACGCAGTGAATGCCGGGCACGCGCAAGCGCAGCTCGCCGATGGCGCGGGCCAGCACCTGAAAGCCCTTCTCGTACTGAATGCGACCCCACGCGATCACCAGTGGCTCGCGCTGACTGGCGGGGGCGGGGACAGCGTCCTTCCAGCGTTCGGTGTCGACTCCGTTGGGTACGAGGTGCACCTTCTCCGCCGGGAGCTCGAAGCTGTTGATGACCTCGCGCACCATGAACCGCGAGCAGGCGATGATCTCACGTGCCTGATAGGTGAGCCACCATTCGATGGAGTTGATGGTGCCCGGCAGGCCAGGGGGCAGATGGCCGCCGTGGCGGCCGCGCTCGGTGGCGTGGATCGTGGCCACCAGCGGCACGCCGAGCAGGGTCTTGAGCGAATCGCCGGCCCACGCGACCAGCCAGTCGTGCGCGTGGATGACTTCCGGTTTCCAGTCGCCCAGGTGGGCCGACAGCTGCACCAGCTGATGATTTGCCGACGCCATGCGTGCGACCAGATCGTCGTCGGGTAACCACGGCAGGCGGGGGTCGGCACGCAGCACGCGCACTCCTTCGACCATCACGTCGTCGGGCTCGTCGGGGTGATGCAGGCTGCACACGACCACCTCGTGGCCGGCACGTTGCATTGCCTTCGCGAGGCCGTCGACGTGGGCGGCAATGCCACCAACGACGAGCGGCGGGTACTCCCACGGCAGCATCAGCACGCGCACGGCTGCGAACGTATCAGTGGCGAGGGTAGGCAGTGCCGTACGCTCGCGCTGTGGTGCTTTCGGATCTCGACCTTCATCTCTTCGGCGAGGGAACTCACCGTCGCCTGTGGCAGCTCCTGGGTGCGCAGCCGCTGCCCGATGGGGGTGTGCGCTTCGCTGTCTGGGCGCCCAACGCTCGTTCGGTGGAGGTGCTGGGAGACTGGAACAGCTGGGTGTCGGGCACGATGCTGGAGCCGCAAGGCTCGTCGGGTATCTGGGCATTGGTGTGCCCTACTGCTCAGCCGGGCCAGCGCTACAAGCTGGGCGTGACCTCGGCTGCCGGTGTGTATGTGTTGAAGGCCGACCCGATGGCACGCCAGAGTGAGTGCCCACCGTCGAACGCAAGCGTGGTCCCACAGCCCGACACCTATGTGTGGGGGGACAGCGCCTGGATGACCGCCCGCAGCCACGCGCCCGGCGCGCCGCTGCGTATCTACGAAGCCCACATCGGCTCGTGGCGTTCAGGCGTGGAGAACTACGTCGAGTTCGGCCATCAGCTGGCCGACCACGTCGTCGCGCTCGGCTTTACCCATGTCGAGCTGCTGCCCGTTGCGGAGCATCCGTTCGGTGGCTCGTGGGGTTACCAGATCAGCGGCTACTACTCGCCGACGGCGCGTTACGGCACGCCCGACGACCTGCGGGCGATGGTCGACATCCTCCACGCGCGCGGCGTCGGCGTGATCATCGACTGGGTGCCGGCCCACTTCCCGAAGGACGAATGGAGCCTCGCCCGCTTCGACGGCACAGCCCTCTACGAACACGCCGACCCGCGCCAGGGCGAGCACCCCGATTGGGGCACGTACGTCTTCAACTACGGCCGCGACGAGGTGCGCAACTTCCTGGTGGCCAATGCGCTGTATTGGCTGCACGAGTTCCACATCGATGGATTGCGCGTCGATGCTGTCGCCAGCATGCTCTACCTCGACTACTCGCGGCCTGCAGGTGGCTGGGTGCCGAACCGTGAGGGTGGCCGCGAGAACCTGGATGCGATCGCCTTTCTGCGCGAGCTGACGTCCGTGGTCGCCGACGAGCTACCCACCGCGATGGTGATCGCAGAGGAGAGCACGGCCTGGCCCAAGGTCACACACCCCATCGAGTTCGGTGGCCTGGGCTTCACGCACAAGTGGAACATGGGCTGGATGAACGACACGTTGGGCTACCTGGAGCACGACCCGGTGCATCGTCGGTTTCACCACCGCGAGCTGTCGTTCGGCTTGCTCTACGCCTTCAGCGAACGCTTCGTGTTGCCGCTGAGCCACGACGAAGTGGTGCACGGCAAGGGCAGCCTGCTGGGCAAGATGCCCGGCGATGATTGGCAGCGCTTCGCCAACCTGCGTGCGCTGTACGCGTGGATGTGGGCGCAGCCGGGCGCGCCATTGGTGTTCATGGGCGCCGAGATAGCACCGTTCACCGAGTGGAACGAGTCGACTGGGTTGCCATGGCACTTGCTCGATCATGCGCCGCACCGCGGCATCCGCGACCTGCTCGCCGAACTCAATCGCGTGATCGCCGCCTGGCCGGCATTGTTCGAGCGCGATCACGAAGCAACGGGTTTCCAGTGGCTCGACGCGAACGATGCCGACCACTCCATGTATGCGTTCCTGCGGTGGGGGTACGCCGGTGGCACTGCGGTTGCAACGGTCGCCAACTTCACGCCCGTGCCGCACGGCGGCTACCGCGTCGGCCTGCCGTGGGCGGGCGAGTGGCACGTGCTGCTGGACACGGACTCGCCGAACTACGGCGGCAGCGGCTTTGCTGGCTACGACCTGGAGGGGCTGCGCACCGGGAGCGCAATGGTGACCGCCACCACCGAGGTGGCGTGGCAGGGCCAGCCGGCCTCAGCCGCGATCGAGGTGCCGCCGCTGGCGGTGCTCTGGTTGGGTGCTGCCCGACCGTGAACCCGTGGCGCGACGAACGTCTGCGCCCCGTGATTGCGGCGTGCGTCACTCTCGGCTTCGCGGTCGGCGTGTTTGCGGTCTCTTTCGGGGTGACGTCAGTGTCGGCGGGAGCGTCGGTTGGCCAAACCTGCGCAATGTCGCTGCTGGTGTTCACTGGTGCGTCGCAGTTCGCCGCGGTCAGCGTCTTCGGCGCAGGAGGCTCGGCCGCCTCGGCCTTTGGTGGTGCAGCGTTGCTGGCTGCCCGCAACAGCGTCTACGGGCTGGCGATGGCGCCGCACCTGCGGGGCAGTCTGGGCAGTCGCCTGGTGGCTGCGCAACTGACGATCGACGAGTCGACGGCGATGGCCGCGGCGCAGGAGGACGAGTCGCACCGAGTCGCCGCGTTCTGGATCACCGGGTTGAGCGTGTACCTGTTCTGGAACGTGGGCACGCTGATCGGCGCGCTGCTGGGGTCCGCGATCGACCCCAAGGTTCTCGGTCTCGATGCGGCGTTCCCAGCAGCGTTTCTGGCGATCCTGTGGCCGCTGCTGCGTGAGCGCCGGTCAGCAAGGGCAGCACTGATCGGCGCGTCGGTGTGCCTGGTGCTGATCCCATTCGTACCGGTCGGAATCCCTATCCTGTGTGCTGCCGTCGGCATCCTGATCGGCGTGCCGCCGCCGCCCGTCGTGGCCCCGGTCGGTGTCGAGGTGTCGCCGTGACCTGGACGTTCGTATTCGCGTTGGCCGCTACCGCCTACTCCTTCAAGGTGCTCGGCTTGGTTTTGGTCGGCGACCGCCAGTTGCCGCCGGTGCTCGATCGCTGCCTGGCACTGATTCCAGCGGCGCTCATCGCGGCCATCGTGGTGAAGGACACATTCAGCGTGGGCCAGCACTTGCAGCTCGATGCGCGTGCCGCGGGTGTTGCGGCGGCGGCGGTCGCCGCGTGGCGCAAGGCCCCGCTCATCGCAATCATTGTGATCGGCGCGACGGTCACCGCCGCACTGCGCGCCGCAACCTGAATAGGGGTCAGGCCGCGGGGCGCTCGACGAGTTGTTTGAGGCCGCGCAGGTTGCGCTGCCAGATGGCGCGCAGCACCACCT
>Ga0105046_10002944_pt1 | contig 26967 bp, 22 predicted proteins | sample MAT03_FD_78385 | JGI IMG/M metagenome (GOLD analysis project Ga0105046, IMG submission 78385) | Freshwater microbial communities from Lake Fryxell liftoff mats and glacier meltwater in Antarctica - MAT-03 (megahit assembly) | ecosystem: Environmental > Aquatic > Freshwater > Ice > Liftoff... | reverse complement strand
ATTGACGGTGATAGTATACGTTCCGGGCTTGGAGTAAGTATGGATATCGTCATTAGCTCCTTTGATTTCACTAATAGAACTTCCGTCGCCGTAGTTCCAGCGGTATGTCGTACTCGCTTTGGGAAGAGTGAGAAATTGAAAACTGAGCATCTTTTTTTCGTCGGGCAAAGCATCTTTCTGTCGGCAAGTGGCCAAAACCAGCACAGACAAAGAAAAAATGCTAAATACAACAGTAGAAGACTTCATAGATAGATAGATATAGTGCTACACTATGTAAACAACCCTTATGATAAATCCAAATTTTTATTGACAAAACTTATCAAAGCAGCCACGATTTAACGTAACTGCTTGATTATTAAGTCGGGATAGCGGGATTTGAACCCACGACCCCTTGCCCCCCAGACAAGTACGCTACCGGACTGCGCTATATCCCGAGTCGTGCGATTTTTCTAAAATCGTGGTGCAAAAGTAAGGTTTTTGCACCACGTCCACAAACTATCGTTTGATTATTTTTATAATTTTTTCGGTGGTGCCCTTTTGCAACACTTGCAACAAATAAACCCCCGATGGTAATTGCAAGGTGTCTAAGTCGAGATATACTACTTGATTTGCGCCTCTCATGTTATTTTTTGGCACCGATACCCGTTGTCCGTTTAGCGATACAACCTCGAAATTTAGATTCATAAAGTCAAACGCGGCTGGTATTTTGAGGTTGCAAACGGCTTCAAACGGGTTTGGGTAGGTCTGCCAGTCGGCCAGGGTTTGGTCGGTTTGTATTTCAAATTGAATAGAGGCTTGACTTGTTTTGAGCGAATCGCCAAAGGCTTCGGCTTGGAGCGTGTAGCTGCCTGCTACGGGCGCAAAACCCGTTTCATCGTCAAACAAAGCAAAAGGAAATTTTTGGACAGTAAGCGTTTTATTGTACGGGCCTTGCAGTTTGAAAGTAACCTTTTTGGCGGCTACTTCGGAGCTGGCGTAAATGGTAAATCGCTCGGGTAAACTACTGGTTTTTAGTACGTCACCATTGCGCAGGGGGCCAATGAGCTGGCGCGTGCCTACCTTGCCCGCCTGTATCATTTCAAAGGTGAGTTGCGCAAAGCGCACTTCTATCTTGAACGAGGCTGTTACGCTGCTCTCGTCGTCGTCCACGGCGCGTAATGCAACGGTATAAATGCCTGGTTTGGTGGCCAACCCGCTCAGTTCATTGTTCTTAAATTTGAGCCAATCGGGCAAATTGGGCGTTTCGATGCGGTCTATGTAGCCGTTAGAATCGGCAAAGAGGGTATCGGGTATTTTGAAGCTAAATTGCTGGGTAACAAAAATTTGGACATCGCGCACCGTCCCACGCACAATGGGAGGCGAGTTGAGGTTGCCTCGGGTATCTACGTGCACTACAAAAGGGGTTTCGACCGAGTCGCCCGCGCTGTCGTAGGCCCGCACTACAAGGCGATAGGTATCGAGCTGGGTAGGTGTGCCGCTGAGTTCGTTGCCATCAAAGGCCATCCAAGGTGGCCTGTTCAGCACTTTGAGGCGGGCAATATCGCCCTCTGGGTCAGAAAAAATGCTTTTTGAAATACGGTATCTGAAGGGTTTTGCTTGGGCTATTATTTTTTCGGGGAGGGTTTTGACCACTACCGGTGGTCGGTTGAGTACTTGAATATAAAACGAAGTTTCTACAAAGGCACTGTCGTCGTCGTAGGCCCTGAGTTTGACGGTAAATGTGCCAAACTCTTCAGCATATGCCGAAAACTCGGAGGGTTGGTAGCGCATCCAAGGGCGGAGACCTATGGGCTGGACACCAATAATTTTGCCGTCGGGGTCGTCAAATTGGGTAGCACTTAGCGGGTGAAATACCAACTGGTTGAGGTAAGTGGTAAAGTTAGGAATGGCAAAATTGACTACTGGCCTGACGTTGATATTGGTTATTTTTATCGAAAAAGAAGTCTGAATTGTGGCCGAGTCGTCGTCCATAGCCCGAACCGTGATTTTGTAGGTGTTTATTTCATTGGGAGTAATTCCCGAAAAAGTATTGTTGGCAAAAGACAGCCAAATGGGTTTTTCTATCACATCTATTTTTGTGATACTGCCGTCGGGGTCGGCAAATACATCTTTGGGTAAAGTGTAAGAAAACAATTTTTGGGGCTTACTGGCGCGGTCGGCTATGCGATAATTGACGACAGGAGGCACATTGATAAACCATTTTTTCCAGTAGTCATCGCTCAAAATATCTTCAATTATTTGTACATCAACAATTTTTGGATTGGGGGTTTGTGCGCCCGCAATCTTATCATATTGTTGGTTAAAAGGCCCCATAGAGGCCGAATCGAGTACTTGCGAAGCGGTGAATTGGTAAGAGGCTTGGGGGCGAAGCTCGTCGAGGGGGTTTTTGAGCCACCTGTTTTTGACGGGTTCAAAAATAGCCCGCGTATCTTCAAGCCCCGATACTACCATCGTTACTACCTTGCAGCCGTGCTCAAAACACTCATTAAATTGTCTGATGGCTACTATCGGGCTTACTTGGGGTTCAAAAAACACTTCGTTCATTATCCACTTGCCAGGCCGGTTACTGCGTTGTACGTCGGTGTGCCAGCGGTGGTTATAATAGGGGGCATCATGCACTTTTGTGCCGTCGGCGTTTCGGTCTAAGTCCTTAAACATTAAGGTTTTACGAAGCGTATTCCCTTCGTCGGCCACCGACCCATATTCGTTTACTACTTTGTAAGCGGGATTTACTTTCTTGATGATGTCAATATTTTGATTGATGTAATTTTTAATCAATGAGTGGTTGTAAAGGTACCAATCTTTACCGTGTAGGGTTTTAGAAGTATGGCGTGGACCTACACCACTGTTGGGCGCATAGATGTCTTTTTCGGCGGCGATGCGGGTTTTCCAGACATAGTTTATTCGACCCAAGCGTTTGTATTTTTGCATGGCCCACTGCCTAAAACCTGCTACTGATGCTGGCGAATAATCGAATGAGGCGAGTTGTTTTCTTGAAAAATCACCATCAGGAAAATTTATGCCTTCGTATCCCAACTCTTGCGCGGGCGTATTGACAAAAGAAACGTACAACAATTGATTTTGTACTTGCAAATAATTGTACCTTTCGCAGACTTCTTGGATAAATTTTTGGGCTTTCTGGACGCTCGGTTGGTGGGCAAAACTAAAACTTGTGTAGTCGTAAATGCCGAGTAGTTGCCGATATTCGTGGTCTATTACGCTTTCTTGCGAAGTCCAAAATCCGTTGGTAGCTCCCTTGGTACGCCCCAACATAATTCGAATGGCCACTTTGGCTCCCATTTTGGTAATCAACTGCACTTGGTTGTCTGCTTGCCGCCAGTTTGCAACCGAGGCAGGCGTAGGATACACGTCTCCCCAAAATATGGTGATGGCCACCAAATTGCAGCCATTTTCGATTGATTTTTGGATAATGGGCAAGCTACCCGTGGGGCTGGTGTCGAGGTTGAGCATTTGCAGGCCCACGTAGCGCTGACGGTCGTCGTCGGGAGTTTGGCTGTATCCAATGGCTTGATAACCAGCGTGATACAATAGCAATAAATAGAGCCATTTGGTGCAAAAACGAGTTGGGGTTTTCATCATCTATTTATTGTTTTACAACTTTAAACGATTTAAAGTCGCCATCTGCATTGGTGAGTTTAAGCATGTAAATACCTGCCGATATACCCAAGGTGCTTGTGTTTAAAGTCAGTAGTTTGTTTAAAATAATTGTGGAGCGGGCAGGCAGTGGCACCGTTTGCCCGTTGAGGGTAGTCAATTCCGAACGCCAGCCTTGGGTAGGGGCATTGTTTGGGAGTTTGACGTTCAGAAATTCATTAAAGGGGTTTGGATACACGGCCCAATCTTCGAGTTCGCGGGGTTGATTGGTGGTGGCATCGGTGGGTACAACACGAAACAAGTAGGTAGTAGAAGCCACGCGTTGTTGGCGAAAATAGGCGGTTCCTTTCAACTGGTAAGTACCTACTACGGTCGGAAACCCCTCGTCGCCGTTGAAGAGCGAAAAGGGCGAGCGGTTGGTTTTGGTTGATTGAAAATAAGGCCCCGAGAGTTCAAGATCAAAATTGTCGAAAGCCGCATCGCAAGAAGCGTAGATGTTGAGCGAGTTGGGCAGCGCGTGCGCCAGTAGCTGGTCATTGGTTTTGAGGCGTTGTATCAAGCGCCGCTTGCCCGGTGGGCCGCCCTCAATTAAATCAAAAAAGACACTGGGATAATTAACAATGATTTTAAACGCTGTTTCTACGCTGGCTTCTTCGTCGTCAAAAGCCCGCACGTTGATGGTGTATTCGGTAGCTTGGTCGGGTACGCCCCTAAACTCTCCCCTGCGATACTGCGCCCATTTGGGCACTGGCGATACTTCCATGCGCGTGATAAATCCATCGGGGTCAAAAAACGTGCTGTCAGGAATTTGAAAAATGAAGGCTTGTTTGTACAGACCTACGGCATTGATTATTGGCTTGCGCAAAACGGGCTTTTGGTTGAGCCTGCCGTTGTTGTCCACCAAAATATTAAACGTAGTTTCAATGCTTGCGCCGTCGTCGTCGGTGGCTCTGAGATTGAAACTGTAAGTGCCCGTTTGGGTGGGTGTTCCTGAGAATGTATTATTAGAAAACTTGAGCCAATTGGGCAAATTTAACGCCTCTGTTTTGACAATGGCTCCGTCTATGTCCACGAACACTTCCGAAGAGATTTTGTAAGAAAAAGCAGTATTTACGCGCACAACTTTACTGGGAATCGCATTTTTAAGTACGGGTATGCGGTTGAGCGTACCTTGCAACGAATCGGTCAGCAGGTCGTCTATCATTTTCAAATCTACGGGCTGGCGGTTGGGTTCGGAGCCTGCCTGCGTGGCCCACTGGTTGTAAACACCCCCATCAAAATACCCAAACTCGGCCACCCGCGCCAGCGAATAGCTTGTGCCGCGCTTCGGTATTACCTCCGTAAAGGGTGGCTGTACCCATTTTTCATTTGATTTTTGAAGAATATCTTTCAGGCGGTTGAGCCAAGACATATTATGAACTATTACATTGACCCACTGCGCGCCGTGCGCAAAATTTTGGTCAATCTGTTCTTGCACTTTGGCATTGGGGTATTTTTCTTCGGGAAATACCTCGTTCATTACCCATTTGTTGCCTACGTTGCTGCGCACTACGTCGGTCGAAAACCGGTGGTCATATCCCAGGTAGTCGTTGATTTTTACGCCGTCTGTCGTGCGGTTCAAATCGGGAAATCCGTACGACCCGCGTAGCCCGCTCATGGTGTCAAACACCGAACCAAAATCGAGGATAACTTGGTAGGTTTTGTTTACATTTCTAATTGTTTCGGTTGTTTTTTCAATGTATGCACGGAGCATTAAATGCCGAAACAAGTACCAATCTTTGCCTTTGGGGCCATAAAAAACCTGGTTGGGATTGTTGGGTGAAGTAGGTGGCCCGATGTCTTCAAAACGACCTAAGTCGGTGTCCCAGTTGGCATTCAGGCGGGCTATTTTTTTGTATTTTCTACTCAAAAAAATCCTGAATTCATCTTGCATAGCGGGCGAATAATCGTACACTGCGCCTTGCGGCGAGCCGTCGGGCGTGAAATTGACGTGGTCGTAGCCTATTTCTTGGGCGGTAGTTTGTGCCACCGACACCCACGCGATAATGCCTTGATTTTGAAGCGTATTGTATCGTTGGCAAACCTCTTTTACAAAACCGCAGGCTTTATCTACGCTGGGACGGTGGGCAAAACTAAAAGCGGTTTTGTCGTAAATGGCTTTCAGTGGCCGCCCGCGGTCGTCGCGCTGGCATTCGTTTTGCGTCCAAAAGCCATTAATTGCCCCCATGCTGCGCCCCACGTAAATCCGCAGGGCTATTTTTACGCCTAATTTTTGGCACAGGTTGATTTGGGTATCGTATTTTTGCCAATTGGGTTGGGCGTTGGCCGTAGAATACACCAAGTCCCAGTGAATGGTCAGATGAACCGCATTGCAGCCCGCTTTTACGCTACCCTCCAATATATCTAAGTCGTCGTTTACTCCCGTTCTTAGATTCAACATCATCTGGGCTAAATAACGCTGTTTAGTGATATTTTGGGCCCCAACCGACCGTTGTCCGCCGTACAGCAACAACAGCAATAACAGCAAAATCCTCCTCCACGTCCCAATCATACACTTAGTTTGCTTTTTTGCCAGAGAGTTTTATAATATAAACAAAAGTGCGGCCTAAACTATCTTTTTCAGTGCTTTGTTCCTCGAACAAGATGGTATTATTGCCAATGTTACCTACTTTGGTTGCGCCATCGTAGAGGTCAAACACGCCAGCAGCACCTGCATCTGGTTTTTTAATGTCCAGTGTTCCAAAAGCATCGGTTTGTTTTTGAGATTGACCAGTAACGGGCTTGTAAGTTTGAGTTAGCGTTACAGTAACGGCATTGGCCGATACTTTGGCCACGTCCAAAACGATGGATAGCTCGTTTCCTTTGCTGTCTTTGAGCGGGTAGTTGGTGGTTTGGGAGGTTTCGGTGGGCGAAGTAGCATATTTAACAGACTCTACGTATTTATCTACGTTATAGGTGCCAATTACCTGCTCGGCAGGCTCTGGTTCGGGCGTGTTTTTGCTACAGCCTGCCAAAATCGCGGCAGCAAAAAATAAGAGAGCAGATAGATTTTTCATGGTTTTAGCGTTAGCTGTGTTTTTTCAAGATACCAAAAATAGGGCTTTATCCAATATAAACGGTTGGGCGGGGGCTTATTTTTCGTATTTGAGCTTAAATTTTTTCAAATTGGGCTTGTAGCTGCGTTTTCGGCTGAGTTCATGTTGGTAAATGAGCTGTCCCAGGTTTGCAAAAAACGGAAATCCCACTGCGTCATAGTCGTACTTGTCGTCGTTGAAAATTTGGTCTTGGTTGCAATAAATCACCGCCGTTAGCATAAACTCAACGCCTTTTTTGAAGTCTATGACGTAGGCGTTGTCCAACAAAAAACCGTAGGCATCGCCTACTTTGTTAAAAATCCTGATGTGTTTGGGTATGGGTTTTTTGTTGTCGCCGAAGAGCACAAATTTACAATAGCTATCGTATATTTCTTTGGGGTCGTAGCGCGGATAGCGGGTTTCGGAGGGCAATTGCGACATGAATTGATAAACAAACTTGTAATCTTGGGGGCCAATATTGAAACGTTTGTGTGGGGGCACGCTTTCAGCAAACAGCACGGCTTTCAGCATATCGTGCTGGTCTTGGAGGCCAAACTCGTTTTTGGCGGTAAAGTCAAACGGCTGTTTTATCAAGGAGTCGCCTTGCAGGTAGCCCGCGCCTTTTTTGATGGGCTGGCGGGGCAACAAATTATCGGCGTTGAACTGCGCTGCTTGGGCGTACAGCGTGCGTTCGCCGTTCATAAATCGCACGGGATTGGTGTGGCGGTTTTGCTCGGTAGTAGCAGGGTAGGAGAGTCGGTGCAAAATGCGGGTATTGGTGTAGCCTTTGGCCCGCAACTTTTGGTTAAATGCTTGTTGGCCAATGAATTCGTAAAGTCTGTTGTAGGCATCATTGTCGCTAACGAGCAAGATTTTTTTGACATAATGCGCTACTGACGGCAGGCCGTTTTGGGCAGAAGTATCGCGCTGCACCGCTGTTTGGGCGGCAAAAGCCGAATCAGTAAGGAGCGCGGTATTTTTATTGATTCGCTGGTTTTTGGGAAATTTTCGATTCAACGCATTGATTTTTTCTAATGCCAACAGTACCGCTGGAAACTTGACCGTACTGGCCGGATAGAAGTAGCGGCTGGTGTCCACGCCGTACTGATAAGTAGTAAACTTGGGGCGGTTGTTGGCATCGCGGTCTATTTGGGTGTACAAAATCTGGACTTCATAAGGGTTTTGCGGAGCCAAAATTTGGTCAAACTGCGCGGGCTGTTGGCGCATGAGTTTTTCCAACAAATTGGTTTGGGCAAAGCTGGATTTTGTGAGTAGGAAACAACAAAAAAATAAGACAAGACGCATCAGAATCAACGGGTTTGGCGATTGGATTTTTGGAGATAGGGTACAAAATTAGGGCTTGGAATTGGTTTGTCAAAACCCAACCCCACCAATGAATTATTTAAAATGGCCACTACATTTTGGGAAGTTGCCAGCCGTTGTTGTACTGGGCTTTGATGAGGGCGTTGGCTTGGGCATCGTTCTTGAATAGCCCCGCTGCGGCGTCCCAATACACTTTTCGCCCTGTTTTGTAGGCCACATTGCCCATGTGGGCATTGATGGCGGCCACGCTACCCGTTTCGATGCCACACTTCAAAATTGTGGCGTTGTTGTCTTTGATGGCCTTCACAAAGTTTTGGGTGTGGTCGTTGAGGTAGTCGCCATTGCGACTTTGGTCGGGTATATCTTCTATTTTGTACGTTTTGATGCCGTTTTTGTTCTGGGTTTCGGGGCTGAGCGTCCAGCCATTGCGGTTCAAAATCAAGGTGCCGTTGTTGCCAATAAAGGCAATACCCTCGGGCAGGCCGTAGTTGCCACCGTCAATGCCCGTGGCGTGTTCCCAGAGCATATTAAAGCCTTCGTATTCAAAGATGGCTTGCAGGGTATCGGGAGTTTCGGAGGCATCGTCGGGGTAGGCCAGTTTACCGCCAGATGCCATCACCGACTTGGGGGCTTTGGCGTTCATGGCGTAGAGTGCAATGTCTATTTCGTGCACGCCCCAGTCGGTCATAAGGCCGCCCGCGTAGTCCCAGTACCACCTAAAATTGAAGTGAAAACGGTTGGGATTAAAAGCCCGCTTCTTGGCGGGACCCAGCCACATGTCGTAGTCCACACCAGCGGGGGCGGCGGTGTCGGGTTTTACGGGTACGGGCATCATCCAGCCTTGGTAGGCCCACACTTTTACGAGGCGAATATTACCCAATTTGCCCGAGCGCAGGTATTCGATGGCTTTTTCGTAGTGCGTGCCGCTGCGCTGCCATTGGCCAATCTGCACCATTTTGTTGGAACGCTTCGCGGCGGCCAGCATCAAGTTGCATTCTTCGATGGAGTTGGCCAGTGGTTTTTCGCAATAAACGTGCTTGCCAGCGGCCAGCGAGTCTGTGAGATTGAGGCAATGCCAGTGGTCGGGGGTGCCAATAATGACCGCGTCTATGTCTTTGTGTTCGAGCATTTTGCGGTAGTCTTTGTAAAGCATCGGGCGTTTGCCTTGGGCTTTTTCTACGTCGGCGGCGCGGCGGTCGAGCACGCTTTGGTCGGCATCGCAAAGTGCCGCGCACTCTACGTCGCTCATTTGCAGGTGCGAGCGCAAGTTAGACCAGCCCATGCCGTTGCAGCCAATTACGCCCAGGCGCAGCTTATCGCTGGCCGCCACGCGCTTGCGCTGCGAAGCCAAAATTTCTAAGGGGGCAAATGAAAATAAGCCCGCACCAGCGGCCAAAGAAGCCGAACGAATAAAATCTCTTCTGGAAGTTTGCATTTTAGTTGTAAGGGTTTTCAAAACAAAAGGCATTTAAAGGAGTTATTTACCGTACCAAATTGGTTTTTAGCGGGCAGTAAGTTTGCGCAATAGGCATTAAGATTAATTTTTGAACCAATCTGGAAATTTTTCGCGCTGGGTACTTGTTGTGTTTGCGTTACCAACAAATTTTATCCTTCTTCTGATGAAACGTTTTGTTTTTTATCTCCTTGTTTCCTGGTTTTTTTTGTCATCATTGGCATTTTCGCAAGTTCAAAAAGGCACGTGGCGCGCCGTCATTGAGCGCGACGGGCACGAGTTGCCCTTTGGGCTGGATATTCAGCCCAACACTGATGGCAAAACCTACTCTGTTCACGTCATTAATGGTACCGAACGCCTAAAAATGGACGAGGCTTTCGTTCAGAACGATTCGCTGCATATTCCAATGTATATTTTTGATTCTGACTTGGTGGCTAAAGTAAACGGCAACCAAATGAGCGGTTTCTGGAAAAAACAACGCAACGGTGTTTGGATCAAGGGCCTGCCTTTTCGTGCCGAACTTGGCGAGGTTTATTGGTTTTCAAAAAAAACAATGCCCACCAAACACAACGTAACGGGCAAATATGCCACCTATTTTCAGCGGCCTGAGCGCAAAGATTCGAGTTTTGCGGTGGGTATTTTAGAACAAAAAGGCACCACCCTGGCGGGGACTTTCCTCACGCCCACCGGCGACTACCGCTACTTGGCGGGCAATGTACGGGGCGACAGCCTGTTTATGTCGTGCTTTGATGGGTCGCACGCTTTTTTGTTTCGAGCGGCTATTTTGCCCAATGGCACCATTCGGGGCGGTTGTTGGTCGGGTATATTGGGGTATCAGCCTTTTGTGGCCCGCCGCGACCCAAAAGCCGCCTTGCCTGCTGCCACGGCACTTACTTTTTTAAAACCAGGCTACGAAACGCTCGAATTTAGCTTTCCAGATATTACGGGCAAAATGGTGTCGTTGCAAGACGAACGCTTCAAAAACAAAGTAGTGGTATTGCAAATATCGGGTACGTGGTGCCCCAATTGCATGGACGAAACCAAATTTCTGGCACCGTGGTATGCCAAAAACAAACAGCGCGGGGTAGAAATAATAGGCTTATTTTTTGAACGTTCGCTCGACTTGAAAGTATCGGGCCCTAAAATAGATTTTATGGCCAAACGTTTTGGCATTGGTTATCCAACGGTCTTGGCGGGCACCAACGATGCCAATTCGAGCAAATCGCTGCCTGCCCTCAACGGCGTAAAAGGCTACCCAACCACCATTTTTATTGACAAAAAAGGCAAAGTCCGCGAGATTCACACGGGTTTTTCGGGGCCTGGAACGGGCAAATATTACGACCAGTTTGTGGAAGAGTTCAACGCGCTAATCAACAAGCTGCTGGCCGATTAAGGCCAACATTCGCCCTGTTTGGCCCTTCTCGTGGCGGTACGAAAAATAGTCTTCGTTGTGCGCTACCGTAGCGTAGTTGGAGATTTCAATTTGATTTTCGGGAATTCCAAATGCCCTTAGCTGCGCGGCATTGGCCGCTTTGAGATCGACAAAATAGCGTTGTTGGGCCGCGTTAAAAGTCTTAAAGTTGGGCTGAAACTGCTCGGCGACCTCGCCGCCAACCTCAAAATGGCAATGGTCAATGCACGTGCCCACGTAGGCGTAGCAGTGCTGCGGCTGCGTGCCAAACTGCAATTGCATGGCGCGCAGCGTTTTTTGCCCCAACTGCGCCACCGTGCCGCGCCAACCCGCATGAACGGCCGCCACGGCTTTTTGCTGGGTGTCGTATATCAAAATAGGCGTGCAGTCGGCTACTGTTATGCCCAAAAAAACGTTGGGTGCGTTGCTAATGAGTGCGTCGTAGCCTTCAAAACGCCCCCCTTGGGTGGCTACCAAAATGGCCTCGCCGTGTACTTGCAAAGAGGTCGCTACTTGGGCTTGCTCAATGCCCAATTTTTCAAAAAGTAACCGGTAGTTTTCGGCTACTTTTTGGGGAGAGTCGTTGGTATTGATGCCCAAATTGAACGTGTTGTAGGGTGCGCCGCTCACGCCGCCGTGGCGTGTGGTTTCAATGGCCAAAAGCGGCGAAAATGCCCTAAAAATGGCAGGACTACGAAAAAGTGGCCTCATTTATTGGGTTAAATCAAATCGTTTTTGAACGCGTATGCCACCAAGCCTGCCGTGTTTTTGGTGCCTGTTTTTTCGAGCAAGCGCAGGCGGTGGCCTTCTATGGTGCGTGGACTTACAAAAAGCTGCTCGCCAATTTCGGACGTAGATAGTCCTTCGCAAATAAGTTTAAGCACTTCCATTTCTCGAATCGAAATATTGATTCTGTTGTTAAAACTCGGTACGGGTGGCGCAGCGCGCGTCAATACTTTTCGGTGCATGGCTTTGGCCACAAAATCGCTGTAATAAAAACCATCAGACATGACGCGCCTAATGGCATTTTCTACTTCGTTGGGCTCGGTATCTTTGAGCAAATAGCCGCTTACGCCTTTTTCGAGCAAATGAATAATAAAACGGTCTTCTTCGTGCATAGACACAATGATTATTTTTACGTTAGGAAACCGCAACTGCACGTGCTCGGTGGCCTCTACGCCGTCCATGACGGGCATTTGCAAGTCCATTAGCACAATATCTGGCTGTATCGTTTCCAACAAATTGAGCAACTCTTGGCCGTTTCCTGCTTCTCCAATTAGTTCAAAATCAGCAATTTGATTGAGCATAGCCGCTATTCCTTTTCTAAAAAGGTTGTGGTCGTCGGCAATTGCCAGCTTTATTTTCTCGGTCATTTCATGGTTTTGGTTAAGCAGTTTTTTTGGGCAATATCACCGCCCTGCACCCCCGCTTGGGGTAGCTGTAATACTCGATTTGGTGGTCAATAATGGCCAAACGACCTTCGATGTTGTCTAAGCCCAAGCCAGATTGGTGGCGTTGACGCACTTCGAGGGGGTCAAAACCCACGCCATCATCTTCGACGAACATACTAAACGGCTGCGGCGGCAACGACAACTGCACGTGAACATTGGTGCCTTCGGAGTGCCTAATGGCATTGGTGATTAGCTCTTGCGCGGCGCGATAAAGCATCAATTCGGACTTAGGGGGCAAACGAAAATTTTCGTTGCCCAGGTATTGGTATTTTACGCTCAGGCCGTTGGCTTGCTTGCTTCGGGCAATAAACTCCTGCAAAGCCGCCGATAAGCCAAAACGCTCCAAGGTGGTAGGTACCAGCTCACGACTGATACGCCGTACTTGCCCCATGGCTTCGTCAAGTGCTTCGCGTATCTGTTTGACTATCTGGGAGGCACTGTTGGCTTCGTTGATGTATTGGTTTAAGGCATTGAAATTTAATTTAGTAACCGACAAAAGCGCCCCCACGTCGTCGTGCAAATCTTGGGCAATACGCCGCCGCTCGGCTTCGGTAGCGGCCATTGATACGTCGAGTAGTTTGCCCTGAAACTCCGCCTCCATTTCTTTTATTTTGAGCTTTTGTCCCATTTGTTTGCGCTGATAATACACCGCAAACAAGGTTACAAACAAGCCCATTGCAACCATAATGGCCGTGCCTGCCACAATCGTAAACCATACCTGTTCCATTTTTACGCTAATAATGCTTCTAAAACTACTAAAAAAAAATAGACCAGCGTTCTTTTTTTTAGCAAACGGTAAATTTGTTTTTACTCAAAAATTTTTTCAATTACTTGATTAGTAAATTTTTTTTTTTTTCTGTGCCAAATCTTTCGGTTTTTTCTTTTAATCCATTACTTTGCTGCGTTTATATACAATAACTACTACTTAACCCTTCATTATGAAAAAACTACTACTTGCCTCGGGACTATTTTTGGTCGTTTCCTTTTGCGCGTTATCCCAACATTCAGCCGATGATTCCTTTAAAGAAGGCCTATCCAAACAACAAACGGGCGATGTAGCAGGTGCCATGGCAGCCTTTTCAGTAGCCATACAAACCAACCCCGACAACGCTGCCAGCTATTGCAGCCGTGGCCAATTGAAGGCGCAACTCAAAGACTATCGCGGAGCTATGTTAGACTACAACGAGGCCATTGCTTTAAACGCCAAAGATGCCAAGGCGTTTTTGTATCGGGGCATTTGCCGGAGCCTTCAACAAGACCAGGACGGGGCATTGCGCGATTTTAACTCGACACTTGAAATCAACCCAAACGAAGCTCAGGCGTATCTTCAACGGGGCCAAATTTGGCTCAAAGCCAGCGACTACCGCCGCGCACTGCAAGACTTCGACCGCATAGCAACCGTTGAACCCAACAATGGGCAGGTTTGGTGCAGCCGCGCTCGCTGTAAGCTAGCCCTCAACGACCTCAATGGCAGTAGCAATGATTTTACCAGAGCCATTGAGCTCGGCTACACGGCTGCATACGCGGGGCGGGGCAATGTGCGTACGCGCATCAACGACCTAAAAGGAGCTATTACAGACCTCAATAGAGCCATTCAAATCAATGGTACAGACACAGAATCACTCTATTTTAGAGGGCTCGCCAAAAGCAAACAAAATAAATTTGAGGAAGCCCTCGCTGATTTTAACGACGCTATTGGGTTCGACCCGCAATCTTACTTAGCCTATTACGGGCGGGGGGTGTGTCATAGCAAACTTGGCAACCTCAAAGCAGCTGTTGCAGATTATAACAAAGCCATCGAAATAAACGGGGCATCGGCCAGCACATTGCCGTATTACAATGTGTTTATTACCGCCAATACCCTTCAACTTTTAGACGGTATTGTGCAAAAATACACCCAATCTAAAGATTTAACCGCTGGGCGGCCAGAGGTGTATTTGTCACGCGGGATTGCCAAAAATGCCATCGGCGAAGGCCGATCGGCTATTCAAGATATAGACCGCTCTATTGAAATTGAACCCACCAATCCCGACAGTTACTTTCTGAGGGCCATCGTAAAATCGTCGTTGGGCGACCAAAAAGGCGCGTTGCTCGACTGTACCAATGCCATCAAGATAGCTCCCAAGCACGCCGAAGCCTATTTTTTGAGGGGTATTATTAAATATACACTCGTAGATAAAAACGAAGCCTGCTTTGACCTAAGCCGCGCTGGAGAGTTTGGCTACGCCACCGCCTATAGCGTCATTAGCCAAAATTGCGGGCAATAGCACATTGCTTCTTTTGAGACAAAAATCGGTGCACAGAAAAACTTTTGAGCCAATCTATGCGTATATTTATCTTTAATTTAACCCACTTTTGGTTTTCACAATGATAAAATTATTCTTTCGTTCGCTCGTTTTTTCGCTGTTTTTTTTCTTAGACAAAACTGGCTTGGCTCAGAAGCGCATTTGGTTTGATACCGATTTGATGATTGGCTTGCCCGAGCGCGCACCCCGCGAAGTGGACGATGCCATTACGCTCATGATGGCACTACAACACCCTGATAAAGTGCAACTTGCGGGCATTAGTATTATCACCAACGCCGACTACGGCTACGACGTGGCGCAAAAAATGCTCAAATGGTACCACAAAGGGCCGCAACCGATTCCCGTTTATAAGGGCTCCGACAAAGCCAACGACGTGGGCACCGAAAACGACGCAACGCGCGCCTTGGCGGCAGCATTGAAGAAAGAAAAAATCACCATTTTGGCCATCGGGCCGCTCACAAATCTGGGAACTGTAATCAAAAATCACCCCGAGCTGGCCTCCCAAATCGAAGAAGTAGTGGTGTGTGCGGGGCGTACTCCTGGCTTTTCGTTCAAGCCAGGCTTAGAAAAAATCACAGTTTCAGACTATAACTTTGAAAAAGATGTTGAATCTTTTCGGGTAGTTTTAGACGCGGGTATCAAAATGGTGCTGTCGGGCTTTGAGTGCAGCGTTTACCTGTTTTTGGGCAAAACCGACTATGCATTTTTGGAAAATGGCACCGAAGGCGACCAGTGGATTTACGGCAAACTGCGCCCCTGGAGCCAGCGCGGCAAGCAATTGTTTGGCATTGATGGTTTTATACCTTACGATGCTACGCCGCTGGGTCATATTACCCACCCGCAGTATTTTAAGTATTATCGCAACATTGCCGCTCAAATCAATACCAAAATGAACGACGCTACCACGGTGGTTGCCAAATCGAATAAAGCGTTTTTGGAAGTATCGAGCGATTTTGACAAAACCTCCAAATGGCGCGTGGACTACGCCTATAAAACCCTGCCAGGCTTTGAAGAGTTACTCATCGAGTCGTTGAAGCGGGAGTTCATAAAATAATGACTGGCTACTTCTCGTAAGTATTTTAGGTATAGCGTCGTGAGTAATTTACGACGCTATATTTATGCCCAAGGTGCAACCTTCCTGCTCGCTTTTGCAGCTACTTTACAAACCATATTGACCATTTACCCAAGAAAAACAACCACTTGTATAACTAAGGTAGCTTGCAATACAAAGTACCTCTACTTTTGAGCCAGTAATTCAACAGCCAAACCAAATTAACAGCCATGAAAACTATTTTACGTCTTACGGCAATTGCCGTATTGTTGTCTTCCATTGCGTTTTCGCAAGCTCTTCCAAGTGGAAAAATCGGGGGTATTGTCCAAGAAAAATCTGGAAAACCCTTGTCATTTGCTACTGTCCTGTTGCTCAAAGCCAAAGATTCAACCTTGGTCAAGGGCGCAATAACGACCCCAGAAGGCAACTATGAAATTGAAGGAGTAACTGTTGGCAAATATTTGGTAGCCGTGAATATGTTAGGTTATCAAAAAACTTATTCTCCTATCTTCAATATTTCTGACAACCAATCGGAGCTAAAAATAGCCACTATTACAGTACTTGAAAATATACAAACCCTTTCAGAGGTAAAGGTTGTAGCCAAAAAACCATTTATTGAACAAGAAATTGATAGAACGGTTTTGAACATAGAAAACTCAATCGTGTCGGCAGGCGGAACGGCCTTGGAAGTCTTGGAAAAAGCCCCAGGCGTTACGGTGGATCAACAAAATGACCGTTTGGTGGTAAAAGGAAAGCAGGGCGTGGTGGTGATGATGGACGGAAAACAGACCTATCTTTCTAACCAAGAAGTGATGAATCTGTTACGCAATATGCCGAGCGATAATTTGGAAAAAATTGAGATTATCAGCAATCCGTCTGCCAAGTATGATGCCGCTGGAAACGTGGGAATTATCAATATCAAGACCAAGAAAAATAAGAATTTTGGCACAAACGGCACGGCAACACTGGGCGGCGGCTATGGCCGCTATGAAAAAGCAAATGCGACCATAAACCTGAATCGCAGAGAAGGCAAAACCAATATTTATGGCAATTATAGTGGCCGATATGGCCGTAATTTTAATGACCAAGAAATATATCGGAACATTGCCTTTGAAGGGAAAAATACAATTTTTGACCAAAACGGGGGCAATATCAATGCCAATCAAGGACATACTTTTAAAACTGGTTTAGATTGGTTTACTACCACAAAAAGTACGCTGGGCATCATGGTCAATGGTTTTATGAATACTTTTAATGGCACTTCCATCAGCAATACACTCATTACAGCCCCTACGCAAAGTACAAAACTAACAACGACCAATACACCCACTCAAAACCTTTGGAACCTTACAACCAACCTGAATTATAAATATGATTTTGGCGCAGGGCGTGAGTTTACAGCAGATGCAGATTATTCTCATTATAAAGGCACATCGGGTAATAATTTAGATTCTCGGTTTACAACTTTTAACGACAAACCGATTGCAACCGATTTGATGCGAAATACCATGCCGTCTGACATTGGTATCTGGGCAGCAAAAGTTGATTATGTGCACCCGCTGAAAAAAGGCAAAATAGAAACGGGTTTGAAAAGCAGTTTGGTCAGTACCGACAATGACATGAGGTTTGAAGTGAACACCGACGACAGCTGGAAAATTGACCCAAAACGTACCAATCGTTTTATGTATGACGAAAATATTAATGCGGCTTACCTGAATTATTCGACCCAATTAAACAAGAAAATGCAGTTTCAGGCGGGACTTCGGGCTGAACACACACACTCCAAAGGCAATTCTGTAACGCTCAATAACATCGTGGACAGAAATTACGTCAATCTGTTTCCGTCTTTGTTTTTGTCAAGACAATTAGACTCAAACAACGTTTTGAACTTGTCGTATAGCCGCCGCATTGACCGCCCAAGCTACCAAGACCTCAACCCGTTTGAGTTTTTTTTAGATCCTTATACCTTTCAGCGGGGCAATCCTTTTTTGAAACCACAATATACCAATGCCTACTCTTTGACGCATACTTTTAAAAGTGCCATTACAACTACGCTTTCGTATAGTCGCACCAACGACTTGATTCAACAGCAGTCGCCAGACCAGATTGCGTCTGAAAACAAAACCTTCGTAACTACGGTAAACGTTGATAAGTTTGATAATTTCAGTTTAAATATTGGTTTTCCAGTATCAATTGCCAAGTGGTGGACGATGCAGAATAATTTTACAGTTTTTCACAATCGCTATAATACGCTTTACCGAGGCGGTCAGTTTGAGTTGAGCAACACGGCCTACAATTTTTATATTTCCAACAATTTTGTATTACCAAAAAGCTGGACAGCTGAGTGGAGTGGTTTCTATAATTCGGCAGGTATTTTTGGGTTTTTTAGTAGCCAACCAATGGGTTCTTTCACTGTTGGCGCGCAAAAGTCGTGGCAAAAAGGAAAAGTTCGTGCCAAAATTAACTTGCAAGACCCGCTTTGGTTGAATCAATTTAGGGGTTCAACGCAGTTTCAAGAACTCAATTTTAGTGTACGTTCACGTTGGGAAAGCCGCGTGTTACGGGTATCATTGACCTATCGATTTGGAAATCAAAATGTAAAGGCCGCTCGCCAGCGCAACACCAGCGCCGAAGATTTGAAAAGCCGAACTGGACAGAATTGATAATCATAGTTTTCTTTGTTTAAATCTTGACCCATTGGTGCCGAATAAAACGGGTTTTTATAGCCCACGCCGTCGCTCCATATGTTCCAAATCTGATTTGCCGCTTGATTTTAAGCGCGTTGGGTTACAATAAATTCAAGTTGGCTTACTTTCCTAAAAAGATTAGGATTCCACCAGTCGCCCATTGAAGTGGTGCCGTTCAAAACTGCGCGATGTATTTGCAAAGGCTGGTCGAGCCGCACAAAAAACGGTGCTTTGGGTATGAGCCGGCCTTCCAGAAATAGCTGGTCGACACCGTAGTCGCCGAGTGCCACGGGCGTAATCTGAAACAGTTCGGGGTTGGCAGTAATTTGCATAGTCAAGTTCAAAAAACTATCGCCTTCGCAAAAGAGCAACCTGAGGGTGGGCCTTACAGCGTAGATTTCGGCATTGGTAGTGGGCTCGCTGGTTGTCATCAGGGCTTTATCAAAATTTTCCCCCAACGCCCGTGTGCGTCGGCGTGGGCTACGGCCTGGGTTATTTCGTCCAAACGATAAATGGCCTCTACGGGCAGCTGAACTTGTCCCGAGCCAAGCAGCATAATCACTTCTTGGGCCACACTTTGGCGGGTTTCTATGGATACGCGACGCGTCCAGTCGGTGAGCCAGAAGCCTTTCAAGCTCAACTCACGAAAAATCATCAGGCCGATATCAATGGTGGGGTCTTGCAAGCTCAATAGGCCGTAAATGAGCATGACACCCCCGCGACCGAGGCATTTGAGGGCTTCGCTGGCAGCTTGCCCGCCCACGCATTCCAGCACGGCTTTTGCTCCCGCGCGGTCGGTGATTTCATTGACGCGCTTGGGCAGGTCTTCGGTTTGGGTGTTGATGATGGCATCGGCACCGAGTGCCTTCAACTCTTGGGTTAGGTCGTCGCGTCGTACGGTGCCAATGGTTTTTATGCCACGCATTTTACAAATTTGAATCACCATTTTGCCCAATGCCGAGGCACAGGCCGTAATCAGTAGCCACTGACCTGGCTGTACGCCCGACTCTTCTACCATGGCCACCGCCGTAAACGGATTGACAAACAACTGCGCCGCCACATCGTCGCTCATGGTGTCTGGCACGGGTATCAAGGCCCGCTGACCCGCAACGATGTACGTACCCCACGCGCCAATGCCCGTAAAGCTCGCCCGCGTACCAACGGGTATTTGGACATTTGCGCCTGCCTCTGCGACAATACCTACGCCTTCAAACCCCGCCGGCGAAGGCAACTGCGGGCGAATACCGTACAGGTTTTGTACAAACATCGTATCTGACGGATTGACTGGGCTGGCCAGGACTTTTATCAGTACCTCGTCTGGGCCTACGCTGGGCATGGGCACGTCTTCTATTTTTAAAACATCGCTTGGCTTGCCTGGTTGATAAAAAATAGCTCGCTTCATAATAATTGTTTAAGAGTTGGATTTAGGATAATTTGCAAGCAGAAGTCCGTTTGTAAATCAGTTTCTTACAAATTTGTGATTTTGTGTTCATAAAAACTAAAAAATGAGTTTGCTATACACTGCTTGGTGCGTTTTTTGTTTTTCATTTTGGTACGTTGTGTTGTTTCCGCTGTCGTGGGTGGGGTTGCAGCGCAAGCAGTGGCATCCTTTCGTGCACCGCGTCAATCGATTGTGTAGCCAATTTTTTCTATTTTCTGTGGGGGTTTCGGTGCAAATAGAATACCGTTATCGCCCTGATTTAAAGCGGACTTACGTATTTTGTGCCAACCATTTTTCGTATTTAGACATTATAGTGATGGGCGTTATTTTAGAAAATTATTTTGCATTTGTGGGCAAAGATGAAGTTAAAAAAATTCCGCTTTTTGGTTATATGTTTACCAAAATGCACATCAACGTCAATCGTGAAGAAAGCAATAGCCGCGTTTCATCATTGAGCAAGTCGCTCAAAACATTGGCACAAGGTAGGAGCGTGGTCATCTTTCCAGAGGGGGGCATTAAGTCAGACAACCCACCGCAAATGCACCGCCCTTTTCAGAATGGGGCGTTTCAGATTGCCATTCAGCAGCAAGTGGCGGTCGTTCCAGTTACGTTGTTGAGCAACTACGAAATTCTGCCCGACCGCTGGCCGATTCGCATGAAACGCCTCGCCATGCGGGCCATTGTACACGAGCCACTAATAACCCAGGGATTGACCCAAAACGACAAAGACGCGCTCAGAGAACGGTGCTTTGCCGTAATACAGGAATCATTGCCAAAAATACAACCAATCGACGTGGCTTCTTAAACAGGCAGCACAGCCGATTGGTTAAGGTGATAATCGCGCGAAAAGTTAAGAATTTTTTCTACTACCCGGTCGTGAGGGGTACGGCTGATTTTGTTCATCAGCAGTTTCATCTCCAAAGTATCGAAGTAAGATTCCAATAGCTCAGAATCGCTCAAGAGGGCATCTTCGATTAGTAAATTTTCTTGGGGGGACGTTTCTTCGTAAACATAACGAAGTACATCATCTGGGGTAAATGTTTGTGTCATATAGTGGAACGCGGTTGCTAAGTTGCTTTCGCAAGTTTATCAGCGCGTAACGCATTCTTCCCAGAGCTGTGTTTATGCTCACTCCTGTTGCATCGGCAATTTCTTGAAAACTCAGGTCTTCGTAGTGTCGCATTACCAACACTTGACGCTGAGGCTCAGGTAGCCGCTGAATCAATTCGCGCAGGTGTTCGTGTGTTTCTTGACGGATTTGCTGCGACTCTACCGAGTCTTCCGAAAAGTCTAAGGTATTAAACACGTTGCTGCCGTCTTCAAACACAACCTCTGGGTATCGTTTGTCGCGCCGGAAACAGTCAATTGCCAAATTGTGCGCAATGCGCAATATCCAAGGAAGAAACTTACCTTCGTCGTTGTAGCGTCCTGCCTTAATGGTTTCGACGGCTTTCACGAAGGTGTCTTGCATGAGGTCTTCGGCCACGTACTGATCTTTGACTATCAAATAGATTGTCGTATAGATTTTTGATTTGTGGCGTTGAACGAGTTTGCCAAAGGCTTTTTCGCTTCCTTGGATATACAATGACACTAACTCACTGTCATTAACTTGGGATTTGTCCATTTCGGTATGTACATTTAGTTAACGTAGAGTTTTGTGTCGATATTGTATTCCCTCCTTTGGTTTTTAGTGAAGAAATCGCACTTTGTGTGTGATTGATGATTCAAAACAAGTCATTTTTAAATTATTGTGCAAGCATTTGCCCATTTTTTTTTTAAGTGCAGGATAAACACCAATATTTATAATAAGTCAAAAGGTGTTTTCAAAGAATATTTGTTGGAATGACACCAATTCAAGAATAAATTGCGCAAGCGTATTTTTACCCACTTTTTAACCTTTTTTATGGCTTATCGACCCAACTTTCATCGGGCGATTTACGCTCATTACAACCTTGTGCGCTATTTGTTAAACTTTGTTAATGCGTTCAAACTGATGCGGCCTTCGTAGATGGCTTTGCCTACAATTACGCCAAAAACATTTTGTTCGGCCAGTTTTTCGAGGTCGGCCAGCTTGCTAACGCCGCCGCTGGCAATGATGCGTAAGTCGGGGCATTGGTCTTGTAAGTTCTTGTAAAGTTCAAACGAAGGCCCTTGCAGCAGACCATCTTTGGCTACATCGGTGCTGATGGCATATTTTACGCCTTTTTCAACCCATTTTTGTACAAAGTCATATACCCAAATGTCGGTACCTTCTTCCCATCCGCTTACGGCTACGCGCTCATCGCGGGCATCTGCCCCCAAAATTATTTTTTCGCCGCCGTACTGCGCGAGCCAGCTTTCAAACAAATCGGCATTTTTGACGGCAATGCTTCCGCCGGTTACTTGTTTGGCCCCGCACTCAAAAGCTACCCGCAGGTCGTCGTCTGACTGCACACCGCCGCCGAAGTCCACCCGCAAATTGGTACGACTGGCAATGGTTTCCAACATTTTCCAATTGACTATTTTCTTGGCTTTGGCACCGTCTAAGTCCACCAAATGTAGGTACAGCAAGCCCGCGTCTTCAAATTCTTTGGCTACTTCGAGCGGGTTTTCGTTATAAATTTTTTTTTGGGCGTAGTCGCCTTGGGTGAGACGAACACATTTGCCCTCGATGAGGTCTATGGCGGGAACAATTCGCATTTTATTGTTTCAAAAAGTTTTCAAATATGGTTTGTCCTGCTTGGCCGCTTATTTCGGCGTGAAACTGGGCGGCGTAAAAATTGTCTTTGTGCAGCATGGCACTAAACGGCTCAATATAGGTGCAAGTAGCCACGGTATGGGCGCAGAGGTCGGCGGCATAGCTGTGGTTAAAATACACGTAGGCATTTTCGGGCAAGCCTGCGGCAAGTGTTGTTTGGTAGTTGTAGATGTTGTTCCAGCCCGTTTGGGGCACTTTAAAAGTGGGTAATTGGGCAAACCGTCGCACGTCCACGTCAAAAATACCCATGCAAGTTGTGTCGTTTTCTTCGGAGTATCGGCACATGAGTTGCATACCCACGCAAGTACCCAAGACAGGCTGCTTTAAAGTAGGAATGAGGCGGTCGAGGCGGCGGGCGTGCAGGTATTGCATAGCTGTGCTGGCTTCGCCCACGCCTGGAAAAATCACGCGGTCGGCAGATTGAATTTCGGCGGGGTCGTCGGTCCACAGGTATGCCGCCCCGATGCGCTCGAGGGCGTACATCACCGACTGCACATTGCCAGCGTTGTATTTAATAATGACAGTTTTCATAATTGAACGTAAAATTTCAACATTTTGATGGCCGTGATGGCGGCTTCGTCGCCTTTGTTGCCGTAGATACCACCCGCGCGGTCGAGGGCTTGCTGCTGGTTTTGGGGCGTTAAAACCCCAAAAACAACTGGTTTGTTGTATTTGAGCGATACGTTGGTTAGTCCCTGCGCCACAGCGTGGTTGATGTAGTCGTTGTGCTTGGTTTCGCCCTGTATTACGCACCCAATGGCAATCACAGCGGCAATGTCTTGGTGCTGGGCCAACAGTTGTGCGCCCAAACTCAACTCATAACTACCTGGTACATTGGCACGTACAATATTTTCGGGCTTTGCGCCGTAGGCTATCAGCGTTTGGTACGCGCCCTCGTACAATGCGTCCGTTACTTCGTGGTTCCATTCGGCTACTACAATGCCAAACTGGCGGTTGCTTACGTCGGGCAAATCATTGGTAGAAAATACGCTGAGGTTCTTATTGGCAGAAGACATCTTTTTGTATTGTGGGTTTGATATTTTACCGCAAAAGTACTTTTTATTTGTGATTGCATGTGGATATTTGCGCGTGAGATGCTTTTCTTTCAAGAATTGTACTATTTTTGAACATAAAAACACAAAAATTATGCGCATAAAAATCGCTTTTTGGGTAAGTTTTATGGCATTGGCTACGGTGGCTGTGGCCCAGCCCGACGTGCAAAAGAAGCTACAACGCCAGTTTATTATGGCCGAAAACGGCGCGACGATTACGCTCGATGAAGGCACGTTTGCCATCAAGAGTAGTATTTCGTTGGAAGGCAAAAAAAATATCGTGATTACGGGCAAAGGCATTGACAAAACCATTTTGAGTTTTAAGGGCCAAACCGAAGGAGCAGAAGGCTTGCGCGTGAGCAATGCCGAAAACATCACGCTCGAAAACATGACCGTACAAGACGTAAAAGGCGATGCCATCAAAGCCATGAATGTAAACGGGATTACGTTCAGAAATTTGAAAGTAGAATGGACGGGCCCGCCAAAAGAAACCAACGGCGCGTACGGACTCTACCCTGTGTTGTGCCAAAATGTGCTGATTGAGGGCTGCACGGCCATTGGCGCGTCAGATGCGGGTATTTACGTGGGGCAGTCCAAGAATATCATTGTGCGCGAGTGCAAGGCATATCATAACGTGGCAGGTATCGAAATCGAAAACTCGCTCATGGCCGATGTGTACGATAACGAAGCCACCGAAAATACAGGAGGGGTGTTGGTGTTTGATTTGCCCGATTTGGTGCAGAAAAAAGGCGGCAATGTGCGTATTTTTGACAACGACGTACACCACAACAATTACCGCAATTTTGCCCCAAAAGGCAATATCGTGGCCAGTGTGCCGCAGGGTACGGGCATCATGGTATTGGCCACCAACAATGTGGAGATTTTCGACAATCGGATTCTGCAAAACCACAGCATCGGCACCAGTATCGTTAGTTATTACATGACCGAAATCCCCATTAAAGATACGCTCTACTACCCATATCCCACGGGTATTTACGTACACGACAACGTGTATCAACGCAACGCGGTGCGGTTTTTGGGAAAAGGGCGTACGGGTCTGTTGTTTAAGTATAAACTAAGGGTGGGCAAGAAAGTCCCTGATATTGTGTATGACGGCATCGTTGATGACAAAACCCGCGATGGTGGCGGGGCGGTAAAACCCGAATTTAAGGTATGTCTGCGCAACAACCAAAACGCAACTTTTATGAACTTGGACGCGGCCAATAACTTCAAAAAAGTATCGCGCGATATGTCCACAATGGACTGCACGCAAGAACCCCTCAAATACACCACTTTGCGTATGAAGTAAGTAGCCACGACAACTCGATTATTTTTTTACAATCTTTTTGGTAACTGATTGGTCGCCGAGCCACACGCGTATAAAGTAGGTGCCAGCGGGGTAGGAGCTGAGTTCAAAATCGGCTTGGTAGCTGCTGGTTTTAGTGGGGCTTTCTTGCCGCAACACCGCCCCTTTTGTATCCAGCAATTGCCAACTAATGGACTGCGGTTGCGGCAATTGAATCTGAAAATGGAGGGCATTGGCAGTAGGATTGGGGCTTACTTTTACCAATTCGTCGAATTTAATTGAATTGCTCAAAACCAGTATATTGACCAGCGCGCTGCCGCTGGTAGTTGCGCTGCCGCAGGCATTGCTTGCTGCCGTGATGGTGTAACGGGTGCTCTGGACGGGTTTTACCGAAATAATAACGGGGCTGGCCGAAGCCGTTTATTTTAGGACAGGACAATCAATAATCAACAACCTTCAACAAATAACCAACTGCAAAGTTGTCAATTTGGCCTTGACCTGTCCTTTTCCATTGCAAAATAATTCAGGATTAATGGAAAAAGTCCTAATTTTGATGATTAATTTAAATTTTCTATATTTGCATTATAAGTAGTTCTTTTAATTCTATTTACGCTAATTATAGGCAACTACTTTGGTTAATAAATGAGTATTGTTAGAACTTTTTAGTTAATATCATTGATTTGAGAAATTCAAAAACGCCCATTTTAACCAACTACTCTCAAACTTTCGTGTCTAATTCCACAACGACTTCTGGTTTTCACATAAATACCGTATCTGTTCAGGTATGGTATAATGAGCTTTGTACTTTTTTTGGCAAATTCATCCCGCAATTCTTTAAATTCAATTCACAATAAAACAACAATTATTCATGAAAAAACTATTATTAGCAATCTCTTTATTAGTTCCGGTTACTTCAATGGCACAAAAGGTGGATTTAGACCGCTTTTATTTTGATATAAAATACCAAAATTTACCTTCCGAAAACGTTCCACTTGAAAAAAGAACCTATGGCGTTCACGTAAAGACGGGTGGCCCAGTAACCAATTATATTTCGGATGGGGCTTTATATGACAAAATTAATCTTGTTGGCTGGAAAAAAACTGAAAGTGGGCAGCCAACAGTGGGGGTAGATTTTACCTTAGAAGACTTTGTCTACAGAGGCGCTGAAGAGAAAACTGAAACGATTACGGATAAAGATAAAGCTGGTAAAGTAACGGGAACGCGTATTTATTACTGGATTGAAGCTCGTTATGCAACCCGTGGATTTGCAAAAATTTCTGGACCAATTGCTCCGCCAAAAGAAGAACCTAAAAAGGAAGAAGCAAAACCCGTTAACAAATTTCTGGTAAATGCGGTAATCAATAAGCCTGCCGCATCAACAGAAGATGCACAATCTATGTCTTTCAGCAAAGAAATTATTTACACCTCAGATAAGAAAGCCACTAATACGGTAGCAACCGAATTTAACAACAACAAGGATGGTATTTATAATCTAAAATTGAGAGAGTTTGTTGACGGTGCTATTAATTCAGTTTCTTATGGTATCAATGCAAGATACGGGTTTCCAGAAATAGCTACTAAAGAACTGGTTTGGATTTTGGATGCTAAAAACGATGAAGGAAAAACTCAAATCGAAGCAATCGAAGCAGTGAAGGAAATTTTTAAAGGCATGAAAGCAGACGAATCCATTGACCAATTATCTGCTAATCTTCAACCTTTAATTGAGTATTTTGAGTCATTAAAAACAAAGTATGCTACCGACGATAAATCTGGGCGTAAAATGAGATATTCGGCTTACTATAATTTGGCGAAAATTTTTCTTGTCATAGACCAACCAGACAAAACCATTAAAGAAGCAGAAGCATTGATTGCCAATGATTATGACCCAAAAGATGGCAAGAAATTGATCGAAGAAGCCAATAAATTGAAAGAATTGTTTGCCAAAACAGGCTTTAAAACGCGTCATAATATTTCTTTAAAATAATTTCATACTAAATTACAATAAATTAGAAATCATGAAAAAAGTTACCCTAATTGTTTCAATTTTACTACTAAATGTT
>Ga0105046_10002943_pt1 | contig 26969 bp, 29 predicted proteins | sample MAT03_FD_78385 | JGI IMG/M metagenome (GOLD analysis project Ga0105046, IMG submission 78385) | Freshwater microbial communities from Lake Fryxell liftoff mats and glacier meltwater in Antarctica - MAT-03 (megahit assembly) | ecosystem: Environmental > Aquatic > Freshwater > Ice > Liftoff... | reverse complement strand
GCGACAAAGGCCGTGGGGGCAGGCCCGCAGGGCCGCGGGGGCGAAAGCCCCCGAGCAAAAGCCCCCCCCGAGCAACTAAAACGCGAAGACGGTGTCGAAAATGACGTCCGTGCGATCGTAGTCCCCCGACGTCTTCACTTTGGCGTCGCTGGCGGTCTGCCGGCCGGTCAGGCGGAAGGCCAGGCCTTTGACCGCGGTGTACTCGGCGCCAAGGGAGAGGATGCCGGTGTCGCGAACTTCGCGCTCGTCACCGGTGGCCGCCGCGGTGTCTTCGATCCGCATGCCGTCCAGACTGGCGAAGATGATGGTCTGGTTGGTAGCGCCCCAGCGCACGGCGAGCTGGGCGCCGCTAACCAGATAGGCGTTACTGGTCAGGCTGTTGTCGGCCTTGGCGTAGGCGCGGGCGCTGAGTTCGCTGCGCTCGGTCCACGGCCAGGCGACAAGGAGGATGCCGGCGGGCACGATGACATCCTTGTCGTCGGCGCCGGCGCCAGATTCCTCGTCGTAGCTGCGCAGATCGACGCCGCCTTCGAGGACCAGCTTGGTGCGGCCGCCGAGAGTGGTGCGCCAGCCGAGGACCGGCGAGACCTGGGAGCCGTCATTGAGCAGGGTGTTGTCGGCGTAGGACCACGACGAGTACTTCACCATCAGGTAGGTCTCGGTGTCCTCGCCGCCAAGCATGCCGAGGCGCAGGTCGGCGATTGCGCCGGTGTAGCTGCGCTGGTCGGCCTGGAAGCCGCCGACATCTTCAAGGTACTGCACGCTGCGTCCGCCAGCGCCGAGTCGGGCATTGGTGGTTGGGCCCTGCCAGCCGACATAGCCTTCGCCGTCGAGATTCTGGCGCTGGATCTTCTGGCCGGTCTGGACCAGCGGGTCGTCGAAGCGGGCGTAGTTCGCGGCCACGCCGGCGGTGGCGGCCTCGCCCTTCCAGTCGACGTTGAGGGCGCCGGTGCCGCCAAGCATGTTGCGGTTGGACTCGTTGAAGTAGCGGTTGCCCCGCAACTGCAGGTCGAGCGCGGCGCGCAGCGACTCGCTGGCGAGGTACCGCGCCTCAAGGCCAACCAAGCCACCGACATACTGGTCGCTGGTCTCGTCTGTCTCGGTGGCATAGACGTTGCTGTCGCTGCCGACCGTCAGCATGGCCTTCGGATGGATGGTCAAGGTGCCATTGGCATAGGCCAGATTGCCCATCGGCTCGAGGTTGAAGTCGCCCACCCGCACCGGGGCCTCGGTTCCACCGGCCTCACCTGCCTGGGCGGCGGCGACAGCAAGGAGCATGGCCGGGACAAGCCTGGCCAAGCGGCTTGATAACCGGCTTGACTGGGCGACGAGACGGGCGAAGCGAGCGGGGCGAAGCATGGTGTGTTCCGGAGGAATGAGGCCCCATTGTTCTCCCATTCCACCCGCTAGTCAAGGCTAGGATGTACCTACTGCCGGGGGGCCCCCGTCGCGCAGCGATGGGGCGGGCGCCGAGTGGCGCTGGGCGGATATACTGGGCGAAGCCCATCCGCCCGCGATTTCGGAGTCGTGCGACGAAGCAGAGCCGCGACAAAGCCCGCGCGGGCAGGCCCGCAGGGCCGCGGGGCAGAGCCCCTGAACGGTTAAGGCTGGATGACCAATTGGAGTTGCGTCCCGCCGGGTTGGCCGATCCGATGGGCAGCGTGCTTGATCTGCATTGCCACCTGCTCGCCGCCGTCGACGACGGCCCGGCCGACCCCGCCAGCGGTCTCGCCCTGGTCACCGAATTGCGCAGACAGGGCGTGGAATCCGCGGTCACAACGCCGCATCTGCTGAGTCCGCGTTTCGCCGCCGATGGCCTTGAGGCGATGATCGCCGACGCCTGGCTGCGGCTACAAGAGCAGGCGGCGACGGTTGGACTACGGGTTTTTCTTGGGTCCGAAAATCACTGTTCAGGACAACTTGACCCCGAAGCCTTCGCCCAGGCAGCGCGGCCGTTGGGTGACGGACCCTGCGTTTTGGTAGAGCTGCCCGATGACCACCTGCCGGGCCGGGCCTGGGCGAGCTGCTTCGCGGTGGTACGCCGTGGCCGGCGGCCGGTCCTGGCGCATCCCGAGCGCTGCCGCGGACTGCGCGGCGATGACGATGGCCTAGCCGCCTTCATCACCAGCGGCGGCCTGCTGCAGATCACTGCCGGCCACGTCGCCGGGATGCATGGCTGGGCGATGCGCTGGCGCAGTCGACGCCTGCTGGCGCGCTTCCCGCACGCCTGCGTGCTGGCCTCCGACGCGCATGACCTGTGTGCGCGACGCCCTGCCTGGGACAAGCTGCCGGCGAAATTCCACCGCTGGATCTGTCCTGACCTGACCAGCCTAACGACCTGGCGCGGTGGCGACGACGCTCTGGTCCCCTGACCCTAGAAATCGCAGTTCGTCGTTGCGGCCACGCTGGTCGGCGTCGCTTTGGTTGGCGGCATCCGCGGGCCAGGCAGATCAACCTGAGGGCCGCTTACAGCGTCAGCTGTATCGCGGTGCTTGGCCGTTGCGTGGTCAGGTTATGCAGCCGCGCGTAGTGTCCGTTGGGACGCGCGATCAGTTCGTCCGGTGTGCCGTCCTCGATCACGCGACCTTTGGCGAAGACCAGGATGCGGTCGACGCCGCGTAGGGTCGATAGCCGATGGGCGACGATGAACGTCGTGCGGCCCAGGCAGAAGCGGTCGAGGTCGTCCTGCAGGCGAGCCTCGGTTTCCAGGTCGAGCGCCGAGGTCGGCTCGTCGAGGATAACGATGCGGGGCTGACGCAGAAATAGGCGGGCAAGGGCAATGCGTTGGCGCTGGCCGCCTGACAGTTTGGCCCCGCGCTCGCCGCACATGGTGTCGAAGCCGCAGTCGAGAGCGGCGATGAAGAGATGGGCTTGAGCCTTGCGGGCGGCCTCTTCGACGTCGCCGTCGGTCGCCTGGGGTCGGCCATAGCGGATGTTTTCGCGCACCGTGGCGTTCCACAGGAAGGCATCCTGCCCCATGATCGCGCAAGCGCGGCGCAGCGTGCGCAGACCGACCACCGACAGGTCATGACCATCGAACAGCACTTGGCCGCGCTGCGGACGGTAGAACCCGAGCACCAGATCGAGGAACGTGCTCTTGCCGGCGCCGGTCTCGCCGACCAGCCCGATGCGCTGGCCGGGCGGGATGACCACATTGATGCCACTGAGGATCGGGGTCTTCTCAGCGCCCGGATAGTGGAAGTCGACGCCGGTGAAGGCGATGCCGCCCAGAATGGGAACGTCCTTCTGAGCATGGTGGTATTCTTCTAGTTCGCGGGAATCGATCAGCTCTAGCAGCGCGTCGAGCCCGGGTTTGGCGGCCTGCCAGGCGTCGTAGGCGCCCATCCAGGTGTAGAAGCCGTTGCGCACCAAGGTCAGCACGCTCATGAAACCGACAGCCTCGCCAAGCGTGGCGGTTCCCAACACCACCAGCACACCGGCGGCGCACCACGTCAGCGAGGTTGAGTACTCACCGATGAACTGGATGACCATGTGCAACCAGCGCATGAACACGCTCTGCCGCAGGCCGCTGACCCGGATGTCCTCGATCGCATTGGCGATCCGGCCAGAGGCGAACTCCTCGTTGCCGAGACTCTTGGTTAGGCGCATGCCGCCGATGAACTCGACGATGCGCGCTGAAAAATCCTCACTGGTGTGCTGAACGCTGCGGTTCAGGGCGCGCACCTTGTCGTAGGTCAGGCGCACGACCAGGATCTGGAACGGCACCGCGATCAAGCCGATCAGGGCTAGCTTCCAATTGAGCCAGAACAGCCAGCCGAGGGCGGCCGCGGCCAGAGAAATGCCAACCAGGACGTTGCCGGCGAGGGTGCTGAGGAAGCCCTCGACCCGGCCGAGGTCGACGGTGACCTGGTTCGACAGCGCCCCGGCACCCTTGCGGGTGAAATAGGCCAACGACATGCGTTGCAGTTGGTCGACGATCAGCCGACGCAGTCGCGCCGTGGTGGTGCGGGTGATGCGCTGCGATCGCTCGAACGCCTTGACTGTGAACCACGCATGCACCGGCCACATCGCCAGCAAGCAGCCCGCCCAGATAGCGATCAGCCGCAGGGTGTGGGCGGTATCGCCATGCGCGGTCCCACCTGGCAGGGCAGGCGTAATGATGTGGTCGATCAGGTAGGTGATCGCAGCTGTGAATGGGACATAGCTGATGGCCTGCATGGCCTGGAACACCCCGGTCGTCATCGCATCGCGACGATCGACCAGGAGCAGGGCCGTCAGTCGGCGCAGGGCGCTGCGCCCACTGGTAGCGGCAAGCACCAGACGGCCGGACAGCTGACGCTGTTCGCCACTGGCCGGCTTCGGCTCGATCGTCATGTCCTCATGCTGAGCATCAAAGCTGGCGCGCAACCGCAGTGGAAACCGTCAGTTGTGCGCGAAATCCTTGTGCCGTGGGTCAGTCAACAAGCTGACTCAGGTAGCCCCCGGGCGCACCAGCAGGGGATCAGGACGTGGGCGGCATCGCGGAGGCGCATAGGGTGAACGCCCCATGGCGATTGCGCCCTGGGATCACGAGTATCGCCAACATGACCACCACACTTACTACGAACTCCAGCGTTCTGAGCCAGTCCAACGGCACCAGCTGCCAAGCCGCGCGCGACGAGGTCGCCAAGCTGGCCTACGCGGCCTTCCAGCAGGACGGCTCACAACATGGGCATGATCTCAGGAACTGGTTCGACGCCGAGGTTTACGCCAAGGCGAGGCCTGCCATGGACAAGCACGCGGATCACCACGCCGGAAGCGCCTCGTCGCGTTAAGCGGATCCAGACGGCGCAGACGCCTACGTGCGTGTCCAACGACTCTTTGACCACTGACAGCTCAATACCACGAACCAATTCGAGGCTCCCCATGCGTATTCTCTCACCAGTCACCGCGCTGCTGGCCATCGTCGCCATCCCGCTGTCGGCCGCCGACCTTTCCTATCTCGACCTCCGACTCAGCGGCGGCGTGCTGTCGAAGGTTTACAAAGGGTCATCCTCCGCGACCGTCACCGACGGCAATGGGGCGGTGACCAGCACGAGTTCGTCTGAGGACGGTCGCGATGCCGACACCAACTGGCGCGGTCAACTGCAGCTGGTCGGCGGCCAGCTCGGCTCTGCAGGCGGGCTGGTCTATGGCGCTGGCATCGCCGTGAACCGTGCGACCTGGGACAACGGAGCCCAGAACGCGCACGCCACCACGCCTGTCGTCGACATCCTGCTCGGTTACGGCTATGCCTTCACCCCAAGCTGGCACGTAGAGCTGACGCCATTCGCCGGCATCGGACGGGCGTATTACAGTGTCAGCGAAGGCGACTCGTCCTCGACCAGCAAGGATTGGAATGGGTATGTCGAATACGGCGCGAAGCTGGCGACCTACCTGACGCTTGGCGGCGGACTGCAACTCGGGCTAGAGGTGCCCTACCTGGTCGGTCGGTTCAAGCCCGAATACAGCCACAACGATGGTAGCAATCAGTACGAGGTGAGCGATGAACGCCGGAATCAAGGATTCGGCATGTTGATAAGCCTCGGCACCAGATTCTGAACGATATAGGCCGCAGCTCACGGCCACTTCCGGCCGGAGCACAACCGTTACAAACCAAGGAATTCCACATGTTCAAGCCATTCGCACTCATTCTCTTCATCGGCGGTATTGCCCTGCTCGTCGCTGGTTTCGTTTCTAGCGAATCCATCGCGTCGAGCTTCTCCAAAGCCTTCACCGGAGAGCCCACGGATCATGCCATCTGGCTCATCGTGGGGGGCGTGGTCGCAGTTGCCGCCGGCAGCGTGCTGGGCTGGCGTGGTTCTCGCGAATGATGTGTCATGAGATTCTACGGCTTCCTTCTGATGGCGATGGTCATCGGGGGCGCAGCACTGCTCGTCATCGTCCTGCGCAAGCCTGAGGTGCGTAAGGACAGCAGTGCCCTTGGGCACGGCCTGGAGTGTGGCGTTCGCGACGCCTCCGGCCATATGCGCAATGCGACCAAGGACGGCGTGCAATGATGCCTGGCCATTCCGCCTTCATGCAACCGTCGGCTGCGGACACAGCGGAGCGGACCAGCGTGTGGCCGCTCCGGATGCCGGACATCGGTGCCTTGAATATTCTCATCCATGCCCGTATCCGGGACTTCTACGAATCGATGCGCGCATCGCTGGAGCAGCGGCGGCATCGGGTCGAAGGGGCGTTCTCGGTCGAAGAAGGTGCCCTCAAGATGCGCCAGGGCCGCTATGACCGGATCTTCATCGACATCGGCGTTCCAAACGTGGATCGGTTGTCGCTGATGACCCTGGCCGGCGAACTGCGCGCGAGTACGGTCGAAATCATCGATCGTGATACCGTTGAGCGGGAGATCATGCGTGGTCGTCTGACGAACTTGCGGTAATTGCTGCGCCGTCGGGTCTGGCAGTGGCGTAATGATCGGATGCCGCATTTCGAAAGACAGGAGACACAGAGACACAGCGGCGCGATGAGGTTAGGTGTAATCCAGCGGTCACCCCTGAAGGGTGAAGTGTGAAGGGTGAAGGGTGAAGGATCCATTCCTCCCAACTCCTTAGGCCCTCTGTCTCCTGTGAATTCGAAAGCGTTATCTACGATAATCCACGCATCGGCAGGCAGGATTGTGCCGTCAACCCCGGGCCGTCCGGCACGTCCGCGGGGCGTGCCGGACAAGCGTCAGGACTTCGCCGGAACTTCTGTCCAGACCGGAGACGCGAAGACTTCGTCACGCGTCAGATTCACGAATACCGTCGCCTCATCCCAGCGCATGCGTTCGATCTGGTCGGGAGAGATCAGGACCAGCTTGGCCGGCCCTGCGCGACCGGTGTCGACCACCAGATTCCGGATTCGCCAATCTCCATCATCAACCAGAAAATCGACCACTTTTCCGGCATCTTCGGTTCCCGCCCGGACGACGTGGCCGCACACCGCCCGCGTGCTGCGCAGGTGGGCGTCAGCTGGGTGAGCTGCCGACCAGGTCGAGGCGTCCTCACCCGGAAGGGGGACCGCTGGATCGGACAGGATAGGGTAGTTGGTCATGCCCCACAGTCCGTTACCCTCCCAGTAGAACGGCCAGCCGTAGTACCTAAAATACTCCTCTTCGAACTGTCGTGAGATCGGTTTGTGGGTGTCGATCGATGGGCTGTTCTCGATCTGCTTGCGCGTCAGATTGACGATCATCACCTTGCCACCGGGATATAGACTGCTGAACGCAAGCGGAGTGATCAGCACCTGTAGGCCGGTCAGCCACGAACCGGTGTCGGCGACCAGGTAGCGGATGGTCCAGCGTCGATCGTCAAAATAGAAATCCTTTACCTGTCCGATCTCGCCATCCGTGGCGCCGATCCGATCCCCGTAGATGAGCTTGACGCTGTGGAGCATGCTGGCCTTTCTGTCGAGCAGGGGCTACCTGCCGATCCGGCTAGCGTTTCGGGTGTCGCTATGGAGGGCTATGGGGTGATGTCCCCATACGATGGCGGCAGGCCGCGTGAGTGGGTGAAGGCCAGTCCGATGCTATTTGCCGAGCAAGCCATCGCGCAGATCGTCATCGATTGGCTCGCTGCCGATCCAAATTGAAAACAGCACCGCACTGAATGCCGCCCCGGGCACCGTGCCGAGGATACGACCGTTGTGGGTCACGGTGGTGCCGGTACCGGGGACATAGCCCAGCACGAGTTCGTCTCCTTTAACCACCGATGGCCACAAGGTGTTAATCGAGCGCACACCGGGATCGATCTCATAGCGTGGCGCAACCCCGATGCGCTCCTCGACGGTCTTAGTGGTCGCCTTCGCCAGTTCGGCGGCAGAAAACGCTCGCAGATAGCGGAAGCTCAGTTGGCGGGGCACCTCAGCGAGGGCCTGTTCGCGGGGGGTCGCGGCCGGCAGATGTAATGCGACGTCATACACCGTGTACCACAGCCACGAGAAGCGTTCGCTGCCGCGCAGGCCCAGCTGGGCGGAGCCCACCTCGACTTGGGCAGGCCAGCTGACGGCCGACAAGGCTGTGGCGCAGAGCAGGGAAACGAAGAGGCGCATGGGCGCAGCATCGCCGGAAACCCAAATCTAATATCTGGTTTCCGGCCAGGCATCTACACGCCAGTGCGACTACTCCGGAACGAACAGCGGCACCGACCAGACTTTGGCGTTGGCTGCTATGGCCAGGAGACGGCCACGCGCTGCAACCACTTGGTCATCGCCAACGCCGTTGGCGGTGCGTACGAAGATCGCCCGGTGGACCGGCTTGGCGCTGTCGGCGAAGGCTGTCGCTAGTGCCGTGGTCAGCCCGGCGTCGTCCATAACGGTGTCTTCCAAGGCGATGCGTCCGTCAGGCGTCAGGCGGAGCTGCATGACGGTGGGCGCTGTGCTGATCACTAGGTGGACCTTGGTGGTGGCCGGGGGAACGATGGCACTGTTGACCTCGAAACGCGAGTCTTCGTCGGCGGCCGGGAAGGGGCTGGCGAATAAGGCGTCCGGTTCGTCGTAGTTGACGGCCAGCGAGCGGGTCGAGTCGAGCATGAAACGCTCGCGTCGAGCCGGCTTGCCGTCTGGCCCGGTCTCGGTGACCAGCAGCATGCGCGAACCGGTCCAGAGCCACGGCAGGGCCGGGAAGGCACGATCCGTCTTGCGGTCACGAATCAGGGTAGCGGCGTCGGCCCACACCCATTGGCCGTCCTCATTCCGCCACAGCAGGGTCAGGCTCATCGGCGTACCCCGCGCCGGAACACCGCGATTTTCCTCCGCCGGACGGCCGTCGGTCAGCGGGAAGGCGGCCAAGCAGGCAGCCTTGATCACATCGCCGCGCTCGGCGGTCAGGCGCACCAGGGTCTCGTGGGTTTTGCCTTCGCGGAGACAGGCGAGCACCTCCAGGCCGTCGCTGGGACCCTTATCGATCTGGAAGACGCCATCGAGCACGACCCGCTCGCCAGAGACCAGGCGCACCGACGGGGCCAGGGCGGTGCCGGCGGTCGGATCGAACGGCGGCGCATCCGCACGCTGCGGCAGCGTCTTGGGGGGCGCGGGCAGCAGAGCGAGCAGGTCGCTTTCTCCGGCGGCTACGGCGACCGCGGCGCAGACGACGAGACAGCAGGCGGCGAGGATGCGCATGCTGGCAGCATCGCGGGCGATCCCGGCCTGTCGACCGTCGGACTTGCGCAGCCGTCAACCAGTGGCCCCGGACTTGCCGACCCGCTGCACAGCCCACGCTGGCTCCATGCCTGATGCCGTCGCCCTGCTTAGCGAGGCCGCTGCCCTCGCCGAGCGCGCCCTCGATGCCCGCCTGCCAGCCGAGTCGGTCGAGCCGGCCCGGCTGCACCGCGCTATGCGCTACGCCATCTTCGCTGGCGGCAAACGCCTGCGGCCGGCGCTCGTGTTGCTTGCCTGTCGTGCGGTCGGTGGGCGTGACGTGTCAGCCGCCCCCGGTCTTGCCGCGGTCGAGATGCTGCACACCTACACCCTGGTCCACGACGACCTTCCGGCGATGGACGACGATGATTTACGCCGTGGCCGCCCGACCTGCCACAAGGCGTTCGATGAGGCCACCGCCATTCTTGCAGGCGACGCTCTGCAGGCCGCGGCCTTTGGCGCAGCCGCTGAACTGGGGGCCGAGGCGGTGCGGGTGCTCGCCCGCGATGCCGGTTCGCTCGGCGTAGTCGGTGGGCAGCAGGACGATCTCGACGCCGAGGGCAAGCCGGTCGACGGCGCCCTGTTGGAACGCATCCACCGGCGCAAGACCGCGGCGCTGATTCGCGCCAGCTGCGAGTTGGGCGCCATCGCCGGCGCCGCCTCGTCGGCGCAACGTCAGGCCTTGGCTGCCTACGGCGAAGCGCTCGGCCTCGCCTTCCAGATCGCCGACGACGTGCTCGATGTGACCGCCACCGCGGCGACCCTGGGCAAGACGCCGGGCAAGGATGCGGCCCAGGGCAAGCTGACCTACGTCGCGGTACACGGCCTTGATGCGGCCCGGGCCGAGGGGGCTCGCCAAGCGTCGCTGGCGCAGGCCGCTTTGGCCGAGTTCGGGCCACGCGGAGCAGAGCTTGCCGAACTGGCCCGCTTCGTGGTGGAGCGCCGCTCATGAGCCGGCTCCTGCTTCTCAGTCTGCTTGCGGTCGCCATCGGCGCTCTCGAATATACACCGAAGGCGGATCAGCTGGTGCTCTACCGCTGGACCACTACGCAGACGGCGCAGTGGAAGAGCGCGGGCGACGATCTGCGCTATGACACCCGCATCGTGTGGGATCTGGCGCTGCGATGTGCCGCGGTGAACGGAGCTCAGATGACCGTCAAGGCAACCTTTGTGCAGGTCTCCGCGACCCACCGCGGACCTGGCACCGACATCCGGGTAGACAGTCCGAGCGGCGCCGGCGCCGGCGATCCGTTGCTCGGACATCTGCTTCTGCTGGCTGGCCGCACCCTGACCCTGGAGGTCGAACGCACCACCGGCCGCGTGCTGACGGTCGCCGGGGCCGACGAGCTGATCGCCGCTATCAATGCCAAGGTGCCAGCAGCAGTGCCAGGCGACCCACCACCATTGGACGCCCAGGCTCGCGCGGTTTATGGGCCCGAAGCCCTCGCCCGGCTGTGGAGCCAGGTGCTGGCCCTGCCAGGCAGTGCGACCGCGGTGCCGCTGCCCGCCCCGTTCACCAGCGGATCGATGACGCGGACGTGGCAGGATCTGTCCTGGACGGTTAAGCTGCCGGATGGACCGGCACCAACCTTCGAGTTGGCCAAGCTGCCGGCGGCGGTGCGCGGTTCGGTCACCGGACTCAGCGGCAGCGGGGCCCTGGCGCTGGCTGCCGGTTTGCCCGCAAAGTCATCCGGCAAGCTGGCTTTCCAGCTGGTGATTGATGCGATGACCCAGCCGGTGACGACCAGCAACGAGGTCACCTGGGAGCTGGACGCTCAGTAGGAGGCTGGGCAGCCCTCCGCTTCCTCGGCCGGCCTGCTATCTACAGTGCCTCAATGCCTGTCGTCCCCGTCTCTCCGACCCGCCAGCGTCTGCCGGCCTGGTTCAAGCGCAGCCTGCCCGCCAATGCTGAGAGCGCCGGCACCGACGCGGTAGTGCGCAAGCATGGCTTAGTCACGGTGTGCGAAGAAGCGAGCTGCCCGAACCGCCAGGAATGCTGGAGCAAGAAGGCCGCCACCTTCATGCTTATGGGCGAGGCCTGCACGCGCACCTGCACGTTCTGCGACGTCGCTTGGACGAAAACGCCGCCGGCCTTGGATCCGACCGAGCCCGAGCGCACCGCCGCCGCCATCGCCGAGCTCGGCCTGCGCTTCGCCGTCATCACCAGCGTCAACCGCGATGATCTGCCCGATGGCGGCGCGGCGCATTTCGCCGCCACCGTGCAGGCGGTGCGCGCGCGCTGCCCCGGCACCCTGATCGAGATCCTGACCCCCGACTTCTGCGGCAACTGGCAGGCCCTGGCAGTGGCGGCGGCAGCCAAGCCCGACGTTTACAATCATAACCTGGAGACCATCGGCCGGCTCTATCCGACGGTGCGTCCGCAGGCGCGCTACCGCCGCTCGCTTGAACTGCTGCAGCGTGTGAAGGCGCAACAGCCGAGCGTCCTGACCAAGAGCGGCATCATGGTCGGCCTCGGCGAGACCGACGACGAGGTTCGCCAGATCATGATCGACCTGCGCGAAGTCGGCTGCGACATCATGACGATCGGCCAGTACCTGCGCCCGACGCTGCAGCATCACGACATCATCCGCTTCGTCCCGCCCGAGCTGTTCAGCCAGTACGAGTCGTGGGGCAAAGAGCTGGGCTTCCGCTACGTCGCCGCCGGGCCGTATGTGCGCTCGTCGTACTTCGCCGAAGAAGTCATGGCCGGCGCGATCTCGCTGCCCTGAGCCAATGATGCGACTGCGTCCTACGCGTGTTGCCAGTCTCGGACTGCTCGCCCTGATCATGGGCGCGTGCGCAGCGCGTGCGCCCGAGCCGCCGGCTGGACTGACCGTCGATTGGCCGCGCTATCTTGGCCGCTGGCACGAGCTGGCCCGCTTCGACCACACCTTCGAACGTGGACTGGTCGGTGTCACCGCCGACTACGCGACGCTGCCTGACAGTCGTATCGAGGTGCTCAACGCCGGTCGGCGCGAGACGCTGGATGGCAAGCTCAGCCAGGCCCGTGGCACCGCTCGCATCACCGGCCCAGCCAGTCTGTCGGTGACCTTCTTCTGGCCGTTCAGCGGGGCCTACCGGGTGCTCGCCCTGGGAGATGACTACCGCTGGGCAGTAGTCGGATCCTCGACTCGTAGCTATCTGTGGTTTCTCCATCGCGATCCCCAGGCCACGCCCACCGACTGGGCGGCGATGGAAGCGGTAGCGCGGGATGCCGGCTATGATCTGGCGGGGTTGATTAGCGTACCACAGGCAGTTCGCTGACTTTCCAGGCGGCGCTGGCGAGTTGTCCGCGGGCCGCCAGAATCGCCCCGTGGCCCAAGCTTTCCGCTGTCCTGCCTGCCGACACAAGTTCGTCCCCGCGTCTACCCCGGCCGATGGGCGGATCCCTTGCCCGGCCTGTGGCCAGGTGCTGCGGGTGCCGATCCGCTCGCCCGTCCCGATGCAGCCAGACGAACGCATGCTCGGCAAGTACCGGGTCGGGCGAAAGCTCGGTGAAGGCGCGACGGCCAGTGTCTACGAGGCGGTCACCGTCGACGGCGCCCACGTCGCGCTGAAGGTGCTCAACGAGGAATCGGCGCGGGACCAGGAGTTTCTCGCCCGCTTCAAGCGCGAGTCCGAACTCGCCCACAAGGTCAACCATCCGCATATCGTTGGGGTGCGCGGCTTCGGTTTCGATCAGGGCAAGTTCTTCCTCGCTATGGAACTGGTCGAAGGCCACAGCTTGGAAGAGGAGATTGAGCGGCAGCGCAAAGTGCCGTGGCGTGATGCCGCCCGCTGGGTTCTGGAGATTGCCGATGCGCTGCAGGCGGTCGCTGCCCGTGGCATCATCCACCGCGATATCAAGCCGGCCAACATCCTGCTGGCTGGCGGCACGGTGGCCAAGCTCGCCGATCTCGGCTTCGGCAAGCAGATTGAAGGCAGCGGCGCCTGGGAGCAGCTCACCCTCAGCGGCGTCGCCATGGGGTCACCGGCCTACATGCCGCCGGAACAGGTCCTCGACGCTAAGATGGCCGACCATCGCAGCGACTGCTACAGCCTCGGTGCGACCTTCTATCACGCGGTCACCGGCCGCTTGCCATTCAACGGACGTAGCTCTTCCGAAGTGATGGAGCTGGTCCTGCGCAGCGAGGCGCCAGCCCCGAGCACCTTCGTCCCCGATCTCCCCAAAGGGGTCGATGCGTGCATCCGCTGGGCGATGCACAAGGACAAGCAACGCAGACCGCAGAGCGCAGCCGAGCTGAGCAGCGAGCTGAAGGCGATCCTCGAACGACCCGACGACTCCAACCGCTTCCGCAAGCGCCTGGCGATGCAGAAGCCGACGCCGGGCTGGCTTGTGCCGGTGGCCATCCTGTTGCTGCTTCTGGCTGTCGCAGGCGCAGCGGTGGCGCTGCTGCGCTGAGTCTGGCTGACCGGAGTTCAGCGAGAACTTCCCGATCGTTGGTAGGTCTGACGGGGCGATAGGACTGGGTTGCCAGGCTGTCCCGGCTGCTACATCCGTGCCTCACGGGAATACGCATGACCACGCTCGCCTTCGCTCCGCGCTGGAACGCCCAGCCGACCGCCTTCCGCCACAGCTGGGAGGGTCTGGGCAACATCGACCAGTTCCGCTGGTTCCAGCGCGCCGATACGCTCGCCCAGTTGCGCCAGGCGCGCGACGAACTCGGTCTGAAGTATGTGCGCGCGGCGGCGATGTACGGCCCAGAGATGCGCACCTGGACCTATCGGCTGGCCGACTGGCGCATGAAGCCCGACCAGAAGCAGAAGCAGGCCAACTGGCAGATCATCGACTTATGCCTCGACCATCTGGTCGAGCTCGGACTGAAGCCTATCTACACCACCTGCTTTACTCCCGCCGAGTTCACCGACAGCACCAAGACCTGCTGGCCGGACCATAACCCGATCGGCATGCCGCGCGACCTGCACCAGTGGGCCGACTTTGTCGCCAGCGGCGTGCGCCATCACATTGCGCGCTATGGCCTCGAGGAAGTGCGCAGCTGGTACTTCGAGTGCTGGAACGAGCCGAATCTCGGTGGTTTCTTTGACGGCACCCAGGAGCAGTTCTTTCAGCTGTGGTCGGCGACCTGGCGAGCCTTGAAGTCGGTGGACGCTGGGCTGCGCTTCGGTGGCCCGTCGACCGCGCGCGCCGAGTGGATTCCCGAGTTCCTCGACTTCGCAGCTAAGGACGGCACTCCGCCCGATTACCTGATTGGCCACGTCTACAACAACGACAGCGAATCGAATCCGCTATCGCCCTTTGACGGCCCAGCGGTCGACCGGGTCAAGGACAGCCCCAACTTCGCCAGCGGCGTGATCCGCGGCACCCGCAAGATGCTCGATGCGCGCGGTTGGACCGGCGAAGTCCACTGGAACGAATGGGGCCGTTCGTGGTTCCCGCACGACCTGCCGCGTGAAAGCGCGCGTGAGGCGGCCTTCGTCGCCAAGACCATGATCGAGGCCTCGCAAGAAGGCGACCTGTTCGCCTACTGGTGCCTGAGCGACATTTACGATCAGATCGGTTATTCACACAGCGAGTTCGATGGCAACTACGGCATGCTGTCGCTGCACGGTCTGCGCAAGCCGGCCTATCAGGCCCACCGGCTCCTGGCCCGCCTCGGCACCAGCCGCGTGGCGGTCGAGGGTGGTGATGCGTTGCAGGGCGCGATCGCCACCGTCGACGGGCCCAAGCGCATCCTGGTCTACCGCTATCCCGCGACTCCGGACGCCGCGGTCACCAGCGAGCGCGTGTCGTTGCGCCTGCCCGGCAAGCCGGCGCTCGCTCCGCGACTGTGGCGCATCGATGCACGCGAGCACAACGTGCTCACGGCCTGGCGCGATCTTGGCGCGCCCGAAAGTCCGACCCGCGTCCAGCTCGCCGATCTGCAGGCCGGCAACGGCCTGATCCCAGCAGCCCCGACGGCGCTAAGCCTGCGCCAAGACGGCGAGACCTGGTTTGTCGAGTTCGACCTCGAATGCCCCGGTGTCGCTCTAGTGGAGATCGCCGAATAAGTTCAGCGGGCGACGGCAGCTGTCATAGGCGGCGCCACGATATCGCGCACTGGTTGGACAATGCCGCGGGCGCGATCGCTGAGGCGGGCCAACAGGGCCTGACTCGGGCGGTAGGGGTGCCGCCAGCTGGCCCAGCTGGGGCCGTAACGGTAGACCGAGATACGGCGCTGGCCTGGATTCCGCCGCGCCGCCGAGCCGTGCATGATCGCATCAACAAAGAGCAGTGCGTCCCCGGCCTTCAGGTGCACCTCGATGGCGCCGGTCACGCCGTCGACTGACGACATCTCGCCCGCGCCCTTCATGCACGCCTTGGCGAATTCCGGGTGTTCGAAGTTCGACTTGTGGCTGGCGGGCACAACCATGGTCGCACCGTCGCCAGGTCCGATGTCCTGATGCGCGATCAGCACATTGACTTGGCCGTTATGGAAGCGCTGGTTGTGCACCCGGTACTGGCAGCGCACGACGTGGCGGTTGCCGCCCGAATGCAGGCCGATCGCCTCGCCTTCAGCACGGATGTTGGCGAAGCACTCGTCGATGAAGAGGGGGCCGTGATGGTAGTCGAAGTCGTTCTCGCCACCGACGAAGTGGCGGACTTTCTCGATGTAGGCCGGATGGTCGACCAGGCGCTCCCACACCGGCCCACCCTCGTAGATCTGCTGCAGGTTCAAACCTTCGCGGCCGCCGAAGTCATGACCTATGACATGGCCAGCCCATTCGCCTTTGCGCAGGGACTGCAGCCGGTCCATCGACGCGTTAGTCTCGGCCAGCTCGGCGGCGGACAAGGCGCCGCGGATGATGACGAAGCCGTTGAGGTCGAAGAGAAACGTCTCCAACTCGCTGGTCGGGACGGCGTCGGGGAACCACTGGCTCATGACCTGCTCCTTTGGGTTGCTGGACTGCTGGGCCGCTGGGCCGCTGTGCTGCTGGGCCGCTGGGCTGATTGGTGCAGCCTATCAAACAAAACACGTGGAATCTACACCACCATGATGCACGTTGAGGCTGAATGATGCACGTCCAGCACCACGCCCAGTACGAACAGCGAGTCTACGCCCCTTCCACGGCGCCATGCGCCGGGGCGGGATCCTGGCTGATGTGCCTGGGCCGCCTGCGTGGCACCGGCAGCTTCGATCTTGAGCAGGTCCCGCGCACGCCCTCGTTGCATGTCGTCCAGGCTGGAGCCGGCTGGCTGACCGTCGACGGCGGCCGCGCCGAGCCGCTGTCGCCTGGCGATGTCTTCGCGATTCTGCCCGGCGATCGTTCGCGCTATCGCGAGGATCCCCAGCGGCCGTGGCGCTACACCTGGCTGGGCTTCGATGGCGAGCAGGCGGTGACCCTGCTGCGTCAGACCGGACTGACTAGCGGGGTACGGGTATTGCGAAGTGTGGCCACGCCCCAGCTATGGCGGGTATGCGACGAGGCCGAGGCGGCCTACACAGCGCCATCCTGCTCGCCGTTCGCACCTGCCGCTTTCGGCCTGCGCATGTGCGAGTCGCTGGTCCCGTCTGGCGCCACCTCTCCGCCCGCCGATCCGGCCGTCAGTCTGCGCGCGATCATCGATGCCGGCTATGATGGTGACCTGACCGTCGCTGGCGCCGCAGGCCGTCTCGGGGTCGACCGCAGTACGCTGTATCATCGCTTTCGTGCCAGTTATGGCTGTGGCCCACGCGCCTATCTGCAGCGCGTGCGGCTGGAGCGTGCCCGCGAGCTGCTGCGTCGCGGCGAGGGGACGGTCACCGCGATCGCCGCGACCTGCGGCTACGATGACCACCGGGCCTTCGCGCGTGCCTACAAGGCGAAGTTCGGGCTTAATCCGTCTGCTGAACTGCGGCGTTGAACAGGGCGGACAGCTCGTCGGCCGAGGCCGACCGGCATCCGCCAGCAGCCAGATCGACGGGCAGGTCAAGGGCCCCGATGCGGTCACGGTGCAGCGCGGCGACCTCACCGCCAAGATTGCCGAACATCCGCCGTACCTGGTGGTAGCGGCCTTCGCACAGCTCGATGGTGGCGCTGCCCTCGCCATGCAGCTCCAGGCGCGCGGGCAGGGTGGGACGGTCGTCATCGGGCAACGACAGCCCGATGGCACAGCGCTCGGCGGCATGCGCCGACAGCTTGCCGGTGTAGCCGACCCGATAGCGCTTCCAGATGCGCTGCTTGGGATTGGTCAGGCGATGGATCAGTTGGCCGTCGGTGGTGCACAGCAGCAGGCCGCTGGTGTCGCGATCAAGGCGGCCGGCCGGTTCAATCGGCAGCAGGACGAGTTCGGCCGGATAGAGCGATTCCAGCAATGGGGCTTCGCGTGGGTCGTGGCTGCAGGCTAGCCCGAGTGGTTTGTACACCAGCAGGGTGGCTTCGCTGAGGCCTTCCTCGACCAGCTTGCCGCGCACCGTCACCGGTCGCCCACGCAGCTGCACGGCCTGGTCGCGACAGACCGCCCCATCGACGGTGACCAGTCCAGCGCGGATCAGATCGCGGACCTCGCTGCGGGTGCCGAGTCCCTGGTGGGACAAGAAGGCGTCGAGGCGTGAACCCACGATCAGCCAGGGGCGTCAGTGCCCTTCAGCTCGTCCAGGCGGGCCTGGTAGCTGTCGAGCTGGGTCTTGGCCGTGCGCACCGCCTTCAGGCCGGTCTCATAGCGCTTGAGCGCCTCTTCAAGGGGCAGCTCCCCGCCTTCCAGGGCGGATACCGCCTCCTCGATCAGTCTGAATTGGTCCTCGATGGTTGCCTGTTTGGCCATGACCGGACTGTAGGTGCCAGACCCCGCCCGTCCAACGTCCTGGGGCTTGCCCCTGCCCGCCGCGTTGCATATCCTGGTGCTTCGGAAACCACGGACACGCGATGAAGCAGGGTCTCAAGATCACGGAAACCGCCACTGGTGCGGTGCAGGTGCTCCACCTCCAGGGCTACCTGGATGGCCACACCTTCGTCGAACTCGAACGCAAGGTCGACAGCCTGCTCAAGGCCGGCAAGACCCGCTTGGTCATTGAGCTGTCCGCCTTGTCCTACATCGCCAGCGCCGGCGTCGGCGTGTTCATCAACAGCCAGCACCAGGCCAAGTCCAAGGGCGGCACCGTCCAGCTAGTCAACCCGTCAGCCTCCGTGCGCGAGATCTTCTCGATCCTCGGCCTGGGCTCGATTTTCACTATCCACGACACCGTGGATCAGGGCGTCAAAGCCGCCTCGGTCTGAGATGCGCTGGGGCAAGGACGTCGAGCGACTCGCCCGCGCCTTCGTCAGGCAGAAGCTCGACCTCGACTATATCCGTCATTATCTCATGGAGCAATTCCAGCTCGACTATAAGGCGGTCGACGAATTGCTTGAGAAACTGGGTGCGGTGAAACCGCCGAAACCTGGTGAGCGGCCCAAACCCGACGACAAAGATAAGGTCAAGCGCCAAGGGTTTTTTTAGCTCGTGGGGCTCTGCCCCACGCCCCCGCCGCGGGGCTGCCGCCCTCGGATCTCCCTGCCGGGCGCGCCTCGCTGACGGACGGCTCGGGCTTCCGCGTTCTGGCTTCCGCCTAGTCTGCCGACCATGCCGCAGGTCCTGCCTAGTATCCTCTCCGCTGATTTTGCACGCTTGGCCGACGAACTGGCGCGCTGCGCCGCCGCCGGGGCCCGTGCCGTGCACATCGATGTGATGGATGCGCACTTCGTCCCCAACCTCACGCTTGGTCCGCCGATCATCGCCAGCCTGCGCAAGGCGACCGCACTGCAGCTCGACGTGCATCTGATGATGAGCGACCCGATGCGCTATGCGGCTGATTTCCGCAAGGCTGGTTCCGACCTCATCACCATTCACGTCGAAGCGGTTGGTCAGCGGCGCATGCCGGCGGCGATCGACGGGCTGCGCGCCCTTGGCTGCCAGGTCGGGCTCGCCTTCAATCCGGACACCGATCCGCGCCTGTGGTTCCCGTGGTTCGATCGTGTCGATCTGGTCATGTTCATGACCGTCTATCCGGGATTCGGCGGCCAGGCCTTCATCCCCGAGGTGCGCGACTTCGTCCGTGCCACCCGGGCGCGGTTCCCACGCCTGCCGATCCAGGTCGATGGCGGGATCAATCGCGAGACCATCCCGACCATCGTCGCCGACGGGGCCGATCGCCTGGTCTGCGGCAACGCGTTCTTCCATGATTCCGACCCGGCGGAATTTCTACGCTGGGCCGAGCAGGTGGGCGCATGATCGATCGTGTCGCAGCCGAACAGCGCGAGGCCGCCTGCCTGGCGCCGGTGGCGATGCTCAGCGCCGGCTCGTTGGGCCGCGCCCACGACACCAAGCCCGACGCCTACCGCACCGGCTTCCAGCGCGATCGCGATCGCATCGTTCATGCCCGCGCCTTCCGTCGGCTACAGGGCAAGACGCAGGTGTTCATCGACGGCGAGGGTGACCATTTCCGCAACCGCCTGACCCACACCGTCGAGGTGGCGCAGGTCTCGCGTACGGTCGCGCGGCGGTTGGCGCTGAACGAGGATCTGGTCGAGTGCGTTGCGCTGGTCCATGATCTCGGCCATCCGCCGTTCGGCCATCGCGGCGAGGACATGTTGGCTCAGCTGATGGAGCCGCACGGCGGCTTTGAGCACAACCGCCAGGGCCTGCGCGTGGTCGAAGAACTGGAAGTGCGCTATCCCGAGCACCTCGGCCTCGACCTCTCCTACGAGGTGCGGGAAAGCATCGTCAAACACGGCTCGAAATACGATCCGGCCAAGGTCGAGGCGCGTTTCGGCCCACACCAGCGGCCGCTGCTGGAAGCACAGCTGACCGACGCCCTCGACTCGGTGGTCTACGATTGCCACGACATCGACGACGGCTTGCGTGGTGGCTACATCCGACTGGATCAGCTGGCGTCGATCCCGCTGTGGGACGCGGTGTGGCGCGAGGCGGTCGAGGCCAGTCCGCGCGCCGCGCCCGAAAAGCTCATCCTCGACCGCGCCCTGCGCAACCTGATGGATGCGATGATCGACGACTGCTGCGCCGCGAGTCTTTCCCGTCTGGCCGACGACGGCATCGCTGATCTGGCCGGGGTGCGCGCCGCGAGACGTCCACTGATCGTGCAGTCGCCCAGCTTCCAGGCCGGCAAGCGCGAGCTGGAGCGCTTCCTGTTCGACAACCTCTATCGTCACCATCTGGTCAACGCCGCCTTCCACCGGGCCCGTCGCGTCCTGGTCGAACTGTTCACCTTCTGGACCGAACATCCCGATGCCCTGCCGCCCGAGCACGCCGCGCGGGTCGACAGCTGTGGTCTGCAGCGTGTGGTCGCCGACTACCTCGCCGGCATGACCGACCGTTTCGCCCTCGACGAATACGTCCGGGTGTGCCGATGAGTGAAACCCCAAGCGCCCCAAGCGCCCCCAGCGCCCAAAGCGTTGGCCGCTGGGCCCCGCACCTGGCCCGTCGCGCGCGTGGCCAGGCCAAGGATGCGATCCTCGCCGCTGCCGCCGAACGCTTCTCTGTCCAGGGCTTCGCCTCCACCACGGTGGGCGACATCGCCACCGCGGCGCAGGTCGGCAAGGGTACTGTCTATCAGCACTGGCCGGCTAAAGAGGATCTCCTGCTGGATTGCTGCCTGGCTCATCTGCGCACGGCGCAGGAACGGGTCGAAGCGGCGGCCGGGGGCGGGGCTGCCGAGGGCGATCCGATCGCCGCGCTGCGCCGTGTCGTGTGCGAAGCGCTGCTCGCCGCCGCTGGCGGGGATGGCGCCCAACAGCGGCTGTTCACCGATCTGCAACAGGCCCTGGCCAACCGTCCCGAGCAGTTGTCCGATGCCCGCGCTCGCCTGCGCGAGCTATACGCAGCGTGGGAAGGCGTAGTCGCCTTCGTCCATCGCAGCGGGGTTGCCCGTGGGGTGTTCCGCAAAATGCCGGGCGATGGGTCGGTGCCACGGATGTTCACCGCCCTGGTCGACGGCTTCGCCTGGCAGCGCGCCTTCCGTCACGATGCCGATCCCGCCAAGATCGCTGACGAACTAGCCGGATTGTTCGTGGCCACGCTCGCGACGTGAAGATCGTTCATCTGGTGGCCCGGCTGAACGATGGTGGCCCGGCCCGGGTCATCGCCGGGCTGGCGGCTGCGCACGCCGCCGCCGGTCACCAGGTGCATGTGCTGGCCGGGGCCTGCGCTGACGATGAGCGCGATGTCAGTGACGAACTGTTCGGACAATCGCCAGTTGCCGTCGAGCACGTGGCCGGCCTTGGCCGTAGCGTCGCTCCGTTGTCCGACCTGCACGCGCTGCTGGCCCTGCGCCGCCGCCTGCGCGAACTCGCGCCGGATCTTGTCCACACCCACACCGCCAAGGCCGGGTTCCTCGGCCGGCTGATCTGCCGGTCGCTCGGCCTGCCCTGTCTGCACACCTACCATGGCCACGTCCTGCAGGGCTATTGGGCGCGGCCGGTGCACCTGGCTTTTGCCCTGGCCGAGCGCGTCTGTGCCGGCAACGCCTGGCATCACGCCCTGACCCCCAGTCAGCTGCGCGAACTACGCGATAGATATGGCATCGGCCGTCCCGCGCGCTGGCGCTGGCTGCCACCGTTGGTGCCGGAGGTGAAGCCGCGCGCCGCAGCCTGGCACGCACAGCTGCCAAGCGACCGGCCACGGGTACTGTGGCTCGGCCGCTTCGCCCCGGTCAAGGACCCCGGCCTGTGGCTGGAGACGGTGGCGGCGCTCAACGCGATCCGCCCGGTCCATGCCGTGTTGTGTGGCGATGGCGCCCTGCGCGCCGCCGCCGAAGCCCACGCCGTACGTCTGGGCCTGTCCGCCACGTGGACCGGTTTCGTACCTGCCGCCGAGGCCCTCGGGTGTGCCGACCTGCTGCTGATGACCAGCCGGAACGAAGGTCTGCCGCTTTCGGCGATCGAAGCCGCCGCCGCCGGCGTCCCGGTGGTCGCCCCGCCGGTGGGCGGCTTGGCCGACGCGGTGCGGTGGGGCGTGGTCGAGGGCGCGGCGCGCAATCCTAAGGCCTTGGCCACGGCTTGCGCCGACGTCCTGGCCCGCCCCAGACCCCCGCCGCATCCGCTGGCGTTGGCCTTGGCGGGGCCGAAGCTTCCCGACCGCTACCTCGCCCTTTACCACGCCATCGCCGGATGCGCCCCGCCCTCCTAGCCCTCGTTCTTGTTTGTACCTGTCTGAATGCCGGCGAGATCTCACTCGAGCCGCGCTTCACCGGCGAGGTGCGTACCGGTGACCTGCTGACCTGGCGGGTGGTCGGCGCCTCGGCGGCCTGGCTGGTCGAGGACGTCGCCCGCACGCCGCGTCTCACCGTGACCGGACCGGACGGCCGGACCTGGACGCGGCCGTGTTATCTTGATCGCACCTACAAGCCTGGCGAGACCGGCGGCCCTGAGTTCACGGCAGTTGGCGAGGCCTTCCTGTCGGTGCGCCACACCGCCCGAGAACCTGGCGTGCACAAGGCCACCTTGTGGGATCTGTCTGGCAAGGCCGTTGCCAGCGCCGAGCTGCGCGTGCTGCCCGGTGTCCGGCCGCCCGGCCCGCTGCGCATCTCGGCCGATAACCCGCGCCTACTTGCCTGGGCCGATGGTACGCCATGGCTGGCTATCGGGCCCAACCTGGCCTGGGCCAGCGCGCCCGATCGAGCCGGCGACTTCGCTCGCTATGCCGGATTGCTCAAGGCCCAGGGCTGCACCCACGTGCGGGTCTGGCTGGCGTCGTGGTCGGGCAAGCCGTGGGATGGCGACGGCCTGCGTCTCGACCATGCCTGGCTGACTGACCAGCAACTGGTCTCGGCGCGCAGCAATGGTCTGGCGGTCACCCTGGTGATTGAGAACTTCCACGACCTGATGACCGGCAGGGGCGCGCCTTGGGGTGCGACGGCCGAGGAACGCGTGGTGAATTTTGTCGATCGCGGGCCGATGGCGGCCTGGCTGCAGCGCGTACGCTACGTCCTGGCCCGGTGGGGAGCGGATGATGCGATCGCCATGTGGGAGCCGATCAACGAGATCGACATGGCCCAACCGATCCGCGAGAACGCTCTGCCGTGGCTCGAGAAGACGCTGGCCTGGCTGAAGCACGAGGATCAGGATCATCGTCTGCTGACCGCCAGCTGGGCGGGCGAGGACTGGCCACGCGCCATGGCTTTGCCCGGCGTCGACGTCAGCCAAGTGCGCGGTTACGTTTTCGAATGGACCTCGGCCGACTGGCGGCTGATCGAACGTACCCGCGACGCCATGGGCATGTGGATCGAACCATTCGCTCATGCGCAGCGTCTGGGCAAGCCGTTCCTGCTCGCCGAGGTCGGCTACCAGGGCAGCAACGAGGACAACCGTGGCAACACGCTCGACACCGAGGGTCTGCTGCTGCGCCAATTGTCGTGGGCCGGTCTGATGCTGGGCGGCTGCGGCAGCGGCATGAATTGGTGGTGGGACACCTACATCGACAAACAGGGCCTGTGGCCGGTGTACCATCCGATGGCGACGATCAGCGCCCGCATCGACTGGCGTGACAAGGAGCTTGCCCCGCTGACGCCCAATCGCGGCGGCGCCATGCGCGTGCTCGGCTGGACCAGTCCAAGCCAGGCGCTGATCTGGCCGGTGCACGTCAACGACACCTGGTATGCGGCGGTTGCCCAGGGCAAAAAGCGCCCTGTGCCACCTGCGCCGATCACCGCCACCTTGTCTGGTTTCGCCAAAGACGCGATCTACCGCATCGAGGCGGTGTCGATCCGTGATGGCGCCGCAGGTCCGGGCTGGACGCAGAAAAGTCTGCGCGACGGCCGCCTAGAGGTGGTCATCCCGCAGGGCACCATCGATCTCGTCTACGTGGTGAAGCGGAGCGAGCCGTGATGCTGCTGCATCCGTTGCTCGCCTGGGGTCTGGCCGCGATCGCGGTGCCGATCATCATCCATCTGCTGTTACGCCAGCGGCCGAAGCCGGTGCCGTGGGCGGCGATGCGCTGGCTGATGGCGGCGCACCGCGAGGCCAGCCGGAAATGGAAGCTGACCAACTGGCTGCTGTTGTTCCTGCGCTGCCTGGTTGTCGCCCTGCTCGCCCTGGCGGTGGCGCGGCCTGCGCTCCCTGGTTTCGGTGGCGGATCCCATCTCGTCGTGGTGATCGACCGCAGCGCTTCGATGGGCGCGCGCGGATCCGACCCCGGTCCACTGGCTGCCGCCCAGGCCGCCCTGACCACCGCTGAGCTGCCCTACGCGCGCTGGAGCCTGGTGGCCGTCGGTGCGCCAGGTCGGACTGGCGCTGACGGCACTGAACTGATCGCCAGCGGCGAGCGCAGCTCGGTGATCGAGGCGCTGTCGCGCCTTGCCGCCCTGCCGCTGCCCGGCGGACTCGACGGCGCCGATAGCGGGACACTGACCAATGCCCTGGAGACCGGCTGCGATGTGCTGCTGGTGTCAGACTTCCAGCAGGATGACGGTGCCCGCGCCTTGGCGGTGTGCACACCGCTGGCCCGCCGCGCCGTTCGCTGGTCGGTCGGCAGTCCGCTGCCTAACCGCTGGATCGCGGCATTGCCCGAGGCCGGCGATCCGCGTCCCGGCGAAGGCGGCGAGTTGCGGCTGCGCGTCGGCGGGCCGGCCGGGCCGGTGCGCCTGGGCATCGATGGCGGGCCGCCGGTGCGGGTCGCCGAGAAGGTCCAGGGCGAGCTGCGCGTGCCGTTGCCGCCATTGGCCGCCGGCATCCATCGCCTGCGCGTCGTGCTCGACGACGGTGGCCTGAGCTACGACGACGCGCTGGACGTTCCGCTGACCGTGCGCCCGCCGTTATCCGCCCTGGTGGTGGCCGAGCGCGGTGACTATGCCGGCGCTGCACTGCTCGCCGACGATGGCGGCCTGGCTGCCAACCGCATCGCGCCAGGCGCATTTGCCGGCACCGCCCTGCCGCCCGGCGGTGCCGTGCTGTTGCGCGCACCGGTGCCCGACGCCCAGCGCCTGGCCACCTGGGTGCGTGGTGGTGGCGTGCTGTGGGCGGATCTGGATCTGCTGCTGGCGGATCCGGCCCTTGCCGGCCTGACGCCCGGACTGGCTCGCGGCGAAGGCGAGACGGTGGGTGGCGCCTACGCCGCTGGCGAACCGGACATCGACGAGATCCTGGGTGCGGTACGCCGCGAGCGCGTCCGTGTCGCCACCATGCCTGACGGCGGTCGCCCGCTGCTCTCTGTCGGCGTCGCTCCGATCGTGGTCGCGGTACCTGCCGGGCGGGGCTGGATCGTCGCCGAGCTTGATCACCTGATCGATGATCAAGCGTTCGCCGCGCGCGGTACGGTGCCCCTGTGGGTGACGCGGACGGTTCGCCGACTCGCCGCCGCTGCTGACAGCCCGCAGGCCTGGGTGGCCGGTCTGCCAGCCAGCGAAGAAGCGCGCCTGACCCGTGACGGCGTGCAGATGACGGTGCGGGCCGGTCAGGCGGTGGCGCTGGCCCCCGGCACCTGGGATGCCGGGGGTCGCAGCGTCGTCGTCCTGCCCAGCCCCGACGAGGCGCGCACAGCGGGAGATGCTCCGTCGGGCACTGCGACGACCGTCGCTGAGGCGATGCCGGTGCGCAGCGGTTTGGATCTCGGCTGGTGGCTGCTGCTTGCTGCCTTGCTGATGGCTGCGGTCGAGATGGCCGTCGCTGCGTGGGCTGGACGTCGCTATAGCGGAACCGAGGCGCGACGTGGCTGATAGCATCGCCACCGTCTTCACCTTTGCTCGACTCGCCGAACCCTGGCAGGTCGGTGCGCTGCTTGCCGTGGCCGTCACCGCGGCGTGGGCGGCGTGGCGCTGGTATGGCCCGCGCGCCCCGGGCGCGGCCGGGCAGATCGCCCGCGTCTGTCGCAGCATGGGCATGGCCCTGCTCGTCTTGCTGCTCGGCTGGCCGGCTCTGTCGCGCACCGAGACCACGGTGTTGCCCGGTTCGCTGGTCGTGGCGATCGACACCAGCGCCTCGATGGCGCGAGCCGACGGGCCAGGCGGCGCAACCCGCCTCGCGACGGCCAAGGCCTTGGTCGATCTGCTGCGCGGTCAGGAGCAGAGCCGACGCATGCGCATGGCCACCGTCACGCTGGACGAAGCTGCCGCGCCGTTGCCCGCCTCGCCCACGGCCGATGGCAGCACCAGTCCACTAGGCGACGCCCTCGCCAGTATCGCGCTGGAACGCCGGCCCGACGTGCTGGTGCTGGCGACCGATGGCCGGGTGACCTCGGGGTCGACCCTGGCTGCGATCGGCGAACGTCTGCGTGGTCGCGATCTGCGTCTGCTGGTGCTCGCCACGGGCGGCGAACGTCTGGATCCCGAGCTCTTCCTCGACGAAGTGGCGGTGAACCGCGAAGTCGCTCTCGACGAATTGGAACCGGTCACGGTGCGGCTGTCGGCGCGCGCCCTGCCACCCGGTCCGGTGCTGGTCGAGCTGCTGCTTGATGGCGTCGTGGTCGACAAGGCCGAGGTCGCCGTGCCCACTGACAGCGAGCAGCTGCATGCCCTGGAAGCACGGGTTGGCGCGACCTTCCGCAAAGAGGGGGCGGCCAAAATCCTCGTCCGCGCCAGCGCCGGCGGCTTGGTGCGCACCCAGGAGCTTGGCGTGACAGTCGCCGAACGTCGGCTTGGCGTGCTGCTCCTCGATCGTCAGCCGCGCTACGAGGTGCGCTTCTTGCGCGAAGCGCTGAAGCGCGACAGCGGCGCGACCTTGCACGCCTATCTTGCCGACCAACGCTGGAAACGTTGGGGCTCTGACGGTCCCGACCGCCTGCCGCTGACCGCCGCCGATCTTGCTGCCTATGATGCGGTGATCATTGGTGATCTGGGGCCCGAGGCCTTCCGCGACGCCGATCTCGCCGCTCTCGCCAAGCACGTGAAAATCAACGGCGCCGGCCTGATCATCATCCCTGGTGAAAGCGGTGCGGCCGCCGGCCTGGCGCG
>Ga0105046_10002942_pt1 | contig 26972 bp, 16 predicted proteins | sample MAT03_FD_78385 | JGI IMG/M metagenome (GOLD analysis project Ga0105046, IMG submission 78385) | Freshwater microbial communities from Lake Fryxell liftoff mats and glacier meltwater in Antarctica - MAT-03 (megahit assembly) | ecosystem: Environmental > Aquatic > Freshwater > Ice > Liftoff... | reverse complement strand
TGAAGCCACTTTTAAAAGACCAAACTCGCAAGTACATCGACTATTCGGTTGGGAGTAGCGGTGGCGACGTGAAGCTCTTCGATGACGGGGTGAAGTATCTGATTCATGAGTTTACCGGTGGCAACCCACGTTGCATCAACAATGCAGCAACGGCTTGCTTGCTGGGTGCCGTGTCTCGACGCACTTCGAGGATCGACGAAGAGATCTTTCGACTAGCGGCTCAAGAACTTCATTGGAATTAGAGGAGAGCAACGATGGGCAAAGAATTAAGCGGCCAGGGCAAAGAGCGAACAGTAATTCGCCGGGATCGATTGCGAGAACTCCGCAACCAGATCGATTTTAGACACTTGTTCCGTCGGCTTGGTTGGCCATGAAAATACAGGGAGGATGGCGTGATACTATTCGTATGTCCGGAATGCAGTGAGTCGCAAACATCTGTAAATCCCAAGACGAACCTTGAGCGATGCTTCCGTTGCGAACGGAATTGGAATCCGATCGACTTCACGATGGCGGTAGGTCGTATGGACTTCTTGGAGGCGTATGGCTTTTTGGAGGAGATGCTTCCAAGGTCTCCCGAATTGGACGATCGGCCATTCTGAATAAAAGAGTCTTGAAAACAAGTCTAAAAGGGGTGATGCAACTGTATAGCGACAACTAGTTTTCCCGATCTGCTCCCGGTCGGTTCTGATCATGAAATTCGCCCTTCATCATTAGGAGGATTGTCATGGTCAGCCCCTGGAAGCGCGCGAGAATATCCAACGGTCTTTTGATTCAGAGCCAAACTACACTCGTTGTGCAACGGAATGCCACGCGGATCCAAAAACAGTTCATGAGTACACCGATAAAGGTGTCGTTCCCAAGCGCCTAGCACTCGACGCTGTATTACAGAGTCACCGGCTGAAATTCCCCGATGATTCTGGATCAATCGAATCCGTCGGTCATGGTGGACTCTGCTATCTGAAAAACAAGCTTAGGCGGAATAGTAGTCTACCTGACAGGAGCAGGAGCAGGAGGAAAAGCAGGAGCAGGTGCAGGTAAAGGTGCTCGTTTTTGACGACGCAGCTGTAGCACAACTTGCCTGACTTCGCCCGCCGCAACCTTGACCTCTTCCTTTGCAGCGTACTCTGCCCCAAATTCGTTGACTAACAGTCCAGTGACATCAAACTTGTAGGTCTTGCCTGCCTTTAGGCCTCGAACGACAAAACTGCGCACGGACCCCTTAGTAAAAGTTGGTTCGCCGTTGAAACTGACTATCGCTTTTTCCGGAACGATGACGGTGAAGTTGATAATCTCTTCCGGCTTGTCGGCATTGTCCAGTAACTCTTCTTGACCAAGAATCGATGAGCCATTGTCAACCGTCCCATAAATCATAGCTTGAGAAGAACCCGGGCACGCGCATTGTGCAAACAAGGTCATTGTACTCGAGTTCCAACCTACAGTGGTGAGAACAATACTGTACACAAATCGCAATCCGAAATTTTTCATTTTAGATACACTCCACACTTCAACAGATTCCAGGCCTCGCTTGAAACGAACATCCGACATTTTTTTCTATCGGAGCAATTAAGGGGAAAAACGAAACAAATTAGTTTGCTTCCAGATTTGTCGGCTATTACCATTCGAACGATTTTACCGACTGGAACGTGGTTCGGAAGTGGTAAATGCAGTGCTGCAGGATCGTTTTCGACTGCAGCCGAAAGAAGATGGATGAAACAGCGCCTTTTATTTTAGTTGGTGCTCCGGTTTCGGCTTCGACTGTTACCAAGTAGTGCGGAGTTTCTGGCTGCAGTAAACCCTTTTCGTTTCGCTTCGCCACGAACATGGGGTCACCCACAAATTCGAAGGGAAGTTCGCCGACCGGGTCCGGTGAAATTCGACTCACTTTGCATTGCACAGGAATGTTAACATGCGAGTCAAGAATGCAATCGGCCCTCATTCCAAGACGAATGGATTTGATATCCGTTTCAGAGACAAGCGTTTGGAAAAGGACCTCCCGCTTTTCGCTGAACCAACCTAGGAGTGCTCCACGCTCTACAACACACCCAAGACTGCTTGCATCGGTTGGATGGGATGCAAGTCTCTGATTCTTTGGCGAAACAATTGATTGTGGAACTTTGATATTGGAAGAAATAAAATAGCCATTCATTGGTGCTCGAACCGAAAGCGTCTGCATTTCCGTTAGCATCAAATTCCGCTTCGATTTCAACTCATTCAGTGATTCGATGATCAACGGAACTTCATATGCCGCTGAAGGCTCGTCAACGGACGATTGCCGAAGGATCGCTAGCTTCGCTTCCAGGTAGTCCATTTCCATTTGAAGCTTGTCGAACTCAACGATTTTCTCCGGACAATCTAGCTCGATAACGAGTTGCTCGTTTTTCAAGCGATCGTTGCGATTCTCGACGAATCGAATCGCTGCCGTCTGAGACGCGTAGATTGGAGACTTGTCCCCAAAGTCCAGCAGTCCGCGAGCTCGAACATAGTTTGGGATAGGCACGGTTGATCCCAAAAACAAAAGAAACAAAATTGCCACAACAAAAAACAGGAACCGCATGATGCTGATTGGGTTGGAGGCAAAAAACTCGAGAAAAAGGCTTGTCATCGCTCGGTATAGCGACGAAACCAAACCGATAGTTAAAGATGTCAAGACAAGAATAGCGATGAAGCCTAAACCACTCGGGGCCAACGTCGTCCAGATCAACCACGCCAACAAAATGATCGCAGACCATCGATAAAGAGACGACATAGTGGCGAAGGCGGCAAGCGCCCAAATATTGGCTTCGAACTCGGCCTGGTTTTGTTTGCGCCCTCCAAGAAAGGAAACAAAGATTTGCCTGAATGCCGTTGAAGCTTGTTGGGAAAGGTTTGGGATTCCCCATAAATCCGAAACGATAAAGTATCCATCATATTTAAAAAAAGGGTTTCCATTGACCAGAATGGTTCCGACAGAACACATCAACATAGTACTGGCGGCTAATGTGTGCTCCAATCCTTCGCGAGTGTTCAACCAGACGAGGGTTGCAATACAAGCGAGAATGAGCTCGACATAGATTCCGCCTGCCGCGACAGCCGCACGTTGCCATCGCGACCGAAGTTTCCAACATTCGGTCGTATCACAATAGAGGCATGGCGCGAGGAACAAAAACAGGATGCCAATTTCCTTGCAATTTACTTTCCAATTCGCACACGCCAAAACATGCCCAATCTCATGCAATGACTTGACGACTAAGTAAACCAACAGGATCGCAACCCAGCGATCACCTTGAATCTTGCTGGCATCAAAAACGAATTGCTCCGGCTGACTCAGGACGGAGTAGGCGACTAAGAACCCGCAAACCAACATAGTTATAGCAAGAGCAACTGCGACGAGAGGATGAAAAAGAAGCATTCCGAGGAAACGAGACGAAGTAGAAAAGCCGGTAGGTTTCAAAATCGGCACTCGGATTGCAAGTGGATTTCGAAGAATTTGACGAAGGATGTGGACTCTATTCCCTTCGGTTGGGTGAATATTTTTCACGGAAGTGTTGGCGTGGTCCGGGAGCATGAGCAGAGAATTGCTAAGTCGCAAAACGAGAAATTGTAACCATTCGAGCGAGACCACGTTTGCGGAGGAATGCTCTTGCAAGCGAAGTATGATTTCCGGCGCAGGACGATTGCCATCCAGAAGTTTGACTGCGCGATACTCGACCTCGTTGAAATAAAAGAAGTTGCCATTCATTGGGTCGCGAGCTACCCATCTGGTTTCATCCTCGTAGGCTACCCATTCGATGTCTTGTCGAAAACGCATCGCGTCTTGATTCATGGCGAGCGTCGGATAATTGTCTTGGGTCGTAGACCAGGTCGAAGAAGACCGTTCTGATTGTCTACTTCGAGAAAGACTCGAACCTGAGAATTCAAAGGGTTGACATCAGGACTGATGAATACAAGTTTCGCTGTAGTCTGCTGATTGGTGTTGTCGAAAATGACTTCTGCTGTGCTTCCGACAAGATCGGGAGTGGCATCGGCGGCCTGAACAAATCCCTCGATTCTTAATTTGTCGATTTGGACAATCTTCAAAACGATCGTGCCGGGTTCTACCCACTCACCCATTCTCTTTTCCATTGCAACCACAACACCGTCGCATGGGGATTGTATTCGATGCCTTTGAGCCAATTCTTGGCTCGCCTTATACTCCATTTCCGCCAATGTTTTGTCCAAGACGGCCATTGATTGCTGGTAGACTGTACGTTCAAATTCGAGTTCCGTTCGACTGAAGATCAGCTTCAGCCGATCGATTTCGTTGAGTGGATAAACATCACTAACTTGAATGTTTGAATCGACCGCGCGTCGATATTCATTTTCGGCGACCTCTCGATTTTTGGACGCAAGTCGTGTGTCGATATCGTTTTTTTGTTTCTTTTCTGCGATTGCAATCGAAACCTTCGCCTTCTCCATTTGAATTTTGACTGCGGCGTCGTTGACTCGGCCAATTTCTTGATGTGCCTTGACCCTTGCTCCTTCCTTCACTGTCAACTCAGAGATTCTGCCCGCGACCTGCGAAGATACCGAAGTCGATTCAATCGTCTTGAGTATGGCGCCTTCAATAACGATTTCTGCCGAACTCTGGTAGGCTTTCGGCACAACCCCTTCGTCGGATTGAGCCAAGACGCACTGGGTATCGAAAGTAAAAAACAAAGCGAATGCAATCGCAACCCATTTGCGTAAAGCATAACTTACATAGGTACGACCAGGAAGCTGACGAGTGCGACCATTTAAAGACAGTTTCATAAATCTATCCATGATTCCCAAAAAAGGGCCATATTCTTCTCTGTATCGCTTCGATCATAGGACGACACCAAACAAACCAGATTGGTTTCTGGCCACAATGAAAGTAGACTCGTGCTTTGGCACCCATGTGCGCTTTGTTCGCATCTTCAAGACTAAGGTTTGCCAACACTAAGAGGAAACAGCCTGCTCCCTCTGGATTCTCGACGCTTGAACTGATGTACCGAACCGTACCTTCGAAGCTTTCGTTCGGTAAACTATCGAAAACGCATTCTATTTTCGTCGGTGATTCAGGGGTAATCAAACTTGGACTGTAATATTGATTGACGTACCCGGAATCCCGATCAGCGACTCGAATGTTCAGTTGCCAATCGCCTTTTAGGTTGGCAACATTAAACATCGAATCGCCCCGACGTAGCGGACGCAATTCCAGCTCTTTTCGCAAGTCTCTTGAGACAACAACACCTGATATAGGAGAATGAATCTCCAACTTTCTTTGTTCCGTTTTGAGAAATTTGAGCTTCACTTCGATTTGCTTTTCCTGGATTTCAAGCAAAAGTAGGTCTGCCGATATGCGCGTCTGAGCTACAACGGCATCCGCGTTAGCGACTGAAATTTGATTGATGGCAACTTTGAGTCCGTTCCTTTTTTCAGAAATTGCCCGAATCTGCCCCGTAGTTTCCTCTATTTGCAGATCGAGCGTGGGAGAACGCAGTTTGGCAAGCGGCTGTCCTTCGACAACATTTTGTCCATCCTCGACAAACAGCGTATCGAGAAACCCATCGACGTTGGCAAAGATTGCTCTGCGCTCTATCGGCTCGAGGACCGCTTCAGCCTCGATCGTCAAAGTGCTCGGACGACTCATCAACAAGTAGCCGAAAAACAGCGCCAACAGACCGATCAGCATGCGTACCAAGACGACTCTGGTACGGGAAACAACCGGCGATCTACGAATCCAGGGCGCAGATCGAAAGAGACGAGGCAAGCTGTTCCATCGCCATTGTTGTTGCCAAGTTAAGCATAGAACTGGCAAGAAATGGGTAATTGCTGGCAATGATTCAAGCATGGCGTCGCGCGACGCCCATTCGAGAACGATTGCTGTCGGATCGGAATTTTGTTGGTTCCCCTCTAAATAGAACTTCATGGCAAGCAGGTTTTTGAAAGATCCGTCATCCGCGACAGGAGATGGATTAGATTCAAGGGATTCGGAATTTGCCGGGAACTGGCGAAGTATAGGTTCTTCGTTTCGAATAGCTGCAGTGGCTATCTGCGTCAAACTTAGGACCTGCATGGACTGCCGATCCAGGTTTGACATGTTGCTGACTGCAAGAATTCTCGAACCCCTAATTTGATTGGATGGAATCTCTGTCAACGAGACCCGTTCGGCCTTGAGTGTGTATGCCAATTGATTGACAATCCACTGAGCAACTTGAACAGACGAAGACGTTGCGAAGATCCTTTGCGTGAGTCCGAGAATTGTATTCCAATCCCTCCCAAACAGATGCTGCAGGCGGCTCAGCTGTCTAATCTCGATGACGTCTGCGAACGCGCGACACAGAGAAGTCAGAGATTGCATGCCGCTAGTCGGCAAAGTCTTCGCAAACGTCAAAAGTAAGCAGCTGTTACAAAATCTATCGGGTTGGATAGGTACCGCGAACCAGGATTCGCCACTTGAGGATGCGAAAAAATCCGCATGGGGTCTATTTTGAATATCGAGCGCCAGGGCACTTTCACAAATGGGGGATCTCGTTCCACTGGACGCCACATTTACCCAATGATTTGAATCGAGCCGAACGAGTGTGGACGCTGACTCGGAATTTACTAGCAATCGCAGGCTGGATAGCAATTGATCAAAAAAGGGACCGTTTGCAATCGTTGATCGAGCTGTATTTTCGAGCTCATCAAGCAATCGGTCCGTGTCTTTTAAATGGATTTCGGTGGTCATCTTGGAAAGCATGGTCTCTCCAGACAGGTTAAACTGGAGAGTAGTTGGAAACTCGCAAACATGCCAAAGACCTCGTCCCAAAATCGCTTTCAAACGTCTTGTAGTTCGCGGAACCTGCACTTTCCACGCCCTAGTATAGCCAAAAAAAAGCGAATTTAATGTTTTGACTTAATAAACAAGGATATTATCGATCAACTCTTTGAGAAAGCCATCGCATTTGGTTTTTGGAGACTAATCGCGCGAATAACTAAATTGGGCACTGAAAATTTCCGAAACCTAAAAATAGGTTATTTAGGTTGCTGTTGCGCTCTTTCTACGTCAAGGATTGATAGCAATCGCTTCATTTTAGTTTGGTGGGGGCTCGGATGTCCAAGACATGTTTTTTTGTTTGGCGAGGCATAGTGATCTCGGTCGCATTTAGCGGTTGCCAAATGCTTTCGTTGAAATCAACGCGTTTCGTCCCGGCTGCGCCCCCAACGGCCCATTCTGCTGGTGCCATGACCCAGCTCACGCCATCGGATGCAATTCTTTCGCCAAGCATCCCATTTTACCTAGAGAACAGTTCGCCAATCGATTTGGATGAAAGCAACTTATCGCCAGACCGGTTTCGATCGATGACCTTACAGGAGTGCATGGTGCAGGCGTTGGGCTCATCCAGAATCATGCGAGATTTAGGGGTTTCCATTATTCGTTCGCCGCAGTCGGTAGGGTCGAATCTCGATCCTGCAATCGTTTTTACGGATCCTCGTGTTGGAGAAGAAGCCGCGCTGAGTGCATTTGACGCAAATTTTTTGGCATCGAGTTTCTACGAGAAAAACGACCGTGCGCTGAACAATCAATTCTTTGGAATCAACGGAGACTTCCGACAAGACCTGAGCACTTCGCAGATTGGTGTTAACAAGCGATCGGCCACCGGCGGATTGTTTACCTTGAGAGATGTAACGATCTACGATCGAAACAATCAGTTGTCGAACAGGTTCGTTCCATTCTCGTGGGAGAACTACATTGAAGCCCAAGTGCGTCAGCCTTTAATGCAAGGAGCAGGGACGCAGTTCAATCGGATTGCAGGCCCTGGCTCCTCTCCCGGACAGCTAAATGGAGTTCTGTTGGCAAGAGTTCGAACGGATATCAATCTAGTTGACTTCGAACGCGCGGTAAGAGACTTTCTTGCAGACGTTGAGAATGCGTATTGGGACCTCTACTTTTCATATCGCGATTTAGATGCGAGAATTGAGGTTCGGGAGATCGCCGAAGATACCCTTCGGAGGCTACCACCCAACGACACATCCATTGGCAAACGGGCTCAAGCTCAAGAACAGGTCGATCGATTCCAGTCCGAAGTGGTAGATGCGCTGAACGGTCGAGTCATTGATGGCACAAGGACGAACAACGGCAGCGTGGGCGGTTCTTTCCGGGGTTCCGGTGGAATTCGTGTTAGCGAGAGAAAATTGCGATTACTGTCAGGACTTCCGATCAATGACGGGACTTTGATACGTCCATCCGACTCGCCATGCACTGCCAAAATGATGTTTGATTGGGATAGCTCGATCCAAGAAGCATTGACGCTACGCGAAGAGCTAAGACGACAACGTTGGGTCGTACAACAACGTTCTTTGGAATTGATTGCCAACCGCAACTTTTTAAAGCCCCAATTGGACCTAGTCAGTCAGTATCGCATGCGGGGTTTCAGCAACGACTTAAGCGCTGCAACCTCGCCATTTAACGGCCAGTACCAGGAATGGCAACTCGGGCTTGAGTACCAAATGCCGGTAGGCTTTCGAAGGGCAAACGCTTCGGTTCGCAATTCGGAGTTGACGCTGGTCCGAGAAACAGAAGTATTACGGGAACAGGAACGCGCAGTCCACTATGGTTTGAGCAACGCGGTCAACGAATCCAAACGGGCTTTCGACAACTTGCTTCTGCAGGAAAAGCGTTTGATTAGCATCGTTGAGCAATTGAATGCAATCGAAGCAAAACAGGATGCTGCGGAGAGAGCCGAGCTCGATGTACGACTTGAAACGCACCGTCGATTGCTCGACGCTCGTTTGCGCTATCATCAGGCCGAAGTTGAATACGTGTTGGCGCTGCGAAATGTCAACGTCGAGAAGGGCACATTACTCAGGTATTGCAACGTATGGCTCAATGAATCGGCTTCCTCCGGCGATGCCACCATTGATGCGTACAACCGCGTTGCAGTCCAAGATTATCAAGTAGGCCCCAATAGTAGGGACAAAGTTATTGGAATGTCTACAAGATAGCGGCAACGAGCCAGCAGACGAGACTACTTCAGAAATCTGAAAATCCGAATTCTTGCAGAAGTTCTGCAACGTTTTGATTTGCAAAAGCAAACAACTCGTTTTCAATCTGAGGGACTGCCGCGACGATCCCCTCGATCTCATTCCCGAAGAGTTCGAAAAGAGCCGAATCAGACAAACTCTCTGCCAAAGCATAAATTTGCGAAGGCCAAAACCACGCCAAAAGTCCATTCGGCGCTGAAAATCCGGGAGCTGCGCGGGCAGCCAAATTCTGCAGCGCCTCGTTGGCGTTCATAGACTCATTGACAATCACGAGCATGATTCCGTCGGCCATGACAAGTCGATTGGTAATTGCTAGCATCTTTGGTATTTGCCATTTTTCTCGTTCGATGAGAACCGGGAAAAACTCATTGCCCTGACCGACTCGGGGGATCACAGGTTCAATTTGCAGGTCATGGGGAACTCTCTCGCCAATTTTTTGGAAATGAGCGACAATGCGACACGGATTTTGAATCCTAAGGCGAGTGACTATCTGAGAAAAGTCATAATCTTTTCGATCCGATGGATGCCGCTGAAGGCGCCGAAAGGCTTGCGGTACAGGAGCATTTCTTGAGGCATCAAACTCGCTGTCAGCCTGCGACCTTTTTTCGGGAATTGTTATGTTAATGGCAACACTGTCATCGAATGGCGAATTGAAATCTCGAACAGAAATTTTCGCGGGACCGGAATCCACCCGCGACAACTTTTCGCCACTATCGTCTTCCGACGCAAAGGACTGATCCACCGAATCGAACGGTGAGAACTTTTTTCTTTTGTTTGGTAGGTCATAATGGGCCGGACCGGACGCGAAATCTGGAATGGATGTTGGATCGGGTTTTGGCCCGAGGTCGGACTTGGCCGACATATCGGCAATTTGGACAGCCTCTGCTAATTTGCGATCGGCAATTTCGTCCAGTGGCCGATTTTCGCTTAGGTTCACCAGTATTGCGGAGTCTAGAGGGCTAATCGGATCACTTTCCAATGAGCTATCGTCTTCGGGAGGCGCTTCCCAACTCACGGAAAACAGAGTTTTTCCAGCCTTAATTCGGTCTTTCGGACTTAACTTTAAAGTGACGATCGAGACACCATTGACGTAGGTTTTGTTCCTGCTCCCCATGTCTCGAATTTCGGCTAAGTCGCCATCGCAATGAATCGAGAAGTGAACCCCCGACATCCAGCCGTCTTCTGTTGCCAAGTCCGACCGACTCGTTCTACCAACGGTGCGTGACTCAGCTGTAGGGACTACTAATTTTCTACCTGCAAATGGGCCTGAATCGACAGACAAAATTAACGCGAATTGTTTCAATACCATTTCTGAATCTGCCGCGCTACCCTTGAAATCAATACCTGGTCGATCCCCCTATGCATCCCACAACTTCCCAACAATCATACCTCGCAGGGCATTTCCCACCAACCAAACGCCCGCTTTGGGCAAAAGATTGTCGAATTCTAACAAATTGGGTAAGATGGCGGAACTGCTCGTCTGGATTTCCATGTTCCTAGTTATCGATTGATGGATTCGATCATTTTGGTTGCCGCTGCAACCGAAAAACAATGTAAGCGGAGCAAAATTCCGACAACCGAAGTGAACAGGGAATCTCAGTTTCAATCCAAGGATGGACGTAGAATGTTTACTAATGGCAAGGCCGAACCCAGTATGGGTCTAGCTTTAATTATTCTGTCCGTCGGTTGCGGACAATTGATTGCACAGGATCCTTTGGTTGTACAGAAAATGCAGCCGCTCAGCACGGCAGGAGGGGGAATGCCAACGGCAACTTTCCCTGCAATCAGCGGTTCTGGCCCCATCCAATTGGAAAGTATTTCGCAAGCTAGCAGTCCGCCGGTAGCCAACGCTCCGAGAGCCAATTCACCATTAAATGTGGTGCCGCTTACTCCAGCCCGAAGTGACGCCAAGAAAATCAAAGGAAAACTAGATGTTAATGCGATGATCCATACGCCAATGGATCATGTTGCGATTTTCTCCAAATTGAATATCGATGGCAGTTTTCGTTTGGAATCGCCTGTCGCCTCACCAATCCGCAATCACACTTTTGACGAGATGGGAGCTTACGACTGGTCGCCCAACGGATACTGCTGGCAGAGTCCCGCGTTTTGCCATTCGCCGTTGTACTTCGAACAACCCAACCTGGAGCGTTATGGCAACAAGCACGGAGGCCTTATTTCTCCTGCACTGTCTGCGTCCTATTTTTTCGGTGAGGTTGTTACATTGCCTGCACGGGCAATGTGGCAACCACCTTGGTCAAAGAGCTGCACTCTTGGGCATAAAAGACCTGGAGATTGCGCCCCGATTCAGCGGCACCAGCCCATCATTAAGGAACCTTCCCAGGCTGTCAAAGTGAGAAATGCTCAGTAATTTCAAACTTACAGCTGTTTGAAAAAGTCGCTCTGCACGTCCGGTTTGCGGTCCTTGTCACAAAAGCCCTAAGATCCTTTCGTTTTTTAGTTCCCATTTTGTAGTTGTTAGGGTGTTAGGTCACAATCGAATTTGTGAGCCGCTCAGCACGAAGGGCGATACATCCGTGCAGGTAGCGTCATCCGACTAGCGTCCCCGGCAGAAAGCTGCCTTCTTCGGCAGTGGGAGAACCATCGCGGATTCGTAGATGATCTCGCGATAAAAAGCCATTTGTCGCGGACAATTTCGCGATACAAACCTGGCAATCTACGGTGTTTGAAAACGGAAAAAATTCGACCTGTGCGATTGGAATTAGGCGGCAGTGTCAAAGGTGAGGGAAAATTGGCACTCGGTGAGCCATTCTTTTGTGCGATTGTTCAACACAACACATGCCAGTCCGCTTAGTGATTGGGACCCATCCGTGGACCAGCTCATCCCGTTCTTCTTCTGACGCTGCGGGGCGACCCGATTGTTGGTGCGTTCTACCAGATTGCTTCAACTCGCCAAAAGTGTTAGAACCTTAGTCCAGTGAACTGGGCGGTTCTGCGTTTTCTTAAGTGGCTTGCTCTCTCACTGATATTGCAATTTGATAATCCATTTGCACCTGCGTGTTATTCAATCAATTAGCGGATAGCCACCGCGCACGATTCGAAAGGTCTGTACTCAAAATGTCGAATTGGAGAGACGGAAGCAACCAAGGGAGTGGAAATCGAGACGAAGAAAAGAAAAAAAAAGAAAAGCGTTTGCCAGTAGTTTCTCGGCCCGCTCCTCCGCCGGCTCATAGTCCCGTTTCAAATAGGCCCAAGTCCAAGGAGAAAGATTGGCGAGGAAACGCCAAGTCGAGCGATGCCAGGGCTTCCGCCAACGAGCGATCATGGATCGGTGTTGCGCGAACGTCAGCGTCGCAAACGACATCGTTGGTTAAATTGGGGATCGTCGGATCGCTCGGTATCTTGATCGCAATTCTAGTCACGAGCTTTATCGTGGAAGTTTTGCGAAGCCATCCCAAACTGCCGATTATCCTCAGTATCGCGGGAGACTATTCAGCATTGGACATCGCTGAGAATCCGTTCGGGCAAAAATCAATCGATTCGATCACGAATGCGACTTCGAAAACCCAAAACCTCACGATTATCTCATCCAAAAAGGATAGCGATGAATTCGTTCGGGAGGTCAATTCCAACGCGGATTGGCTAAGCGGTTTTAGCGGAAAGAAGATCCTTTCGAGCACAGGAATGATGTCAACTGAAAAGCAGTTGAAAGGAGGCGGGCCTGGCAGAAACGTGACCGCGTTCTTCATCAGTTGCCGCATGGCTCAATCCAAAAACGGCAAGTGGAATCTGCTTTATCACGACGACGATCCTTTCCGTGATCCTTTGTCCGGTAACAGTCCAGATGTTCGAGGGTTAGGAATCAAAGACTTTCTCGAACGTATCGGAGATTGCACGCAACCCAACAGCTATGCATGGGTAGTTTTGGATATCAAGCCACCTTCGGTCATAACAAACGTTTCTGATTTGGAGTTTCCTCTTGAGGCAATCAAAACTGAACTGGAAAACATACCAGCTCTGGTTCGGGACCGACTTATTCTAACTCTGCCCTGCAATCAGTCTGAGGAGAGTTGGGTCGCACCGGAATTTTCCAATTCGGTCTTTGCCCATTTTTTTTGGGAAGGTGTACTCAGTGGCTTCGAACTTCCGAAAGGGAAAATAAGCCTAGATGTCTTTGAAAAGGCGCTTTCCGACAAAGTTTCCAAATGGGTTGCGCTAAATAGAAACGCTCAACAATCGCCTCGATTTCTCATGTCGGATAATACTCAGAAATCGAAATCCAAGATCGTGTTGTTTAACACCGATACAGCTGGCGCCAAGCTGAGTATCGCCTCCACGAATATTGCAAGCGAGCTGCAATCAAAATTCGATGAACTCGACAAACTTTGGGAAAGATTGCTCGAGGTAGAGTATTGCAGTCAAACAGATCCGATCGCCTACGCGACGATCGAGTCTCAACTCATCCAAATGGAGGATTTGGCGGAGTCCAATTCGCAACGCTGGAAAGATTTTAAGCTGCGAGCCGCTCAAGAAATCGAAGTTCTCGAAACCAAGTTCAGATTTGATCGACGTGCTAGTCTCATTGAATCTGCATTGCATGGCCGCGCCCTTTCCAGCGGCCAGTTTGACAAAAACCTCTTGAAAGAAAGTACGTCGCCTGCTGCTCCGTGGCTCAAGAATCCACCCTTTTGGCGCGAGGCATCGAGTTCAGCAGTTGCAAATCCTCCGAACCGGAATGATCGATGCCTTCAAGTCTGGACGGTATTGCAGCAGATTGCGAGAAGTGACGAAGGAAGTCAATGGACTGAATCCTTCGTCGCCGAGCGACTGGAACAATGCTTGAAATACGTAGCACCTAATGACCGAGAAAAGGACCCCGAATGGCTCGAGATTCAATTCGTTCAGATACTGCGGGACGCCCTTGGAACTAGTGCTCAGTCCGATTCTGCTCGGTCAGATGCTGCAAGCAAAGCGATTGCATTGGCCATCAAAACCTTTGCCGACATTCATGAGATTGCCTTTGCGGTGAATCCAGAGTTGAGCCGTTGGACCCGAAAGGACTTGCTGGAACTGGACGCTTTGTTTCTTGCCGCGATCGATGACTTAGTAGCCAATCAGTTTAGTCCATGTGCAATGAAATTGGTTTCGATGAAAGAGAACGTTCAAAAACTCAGTCAGTTCACACTGGAACTCGATGTTGCGATGAAGTTGCGAGATCGCACCATCCGTTTGGCTCCGCATATCCTGGCGGGTTTAATGCGAGAGTTCCGCTATGAGACATCGCAACAAGACCCATGGACTCAGTTGGCTCAAGAGCTCGGCATTGCGACCACCAAAGCTCACAAGCTCAAAGATACATTATCGTCTAATGGAGTCTTTAACCCCTCTATCGCTGGCGGTACCAACGATACTGAGTTAGCGGGTCTCGTCGATCGCTTGGAAAACAAATTTCGAGAATTTGGCAAGCTCGCTCCGAGCGATCCAGAGTCCTTTCGGAAGTGCCGAACGGCATTGCGATGGCCATTGCTCGATATCAATGTCCGGAGATCCTTTCACTCACAACTCTCCAAATTCTATCAGCGAGATAGCAAAACATCCGCAGAGGATACCAAACGAGAATCGACCAAACTGGTGCATCAAGCACCTTCGCTTATCGCCAAATCCTTTCAGGAAAGTCTGGGAGAATTTCGGGACAAAGAACTATACCTAGGCATGATGAAACAAGATCCTCGCCACCTCCTGGGCCGACTCGAGCATTCAAACGACAACGAAAATAAGCTTGCCGATGAAACAAACGGACGCTTGGAATCGATCTACATGACTAGCTATTCGACTCGTTTACTCGCCAATGCCCTGGGGCAAAGAATTTTCGCCGGTCAACAACGCAAAGACAAATGGCCATGGAATTCGCCATCTCAATTCTCCGATGTCAACTTGAACGAATATTGCAGTCTGCAAGCTGACCGATTGAGCCTCGCCCAATGGGGAGACGGCGATCTTGATGCGAACCAAGTTCAAGGAAAGTACTACTTTGAGCGACTTGTCGCTATGTTTCGATCGAAAGCCCCGGACCTAAAAGGCTATGACCAAGCCAGTCCGCTGGCTGCCAACTTCGAAAAGGCTTATGCCAAGACCAAGGGGGCAAGCAGTTCCGTTCGAAGCATCGGTTTTTCGAACCCATCGGTCGAAACAGACGAGAATGACTTTTTTCGAATTACTTTGGAAGGAATGGAATTGAACGCAGAATCGCCAAAGTCCATCGCGTCTGTCAGCATTGGGAGGACTGTTCGCAAACGTATCAAGTCTGCCCGCGGTGATCTTTTTGTGGAGCCGATACCACTGAACTCGCCACGACGAGTTCTGGAAGTCACGCAAGATGCGATTCTCGGCGAGGATCTGTTCGTTTCCCATCGCGGGCACTTCCGGGGTTATCCCATTCCATTACCGAAACTTGCTGACAATTCCAAACTCGAATTCAAGCGGGAGCCCAATCAAGGTTCGACGCTACGTATACGTTCTGCCAGCTCAGAACCCATTACGCTTTTAGTTCTTTTGGATTGTTCCCATTCCATGTCCTACGAGGGACTCTTCGAGAAAGCGAAATCCACGGTCCAATCTCTTTTGATTCGGATCCAGGAATTGAACCGGAGCGATGAATGCAAAGTCAACGTTGGCTTGATCGCTTTCGGTCGGAAAATGACTGAAGACGACTCAGTACCCATACCTCGGGACTTTGCAAACCGCGATTCCGAGCGACAAGTCTACGCGACCGCAGTCAAAGAAGGTTCAGAAATTGAGACCCTCAAGGAACTGCTTAAGTCACCATGGTTAAAACCATCAGACTGTACGCCACTTTACGATGCAATCAGTATGGCCTGCGATATGTGCAAAGAGGGTCGTGGTCGAATCGTCGTGGTGAGTGATGGAAGCAACGACGTCTACTCAGACTTCTACAAAGGTGCTGGCGTGCGAGTGGACGATCTCAAGGCAAAGTTGCGATCGAGCAAAGCGGCGTTGTTCGTTTACCAAAACGATAACATGGGGTACTACACCACCCCTGATAGTAAAGGCAGAACCTTCGATGCCGATAAGATAAGTGCAATTAAGAATTCGAACGCTGAACTGCAACAGTTGGTGAATGCCGTTTCCAACAAATCTTCCAATGGCAATGTTCCCAACATCTTGTACAAAGACTTCGAGAGCATAACGAAAGCCATCGAAGCGTCGCTGCCGTTCTCAACCGTCACAATCTCCGCAGGTGAGAAGACAATTGCTGGTGGTAGATTTGGTCAAGACATTGAGATTCCCGCTGCTGCTATACCACCATCGATTGCCCAAGTCGAAATCCAAAGTCTCGGTAATAAACAAACCTCTCGAGTCAGACTCATTGGAAATGAAAAATTGGAATTCGAGTATCTCGCTCAAAAGAATGAGCTTAATTTCATCAATTTTGACAAAGATCGTTTGCTGCGGGAGCTCGGAGATTTCGGATTGCCTTTAAGGGCAGATTCAAAATGTTCCTTGGCGTTGTTCGCGAAACCAATTCCGGAGCAAAGCAATTTTCGATTGAGGTTCGAGATCGCAATCCGACGCGAACCCAGGTTGGATGAGGAAAAAACCTTTACGCGCCGTCCTGCCTTCGCTGTTGCAGAACTACGATCGTCCGGCGATGAGCGAAGCGAATCAACACTCATCTCGGATTTTAACTTTGTTGTTGGAACTCACTATCCGGTTCTACGATCCCCGTTGGTAAAGATGACTGCAACCGAGTGGGACGCGAATCGAGCCGATTTAAACGTTTGGATAGCCGAAGAGCTCCCCAAGTTTATTGAGACAGTGAGTCTTAAGAGCGTTGATAACGTATCCGTTTTCGAGGATCAAATTGCAATAACCCGAAATGGTAGCAAGGTGGCTGCAAAGATTACATCCAAAGAACGTTTCTTTATCATCTGCCCTGCATGCAGGAGTTCAACTAGACAGCTAGCAGGAAAGAAGGAGCAAAAAGCAGAATTTGAATTGCCCGATTCGAAAATGGACGATCCGGTCGAGATTCAAGTCGTGAAGTTGAGTGATGTCCTCAGCGCTGAATCCGAAGGTGGCTTGCAAAAGCATTCCTTCAAGAGCCGTCCTTTTAGAAAATAGTCGCATGGTGATCCGCGAATCTCCACAAAATAGCAGGCACATTCCATGTGCCGTCCGCGATTCAAAAACCTTTGGTTTTTCGAGAGAGTACCCATTACGCTCCGCGTGATGTCGCCTCAAAAACCGACGGTTTTGAACTGCGGAAATCACGCGGAGCTTGATTGGTACGATAAAATCACGACTCGGAGAGGCGTGCTACGCTTTTTGCAGACAGAACTAGGTTACTTCTTAACCAGACCAATCTTGACCGACTGTCCAGCGTCTGTTTGCAAACCGGTTGCCGATTCCAAGGCGATCAGGATACGGCGTCCACTCGCTTCTACAATTTTTCCAACTTGGTGTTTGCCGGAGGGCTCCACCACGACCATAGTCCAACCCTGATTAAGTTGAAAGACGTCTGGCAGTTCCACCAGGACTTCACCCAGTTGTTTGCTGTTGCTGATGACTCGCACGGCGATCAATTGATCTGGATTCGCAATATCGTCAGGTTTGTTTACTTTCGCCGAACCTCGTTTGGCCACAATAACGGGCTCTGTTCCTGGCATATTTCCTGCGTCTCGAATTCGATAGGCTACTGCTTGGGTGTTTGACGTTCCCTGACGCAAAGTCGTGTCACCTTCACGTCGTGGAGTCGTTGGTTTGTTGAGTGTGTCGCCCTCCTTCCGATCCTCAAACGGCGGGGTTACCAGTTCCTCAACTTCGTAGGGACTTGGCGCGGGGATCTCCTCAAGAGGTTTTGGAGTTGGACATGGACATTTCTTGATCAAGGCTGCTGCTGCTTTTCGAATTTCTATGACTGGTTCCTTAAAGCAACCCTTATCGTCGACACCGAAAGCAACATCTTGAAGCTTCTTGTAAATGTCTTCAGTGCAGCAAGTTGTTTCGCAACCGGTTCGGCACTTAGAGCAATTTCCTGCCGCCTTGCTTAGCCCTTCAATAGCGGCTGTTCGGACATCTGGATCGCAATCCTCCAAGGCGGCAAGAAAAGCCTTTGCAACAGCATCGTCCTTGTTGTAGCAACCGCAATTGACATCGGCCAGAAATTTGATGGCTTTGATTTTTTGTTTCTTCTGGTCTTGCTCTGCCTTGATCTTGGCAGCAACCTTAATCATTTCTGGCTTCTCAGGCTTGAGATTGGCTGGATCGGCAATCTTGAGAAGGGGTGGTTTCTTTTCAAGACCAGGGAATCTGCCACTTCGATTAATTGTTGAGTCTCGCAAGGCAGCGGTTGCTTGTGGAATGCCGAGCTTGTCCCAAAATGTAGGGACTGGAACTGGACTTGCCGCGCAGCCCAAGCTGGAACTCAACAAGAACGCTAGATAAAGGCGAGAGCCATTAGACCGAGTGTGTTTGCGTTTGCGATCCATCGCGAATTCCCTAGAAAATGAAGGTAAGACGGATGATTTGTCACGTCGGAAACCTGTTTGTTGATCCTTCAACCTCCCTGTGTATCGGTGGAAATCTGTCTAGATTCTCTACATTATTGCTGGTGCCGGTATAAATTCTCCAAACTAACAAATGCTGCTGTTTGGGAGGCGCAGTCCATCCAACTGCAAAATGCCAAAAAACTGCGGCAAAACGGTGCAGATGCTGACTTAGGCTGGTTGAGGATTAAGCCGGTCTTACTTGGACGGTGGAATTCTCTTTGCTGCTTTCCAACGAAATTTTATTGCTATGTTGTCGTCTTGATAGTTGCCTGCTCGGTCGATGGACCGAGCCACCAAAAAGTAGTCACCAGAGGGTCTTTTAAGAAGATCTTTGGAGTCAACAAGGAATTTCGCACGCCCACCCTCATAGCTTACATTGATGCGGTCCAGTTTTTCTGCCTCCAGGCTCGCGTAACTAGGCCTGTCCACGTTGCCGCTTACTCTCGCAAATTCGACAGCTTGGATTCCCGACCCGGTGTCTTTAGGTTCAATGGAAATCTCCAATGCCTCTCCTTCGAATAGTACTGGCTCTGGTTCGCTGCATGTGATTCTTGCGCCAGGTTCTGGTCTATCTCGGTCAAAGATGATTTTCGAAGTGATTAATTTCTCGCTAGCAAACGAGAGCTTCACAGAATAAATTTCTTTCACGCTATCATTCAAGACACGGAAGGGTTGAAGCCTGAGTTCGGAAGCGTTGTATGCGATCTGTATTGTTCCAAGTGCTGCGTCGATTGCAAGTTCGGCGTGGTAGCGTCGATCGTGTTGAAACTCTCTCGAGTCGATCGCGATTCCAGATGCCCCAACAACCTCCATTTTCAATACGTCGTCTTGAAAACGCTTATCAATCCTTGTTTGGATTTCAATGCTTTCCCAGTTCGCAATTTCGAATTCCTCTCCGACCCGTATTCGATTGGGAACAATGGTAAGGTCATTCACTTGGATTAGTTTCTCTGGTGGCTTGTCTTTTCTTTTTGCCACTATTTCGGCTATTACAATTTGTTGATGATTTTCTTCCTCAAGCTTATCGAACTTTGGATTCGCAATGTAGACAACTGCTCGCGGGAATCCACCGATATCAAACGCAAGTCGGTAGCTGCGAACAGTCTCCATAACAGGTCCTCGAATGTCGGCCTTAAGTTTATTGGAAGCGAGCACTCCCGACTTCTTTTCCGAGCTGAGTTCTTTGTCACCCGAAATGAGTGCAATGTTTCCCGAAATGGGGATGGGTACAGCAACTTCGTACTTTTCAAAAAAATCGGGAGCCGCCTCAAATTCAACAGAAAGTTGCTTGCCATCCTTAACCTCTCCCGCAATCGCTTGGATATATTTTTTTTGAAACGGTCGTTCCGGATTAAAGCGACCCACGTATTCAAACGGCTTTCCTTTGACTTGTGCGGCGTCTTGATTGCCAGCTACCGATTCGAGTTCGTATTCAACAATCTTAAAAACGAGACTGGAATCGCGAGCGCTCTCTATTTGCATGGGTTTTAGATGGTCCTTTGATGCCAGCAACGCGACTCGAACTGCTTGAGCCGATGCGGGCAATGCGACGATGTCCGATTCAGCCAACAGGAAGGACTGTGGATCGGGGGCTGGGATGTCGAGGCCAGGGATCACGAAGACTTGTAGTTTGGCGCGACGAGCTTTCGTTTTTTTGTTCCGAAGCGCAAATTCAAAGCGATTGGTTGTCCCAGCGATGGCCGGCCCTGAGAATTGCAACTCCTTGTTCTCGTCCGAAGCAATTCTATCAAGCAATTTACCGAGTTTGGACACGCGAGTGGCAACGATATCGATCTGATCTGTGTCGCGAAAAACAGGGACGCTAAGGGAAGCAGACTTCTCGCCTACGAGGGTGAGATTGAGTTTGAGTCCGTCTGGTATTTTTCCCATGCGTGGAAACTGGCAAACCAAAATTGCTTGCTTGTTCCTTGGATTGATTTTCGTGGGAGAATTCTTGGGACAGGTTTTTCCATTGATACTGATGATGAAGTTTGGAAATTCAGCCGATGTCGACCACTGAATCAAGCACTCCTCGACGTTGGATTCATCGACGCGTTTAACGTTGACTCTCAATTCCGTCTCGTCGTTGGTGTCCGCAAAATCAAGGGAAGCGATCTTGGGAGGCAGCGAAAGTCGAATTGCTTTTGGATTGACGGGGGAGACAATCATCCCAGCAAAGGACTTACTTCCTGTAACTGGATCTGCGAAATTCGTATCCGCCAGGGAAAGAAAGTGCCAACGACGGATTTGCGATTTTGGGTCCGCTTCTACCGACGAAGAGGATTCCCTTTGCATCGCCGATTCAAAGACTTTTCCATAGAGCAGATAGGGGTCCGAGTTCCCTTTCTCAGGCAAGGGAATCTTCGGAGTGCATAGAGAAGCCATTCGAACCAGTGCGTTGACTGACCTCTCGACTTTCGAAGCGGATGGTGGAGTCTGCTCAAGGAGTTTCGTGAACTCCGTGTCCCTATCCGGGCGTACTTCGTCTAGATTCTTTTTCTTGCCATCAAGCTGGCTCACGAGTGCCTTTCGTTGATCATAGCTGAGCAAAGGGCTTGCCAGCAGAGTTTGATACTCCCGTTCATCGATCCACGACAGGGCTGTTTTTTTGCTTTCAAGTTCCGTGCATCGATTTGCGAGCCACTTCCTGAGGCTTTGACGGGCTTGGATAGCAGGGCCCAGTTGCATATCGATGGATCTTTCAATTGCGGACTCGTTGGGTTCTTCAGGCAGTTTCATCTTGGCTTTTTCGAGGCATGCGATGAGCTCTTCGAACTCTTTCCAAAAGAGTGGGTCCTCCGAGTCAAGAGCGTACCAAAATGCCAGTTCGGAAATAGAATCGATGTAGTCGCGATACTTCGAACGAACTGCCGTCCAAGCGGTCGATTCCGCTTGGTTCAGCACATCGTCTTCCCCTTGCCAAAGACGTAGGTACAGTTGTTTGTTCTCCAAGAAATCATTCCAGGCTTGAACTAGCTTTTGGTCTTTTGCTCTCGCGTCTTCCTTAGGGAGAATTCCGTCTAGCAACGAGTCGAGCACTTGCAACTCATTGAAATGAGTTTTTGCAATGACAGGGTCGTTGGCTGCTTCGTTCTGCCACTTTCTCCACAGCATGGGAGCAAAATCGGTTGGTGACCATCGCATTTTGGAAGTCGTGGATTTGCGAGACAAAATGCGATCGCGAATCTGCCAGAACGCTAGGCGTTCATCACTATCCCATGTGATTTCGCCCACATCCGCTTGGAGTTTGCTGGCGGTGCTTTCGGCCCCCGGACTTGATTGAGACATTGAGACGAGACGCGTGAAGCCCGCTTTAGCATGATTGGGCAGGAAAGTGCTCGTGGTGGTTTTAGCTGAACTGTTCTGACTATCTTTTTTGGGTTTGGACACATTCGATGGCACGCTCGGCATGCGCGACTTACCACTGAGTAGCACTTCCTTGGCAATCTTTTCGATGTCTGGTTTGGACTCGGCAGAAAGAGTCACAGTACGCGTTCCATTTGCCCAAATCAGCTTCGGGGTTTGAAGTCCACCGCTTGCCGTATTGCAGTATCGAAAAAGCGACTCGAAGTAGTCGAATAGATTGAGGTCCTTCTTCAAACTATGTTGGACAGCGTCTTCGCAGGCTAATTGAAAAAGGGTTTTCTCGCGCAAATTCGAAGAAAAGGTGTCCTGATAGTCGTCTGCAGCGCACACAACCCAAAGATTTTTGTTCGTGCTGTTTTTCCATTCGCCACAAGCTTTCTCAATGTAAGTGGTGACAGGATTGGAAAGCCAGCCTTGATTAGCTACCGTTTTCAAATCGCAAACGTCCGCAAAGAGCAAAATGTTGTCAGCCCGAACTTCCTTCAATTCATCGAGGAGTTTCACGAAGGGGGTTATCGCGTCGTCCCCATCCGCTTCGCCAAGGGGAAGTCCACAGTACCCCTTTGTTCCGTCATGAGTCACAACGGCATGGCAGCGCAATTGAATAAGGACAGTCGTATTCTCAGGATCGCGTCCCTTTTTTTTGAGTTCGGCAACAAAGCTGGTGAGCCGATCTTGCATCTGAAGCCAATTCTGAATGGGCTTTTTTTCAGAAAAAGTCCAAGGCTTAAGACCATGCGAACTCAAATTCTCTTGAAAGGAAGTTTCGTCCCAAACGCCATAGTTTGCTTTTGAAATGTTCTTGCCATAGTCGCTTACCGAAAGAGGCAATAGAAATGTCTCGTCTTTTTTCCCCCAATTAATGACAAACCAACAAAAGAAAATCGTGAGTATCGCAACGGAAATCGACAAAAAAGCCAACATGCTCTTTCGGTTTGAGGGAGCACTCTGGCCATCCGTCCAAGATCGCCGGTTTGGATTGGCGGTCGTGGCTTTTGACATTCTGTTTCCTTTCTAGGATTCGTTACCGGTTACGCATTCAAGATATCTTCACCAGGATTGTATCTGTGGTTCTCGCTGGTATGCTATGCATTCGTTGCCGAAATCTTGGTTTTCGCGAGCACATTTCCATACAATCGTAGTTGTATTCCCGTTTAACACTGATTGCAATAATGCAAAACCCGTCGATGAACTGGTCGGAAGGAATGTTTCTCCGGCCCCATCATTTTCAGGCTGCGGATCGATATTGGACCGAGTTGTCCGGCCTGCATTCCAAAATAGACCATCCTTATGGTTACGGAATATTTCGTGTTGCTGTTTCCGAAGATGCTATCGGCAATGGATTATTGGAATTGGTCGGCCTTCAAGCTAGGCTTCGAGACGGAACTATCGTAACCTGCGAATCCAACCATGTCCTCAGTGTTGATTTGAACGCGCGCTTGGCCGGCAATTTGTCCGGGAATAAATCTGTTACAGCTTTTCTGGCTATTCCTCAGGTATCCGAAGGTCGAGCCAACTTATCGAACGATACCAAGGATTCCAAATCGAGATATGTTGCCACGGCTCGCGATGTCGACGAAGAGGGAACTGGAGGAAATCGACAAGAAGTCGGATTGCGACATCTCAATCACCGAATCCTGCTCTCGACCGAAGATCTCTCGGGGTTCGAAGTTATTCCGATCGTAAAGTTTAGCTGCGGCGGCGCGGAGGGAGCGAAATTTCGATTCGATACCGAGTATTATCCTCCATCGATCACAACCCAATCCTGGAGCGGATTGGCGACGTTGATTCGCGAACTGAGAAATTTTTTGGGCAGTCGAATCAAGACGCTCAGCGTCATGATCCAAGACAAAGGCATCACTTTGGCAACCCAAGTCCATGGCGACTTGGAAAAAATCCTTCTCATGCACGTACTCAATGAGTCCTATGGTGAACTTTCGTGCCTTGCTTTTGCCTCGGGAGTCCACCCGCTCGTAGCCTACAACGCTCTTTGCTCCATCGTCGGTCGCTGTTCTATTTTTGGACCGACTGCTTCGATTGAAGAAATTCCGAAGTACGACCATGACGACTTGGCCAATATTTTCCGCTGGGCAGCAGATCTGATTCGAAAACTGGTCAACTCAGTCAAGGAGGACGAGTGCATTCAACGTAACTTTATCGGTGCAGGCCGGGGTATGCACGTGTCACTTGAACCGGAGTGGTTCGGGCCAGAATGGGACTGGTATTTTGGCATCAGCCCAATCAACATCAGTCTTGAACAATGCGTCCAGTTGCTTAAGAAAGATTTGGATTGGATACTAGGAGCATCGGACAAAGTTGAGCAATATATGACTCAACGGCAACCAGGATTGAAGCTAAAGAGTGTGGAACAACTCCCACGAGGGCTTTCCAATCGCGGAAAATGGATGTTTTATCAGATTCGGTTGGACGATGAGCCTTGGAAACAAGTTCAACTTGCGCAAACGATGGCGATGCGAGTCAAAACGGAACAGATCTCCAATTTAAATTCTTTGGAAGGAAACCGTCGTCTGCACGTGACCGTTGGTGGACAAGCCTATGGTTTGGAGTTTGCGATCTTTGCCGTCAGAAAGCGAATCTAAGGAGTAAAGCATTATGCAACCGGAATTTGCCAGCGCTGTCGATCCTATCTTTGCTGCAGCATTACGATTGGAGTCCAAGATTGATAATCGAGAACCAATCATAACGGCCGACGAACGAGCCATTCTTATTCGAAAAATCGAAGAAGCGGAAGCGAAGCTCGGTCTGCGAGACGAATGGAAACTCTCCAAATATGCGATCTGTAGTTGGATCGATTCAAAGCTGATCGAAATTCCGTGGCAAGAGAGCGAATGGTGGAAGAACAATTGCTTGGAAAAAAAATTCTTTGGCACCCGCGATGCGCACGAAGACTTTTTTGCCCGGGCAGTGGAAGCCGGAAGCCTACCCAACAAAAACGCACTCGAAGTTTTTTATCTGGCGGTAGTCTTGGGGTTTCGGGGGTTTTATTCGAATAGCGATGTGTCTTACGCTCGCCAAATGTCCCAGAAACTTCGAGTTCCCGATACGATCGATGCCTGGTGCCGCGAGGTGGTTCGCGCATTGCACTTGCGCCAGGGTCGACCGACTATTCCAGGTGTGATTCAGACGGGCGATTCGGCCAAACCACTCAATGGCAAGTCCAACTTTATTCTGTTTGCCATGCTCAGTTCACTGCTGGTCGCTTTGGCTATTTCATGTTTCATTTTGCTTTACGTTGAACTCAAGTAGCTCAGGCGTCAATCGTCGTTTAAGCCCCGGCGAGTCATTGGAAAGCTAAAGGTATTAGGATGAACGCAATTTATTCAATCGCCAACGCAATCGCGACTCCGATGCGAACGTTGTTTTTTTGGTTTAGTCGGTCTCTACCAGGCGTTCGAGCCATATCGCGTTGGTCGCTTCCAACAAAATGGTCTTGGCTCTCGCTTTTGGTGTTGCTCATTATTTGGGCCGCCGCTTTTGTGAGGCATATTTCAGACTCCAATGAAGCGCATTGGAATTGGACCATTTGGTTCTTGATGCCCATTCCGTTTGTCGTGGTTATTCCCGTCCTTACCTATTATTTAGTCAAATATCTACTGCTTCAGGAGGCCTCTCGGTTTCCGGAAATCGATCGGATTTGGTACGACGGAACAGCCGAAGCGGAGAGCAAAGGCATCTTGATCAATAAGACGCCAATCTTCTTAGTGCTTGGTACATCTCAGCAAAGGGAGGTAAAGACGCTACTCCAATTGACTGGACTCGAATTCGCCGCCGCTACCTCAGGTGCTGGCTCGCCGCCTCTGTCACTACATGCCTGCCGTGATGCCATTTTCGTTTTCTTGAATGGTTGCAATTGCATATCGCGACTTTCCAACTCGACAAGCACTGCGTCTAAACACATTCCAATGGCTGACGACCAAGGCATGCTTCCAACGGAGGTTGGAGGAACCATTGATGCATCCAGACTTGGTGCGATGCGAATCTCTACACCCGACAAAAACGAACAACCCAATAATACAGCGGCAAATAATCCATTCGTTCCTGGAGGAACGATGCTATTAGATGAAAGCCAAGATCTAAGCGAGATTTGGAACGCGGTTTCAACCTCGAAGGCTCTCAATTCCAATGATATCTTCGATTGCGAAGAGAAGCTTCAGCATGTTTGCAAACTCATCAACCGAGCTAGGCGACCACTTTGCCCGATCAATGGCATCGTATCCGTACTGCCCTTTGAATTGGTCGAGTCTTCTAGCGGTCAGTTGCAAATCGCGATACAAAAGGACCTTGCAATCCTGCGCCAAGAGTTGCAAATCCGATGCCCCAATACTGCGTTGGTTTCCGGTATGGAAAGCGATGAAGGTTTCGTTGAGCTAGTAAAACGGCTGCCCGCTCAGCAATCGAGCGAAAATCGATTCGGCAAAGGCTCCGATCTTTGGGTTGTGCCTGATTCACAACGATTGGATGCGATCGCGATTCACGCGACTGCTACGTTCGAAGATTGGATCTACACGCTCTTTCAAGAAGCTAATTCACTGAAGAAAAAGAATAATTCAAAATTGTTCCTGCTGCTATGCCGAGTTAGGGGCGCATTTGCCGAAAATCTTCGCGGTGTTCTTTCGCGAGGGTTTGGTTTCGATACAGCGCTTGCACCAGCCCTGGCTTACGAACAATTCCTCTTTGGCGGCTGCTATTTCGCAGCAACAGGCAATTCTCCAAGCCATCAAGCTTTTGTCAAAAGTGTGTTCGCCAAGGCCCTTGAGCAAGAAGGGGAGCTAGAGTGGGCACCGCTCGCGCGTCAACAGGATCAGCTCTACCGATTTTTCGCAAACATGGCAGCTCTGATCGGAACCATTGCTCTCCTCGCAATTGCCGCGATGTTGTTTCACCGATTCGGGCTTGCTTACGTTACGGGAGCTACCGCGCCCTAATCCATGGTTCCGCTACGTTGAGACGAACGGCAAACTGAAATGTACTTGCCTGTGGTTCAAATGGGAGAACGAGGCTCTTGCCGAGCTCTTGGTTCGGCAGTTCGGCAGGAGCCTCTTCCTCCCG